>Ga0302319_10000292_pt1 | contig 109257 bp, 91 predicted proteins | sample Bog_T0_2_FD_203319 | JGI IMG/M metagenome (GOLD analysis project Ga0302319, IMG submission 203319) | Peat permafrost microbial communities from Stordalen Mire near Abisko, Sweden - Bog_T0_2 | ecosystem: Environmental > Terrestrial > Soil > Wetlands > Peat | place: Sweden: Abisko, Stordalen...
CAAAAACACCAAAACATGCCTGCTAATCGTACACTAGCGCTGTTGCGTGCCCTCACGGTCACATCAGCGCTTGGTTTCGCAGTAGTGCCTCGAATCGCGGTCGCTCAGGCCGCTCCTGCCGACGCCACTGCGACGACCACAACCGCCGCTGCGGCTCCTTCCGACCAGGAAGAGCCCACGGTGCTATCCCCCTTCGTCGTTGACGCGGCCGAAGACAAGGGAAGCTACAAAGCCAACAGCACGTTGGCTGGAACCCGCGTCCGTACAGACCTCAAGGACGTCGCATCGGCGATCACCGTGGTCACGGCGCAATTCCTCCAGGATACCGGTGCGAAGAACGCGCAGGACCTCCTGGTGTACACGCCCAGCACGGAAGTCGCGGGCCTTCGCGGTAACTTCTCTGGAGCCGCGGGAGCCGCGGTAGCCCAGGAAAACACCGTATCGGCCACGACCCGCGTTCGCGGTCTGGACTCAGCCGACAACACCCGTGACTACTTCCTGACGGACATTCCGTGGGATGCATTCAACGTGGGTCGCGTCGACCTCCAGCGCGGACCGAACTCGATTCTCTTCGGCACGGGCAGCCCGGCCGGTATCATCAACGTCAGCACGAATGGCGCATCGTTCACCAATTCGTACAACGTGACGGACCGGTTCGACGAGTACGGCTCGCTGCGCAACTCCGCCACGCTGAACCAGGAGATCATCCCTGGCGTTCTGGCCATCCGCCTTGCCGTCCTCCAGGACGACGAGAAGTATGAGCAGAGCGACGCGTTCAACAACACGAACCGTTACTACGGAGCGTTCCGCTTTGACCCGAAGTTGTTCGGCAAGGACAGCCACACGAGCATCCGCGGCAACTACGAGTACGGCAAGCAGACCTCTGACAACCCGCGCGACCTCCCCCCGACGGACGAGATCACGCCTTGGTTCGCGAACTCGATCACGGTCGGTGGGGTGACGAACCCCGGCTACAACAAGCTGACCGAGAATCAGTACAGCCTGACGAACACCAACCCCTCAGGCGGCCCGGCGCTGCCCGGCGGTTCCGGTGGCCCGCTCTCCTCGGCCATGTTCCAGCTCGGTGGCTGGGCTCAGGGTCGTTCGTACTGGGGAGACATCGTCAACTACTTCGAGGCGACTCCTTCCGCGTCGAACTCGGTCGCCAACGCCCTCGCACCGAGCGGCACGCCGATCAAGGTCATCACGGCTGAGGCCAATCAGGGCCTCGTTCCCGCCCTGACCTACAACGGCACGACCTACGGTGCCGGTTCGATCGGTGGCATCTCGTCCTTCAGGCCCGACGCCATTCCCCCGTTCAGCCTCTATGCAGGCTACGTCGGAACCAACTCGGCCAACGCGAGCAACGGCGTCCCGGCCAGCTATCGTCTCCCGACGAACCCGATCCCTGGCGGCGTGTACTACACCGACAAGGTCATCACCGACTCCACGATCTTCAACTTCTACAAGAAGCTCCTGGACGGCCCGAACAAGCACGAGTGGAAGAACTGGACCGCGTTCAACATCGCGATCGACCAGACCTTCTTCGACGACCGCGTCGGCTTTGAATTCGCCTACGACCAGCAGAAGTACACGGAGGGCGCAGAGCCCTGGCTGGAAGGTGAGAACTACGCGATCGGCATCGACATCAATCAGACTTATGCGGATGGCACGCCGAACCCGAACGTAGGCCGTCCGGATGTCGCCCAGGCGTCGTCGGGTGGTGAGGACAACAACTACCAGACCACGACCTCGCGCCAGACCTACCGGTTCACGCCCACGGTCGAGCTCCGCGCTTCCGACTTCTTCGGAAATTCGACGCTCACGAACATCCTCGGAAAGAGCATCTTCACGGGTCTCTACGAGAAGAACACGGTCGTCCAGAGCACGTTCCAGTTCGCCGAATACTCGACGACCCCGGACTTCATCTCGAACAACAACATTCCCTCGAACAACATCACGAACGCCGTGGGTTCGAATGGAAGCTTCGAGTGGCTGGCCTACATCGGACCGTCCCTCGCGGGTGCCTCCTCGGCCCATGGTGCGAATCTGAACAGCTTGAACTACGTCATCGCTCCCCCGAAGAACGAGACGACGCTCAACTTCAATTCGACGTGGAACAAGCCGACCGACCCGAACACGCCCGGCTACGTCAACCCGACCGCTCCGTACTCCTACACGAGCACGCAGAACGGCGTCGTGACGACCAACAGCATCCAGTACGAGAACCCGGCCAACTACGTTGGCTGGCAGAACGAGGAAGTCGGCTACCAGAGCTGGAACAACCCGGAGGACCGCTCGAACCTGGTCACGAATGGCAATCGCACCCGTTACATCGACGAGTCCCAGGGCATCACCTGGCAGGGCTACTTCCTGAACGGTGACTTGGTTCCGTCACTCGGCTGGCGCAAGGACAAGGTTACGGATTACCAGAGCAGCGCCATCACGAACCAGAACAACGGCATCACGAGCCTGAACTACCCGGACAACCTTGCTTCCCGCACGGATGTCCAGGGCACGAGCAAGACCTGGGGCGGTGTCTATCACGTTCCGAAGTCGCTCATGTCGAAGCTCCCCGGCGACCTCACGTTCAGCGTGTTCCTGGATCGTTCCGAGAACTTCAAGCCTGACGCGGCTCGCCTGAGCCTCGCCGGCCTGGCGATCCCGAACGCCGAAGGCACCACGACGGAATACGGCTTCACCACGACGGCCCTGAACGACAAGATCTCGCTCAAGGTTGACTGGTTCAAGACGATCGTGAAGAACGCCGACTTGAACGGCACGAACGGCAACTCCATCGCAGGCCTCGGCTCCAACGGATACTTCCTGGCTGACGGCGTGATCTGGGGTTACGGCTGGGCGGCAGCACTCCAGGACGGCCTGGCGGGCAAGACCCCCAACACGAACTACTGGGATTACGGCAATGGTAGCGGCTACGCGACCGGCAGCGCCCAGTACATTGCCACGAACGCCTACTCGGCGCAGATCGTGAACGCCTGGCTGAACATCCCGCTCCCCGATGCCTACTTCGGAAGCTACAATGTGACGCCCCCGATTCATCCTTCGCTCGCGAAGGCCAGCGGCCAGCTCGATTCAGCCTTCCTGAACGGGTACAACGACCTGACGGCCCCGAACGAGGGTGGTGGTTCTAACTTCGGTGACCACGTCACCACGGTGGACAACCTCTCGAAGGGTGTTGAAATCGAACTGACGACGCAGCTCCTGCGCAACTGGAACGTGACCCTGAACTACTCGCATGTGAATGCGACGCACTCGGACATCGATCCGGCCGCCCAGGCCTTCATCAGCAAGATGACCGGCTTCATGAACGGTCCTGGTGGCCAGATCCGCATGTGGTGCAATAGCTGCACCGGCGGCAGCCTCCTCGGCAATGACTGGAATGCCAGCATCGTCGCTCCGTTCACGGTCGAGTTGAACGACCAGGGTCACGAGGCTCCTGAAGTCTCGCCCTGGAGGCTCAACCTGATCACGAACTACACGTTTGACCGCGGCCCGATCAAGGGTGTGTTCGTCGGTGGCGCCCTCCGCATGGAGGCTGCTCGTATCCTCGGATACAAGTACAACCCGAACTTCAACAACGTGAACTCCACGGACCCGAACTATGCTAACGTCGTCGCCGTCACACAGGGCGGACTTGACGTGAACCAGCCGTTCTACGGTTCGACGGACACACACGTTGACGCATGGGTTGGCTACTCCCGCAAGGTCTACAAGAACGTCAACTGGCGCGTACAGCTCAACCTCCGCAGTGTCGGCGAGAAGGATCATCTCGTCGCTGCCCAGTTCGAGCCGGACGGAAGCCTGGCCCTCGCCCGCATTCAGCAGGGCATGGGTTGGACGCTGGAAAACTCGTTCGACTTCTAAGGCCCGTTGTTTCCGGGAGGGGCAACCCTTCCGGAAGCGACCCAAGATTCAAGTCCGGCGGCGAAAGCCGCCGGACTTTTTTGTGCGTGCGCCCGGCAGGGCGCACCCGCTGAACAATGAACATAGCTAAAAATGTAAGCCTGGTGATCGCCCTGCAGAGGGAAGATCTAGCCGAAGGGCAACTGCGGCGTCGCGAGGCGTCCGTGGGAAGGAAGCCCATGGCAAAGCGCTGGCCTGACGAACAGCAACCGCATATGAGGCGGACGCGCCGGGTGAGGAGTCGTATACCTCTAAAGCCCAAAATCTGTACGGAAGACGCGTACGTAGATGCGGCAGGCATAAGCGTGAAGGCGGGTGCGCATTACCCGGGGAGGCCTGAAGTCATGCCCGCAAGGGCTATGGCCGTCGGAAGGCGGCAGGAGGTGACCTCAGGAGTCAGCCGAGGCCATAGTAGCTCGAACGATCAGAGGGCGAAGGGCCGAACCGAAAGAGGACGGTGGAAACCAAGTCCATGACACCGCGTGGGGAAGCAGAAAGGGGCGAAGACAATCTAACGGCTTAACTGGTCAGGACGCGTTGCGACTAGGGAAGCGCATCCGCTGCGCTCTTTGGGAGCTTCGCCAATTCCGAGGCGCGAGCGTCAAAACCCAATTCCGGCGGGGGCCCCTCGAAGGCATGCCTTAGGTCCTCGTCCGTGAGGTGATAGACCAGCACCGAGAAATTGATCTCATTATCAGGATTTCGAGTGCGCAGGAAAGCGGTGAGCCGGCCGAAGCGGTATTCCTCGAAGCGGTTGAGCAGTTCGGGCCAATCACCGGTGCGATGCCGTACCAGCGCTGCTATCCTTGCCTTCCTGTCATCGCCCATGAGGGGTTTCACCGACGCATAGAGCTCCTGGTAGGTCGCTTCATACCTCGAGTTCCAAGGGCCCCACGGTCCCTGCAGGTTGAAATTGACGGGCTGGAGCATCGAGGCGCTGATCAGGTAGGTTCCCGGATGGAGGCCGAGGAGTTCGGGCTTCCGGAGGAATGTCACGGCCACGGTCTCTCCGAGACGCTGGACGCCCAGCAGGTCGTAATCCTTCCATTCTTGCCTGAGAGATTCGATGTGCGACGCGAGATCATCGGGAGAGATGAAGAGGTTTTCCCAATCCGGCTTGCCGAAACCGTCCGCCCCGGCGACCGAGAACAGGGGCCTGGCGCGTATGCCGTAGTACGAGGGGCTCGAGGTGCCAAAATACGAGAAGTAGCTGGGCTCTTTCTCGTCGGAGTGCCGGTCGAGGTAACTGCGGACAGCCGGGAGGTCCTGTCCCCAGTCGAGGGAGCTGTCGACCAGATGCCGGTAGGCATCGCGCGGCCCCACAAGACCGTTAAAATAGGCCAGGTAGTTCGGGAAAGACCGGGTGACATCGACGGCAAGCAGGACAATGAGGAGTGTGAGCGAGGCTGCCGCTGTCCTTATGGCCCACGGGGCGGGCCCCATCTTGCCTTGTCGCCCGCTAGGGAGCCCCGAGGCCACCCAGGCTCCTGCGGCTCCGCAAAGGACACACAGGGGGGCGTAGATGGGAAGAAGGTGGCGATGCCCTATGTTCAGGTGGCTTCCGATCGCAGCGGCCCAATAGACAGCCATCAATGCCCAGAGCGGAAGCGTGGGGTAGACGCAGGCCCAGGTATCTCGGATTTGGTTCCGCGCGGAGCGGATCCTTCGCTCTGCGAAGGCCGCGAGCGCCAGCGCGATGACGCCGAACATCGCGAGGGGCGTCTTGACCAGGAAGGTGTAGGGAAAGAACGAGGGCCACCCGCGCAGCCTGAACTCGCCGTTGAGAAACGCAGGGCGAACCTGCGAGCGCCGGTAAACATCCGCGAAACCATAGATCCAAGCCTCGGGCAGTAGGCGGTGCTTGCGGGCGCCCTCGACCAGCCGGACCCAGAGCTCCGGCGACGGGTGTTTGAGAATCTCATCGAGTCTCTGGATCTGCCCCGGGCTGAGCACGTCTCGGCGTATCTGCGACAGGGCATCGAGCGACCGGTTGGTCCAAATGGCTTCTGTGGCGCCTTGGGTGAGCAGGATCGCCTGTACGTGCTGCTTCTGGGCTGCGTCGAGGCCGAGGGCGGCTAACACCGGCGCCGGGCCCGGTTTGGCCAGGAGGTATTCCCAGGGTTGCCGGAAACGGCCGCCTGAGTCGCCCGGGTTTGCAAATGCCGAATACCGGAAACTGTAGCTTGCCCAGATGAGCGCGACCACGACCGCGGCGTGCACCCCAAATGCGGCGACGAAGGCGAGCGCCTGGTGGGAGCGTCCGCAGAGCTCCTTCCGAAATGGGCCGATCACCAGGGTAAGCGGGCGGCCGTTCAGGAGACGCGCTCCCGCAAGGAGGAGGATCACGGGGCCGATCAGCAGGGCGGAGACCTTGGTGAGAAAAAGGCCTGCCATGAGGACGGAGCTCAGGGCGACGCGCGCAAGGCTAAGGCGCTCGAAAAGGGCCCATGCCGCCCATGTGGACGCTGCAAAAAACAATGCCGCCGCGGTGTCCGACGTCATGAGCGCGCCGTTTGCAAGGATCGTGGGACTAAGGACGAAGAGGAGGAGGGACACCATGGCGCCCACGCGCCCGAACAGGCTTCTGGACCAGGCCCAGACGACGGCGCCAAGTGCGACCGCGAAGAGCCCGCAGCCCATGCGGCCCTCCCCGGCCAGATCTCCTGCGTCCATCCCGGACTTGAAGAGCCATTGGTAGCCGAGCCGCCAGTCATCCGCGTCCCTCCAGGCGGATGCTTCTGGGGCTGGAAAGGGAGCGATGCTGAGGGCCATGGGCAGTCCGGCGATGCGCTGCGGAAGTTGGCCGTTCTCCGGCTGGAGCCGAAAGTCGTCGAAGTGCCAGTACGAGTAGCCCGCCGCCGCGTGGGCCACCTCATCGTAGGTCAGGCTCTTGTCTCTCAGGCTTGCGACCATCAACGCCCAGAAGAGAAACAGCACGGCCGCCGCCGCCCAGGTGCCCGTGAGCCGGTGTGCCCAATTCTGTCCCTGCGTCACGCCGCCTGGGCTGGGTTGGGCAGGGGTTGAGCTATGACGCATAGGGGGTGGGCGCGGTCCAAAAGCAAAGAGGCAGTGCCCCCTCGGGGGTTTGAGACAGGATTAAGGAGCAGCTTGCTCGGTTGCCAAGCGCAGTTTGGTTGCGGATTTCGAGGGGGGACCCACCGGTGGCGTTGAACGTCACACGTTCCGTGGAATTTCCAGGAAAAGGTGACTGCGCTGCATGGGGATCCGTGGTCACACCGCCATTGTTAAGGGTTAGACCCCACCAATCGACACAGATCTGATTCTCGACGGACGGTTGGAGGGGCTCGGTGTGGCGATTTTGGGGTCGCCGGGATGACGGTGAGATCGTGGCATCCGCCCTCTTTTGGGGCGGTCGACAGATAGTTGTTTCAATGCCGTGCGCGGATATCCTAGCTTAGGCGCCCATGGAGAAGCCCCCTTATCCGTTTGGCGCCCACGGAGATTTTCCCGGGGGGCAGATTGGCGGGTCTTTTCCCAATGCCGATGCGTCACAGGTGGACCTCCAGAGGCTGCACGCGCTGGATCGCCGGACATTCCTGCGCGCGGCGCTCGGCGGATCATTGGGGTTTGCCGCGGCGTGGGCCTTTCCCCTGGGGCTCATGGCGGGCCAAGGTGCCCCTGTGGCCGCGCCGCTGGTTGGGACGGGCAAGGGCCAGCCCGAGAGCAACCGGCGGATGGCCGCCCTCCTTGCGAAGATCACGCGCGAGGCAGACCCGCTCAAGAACCCATTTCGCAACGGGGCGCAGGTCGGCCTGCTTAGGGACCTATTGGCGAAGGAGGCCGATCCCGATGCGCGCCTGAAGCTCAGGATGAGGCTCGCTTGGCAACTCCTGGATTCCGGCGCGGCCGACGTCGCCCTTGCCACCGCCGATGCGATCGAGGCCCAGATGGAGGAAATGAAAATCCCCAAGGGCCTCAGGGCGGAGCCGGAATGGATGACCTTCAGGGCCATCTGCTACCTGCGCCTGGGGGAGAACGAGAACTGCGTGAAGCGCCACAACGTCGAATCCTGCCTGTTCCCGATCCAGGGCAAGGGCGTCCACACCCTGCAGCGCGGGTCGCGGGGAGCGGTGGCTGTCCTGACCGAGCTTCTGACCAAGTACCCGGGTGATCTGCGCGCGCGCTGGCTGATCAACATCGCCCACATGACGCTCGGGGAATACCCGGACCAGGTGCCTGCGCAGTGGCTGATTGCGCCCAAGCACTTTGCCTCCGACTACGACATCAAGCGCTTCCCCGACATCGCGGCCAGCGTGGGACTCGATCTTCAGGGCCTGGCCGGGGGGATCGTCCTCGAGGACCTGGACAACGACGGGTTCCTCGACCTCATGATCTCATCGTGGGGGGTGAACGACCAGATTCGGCTCTTCCACAACAATGGGGACGGAACCTTCACCGAGCGCACGGAGGAGGCGGGCCTCTTGGGACTCACGGGGGGGCTCAACATCATCCACTGTGACTACAACAACGACGGGTTCATGGATGTGCTGGTGACGCGGGGCGCCTGGATGGGGACCGAGGGGCACTATCCCTGCTCGCTCCTGAGGAACAACGGCGATTTTACGTTCACCGATGTGACCGAGGAGGCGGGCCTGCTCAGGTTCGCACCCACGCAGGCGGCGGCGTGGTTCGACTACAACAACGACGGTTGGCTCGACCTCTTCCTCGCGAACGAGTCGAAGGGCGGCGACAAGAACCCCTGCCAGCTCTTCCGCAACAACGGGGACGGGACCTTCACCGAGTGCGCGGCCGAGAACGGGGTCGCCTTCGTCGGGTACTTCAAGGGTGTGGTGAGCGCCGATTTCAACAACGACGGGAGGCCGGACCTCTACCTCTCGAAGCTCGACGGAGCGAAGATGCTCCTTCGCAATGACGGTCCTGCCGGGGACGACCGCTCGCCGAAGGCGCCTTGGAAGTTCACGGACGTGGCCGAGCAGGCGGGCGTGACCGAGCCGCCCTCGAGCTTCACGTGCTGGTTCTTCGACTATGACAACGACGGGTGGCCCGATATCTTTGTGGCGGGCTATGCGATCGAGGACGTGGGGGACATCGCGGCCGAATACCTGGGGCTGCCCTTTTCGGGCCAGCGCACGAAACTCTACCGCAACAACCGGGACGGCACGTTCACGGACGCCTCGAAGGAGTGCGGCCTCGACCGGCTCCTGGTGTCCATGGGAGCGAACTTTGGCGACCTGGACAACGACGGGTGGCTCGACTTCTACGTGGGGACGGGGACCCCGGACCTGACGGTCCTGATCCCGAACCGGATGTTCCGCAACGACCGCGGGAAGAGGTTCCAGGACGTGACGACCTCGGGGGGGTTCGGCCAGCTCCAGAAGGGGCATGGCGTCGCCTTCGGGGACATCAACAACAGCGGGACCCAGGACATCTTCTCGATTGTCGGGGGCGCCGTTGAGGCCGACCTTTACACCCGCCAACTCTTCGCCAACCCGGGCCACGGGAACAACTGGATCAAGCTGAAGCTTGAGGGCGTTGCGACCAACCGGGCGGCCATAGGCGCCAAGGTCAAGGTGGTGCTGGGGGGCGAGGAGGGCGAGCGGGAGATCCACAGGACCGTGTGCACGGGGGGAAGCTTCGGCTCCTCGACGCTTCGGCAGGAGATTGGACTCGGGCGCTCCCGGGAAATCAAGCGGGTGGAAATCTATTGGCCCGTATCGGGGTCGACGCAGGTCATTAAGGACCTATATATAAACCAGTTCTACCGTATCCGCGAGGGCGAGAGGTCTGCCGAGAAGATGGATCTGCAGAGCTTCAAATGGCCCGCGGGCTCCGGAGCGTAGCCCCATGACCCTTTACCGAAATCGAGGCGTTCTGGGGCTGGCGGCGCTGGGGTTCCTCTGTCTTTGCGCGGTCTGGGTTGTCCCCTGCGGGGCTGCGGGTGATTTCTCGGCGACCCCTGGGTGGGATCCCGCCACGGCGGTCATTCGCCCAGACCAGGCGCCGGGAGTGGGCTCCCCCGAATTTCCCCTGAGCGCGTACTCGGCCTTTGGGTCGTCCCTTGCCAAGTCCGCCCGATTTGCGGACCTCGGGTGGACCGAGCCCCAGCTGGGGGCCTTCCTCGAGGGCATCCGGGGCTTCCTTCAGGGCAGGGGATATCCGATGGATGACGCGTCGCGGGGGCTGGCCGCGGAATTGGCCCGCAGGATGGGGGGAGGCGCCCCGGTCCAGGGTGCGGCCACGGATTTCCCCCTGAGTGCGTACTCGGCCTTTGGGTCGTCCCTCGCATATTCTGCGCACTTTGCGCAGCTCGGCTGGTCCGAGGCGGAACTCGGCGCCTTCCTTGAGGGGCTTCGCGCCGCGGTCCTGGGGACGCCATACCCGATGGACGACACGGCAAGGAAGCTCGCTGCAGAGATGGGCCGCAGGATTGCCGAGGCCGCGGCCCTCGCCGCGCAGCAGGCCTCGGGCCCGGCGGACCCAAAGGCGAGGCTCGCGCGGTATTTCAAGGGCATGCGCGGGCGCCTGGGGCTCCAGATCTCCGACAGCGGACTCGGCTACAATGTGCAGACAGGTAGGAACGGGATTCGTCCCCGGCCCGGCGACACGATCGTGTTCTCCTGCATCGCAACCCTGGCGGATGGTCACACGCGGATCCCCCAGCTCTGCACGGAGAGGATCCGAGTGAAGATGGAGGGCATGCTGCCGGGCCTCATGGAGGGACTGCAGATGATGACGGTCGGGGCCACAGCAGTCTTCGTGCTCCCGCCCTCCCTCTCGTTTGGGGAGGGCGCCTGGCCCGAAGGCGTGGAGCGGGGTTCGCCCCTGGTGTATTACATGTCGCTCGGCGATGTCACGGTCCCCGGCCAGATGCCGTGACCCGGCCTTTTAGGGGGCGGGGGTGAGGATCAAGCGGGTGAGCCCGGCAGGGATCAGGTACTCCGTCGCGTTGCCGGACGGCCAGCGCACGGTGGCCTTCTTGGGCGGGTTGGTCTCGGGAAATCCGAAAAAGCACGCTGCGGCGGACTGGCTGTAGGTCCCGGAGTTCGAGTAGACCTCGGCCATCCGTGTGGACCCGTCGGCGAGTTCCACGGTGATACGCGCGCCGACCCCTGTCGGGTTGCCGCGCGGTCCCCTGAGCCGGATGCAGAGCGCATGGCGGCCGGCGAGGCCCAGGTTGCGGAAGGCGAGCGTGGTGTCGTTGTTGCGGCTTACCAAGAGGCTCGGCCGGCCGTCGCCGCCCAGGTCCATAACGGCGAGGGCCTTCGCGTCGCCCGGCACCACGAGGCCGCTCTCGGCTGGCGGAACCGCCGCGAAATGCCCGTGGCCGTCCCCGCGCAGGAGCTGGCCTAGGCCCCCGTCGAAGCGCCCGACGCTCGGGATGGGCGCGTACGAGTTTTCGACGGCGCAGATGTCGGCATTGCCGCTGCCCTCGAAGTCCCCGGCCGCCAGGCTCTCTAAGGGCGCGATCTGCGCGATCCGGGGCAGGGGCTCGAAGCGGTAGGTCCCGTCCGGCTGGCTCAGGAAGACCCCGCTCCTCAACTCCGTCGCCTCAAACCTCTGGGCCGAGGCGATCGTGTCGGCTCCAAGGATCTGCTCGAGCGTGGCATGCGCATAGGCGTTGTTCTTGGGGAAGCGTTTCAGGACTGAGGGCACGGCGGCCCCCAGGTCCCTGCGCGTGCGCCAGGGGTAGAGCCGATCGCCTTCATAGTAGGCCTCGATCAGCTGGGGTTCCCCTGCGTCGCGGTTAAAGTCGCCGTAGAGGAGGACCGCGGGGTGCACGGGGCTCGCTTTGTAGGGCGTGTTCAGGCCCACGTTGCCGACCACGAAGTCAGGTCGGCCGTCGCCGTTGAAGTCCGCGCAGGCGATCGAGGTCCACCATCCCGAGCCTGCGGATCCAAATCCGGACCTTTCGGTCCAGTCCTCGAATCCCTTGCCTTGGTTATTGTGGAAGTACCGGACCCGTCCCCACTCCAGGGCCAGGATCAGGTCGGGCCACCCGTCGCCATCGACGTCCGTCCAGAGGGCCGAGGTCACCATGCCGACCTCGCGCAGGCCTGGCGCAAGGGCTTCGGTCACATCCTCAAAGGTGCCCCCGCGGTTGGCGAGGAGGGCGCTCCTGGGGGGCAGCGGATATTGGCCCGGGAGGACACGGCCTCCGATGAACAAGCCGAGACGGCCGCTGCGGTCAAAGTCCGCGGCGGCCACGGCCCCGGCGTTGATCAGAAGGGGTGGAAGGGCCCCCTCGGGCGCCGGCTGGAAGCCTCCATGCCCGTCGTTGAGGAAGAGCCGCGGCTGGTATTCGGCGGAGCCGGCGGGGAGCGCGCTGCCGCCCCGGGTCACCAGAAGGTCCTCGCGTCCCGTGCCCGCGGCGTCAAAGAGGAGGACCGGGCCGTCGTCGACCGGTGAGGGGTCCAGGGGTGCGTCGGCTCCCTCAAAGGGTCCTGAAGCGGAGCGGGCGAGGAGCCGCAGGGGATCCCGGGTCGTCCCGCCCAGGACCACGGCGTCGCTGCCCTTGCCTGCGATGTCACCGACCGCGATTGCGGGGCCGCGTCGGTTCATCCGCCTGGGGAGAAGCCGCTGGACCGCAGTCTCGTCGACCACCTCTTCCCGTGAAGCCAGGGAAAAACCATCGGTTTGCGCCACTTTTGTGAACAGCCGGACGGGCGCGGGGGGCTCGGGCTCTGGCGGGACCGGGCCCTTGGGCTCGGTGACCGTGTAGCGCATGTCGACCCCCAGGTTCTCAAAGGTCTGCACGCGCCCGCTGGGCCATCTGACGCTCATCCTCCTGACCACGGTGTCCTTGCCGAGGCCGAAATGCACCATGGGCTCGCTGCTTGACATGTAGCCGCGCGCCGTGAGGAGGGGCCGGACCTGCACGCCAAGGTCGCTCTCGACCCTTAGGGTGGCGCCTATTCCATAGCGGTTCGAAACGGTTCCGCGCAGATCCACGTTCACGCAGTGGCCGCCATCGGCATCGTTCCTTAGGATCGTGACTCCGCCCTCGTAGTCGATGGTGACGATGTCCAGGTTGCCATCACCCGAAAGGTCCCCAAGCGCGGATCCAAAGGACACTCCTTTCTGGTCGAGTCCCCATTCCGCGCCGACCTCCTTGAACTGCAGGTCGCCCAGGTTGCGGTAGGCGAGGTGCGTCTCCGCGAATACGGGGCTCGCATGCATGATGCGGAGCCTCTCTGCGGGGGTGTCGGCGGCCGCCTGGCGCGCGAGAATGTCCAAATTGTGGGCCTCCCGGTACATGCCGTTCGTGACGAAGAGGTCCAGGCGGCCGTCATTGTCGAGATCCTCGAATCGGGGGGACCAGGTCCAGCCCGTAGCATCTAAGCCTGCCAACTGTGCGGCCTCAAGGCAGGGCCCCGTGCCGGTCGCAATATAGAGGGTGTTGCGCTCGTATTGTGGAGCGCGGCCAGGATTCTGCAGGTCCTCGGTGGTGCGGCTCCTGGAGTCCGCCATGCCCCTCTGGTCCTGCTCATGGGTTGCTTCCGCCATGTCGGCTGCAAAGTAGTCCATATGCCCGTCATTGAGCACGTCCCCCAGGTCGCCTCCCATGGACGAATACGGCATGTGGGGCAGGACGCGGTCGATGACGTTGGTGAAGGTGCCGTCGCGGTTGTTGTGGTAGAGGATGTCGGGGGCGGCGAAGTCGTTGGCGACATAGAGGTCCGGCCAGCCGTCACCATCGTAGTTCCACCACTGGGCCGAGTGGCCGTGCCCCTCGCCGCGGATCCCCGCCGACTCGGTCACGTTGGAGAAGGTGCCGTCGTGGTTGTTGTGGAAAAGGTAGTTCCTCTGCCCGTCCGGGTGCGCATTGTTGTCCAACAGGTTCGTCTGAATGAAGACGTCGAGCCAGCCATCGCGGTCGTAGTCGCTGAAGTAGGCCATGCCGCAGGCGTCCACTACGTCGAGGCCATACGCGTGGGCCATCTCCTTGAAGGTCCCGTCGCCCTGATTTACATAGAGAAGGTTGGGGGCATTGAAGCGGCAGACGTAGATGTCGAGCAGGCCGTCATTGTTGATGTCGACGAACGCTGCACCCGTGTTCCAGATTCCGGGCGTGGCCCCGACGCCGGCCCTCTCGGTCACGTCCTCGAAGCGATAGCCTCCGAGGTTGCGGAAAAGCCGGCAGCCCTTGGTCTTCGTGACGACAAAGAGGTCGGGCCTGCCGTCCCCGTCGTAGTCGCCGATGGCCACCCCGGTGCCGATCGCGCCATCGGCGAACTCGGGGTAGAGGTCGCCCCACATGCGCGCGTCATCGTAGGGGTTTGAGACCCGAACCCCCGTCTCCTCCGGCGAGAGGCGGACGAACAGGGTCTTTCCTCTTGGGAAGGGGCGCGGTGCCAGAGGCTTCCCGGTGATCCCCTCTGCGGTCGCATCGGCGCGGGATGCCGGGGCCGGCAGGAGGAAGCACGCGAGGATTAGGCAACCCACCACACGTCTCGCGTGGCCCCTGGGTGTGGGGCGCTTCGGGATGGGGTAGGGCATGTGGCGCTCGGTGCCTATCAGGACGGCCGAAAATCCCACGTCAAGGTCCGGATAAGATGCAGGGATACCCGACTCTCCTTGCGCCGGGCCTCGGGTGCCGTTCAATGGGTGCTTCGCAACTCGCACGCCCACCCCAAAATGCCCCGGCTGAGCTTTTTTACCCGGATACTGCCTCATCTGTGGGTCGTTGTTGCTGTCTGCGCTTTCGGTTTCATGGGCTGGGTCGACTGGGGCCGTGTCCAGAGGGTTGAGTCCATTTCCTCGCTCCAGGGGCGTGCGCGGCCAAGGGATATCGCCGACCGCCGGTCTCCCACGGGCTACGCCGATGGCCAGCGCGAGCTGATCGTGCCCGAGGCCAGCCAGGAGAGCTTCCAATGGATCGCCCAGACGCAGCAGATGCTGGCAACGGGGGAGGCCCGCGTGCGCCATGTCGCCTATGAGAACGCGCCGAACGGCCACGAGGTGAGCAGGCCGTCGCCTTACCGCTGGTGGCTGGGTCTGCTGGCCTGGGCGCACCACACGGCCTTCGGAACGCCGATAGGAATATCAGTGGAGAGGGCGGCCCTCTACTCCGACCCGATCCTCCACCTCCTGCTATTCATCGGCGCCACGCTCGTGGCGGCGATTCGGTTCGGCCGCTTGTCGGCCGCGGTGCTCTCGGCCGGGGTTGCGGCGTTCTACCCGTTTGCCTCCGGGTTCCTGCCGGGCATGCCCGGCGAAGAGGGGCTTGCCGGTGCGTGCGGTCTGGTTGCCATCCTTCTTGTCCTCATGGGAGTGGATCGCCTGCGGTCGCGCCGTGAGGAGGGTGAGGGTGCCGCGCGCTCCGTCTCCGTTGCCTGGTTTGCGCTCGCGGGCGTGGCGGGAGGCGTCGGCATTTGGATAAGCGCCAAGACCCAGGTGCCGCTCACCGCCGGGATTGGTGCCGGTGCGCTCCTCTCCGCGTGGGTGGGCAGACGCGACCCCCTGGGGCCTGCCGCGGCACAGCGGGCATTCCGCGCATGGCGAACCTGGGCTTATTTCGGGGGCGCCACGGTGCTCGTGGCCTATTTTGCGGAGTATTTTCCGTCGCACATGGGTTACCTGGGGCTCGACCGGGTGCATCCGGCGCATGGCCTCGCCTGGGTCTGCGCGGGCGAGCTGCTGGTGCTCGCCGTCCCGCGGATTTGGGGGGAGAAGGGCACCTGGGGGCCCCGCCAGATACTGATCGTCGCCCTTGCTGCCGCCGGACTTTGCGCCGTTCCCGCGGTCGTGCTCTGGACGGGCAGCTGGGGTTTCCTGGTGCAGGATCTTTCCTGGGCGCGGCTCTGCAGGCTCCCGGGCGCAGCCCTGGCGGAGAGCACGGTCGCGTGGATGCGCCATGACTCGGTGACCCTTGCCATGGGCGCCACGCTCCTTCCACTCCTTGCCGTCGTACCCGCGGCATGGATGGTTCTCTCTCGCTCTACGGGCCCGCGTGCGCGGGCCACGGTCGCCGTGGCCCTGGGGCCCGTCATCGTGGCGGCCCTTTTCGCCTGCTGGCAGCTCAGCTGGTGGGGCCCGTTCGACGCTGCGATCCTGTGCCTCATGGTCGCCGCGTGCGCGCGGCGTGAGGGACCCGGTTCGAGGCTGGGAGCTTGGTCCTGCGCGCTCCTTGCCTTTTCTGCGGCAACGCTTGGCGCCCTCCAATACCGCCCGCAGGGAGGCGCGGGGCCTGAACGCTCCCTCACGTCCCGGGAATCCGAGGGGCTGATCGAGCGGCACCTCGCCCATTGGCTTTCGAGGCGCTCGGGCGGAGAGGGGAGCATTGTGTACGCGCCGCCGGAGGTGACGCCCGGGCTGTGGTTCTACGGCGGGCTGCGCGGCATAGGTTCTCCCGAGGCCGATAACCGCGTGGGGTTTGGCGCGACGCTCAACATCGCTGCGGCGCTCACGATGGAGGAGGCCCAGAACGGCCTCCGCGCGCGCGCGGTGCGCTACATCGTGCTTCCCTCCTGGGATCCCTTCTTTGACGAGTTTGCGCGACGCTATCTCGATCGGAGGTTTGCCAGCCGGCCCAACTTCTTCGTCGGCGAGTTGCGGCGCCTGAACCTTCCCCCATGGCTCCGGCCGATCCCCTACCAAATGCCGGTGGGCGGCGGTTTTGAGGGGCAGTCGGTGATGGTCTTCGAGGTGGTTGGGGAACAGGCTCCGGCGGTGGCGGCCAGCCGGACTGCGGAGTACCTGGTGGAGATGGGGGACTTGGACCGGGCCGCGACGTTTGGGGAGACGCTCCGCCGGTTTCCCGGCGACGTGGGGGCCCTCTCCGCAGGGATGGAAGTGCAGCTGGCCCGTGGCGAATCCGAGGCCGCAGGAAGGACCCTGGAGGTGCTGCTCCGGAGGCTATCGGCCGGAGGGGATCGCTACCTGCCCTGGGACCGCAGGGTCAGCCTGGCGATCGTCCTTGCCCAGGCCGGCCGCATTGAGCAATCGCGCGACCAGGTAAGCCGGTGCTTCAAGGACGCGAACGAGGACCGTATCAGGTCCCTGACGACGGGCTCCCTTTTCAATCTTCTCGTGATAGGCGGGGCGCTGCGCCTTGAGATCGCGGACCCGGGCCTGAGGGAGACGGCTCGAGACCTGCTGCCGGAGGATCTTCGCAGCAGGCTTTGAACAGGATTTGGGGTGGAAGATTTCCCATGCCTGTGCTGGAAGTTTGCACGAATGGGCGCATACTCCTCTTCCCGTTCGTCCTAACCCCCCTTGGCGATGAAAACCCTGAAAATAGCCGTCGGTGTCCTTGCACTGGTAATTTGCGCATATCTCCTGCTTTCGTGGGTGCGCACGGGCGTATTCGAGGGTCCTCCCTCCGCGACCCAGGTGCAGGCCATGCCGGCCAGCGATGCGCTCAAGGCCCTGTCGGCGAGCGCCGAGCAGGAGCTAAAGGGCGACATCCTGCCGTTCTGGCTCAAGTACACGCGCAACCCGGAGAACGGCGGCTTTGTGGGAATGATCACGGCGGACATGAAGGTGAAGAACACCGTGCCGCGGGGCTCCCTTCTGACGAGTCGCATCCTATGGACGTTCTCGACGGCGTACCGCACCTACCACGATCCCGCCTACCTTGAGATGGCCCAGTACGCGTACCGTGACCTAGTGGACCATTTCTGGGACAAGGAGAACGGGGGCCTTTATTGGGCCATCACTCCGGACGGGAAATCACAGGCCTCGGCCTCCCCGGATGGGAAGCAGCGCCCGCCCATCAAGCTGATCTATGGCCAGGTCTTCGGCATCTACGCGCTCTCGGAATACTACCGAGCCACGGGGGAAAAGCCGGCCTTGGACAAGGCGATCGCGATCTACAACTTGGTCGAAGCCCATGCGCGCGACCACGCCAACGGCGGGTATTTTGACGTTTTGGACGAGCACTGGAACAGGATGACCTCGACGGGCAACCTCCTGGGGCCCGCCGCGAAATCGCAGAATTCCCATATCCATATTCTGGAGGCTTACACGGAGCTCCTCAGGGCATGGCCGGACGCCGGGCTAAGGGCCAACCATAGGGACCTGATCGAAATGGTCCTGGGGCACATCATCGACCCGAAGACCCACCACCTGGTCCTTTTCATGAAGGAGGACTGGACCCCGACCTCGGAGGACATCTCCTACGGCCATGACATCGAGCTGAGTTGGCTCCTGGTCGAGGCCGCCGAGGTGCTCGGCGACCCCGCAGTCACGGCCCGTGCAAAGTCCGCCGCCCTGGACATCGCCCGCGTGACGCTGGCGGAGGGCGTGGACCCCGACGGGAGTGTCGTGAGCGAGGGCGGCCCCAAGGGCTACACCAACACCCGCAAGGAGTGGTGGGAGCAGGCTGAGGCGTCGATCGGTTTCCTGAACGCCTACCAGATAGGGGGCGACCCGCGCTACCTGGACGCCTCGCGGCACAGCTGGGACTACATCCAGGCGAAGTTCGTGGACCGAGTCCAGGGGGACTGGTTCAACCTGCTGACGCGCAGGGGCAGGCCGCTGTCTCTGCCGAAGGTGAGCCTTTGGAAGTGCCCCTACCACAGCGGGCGCTCCTGCTTCGAGCTGATGGCGCGCGTGAAGGAACTCTCGGAGGCTAAGGCGGCGCCTTAGCCGGCCAAGAGGAGCTCCAGCATCTTGCGGTCGAGCTTGTGGCCGTTGAAGTCCTCGTAGGCGACGTCCGCCCGGCCGCTGTCCACGATGCCAAAGCCGCCCCGCAGGTTCCACATCGACCAGCCCCAACCCGCTTCCTTCCACAAGGAGACGGCGTCGGACATCCACGCGAGGCAGACATCATGGGGCGTGAGGATGTTGCAGCCCCACTCCCCGACGTGAACGGGCGCCCCTCGGTCCGTCAGGGGCTTCCACACGGTGATGTCCACCTGCCGGAGTTTTTCCTTGTTCCAGAGGACCCCATGCTTGTCGACCATTGGCCAGGTCGGCTTCTCCAGGGACTCGAACTCAGCGGCGGGAACCCAGGCTGCCTTGTAGTGGCTGATCATCTTGGGCTGGTAGTCGTGCGAGCTCTGCACGATCCCCTCGTCAATCAGGCCGAGGACGGGTGTCTGGCCGATGTCGGCCCCGTTGGCAAAGATGAGGCGGTTCGGGCTCACGCTGCGGATGGCGCCGATCAGGGCCTTCGCGATCTCCACGTAGCGCGACTGGTCGGCCATGAAGGGCGGCTCGTTGAGCAGGTCGAAACTCAAGTGCTCGTTCGGGACATCCTTGTAGCGCTCGGCGAAGTAGCGCCAGTGGTGCACGGCGGCCTCCAGGGCGCGCTGCATCGAGTCACGCGGGCTATCGAAGAGCTGGTAGGGCTCCCTCTCCCGCCCGTTCACGCAGTAGCCGGGGATGCGGTGGAAGCCGAGGCAGGTGTGGACGCCGTGCTGCCTGCCCATTTCAACCGCAAGGTCGAGGGGTTTGAGCGCGTCGGGCCGGATGGTCATCCAGTCGGTGGGGCTCGACCATTGCCAGTAGGAGAGGGGTATCCGTGCGAAGTTGAAGCCCCAACCGGCCATCCACTCGAAATCCGTAATCCTGAAAGGCCCATGGGCACGGCCGCCGGCCATCTCCGTCAGGTTGAAGCCGCGCCAGCGCGGTATTATGGGTTGGGGGCGCACGGCTTCCGCGGCCTGGGCTAGGGAGGTTCGGGGGAGGAGCGTGCCCGCAGCAGCGGCTGCGGAAACCCCTATGAATTCGCGGCGGGTCATCATGGTCGGTTAGTGTATCGATTTGGCTGGGACCCCGGGGTGCGCGGCTGTTCCGGCTAGGCCGGAATCGACGAGCCCGGGGCTCGCCTCCGCATCCAACGCGTAGTGGAAGTAGTCCGGCGGGTTGGGGCCCCAGGTGACGGAGCAATCCTTGAACGTGACGCCTGCGGCATGACGGAGCAGGAATCCGCTGGTCGCGATCGTGGGAAGGCCCTCCTTGTCGTTTGGCCTAAGGTCCTGCTGCCCGCCCGCGAACACCGCGGGCCTCACCACGTTTATCGAGACGTGGTCAAAGCAGATATTCTCGAGGTGGCCTGGTTCGTCAGCGTAGACGACCGCGCCATTCTCCGAGGTGCAGACAAGGTTCGTGAAACGGATATCGCGGATCACGCCCAGCTTGGACTGGCCGTTCCACGGCAGCGCCAAGACCTGTATGGGCTCGCCTCGGCCCCACCACATGGAGTCGAAGATCCGTGTCTCGATCACGATGTTGGTGAAGAGCACCCGCTCGATCGTGCCCCCGAGGCTCAGTCGCACGGAGACGCCCCGGTGGCTGTCCTTGATCACGCAGTCGCTCACGACCACGTCCCTGACAGGCCCCGCCACGTCGCACCCGATGACGACGCCCGAGGAACGCGACCTCAGGTTGCATCCCGAGATCACGACGTTTTCGCAAGGCCGTGTGATGCCCTCGCTCATGGGTGCGGTCTTCAGCGAGATGCAGTCATCGCCCGTCGAGATGTTGCAGCCGTGTATGCGGACGTTCGAGGACCAGTCGATGTCGATCCCGTCGTTGTTGGGCATCCTCAGGTCCCCGTCGATCCGCAGGGCGTCGATGTTGGCGTCGTCGCACCCGATCAGCCTGAGCGTCCAGTACGCCGAGTTTGTGAGCGAGAAATCTCGTAGGAGGATGTGCGAGCACTCCCTTAAGACCACCGCGAAGGGCCTCAGGTCGGTGCACTTGTAGATGTAGGGCCCGACCTCTGTCACGTAGGCCATCTCGTTGCCGTCGATCCTCCCGGGCCCGGTGATCGCGATGTCGTCGGCCTTCTCCGCGTAAACAATGACACCCATCCTTGGGATTGGACCCGGGTCAAAGGCCACGGGCTGAAGCGCAAAGCGGGTGAAGTCCGCATGGTGCGGGCTTCCCTCAAGAAGCGCGCCGCGTTCCAGGTGCAGGTCCACGTGGCTCTTCAGGACAATGGTTCCAATCGTGAACGCTGAGCCGGCGGGCACGATCACCTGTCCGCCACCGTGTGCGCTGCAGGCGTCGATCGCCTTCTGGATGGCAACCGTGTCGGCATGGATGTCCGCGCCGGTCGCGCCATAGTCAACGACACTGAAAACCGAAGGGTTTGCCGCAGACAAGGAAGCTATGACTGCGCAGGACAGCAGGGACAGGGCAATGCGGGGTAAGGCGAAGGTTACCGGGAATCGCATGGGGGTGCGTGCGTACGGGGTTGGGGGAACGGGTGGCCTTACCTTAAACCGCTAAATTCCATTGGGATGTCAAACAGAGGATGCAGATTATGCCCCCGGGATGGAATCGGGTAAAATCGCGAATTCGACGGCCTTCAGATTACCCTGAAGGGCATCTCAAGTTCGTGACAAAGGATCTCATTAACATCCCGGCTGTTTGCGGTTAGGCTCCGGCGTCCTGCTTTCCCCCGCTCCGACACGAGTCCCGCCGAATCCGCGCCTTGCGCAGGTATCGGCGGCCCATCGGAAACCCCCAATATTCCCAATCATGAAGCTAAAGATCGTTGGTCCCGCGTTGCCTAACATTCCCTGGGAGCCCAAGCCGGCCGGCAATCCCGACCTCGCCTGGCGCTACAGCGCAAATCCCGTTGTCGGCCGCAGGCCGCTCCCCCGGGTCACCGGCATTTATAACAGCGCCGTTGTCCCATGGAAGGGCGGCTACATCGGTGTCTTCCGCACGGAAGGCATGGACCGCATACCCCACCTGCACGTGGGCAGGAGCAAGGATGGCCTGAGCTTCACATTTGAACCCAAGCCGATCGTGCTCAGGTGCGACGACCCCGAGGTGCGCAAGTTCGAGTATGCTTATGACCCGCGCGTTACGCTCGTCGACGGGACCTACTACGTCACGTGGTGCAACGGCTACCACGGGCCCACGATCGGCATTGCGCGGACGAAGGACTTCGTGAAGTTCGAGCAGCTCGAGAACGCGTTTCTGCCCTATAACCGCAACGGCGTCCTCTTCCCGCGGAAGTTTGGAAAGAACTTCCTGATGCTCAGCCGCCCCTCAGACACCGGCCACACGCCGTTCGGCGACATCTTTGTGAGCGAAAGTCCGGACATGGTCCACTGGGGCAAGCACCGCCACGTCATCGGCCGAGGCGGCCCGTGGTGGCAGGGCACGAAGATCGGCGCGGGTCCGTCCCCGATCGAGACTAACGAGGGATGGCTCCTCTTTTACCACGGCGTCACGACCACCTGTAACGGTTACGTGTACTCGATCGGCGCCATGCTGCTCGACCGGGATGAGCCGTGGAAGGTCATCTCCTGCGCAAGCGAGCCCCTAATTGTCCCGGAGGCCCCCTATGAGCTGAGCGGATTCGTGCCTGGAGTCTGCTTCCCGGTGGGATGCCTGTGCGACTCGGCGACCGGTCGGATTGCGCTCTACTACGGCGCGGCCGACACGTTCACGGCCCTCTGCTTCTGCAGCGCCCCCGAGATCATTAAGTTCATCAAGGACAACCCGCTGAAGAAATAACCCAGGGACCGACCTGGGCTCTCTGCGCCCGCTCTTGCCTCGCGGCGGGGATGGATTCACGGTTTTTACCGTGAAGAAACCCCATGTGCTCCTGATCTTCCAGACCCGGTATGAGGAGTGCATGGCAATGCTTAAGGGCATCGCCCACTTTGAGCGGACGCACCATGTCTGGACGGCTTTCCACGACGACCAGGGGGTGGCGGAAGCCGACCCGCAGTGGATCCGGGGTAAGAAGTGGCAGGGTGTCATCAGTCGGCACACGACCCCCCAGGTAGCTACCGCCTGCGTCGAGATGGGCATCCCGCTTGTAGACCTTAACGACGTGGAACTCTTTCCCGGGGTACCTAAGCTTCGGCCGGACAATGTCAGCATAGGGCACCTCGGGGCCGAGCACTTCATCGAGCGGGGATACCAGAAGTTCGGCTTCGCAGGTTTCTCCAACAACCTCTGGTCGCGAGAGCGGCGGGATGGGTTCATCGAGGCCGTTAGGCTCGCTGACCGCGAATGTTCTGTGTTCGACGTCGAATACCCGGGCGACTCGACCCCGTTCTGGGAGGAGGAGCAGATCGGCAAGATAGCCGGTTGGCTCAAGAGCCTCCCCAAGCCAATCGGGGTAATGGCTTGCGTGGACTTGCGGGCTCAGCAGGTCATCAGCGCCGCGCTTTCTGTTGGCATCCTTGTCCCCGAGGAGGTGGCGGTGCTTGGAGCGAATAACGACACCATCCGGTGCGAGCTCGCCGATCCCGCGCTCTCCAGCGTGGCCCCGAACGCGTTCCAGTCTGGGTACCGTGCAGCGGCCATGCTCCGCGACCTGCTGATGGGCCGGCTTCCCAAATCCATGGACCAAAGGGTGGAGCCGGTCGGGGTCGTCACCCGCCATTCTACGGACGTGCTCGCGGTGGAGGACCGGAATGTCGCTGCCGCGCTCAGCTTCATCCGGGAACACGCCTGCCGCGGAATCACGGTCGACGAGGTCCTCCAACACGCGCACGCCTCGCGCAGCCAGATGGAGCGCAAGTTCCGCGAACACATCGGCCGGTCGCCGCAGGCGGAGATAAGGCGGGTGCAGCTCAGGAAGATCCGCCAGCTGCTCCTCGAGACCGACTTTCCGCTGAAGCGCATCGCCGAGCTGACCGGCTTTGAGCACATGGAATACATGTGCGTCCTGTTCAAACGCGTGACCGGCAGCTCGCCGGGAAGCTACCGCGTAAAGATGCAGGACAAGGCGGTCGTGGGCGCGCCGGACACCGCGGGCAATCCCTAGCTTTCAATGAAACCGAGAATCACGCCCCTATGCTTTGCACTGATTGCCGGGATTCTCCTGGCCCGCACAACTTTTGCGGGCGCCAAGCCAGTCGAATTTGAGTTTGTCGCTCCTGAGAACCCCTCGGTCCGCAACCCCTACGCCCGCGAACTCTGGGCCGAGGTGGTGACACCGGGCGGGCAGAGGCTGGTACTGCCGGCATATTATGCCGACGGCGGGCTTTACGCCGTTCGCGCGAGACCGGAAGAGGTGGGCCCGTACCGTTTTGGGGAGGTCTCAGAAACGACGCTGGGCGTTCACCGGACTGGCCTCGTCGTAAGTCTCGTGACGCCGTCCGAGGTCCAGAACACCACTAGGACGCGCCTTCCCGCGATCTTCATCAACCCAAAGGAACCCAGGCAATTCATGCGCTTGGACGGTCTTCCTTACGTGCCGGTGGGGGCAAACCTCGCTTGGGCCCCCGACGGGAACCCGGGCACCTTGGAATACTACCAGAAGGCTTTCGCGGCGTTTTCCAAGGCGAACCTCAACTGGATGCGGATCTGGATGGCGCATTGGGATGGGCTGAACCTTGACTGGCTACCGTCCAGCATGGGTCCCTCACCGAAGCCTGGCACTCTGAGCGAGGACGTGGCGCAGAACTGGGACAGGCTGGTGACCCTTGCCGAGGATAACGGTGTGTACATTCAAGTCGTGCTCCAGCATCACGGGCAGGTCACGACCGCGGACAACACCAACTGGGCGGCGAACCCCTGGAACGCGGCCAACCCCGGCGGCTTCCTTAAGTCACCCGAGGATTTCTTCACGGATGCGAATGCGCGGGTGATCACGCTCCTTAAGTACCGATACATCATCGCCCGGTGGGGCTGGTCTCCGGCCGTGCTCTCCTGGGAGCTCTTCAACGAGGTCCATTGGACGGATGCCGTCCGCCACGGCCACGAGGCCGATGTTGCCCGGTGGCATTCCAGCATGGCGACCGCGATCCGGCAGATCGACGTCTACGGACACCTGATCACAACCAGCACGGAGAATTTGCGCAGCCCGATCTATGAAAAGATGGATTATTACCAGCCTCACCTCTATGCGGCCGATCTGGTTGCGGCGGCGCGCACATTTGAATTGCCCTATGCCTCGATTGACCGCCCGGTGTTTTATGGAGAGGAGGGCGACGACCACCAACCGGTCTCCGACGACGTCAAGAAGGCCGGCCTGAACATCGTGCCACCCGTGTGGGCCAGCGCGATGGGGCAGGGTGGCCTGGTGGCCGAACCCTGGAATGGCTGGCAGATCCTCGAGCAGAACCGCCAGGGTGAATTGGGCGCCGTGTTCCGCTTTCTGGCGATCAACCGTGTGGCGCAGGAGCATGGCCTCATCGCGTTCTCGGCCCCGGTCGAGTGCCCGGACAGGGTCCCGCTCAGGATGGCGGCGGCCGAGGTTTGGCAGAGGCGGGAAGCCGCGACGGTCGATTATCCGGCGGATGGCACCGAGCCTCTGGACGCCGCAAACATCCCTGCAACGCTTGTCGGCTCCGACGCCAGTCGGGCGGATGGGTTTGCAGACCATGTCACTTACCGCCTGGACCTCCCGAAGGCGGCGGCAGTCAGCGTGAACGTCGACTCCATGGCAGCAAGCGGCGGGGGCCTGCAGGTCAAGGTGGACGGGCAGCTGGTTACTTCCCACCAGTGGACCGGCGGACACGGTGCGCCTCAGCCCCCGGCGCTCCAATTCACGGTCCCACGCGGCCCCCATGTCCTGCTCCTGCAGAATCCCGGTCCGGACTGGATCGGGGTGTCCTCGGTAGAGGTCGGGGTTGGTGTGCCGGTTCTCGCCCTCATCGGCCGGCGCAACGACCACTTCATTGAGGCCTGGGTGTGGCACCGCACAAACCTCTACTCCCTGGGACCCACGGCGCCCGTGATCGGAACCGTGAGTCTGGACAATGTGCCCGCCGGCTCTTGGAAGGTCACGTGGTGGGACACGGACAAGGGTGTCCCTGCGGCACCCAGCGTGGTCGCACACCCGGGGGGTGTCCTAAGACTCCAGACCCCGCCGATCACCCGGCACGCAGCCGTTGTCCTAACCCGCAACCCCTAGGCCGCGCCCGATCAGCCGCTGATCCGCTTGTTGAACGAGGTGATCAATCGGTCGAAATGGACCACCTCCTCCTCGAACAGCTTTTTCCAATAGGCGGGGTCCCATTGCGCGCTGAGCTCCTCGGAGCTCTTGCCCTGCTGCTCGACCCATGTGTAGTACTTCAGGTTGTGGATGGCCTTTCGGTCGATGTAGGACAGCTCTTTAAAGTGATCGGTGCATTGATGGGAGAGCGCACCCGCGAAATCGGCGATGGCGGACTTTTCCAGATATGCCCCATGCTGTTCGCGTAACTCCACAAGGCGGGACTGGTAAAGCTGCATGGAGTCTGTGAAGACCGTGAAGATTACGTCCTGCTCCCCGAGTTCGAAGTACTTAGCGGTCTTTATGGCTGCCAAGAGATTGCAGACACCTGAGATACCGAGAAGCGGAAGGCGCTTCACGCTCTTCCTTGTTATTCCCAGCGACCCTAGATAGTCGCGCCCTTTCGGCTCGTTGAAGAGGCGCACGATTCTCATGCAGTCCTCGTCATCTATTGCGGCAACGGCGTCCGTGTTTCGGACGTTGTGCACCCAGGGTATGTGCTTGTCGCCGATGCCCTCGATACGGTGCGCACCGAAGCCGTTTTGCAGTAGCGTCGGGCACTGAAGCGCCTCGGTGGCGACGATCTTAAGGTTGGGGTGCTTCGTCTTGAGGAAGTCGCCCGCAGCAATCGTGCCTGCCGACCCGGTCGCAGATACATAGGCGGCGGCTCTCAGCCGGGCGTCCCCTAAACCGGCAAACACCTCCTCGATCGCGGGGCCGGTAACGTTATAGTGGAATATGGGGTTACCGAACTCCTCGAACTGGTTGAATATCATGTTCGCGGGGTCGCGCTTGAGCTCCCAGCACTTGTCATAGATCCCCTTCACATTCGATTCGCAGCCGGGGGTGGCGATAATGGTCGCGCCGATCTCCTTGAGCCATTCGAACCGCTCGCGGGACATCTCCTCGGGGAGAATCGCGATCGACGTGCAGTCTAGGAGCGCGCAATCGAATGCACCGCCGCGGCAGAAGTTCCCGGTGGACGGCCACGCAGCTTTGTGGATCTCTGGGTCGAATTCGCCGCTCACCAAGCGGGGAACCAAGCAGCCAAATGCGGCGCCCACCTTGTGCGCGCCTGTAGGGAAATAGGAACCTATGAGACCAATCACACGCGCCTTTATCCCCGTGATCTCGCGGGGGACCTCGAAGGAGTTGACCCCTCCGTAGAGACCCGATCGCAGGTCGTTCTTCCAGGTGATGCGGAAGAGGTTGAGAGGGTTTACCTCCGACATCCTGACCCTCGCGAGGCGACGCCGGATGGACGGAGGGATGAGCGAAGGATCGCGCAGCTGCTTGAAGGTGGGGATGATGATACCCCGGTCCCGGCAGCGTTTAGCCGTCTTTCGTATGACATTCGGATGGAGCTTCTTGATAATGGTGGACATGGGTTAGGCCTTTGCGAGTTGACGGAGCACGGTGGGATAGTTTTTCACGCGGGCCATGACGATCATGGCCGCGATGACGAAGGGCTTGAAGCTTGCCTCGCTGTAGGTCGCAAGCCGGTAGCGTTCAAACACGCTTGCCGCGACCTCTCCCGCGGCGCAGCTCACCCCGGTGATGTCAGCCGGCAGGCAATGCATATAGAGGGCCTTGCCGCCGCGTGTGAGCTTCATCTTGGCCTCGTCGCATTCCCAGCTCTTGAACCGAGCATTGTTCGCTAGGCATTCCTTCTCGAGCGCCTTGAGCCCATCCCGGTCACCCTTTTTCAGGAGCGGTGTCCTTCGCTGCATCACGCTGAACGGAGCCCACGACTTCGGGTAGACTACGTCGGCGTCTCTGAATGCGTCCTCCATACTGGGGACGACGGAGAATGACCCGCCGCTCTTGGCGCTGTTCTTGCGGGCCAGCTCGACCACCTCTGGAATTAGGCCGTAGCCCTCGGGATGGGCCAGGGTAACATTCATTCCAAACCGCGACATGAGGCCAATGATGCCCTGCGGAACGGAGAGGGGTTTCCCGTAGCTCGGCGAATAGGCCCACGACATGGCGATCTTCTTGCCGCGCAGGGCCTCGAGCGAGCCAAAGTGCTTCTTAAGCGCCACAAGGTCGGCCATGGACTGCGTCGGGTGGTCAATGTCGCATTGCAGGTTGACGAGGGTGGGGCGCTGGTGGAGCACTCCCCGGTCGAATCCCTCCTGCACCGCCGTCGCAACCTCGCGCATGTAGGTGTTGCCTTCGCCGAGGTACATGTCGTCACGGATCCCAATGACCTCCGCCATGAAGGAGATCATATTGGCCGTCTCACGCACGGTCTCCCCATGGGCGATTTGCGACTTCTCCTCGTCGAGGTCGGAAAGGCCGAGACCGAGTGCATTCACCGCGGAGGCGAAGCTGAATCGGGTGCGCGTGGAGTTATCGCGAAAGATCGAGATCGCGAGGCCGGTGTCAAAGACCCGGAGCGATTTCTTGGCCTTATGCAAATCCGAGAGGATCTCGGTGACGAGCGCGAGGGCGCGGATTTCGTGATCGGACTTTTCCCAGGTCAGAAGGAAGTCCTTCCCATGGGTGTCGGTCTTGAGCTTCGCGAGCTGTGAAAGGTGGTCTGTTGCAGTTTTCATGGTTGAGAAATGGGCGCATAGGCCTGATCGACCGGATTGAGCTTTGCTTGCGGGCGGCGGTAATGGACGGCAGCCCTCTCAATGGCATCGATGATCTGCTGGTAGCCGGTGCATCGGCACAGGTTACCGTTGATTGCCTTTCTGATCTGCTCCCGGCTCGCATTTGGCTCCCTGAGCAGGAAAGCATGCGCCACGAGAATCATTCCCGGAGTGCAGAAGCCGCACTGAACAGCGCCGAGCTCCACGAAGGCCTGTTGCAGCGGGTGTAGCGTCCCGTCGGGGGCGGCCATCCCCTCGATGGTCAAAACCCTATGGCCTGCGATGTCCTTTACGCGCTTGATGCAGATCTTCGAGGGGGCGTCATCGACCAAGATGGTGCACGCGCCGCATGCGCCGATGTCACATGCGTTTTTGGCCCCGGTCAGGTCGAGATCGTCGCGCAGGAAATTGATGAGCTTGCGCTCGCCCATGGCATCGTCCACCTCCATGTCGCAGCCGTTGATATGGAGTTTCACAGGCGGCATTCCTCCTCGGGAAATTCCTCTGGCACGGGTGTCAGTTTGATGGGAAGCACGAGTTCGCGCCTCCCCGTTGCGTGAAAGACGGCATTTGCGATCGCCGGCGCGAGGATCTCTGTTGTCGGCTCGCCGAGAGCCTTCGCGCCGCTCGGCGACTGCGGGTCTGGATTCTCGACGATGATCGCCGTCATCTCGGGCAGATCCGAAGAGCGCGGAATCCGATAGGTGTTGAGGTTCAGAGTGGTGATCCTTCCGTCTTTAGAGCGAACCTCCTCGTGTAGCGCGTATCCTGCCGCCATGGCCATGCCGCCGAAGAACTGGCCGCGCACCATCTCGGGGTTTACAGCGCGACCCACGTCGTGGGCCGCCGTTGCGCCGAGCAGTCTGACCTTTCCGGTCTTCTTATTGACCGTGAGCTCGACCGCCTGGCATCCGTAGACCCACGTGAAGTAGGCGTCTCCCTTTCCGGTATGTTCGTCCCACGAGGTGCGCGGGGCCTTGAACACACCGCATACATAGGGGAAACGCTGAGCCTGGAACATCAGGCGGATTGTTTCGTCGAAAGAGATGCTCCTCCCGTCCTGGCCAAAGAGGGCGTCTTTTTCGAAGCGCACCGCCGCGGCTGGGCACTGAAGCCTCTCGGAGGCGACCTTCGCCATCTCTTGTTTCAATTCGCGTGCCGCCACGGTCACGGCGCCACCCCCCATGATCGTGCCGCGCGAAGCGACGGTCGTGCCGCTGTCAGGCACCGTGGATGTCGAGGCGCGCCGGTAGCGGATGCGGTCGACGCTGATTCCGAGTTCCTCGGCCGCCAAGAGTGACATGGCAGACTCCGCGCCTTGGCCGTTCTCGTGCACGCCGACTTCTAGAAGGACTGAGCCGTCGGGTTGCACGTTGATTACCGCCGCGCAGAAGTCTACGCCCTCCGCGCCTAGGCTCACGCCGCGGTAGCTCATGGCGAGACCTATGCCGTAGAGCTCGTCGCCCTCCGCGTGCCCGTGTGAACACCGTGCGAGTTTCTGCTCGTAGCTCGTCTCTTTCAGGACCGCATCGAGCACCTCCCCCATCGCGACCTTATGGGTGTCTAGCTTCTGCCCGGTGATGGTCACGCTTCCCTGGCGGACCATATTGCGCCGTCGAAATTCCACGCCTGAAATCCCAACCTTGGCGGCGGCGATCTCGACCATTTGCTCGACAACAAAATTCATCTGAGGAGAGCCGAATCCCCTCATCGCTCCTCCAACGACATTGTTGGTGTAGACACCAAAGGTGTCGCAATGGACGTTCTCCACCACATACGGGCCGCAACATTGGACTGTTGAGCGCCAAGTCACCCAAGGCGTGACCGAGCAGTAGGCGCCCCCGTCTGCTAGGATCCTGCATTGAACCGCTGTAATCAGTCCGCCCCTCGTGACTCCCATTTTGTACGACACGCGGTAAGGATGGCGCTTGTAGCTCTCTCGGATCGACCAGTCCCGTCGGTACATGAGCTTGACCGGCCTACCTAGGAGGCTGGCTGCCAGTGCGGTTCTGGCGCAAACGATCGCCGCGGTGTCATCCTTGCCGCCAAAACCTCCGCCCATGGGAGTGCCCACCACCTCGACAGCCGAGAGCGGCGTCCCAAGACACGCGGCCACAAATCGTCGCGTGCTGAAGGGGTGCTGCATGCTGCCGTAGACCTCGATTACTCCGTCCTGGCGCGGCACGCTGACCGCTACCTCGGGCTCCATGTATGCATGCTCTATGCTTTGCGTCCGGAACTCGTGTTCGAGGATGAAGTCAGCCTGGCCAAAGCCTCGGCCGATGTCGCCCCGACGGATGCGGTGTGTGTTGACGAGGTTTGAGCCATGGCCCTCGTGGACTAGGACCGAACCCGGCTTTAACGCCTCCTCGGGGTCTAGGACTGCGGGGAGGGCCTCGGCCTCCACCCTCACGAGCGCCGCCGCGCGGATAGCAAGGTCGCGAGTTTCCGCGACCACCATCGCCACCACGTCGCCGTTGAAACGGATCTTGTCGTCGGCGAAAATGCGATAGTCCTTAATGATCTGACCGAAGCTGTTTGATCCGGGAACGTCGCGTGCCGTGAGCACCCTAATGACGCCCTGAGCCTTCGCCGCATCCTCCGTCGAGATGCGTATTATCCGGGCATGGACGTGATCTGTGTAGACCGGAGCAGCGTGAAGGAGACGCGCGAATTTAAGGTCGTCCGTGTACTTTGTGCGGCCGGTGACCTTGGCGTTAGCGTCATTGCGCCAGCCCTTGTTGGATGCCGTGTTCAACGATGGGTCCTTATGGAAGAGAGGCGCTTCGCGACTCCCGCGAGTGCGGCCTCGTTCGCCTCTATGGCGTCGGGCATCTCGATGTTCTTGAGCGCAGCATCGACGTCCTTGAGGCCATGACCCGTGACGAGCACCACGATCTGTTCATTGGGTTGCACCAACCCGGTCTTTCGAAGTTTCCCGAGCGCGGCTACTGCCGCCGACGCCGCGGGCTCAGCAAACACCCCACTCTGGGTCGCCAGGGTGCGCTGTCCCTCCATTATCTCGCGGTCGGTAACTGTAAGCGAGAATCCATGGCTCTCGAGCACCTCCGCCCTGGCAAGATGCGCGTTTGAGGGGATCGAGACCGAGATCGAGTCTGCGATCGTCGCCGGATTGGCCGCATTCCGGTAGCACCCGGTCAAGATGTAGCGATGTATCGCGTTCGACTTTGCAGCCTGGACGCAAACCAGGCGCGGTAGCCGGGTTATGAGCCCAGATTTATGAAGGTCGTCGAACGCCTTGTATACGCCTGCGAGGATCACACCGTCGCCGGTGGGTACCAATATCACGGAGGGCACTCGCCATTTGTTCTGCTGCCAGATTTCAAGCCCGACTGTTTTTTTACCCTCGATCGTGAGGGGGTGATAGGCGGTGTTGCGGTTTAGGCCACCATAGCGTGCCGTGAATTCGAGCGAAAGTCGGAACGCGTCGTCGTAGGTGCCCTTTACGGGCACGACGACGGCCCCGTGAAGGAGCATTTGGGCGAGTTTCGCTCTGGGCGCCGTTTGCGGCACAAAGATGACCGCGCGCTTGCCGCCAGCGGCGCAGACCGCCGAAAGGGAGCTTGCGGCATTGCCTGTTGAGGCCGCGACAACAGTCTCTTCCCCAAGCCGGTTCGCCTCGGCCACCACCAGAAACGAAGCCCGGTCCTTGAGGGAGCCGCTGGGGTTTAGAGCGTCGTTCTTTATCCAGACATCCGAGAGGCCGTGCACTTGTCCGAGTGCCGCCGAGCGAAAGAACGGAGTGGCGTTCATCTCATAGGACGGATGGAACCTAGGCTCCACCGTACCGAAAAGATTCCAGTCCGGCTTTTGCTTCCTGAATTTCCGTCCTACCGCTGCGTAGTCGAGCTCAACGGTCAACACTCCGGTGAGCGGCATGCCGGGACGGTACGACTTGCCGCAATCAGGGCAGAGATAGCGGACTTGGTCGCGTTCAAAGCGCTTCCCACATGTGCTGCACCGGTACTTGAATGCGACCATATCGATCAGACCTTGCCGTTGAGTTTTGCGACCAGCGCTGCGTAGAAGGAGACGGCGGCGCTCAGGTGCTCGACAGGGCACGCCTCGTTGGCTGCATGCGCGTACACCTCGTTTCCGGGCCCGAGTCCCAGCGTCGGAATTCCCTTCATCCCTGCTGTGGCGATTCCGTTGGTGCTAAAGGTCCACTTGTCCACGAATGGAGCCTTGCCCAGGACGCCTGAGTACGCCTCCACCGCACCCTTGAGGTAGGGTGAGCTCTCTTCGAGAGCCCAAGTCGGGTAGTATTTCTCTGTGGGGTAGACCTTTCCGGTATAGGCGGCTTCCTCATAATTCAGCACGTAGACCTTTGCATCCGGATAACCTGCAGCCGATGCGGCGGCTTGGACCTCGGCGATGGCGCTTTCCTTTGTTTCTCCGGCCGTCAGACGGCGGTCAAGGTGGATACCGGCCTCATCGGCCACGGCGCAGAGGGAGGGCGAGGAGGATTTTACCTCCGATATCGTCACGGTGCCTTTACCAAGGAACGGGTCGTTGCGGAGCCGCCCGTTGAGCTTCTCGATCTCGAGCGCAATGCGAGCAATCTTGTAAATGGCATTGTCGCCCCGCTCCGGCGCCGAGCCATGGCAGCTACGCCCCTTGACCTCGACGCGTATCTCCATCCGGCCCCTATGACCGCGGTAGATGTTCAGGTTTGTGGGCTCCGTGATCACGACGAGCTCCGGCTTGATCCCGTCCTCATTGAGGATGAACTGCCAGCATAGTCCGTCGCAGTCCTCCTCCATGACTGTTCCGGTGAAATAGATCGTGAACTGGTCGTTGAGCCCCAGTTCCTTGATGATGCGTCCGGCGTGGATCATTGTTGCCACGCCGCCTTTCTGGTCGACCGTCCCGCGGCCCCGTATCTTGCCATCGACTACCTTCGGGTCGAATGGATCGAAGGTCCACTGTGACAGGTCACCAGGGTACACCGTGTCGACGTGCCCGTCGAACGCCATAACGCGTGGGCCCGAACCAATTCGGCCAAGGATGTTCCCCAGGCCGTCGATGCGGATCTCGTCAAAACCGATCTGCTTCATCTCGCGCTCGATTACCGCAATGACATTGCGCTCCTTGGAGGAGAACGATTGCGTGCGAACGAGATCGGAGAGGAAGCGCACGGTATCGCCTTCCATTTCTTTCGCTCGTCGGCGAATGGCCTCGTAGCTGATGGCCGCGGGTGGCGTTGTTGGGGTCTTTGCCTTTGTTTTCACATTCGTTGCCATAAGTTCTTTGCGAGCTCCCGGGCCCGCGCGTTCACGCGACTAAGGTCCAGGTCGAGCTCAATTTGGCCGCGCTCCATCAGGACGCGGCCGCCTGCAATGGTCGTGTCGACCCGCGCTTGGGATAGCCCGAACAGGACATGGCCGAGCGCATTGGCGCTCATCAGCGGGGTGGGCGGGTCATAGTCGAAAATGGCCAGGTCGCCAGCGGAGCCTTTTCGGATCTCACCTAGGCCCAGACCAAAGATCCTTCCCGCAATAGCTGCGTTGCCTTGGAAAAGAGCGGAGGTGACTTCGCCGAATCCAGCCGAGGGGTTCGACCTAGCGAGCCGCTGGCTCCATAGCGCAACGCGAAGCTCCTCCAGCATATTGTTCGTCATGGCGTCGGTTCCAAGCCCGACCAGGACGCCGTTCCGTGCCATGCCCACAACGTCGGCGATTCCGACTGCGTTGTTGAGGTTTGACTGCGGGTTGTGAGCAACCGCGGTACCCGTCTCAACGAGTGACGCGATCTCCCGCCCGGAGACATGAACACAGTGTGCTGCGATCGAACGCCTGCCCAGAATGCCGAAGCGCCCCAGGCGATCGATCACCGCCAAGCGCGACCTGCGGCGAGTCGCGCTTTGGTCGGATTTTGCCTCTGCGGCATGAATGTGAAAGCCTACTTGAAGGTCATGGCCTAGACCTGCCGCCTCCTCGAGTGTCTTGTCAGAAAGCGTGGATGAGGCGTGGAGTCCAAAAAGGGCCTGCAGATTGCCCCCGTCACGGGCCTGGCAGCTGCGGATGAATCGTACATTCTCGGCAATCCCTTCCTTAGCTATCCTTGGACCGTCGCGGTCGGACACCTCGTAGCAGAGGCAGGCACGCAGGCCTGTTTCCCCAACAGCCCGGGCTATTGCGTCGAGGGACCCGCTGACAGCGTTCGGGCTGGCATGGTGGTCAATGAGAGTGGTCGCGCCGTGCCGGATCGAGTCGATGAGCGCGACCAACGCGCTATAATAGCAGTCCTCGGTTGTAAGCGCAGAATCGAGCCTCCACCAGAGGTTCCTGAGCACGGATGGAAAGTCCCGGGCGGGCTTGGTCTTTGTGAGGCCACGGGCAAACGTGCTATAGAGGTGGGTATGCGCATTTATGAGGCCTGGCATCACTACCTTTCCTGAGGCATCGATGCGCCGTCCTGTAAATCCGGCGAACCTGCTGCCGGGCGCAATTCTGCTGATGATGCCGTTCTCGATCAAAACTGACTGGCCATGCCGCAGGGTTGTCGTGTCCCTGCTCGAAAGGAGTGTCCCGTTTTCAATGAGGAGCGCGGTTTGCATGTCTTGGCTCGGGGTTAGTGTCCTGCCAGGGCCATCACTTCGCTTTGTGATCGCGCCCGCATAGCCAAAGCGCCTGCGAAGCAGTTCTGGGCGCACAAAGAGCATCCGATGCAGAGAGAGGGGTTGAATACGGGAACATTCCGACCGTTCAGGGTGACCGCCTGATAGGGACAATGGGTGCAGTTTCCACAGTGCTCGCAGAGCGCGGCGGAGACTGTGGGAATTTTTTTCACGGCCGAGAGGGCCACAAAATCTGTCATCGGGCCCGGCATGGCGGCGCCAACCAGGTCGCCAACGGATAGCAGCCCTCGCTCCTCCATCATGTGGCTCAGGCCTGAGTGGAGCTCGCCGACGTAGCCAAGGCCGTATTTCATCACGGCGGTGCAGAACTGCACGGTCCCGGCCCCAAGGGCGAGGAAGTTGGCGGCGTCACGGTAGGTCATTGCGCCCCCGTTTCCGGACACGGTGATTCCCATTCCGGCAACCTTTGCTAGCGTCAGATAGCTGATCGGAAGGACACCTTCGCCGGACATTCCGATCACGACGCCCTCCTCCCACCTGCGATTCGCGCTTGGCCGGAACGCCAGAGAAGGGAAGCTGTTGGCGAGGGTCACCCCCGCCTTTTTCCCGGGGTAGTGGGAAAGCACCCCCTGGATGGCTCGAATGATCGGCTGGATTGCCGTTACCGCGCCGGTTAACTTGAAGAGCTTCGGCACGTCGGCATTGCCGGTCTCCAAGACCCACCCCACGATTTTTGCCGTCAGAGCGGCATTTTGGGAGACAAGGTCCCCGTGGGTGCCGTCTCCTCCTTGCGGGCAGGACAGGCTGTACTCGATGCCCATGGCGCCTGCGTTCTCAAGTTTCCTCGTGTTCGACTGCCATACTGCGCGATCGCCCTCGTCATTTCCCGTAACCGGTCCGCCGGTGGACGCCATTGTTAGGCGCTCGGGGAACTCACGGACGAGGCGCTCGACCTCGCCGCATACCCGGTCTAGCGGATGCCCCGATACGTTGTCGCAATTTCCATATGTCGAGCGCCCGAGGACGAACATGTATTCGCCGGGAATATGGATGGGCACGTTGTCAAAGGCCGTCTTCATGACGCCACCGGACCATCCGGACCGGTAGGCGGTGCTCATCTGATCGTAGCCGTCGGAGTGTGGGGCGGCCGAGAGAAGGAGGGGTGAAGGGATTCGGCGGCCGAAAAAGTCGGATTCAAGTGAGACCGGACGGGGCTCGAATGCAGTAAGCAGGACGTGGCTCTTGGCGCGGTTTGCGATGATCGGAGCGGCCCTTTTGCGCAGCATGGCGTCGGCCTCTGCCGCCGCGTTCTTCCCGCTGGCTACCGACTCGACCACGCTGGACGAGCCCAGGACCAAGTCGCCCGCGTAGAATATTCTGCTTTCGGGGGGCGTGGGGATCGAGGCCCGGTTGCCGACCGCGGACACCACCACGTCAAATTCGCGGAATACCGGAGGCTCCCGTTTGCTGACGACAAAATTTTCGGGCTTTGACATCATCCCTTTGGGCAGCGTCTGGTGCGCCAGTCGAAGCCCAACGACCCGCCGTCCACGGCGGACTATGGCGAGCGGCTTCATGCAGCTGGCGATTTCGATTCCGTGCTCAAGGAGCATTCTCCGCTCGTAGGCGGTAATGGGCATGTCCAGGAGCCGCCGCCGATAGACCAGTTCGACTGATGCCGCGCCGCGCCGCACCGCCGTCGTTGCGCAGTCCGCTGCTACCGCGCCGCCGCCGATGATGCCCACACGCTTGCCGGTAACCTTGATCTTCGGCGGGTCCTCGAGAAACGCCTGCCAGGAGACGGCATGGTCCTCGCCCGGGATCCCGAGTTTGATGGGCTTGCCGAGGCCGGCACCGACGATGACGGCGTCGAAGGTGGCGAGCAGTTTCGCGGGTTCGTTGACCGGCTTGCCCAGCTTGAACGCAATCGAGCCGTGGGCTTTCACGAATGCGATATCCGTGCGCACGATCCTCTTGGGCAGCCGGAAATCGGGAATGAGGTTCATCATCCCCCCGAGCTTCCTGCGACTGTCAAAGACCGTTACGCCGTAGCCGAGCTGGGCGAGCACTGCGGCCGCGCTCAGTCCGGCAGGGCCAGCACCGACTACGGCAACCTTCATCCCGTTCTTGGAGACCGGACCGGGCAGCCTTAGTCCCAGCTTCTTGGCCTTTTCGACAATCGTGGCCTGGACCGACGGAATTTCAATCGGACGGTCGAAGACCTTTCGCGAGCATGCCTTCATGCAGAACACGTCCGGGCAGGCGGCGCCGCACACGCCTCCCAGCGGATTTGCACGCAGGATCATGGCGGCCGACCTCCGGATGTCGGAAGGGGCCCCACATCGGGCGGCTGCGATGAAGTCGGCGGGTGAGCAATCGGCCGGGCATGCCACCTGGCAGGGCTTCTCTTCACAGGAGATGCACCGGTTCAATTCGTCCTTAAGTTGGGCGTCGGTTAGGAATTTGAATGTGGCGTTCATCCTTGGGGTGACTGCGCACCGCTCCCAAATATCGTCTCATTAAGCACCCGATGGGCTCTACCTAGCTCTTGACGAAGGCTATGCATTTTTTGTCCTCTAGTGCCTCGGCTATTGACGCGGGGACGCGCAAGTACCTCAGGATAAGGTGCGCATCCATGAAAACCCTCGTAATCGCTATCGGTGGCAACTCGCTGATAAAGGATGCGCGCCACCAAAGCGTAGCCCACCAATACGCCGCGGTGGTTGAAACCGTCCGCCATATTACGGACATGCTTGAACGCGGTTACCGGGTGGCGATCACCCATGGCAACGGACCCCAGGTGGGCTTTATCCTCCTGCGAAGCGAGCACTCGCGGGGACTCTTGCACGAGGTGCCCCTGGATTCGATCGTGGCCGACACGCAGGGCGCGCTTGGCTACCAGATCCAACAGGCGCTCGAAAATGAGTTTCGCCGGCGCGGGTTGTCAAAATCGGTCGCGGCGATTGTGACCCAGACACTTGTAGACCGCGACGATCCGGCCTTTTCGAAGCCGAGCAAGCCGATCGGCGAATTTTACACAGAGGACCAGGCTGAGGAACGGAGGCGAGCCGATGGATGGAAAATGGTTGAGGATGCTGGTCGCGGATGGAGGCGTGTGGTCCCATCGCCCAGGCCCGTGCGGATCATCGAGTCTGGGGTCATTAGCCATCTGGTTACGGGCGGCTATGTTGTGATAGCCGCGGGCGGCGGTGGGATACCCGTTGTGGCGAATGAGCAGGGGATCCTAAGAGGCGTCGCGGCCGTGATCGACAAGGACTTGGCCTCTGCGGTGCTCGCAGCGCAAATCGGAGCCGATGTCCTGGTGATCTCGACTACGGTTGCGCGGGTATGCCTCAACTTTGGCACGAGTAGCCAGCGCGAGATCGAAAAGATGACCCTCGCGGAGGCGAGGCACTACATTGAGCAGGGCCATTTTGAGCCCGGATCGATGCTGCCGAAGATAGAGGCCTGCATCCACTTCATCGAGCAAGGGGGCGGAACGGCCGTGATCACAAACCCAGCGAGCCTTTCAGCGGCCCTCAACGGCCGCGCCGGCACACAGGTGACAGCCTAGATTCTCGGATTGAATCGGGGCTGCCGGCAAGGGGCGGATTCTGGCCCCAAGGCCCATGGGCGCTAACGGCGGCCGAAGATTTCCAGCGCCAGCAGCTGGTCGCCGGGGGCTTGCGGGCTGGATTCGTCCAGGGACTGAAGGAGCGCCTCCGCTATCGGCTTGGAGTTTGGAGAAGCCGCCAATAACGCCAATGTCTCCACCGCTGGCGGGTCTCCGGCCGCAAACGGCCGGATGAAGAATCCCGGCCCCGGGGGCTTTGGCGCGAAGAAATACGTGTGGCTGGCAGTGTCGTAGAAACGGGAGTCGAGCTGTGTGAGGAAGCGCGACGACAGCTCGGCGGCGGCGCTGTCGTTCGCCGCTCGCGCCAGGCCGCGGCAACCCAGGGCCAAGGCGGCATAGTCGTCCGCGTCTGCGGGCAAGTCCGACCCGGCCAGACGGCGAAGGGTGCCGTCCTGGGACACAAGAAAGTTCTTCCTTACGGCGTCCAGGATCCTGCGGGCTGAATCTAAGTAGCGGGGCTCGTTGAGTTGCACGCCTGCTCGGGCCAGTGCATTAATCAGGAGGCCATGGGCGCCCGCCGTGGCGCGCTCGTCCCGTGGAGGGGCGCCCCTCCGGTCGCGCACGGCAAGCAGGCGTGCTGCCGAGGACGCCTGTGCGGCGTCGGTGACGGCCGCTGAGCGCAGGAGGTTCCGCTGTGCGAACACCGACGAGGGGTCGTCACCCGAGGGCACGTTTCCGCCCGCCGCCACACCGTGAGCCCCCTTGAATGCCGCCGAATCCGCCCCGAGAACCATGTCGATCTCCGCTTCAGTCCAGGCATAGTAGCGGGAATACTCATCGCCGGTGGCGTCCTCCGCCGCGGCAAGCGTACCATCCGGATGGGAAAGCCTTCCGAGCGCGTAGTCGAGAGCGCCCCGTGCGCACTGGCCGAAGGACTGTGCATCGGCGCCCTCTGCACCGGCCAGGAACGCGAGAGCTATTCGGGCTTGGTCCGAGACGGTTTTTTGCTGATACGGAATCAGCCACGCCCCATCGGAGGCGTGACGGAAGAATCCGCCGTCCAAGGGGTCGCGCATTGCGCTGACCGCTATGGCCCTGAGCGTTTTGAGCGCGGGATCCTTGTCTTCCGGTGATTGGAGCAGCATGAAACGGATCAATTCGGGCTCGGGGGCCTTGGGAAGATCCCCGAATCCGCCCTGCGCCGGATCGTAGGTAGCCCGCCACGCGGCCGCATCGGCCGCAAGGCGTGTGCGGAGTTTTTCTAGGTTCCATGCTGCCGGGAGTGATGGGGAGATTGGGGCAAGCTGCGCAATGGAGTCGGCTGCGCGCTTGCGGCAGCTAGCGGGGTTCGTGTTCCACGCGTTGAAGGCTTCATTGGCCAGCTTCAGAAAGCCGGGTGCACCCCAGTCCTCAGATGGAGAGAGGTAGGTGGCGCCCTCGTAAGGCTGAAAGTCGGGTGTCAGCCAGATGTTGAGAGGCCATCCGGACATCTGCTTCAGGTTGGCCACGTAGGCCTCGAAAAGCGCAGCTACGTCCGGGCGCTCATCGCGGTCGATGATAACACAGACGAAGCTCTTGTTAAGCCAGTCGGCGCTCTTGGCGTTGGCAAAGGTCTGGCGCCTCATGGCTCCCGCGAGCTCGCTGGTGAAGGAACCAACAAAGAGGAAAACCGGCTTCTGCTCGGCCTTGGCGCGGGAGATCGCCGCATCGCCCCACGGCAACCAGTTGACCGGGCTTTTGGCGAAGCTCTTAAGGAAGGCCGAGGACTCCCCGGCGAGAGCGTTGGCGGCACGCGCCTCGGCCGAAAACGCCGCGAGAGTGGGCAGGAGCAGAAGGACTAGAAACTTTTTGGACATGGGGCTTTGGGCCTTTTCTGGCGTATCTTCGTGCAAGCAATGACGTGGGGCAAGTAGGCCGACATTTGGGGCCGTGCGTCAACCCCTCATGGCCCCTGCAAGCGGGGGCAGCGCCGATCCGCCAACGCGCACGTTTGCGGCTTTGGCGTACCCATGCTATCCATTCCACCTGTGAATCTCCATGAAGGTCAGCATGTACTGCGGGGTGGGGCTCCGGCAGGAAAGGCCCGGGTCGCGTTGGTTCTTATCCACGGCCGTGGGGCCTCTGCGGAGGACATCTACTCGCTGGGGGAAGAGGCGGCCATGGGTGCGCCCGGCGTGGCGCTCGTTGCCCCACAGGCGGCCGGCAACGCGTGGTATCCCCAGAGGTTTCTCGTTCCGTTGGACCTGAACGAGCCCTATCTGGGCTCCGCGCTCGGCGTGATGGGCGGCTTGGTGGGCGAGTTGGTCCGGGGAGGTGTACCGCTTGAGCGGATTGTCCTGATCGGCTTCTCCCAGGGAGCCTGCCTTTCCCTTGAATTTGCATCTAGAAACCCTCGCCGCTACGGCGGCGTTATGGGGCTAAGCGGGGCGCTCATCGGTCCCCCGGGCGCCGTCCGCGGCCTCGAGCGAGGTCTTGACGGGACCCCCGTGTACCTTGGGTGCAGCGACCGGGACGCCCATATCCCGCTTGCGAGCGTCGAGGAAAGCGCGGTGGCCCTGGCGAAGCAGGGGGCAAACGTCACCAAGTCGATTTTCAAGGGCATGGGCCACACGGTGAATGGCGAGGAACTGGCTGTCGTGCAGCTCTTGGTGCGACAGCTGGCAGGCGCCCTCTGAACTTGCCGTGCCGCCCGGAAGCCGTAGACTCGCCCCTTGCTTCACCCCCGGAGGCGCCCAGGGCGCCGCCCAGAAGTACGCTCAACCATGTCTTCTTACGCTGCTATGATCATTACCTCGCATCTTCCCCTCCTTCAGGCCCTGTTCTGCGCCCTCGCCTTGGGTGCCGTGACCTCCGCCCGTGCGGCCGAGGAACAGGCCAGCGTGGGCATCTTTGACCAGCACGGCGACATAGGCGGCGTGGGTATGCCCGGAAGCGCGGCCTACGACCGGGACTCGCAGGAGTACCTCCTCTCGTCCTCGGGAACCAACATGTGGGGCGACCACGACGAGTACCAGTTCGTTTGGAAGAAGGTTAAGGGTGACTTCATTCTTCAGGCTTCCACCGAATTCCTCGGGGCGGGTACCGGTCCGCACCGTAAGATGGGCCTCATCGTGCGGGCGAGCCTCGACCCCAAGTCGCCCCACGTGAACGCCGCCAACCATGGGAACGGGCTTACGGCCCTTCAGTACCGCAAGGCTTACGGCGGCACTACGGAGGAAGTTCACCTTGCCGTTGAGGGTGCGAACGTCCTGCAGCTCGAGCGTTCCGGAAAGAAGATCACGATGGGCGCCGCAAAACTCGGCGACACCTTCACGAACCAAGACTTTGACGGGAAAGACCTGCCAGACGAGGTCTACGTGGGCATCTACATCTGCGCCCACAACAACACGGCCGTCGAGAAGGGCGTGTTCAGGAATGTCCGCCTGATCCGGCCTGCAAAAACCACCTTTGTTCCTTACCGCGATTACATCGGCAGCCAGATTGAGCTAATGGATGTGAACACGGGCGTCCGCAGGACGATCTTTGGGGCGCCCGATTCCCTCCAGGCTCCGAACTGGACCCCGGACGGACGGCGCCTCGTCTACAACCATAACGGACGGATGTTCAGCCTCGACCTGGCCACACTCAAGTCCGCGTCCATCGACACAGGCGCCCAGATCCACTGCAACAACGACCATGCGCTTTCCTTCGACGGGAAGATGCTCGGAATCAGCAGCGGCTCTCCTTCAATCGTCTACACACTTCCGATTGACGGAGGCATCCCGCGCCAAATCACTCCCATCGGTCCGTCCTATTTCCATGGTTGGTCGCCCGACGGGAAGTCGCTGCTCTTCACCGGGGCGCGCAACGGCGAATTCGACATCTACCGTGTTCCAGCCGAGGGCGGCCCCGAGGTTCGCCTCACGACGGCCAAGGGGCTAGATGACGGCTCGGAATACACCCCGGACGGCAAGACCATCTACTTCAATTCCGAAAGGACCGGGAAAATGCAGGTCTGGAAGATGAACGCCGATGGCTCCGACCAGACCCAGGTGACGAGCGATGACTTCAACAATTGGTTTCCCCATGTGTCACCCGACGGGAAAAAGGTGCTCTTCATCAGCTTTCCTCCGGAAATCCCCTCCGGCGACCACCCCTTCTACAAGCGCGTCTACCTGAGGTGGGTCCCCATTGAGGGCGGCAAGCCGATGGTGGTCGGATACCTTTATGGAGGCCAGGGATCGATGAACGTGAACTCCTGGTCTCCGGACAGCACGCAGGTCGCGTTCGTGAGCAACTCCGACTCGCTCTGAGGCTCAGGTATTGCAAAAAAATTCGCCGCCCGGCGTGAGCCAGGCGGCGAATCGTAAGAGGCGAGTAGCCTATGCTTTAGAACTTGTACTTGATCGTGCCCTCCAACTCGAACCCGGGCAGCGGCACGATGCCTTCGAGGGCGTACGTGGCCACGGACGGTTCCCAGTTATGCTGGTTCGTGAGGTTCGAGGCCGTGAGGCGGTACTCCCACTGCTTGGTCTTGTAGGACAGCGCTGCGTCGAGCGTGTACTGCACCGGGATCACGACGTATCCCTGGTAGTCATTGTTTATCTTGCTCGTGATCAGCACATTCGACTCGATACCAATTCCGTTGGAGAACGTGTACGAGGCCAGGCCGTTGAAGGTGTCAAGAGGCTGACCGGGCACGCGCAGGCGTCCGGTGGCCTGGAGCGGCGTCACGGACGGGTTCGGCGGGCCGCCCGGTAGCTGGTTCGTCGAGTAGCCCTGGAACGGATCCGCGGAGGCCGGGAGGCTCCCGTTGATCAAGGAGAAGCCCGCCGTGGCGAAGAACTGCTTGTTGGGCTGGAAGTTCAGCGCCGTCTCGAAGCCGTAGTACTGCTGCGTGAAGACCGCGGTACCCTGGGGCTTGTTCTGCCTGGACTGGATGAAGACGTCCGCAGTGACAAAGAGCTTGTCGCTATCGAGCGTGAACTTTGTGCCGTACTCGTAGAGCTGACTCACCTCAGCGAAGAGGCTCCGGGGAAGCGTGGGCTGGCCTGCGCCGTCGGCATAGAGGCCGAAGCCGCCGCCGTCCGCCAAGTCGCCCGTATAATTTTGGCTGTAGTTATACGTGAGGTAGGTCGAGACCGTGGGCGTCAGCTTGTAGACGAAGCTCAAGTTGAGGTTGGGTTCTCCCACCTCGATCGAGGCGGAGGCGGCTGTATTCAGCGGATCGCGCGACTGGACATGCATCACGTCAAGGCGGGCGCCCGAGACGATGTTGAATTTATCCGTGACATTCCATGTGGTCTGGATGAACGGGGATACCGACGCGGCGTCGGAATCATTCGTGTCGTTGTTCAGGTTGATGTAGGTCTTTCCACCGTCGAAGGTTCCGAGCGCGGGGGTCGCATAACGGTCCTGGAAGCCGGGGACCTGGACGCCCATGAAGCCGGCGTAGCCGCCCTTGGCCAGATACGAGTTCACCGTGCTGCGAAGCGATGCGGATGAGAGGTCCCACACGTTGACAGGCTCGAAGAAGAAGTCGTCGTAAGCGCGGGTAGTCTGGTACTTCTCCTCAAGACCGGCGTTCAGTGTGAGGATGCCCTTTTTCAGGATATACTCGGTTCGGTTGTCGAAGGTCACCGAAGGATCGATGATCTCGCTGTAGCCGTCCGAGTTGAAGGTGTCGCGCTTCGTATAGCTCGCCATCGTGTTATTCACGATCTTGGCATCCGTGGAAAGGATGAGCGTCTGGATCACCTGCGCGTTGTATGCCATGCCGTGGGCGTGGCTGGCAGGGCCTTGGGCCGTCTCATGGTAGTTTACTTTCACCGGTGCGCCGAAATTGATCGTGTTGTTGCTCTCGACGTTGGCCGCGTTCTGCGGATCGGCTGCCGTTGCGCTCGTCCCGTTGTTCACGTTGGTACCGGGCAGGTAGAGGCCGTCCGAAACGAGGGCCTGAGTGACGCGGTTGATGCCGAAGTTCTCGCGGTAGTCGGCCCAGAAGGCCTTCACATTGGCGGCGATTTCGTAGTTCGAAGAGGGGCGCCAGGTGAGGGCGCCATAGATCGACGTCGTCTGCTTGATCCAGTTATAGTAATAGCCGTCGCTATCCTCGCCCGAGTAGCTCAAGCGGTAGGCAAGGGTCGGCGAGATCGGTCCGCCCAGATCAATCGTCCAGCGGTTGGTATCGTAGGAACCGATCGTGTAGGCTGCGGATCCCTTGAAGCCGTCAAAAAAGGGCTGTTTCGAGATGAGATCGATGAAGCCACCGACATAGGCCGAGGCGCCCTGGACCGCCGTCGCGGGACCGGGGATGATGTTCACGGACTCAACTTCGTTAAAGTCGACCGGCATTCCGTCGCCGGATTCGCCGATGAACATGCGCATGCCGTTCATGAAGACGTCGGCGGACTGTCCGCGGATGTTTGGATTGGCGGGCGAGCCGAAGTTCGAGGTCGTATAGGAGCTCGCCGTCAGCTTGCTGAACTGCGTCACATCCTGGATGTCGATGACGTCCATCTGCGCGCGCGAAATGATCGTCACGTTCCTTGGCACATCGAGGATGTTCTCGTCGGTTCCAAAGACCGAGGCGAATGGCCGCGATGTCGGAAGGATCTGCTGCTCAATCGGCACATCGTTCACCGTATATTTTTCCATCTTTACCGCCGAATCGGTGCTAGCTGGCGTGGCAGCCTGACTCGGGGTGGGAGTCGTTGTGGTTGATGTCGAATCCGCGGCGGGCGCCGGACTCGCTGTTTGAGCACGGCCCAACGGCGCGAATGTCGCGATCGTCAGTCCTGCTACTATCCCCAAACGTTTGGTGTAGTGCATAGGTCAAAGGGACCTAAAGCATCACATATGCCAGATGTCACCGTAGATTCACCTCTTAGGCCCGATTTCGGGCCCCACCGCAAAACCGATATTACAACCCGGTGGCGGTTACGGCTTCTTTAGCTCTGATGTGGTCCAACCCCCGCCGAGCGCCTGAATTAACGAAACGCTCGATGAAAGCTGGGACTGGATGACGGAAAGGGCGGTTTCGCGGTTGGAGAGCTCCGTAACCTGGGCCGCCGCAACGGTCGTAAAGTCCACGGTACCGGCGTTGTACTCATTGAGGGCAATCTGGGCCGCCAGCGCAGCCTCCGTCACGGCGGCGTCCTGTACCTGGGCCTCGTCCTTGAGGATCCGCAGCCCCGCCAAGTTGTCCTCAACCTGCTGAAGGGCGGTGAGGACGGTCTCGCGGTAGTTGGCAGCGCTCGCCTCATAGGCGGCCTTCGCGGAAAGAACCAGGTCGTGGCGTTGGCCCCAGTCCAGAAGGGAGTCCGTCGCCTGGGCCCCGAGCGTCCAGAACCTGAACGGCGCCGTCATGAGGCTGCTGAGCGGGGAACCCTCGTAACCACCCGCGCCCGAGAGGCTTAGTGACGGGAAATAGGCCGCCGTCTGGATGCCGATCCTCGCGTTGGCCGACTGCGCCTGCCGTTCGGCGGCGGCGACGTCGGGCCGGCGCTCCAGGAGGCTCGAGGCCAGCTGCGCGGGAATCTCGGGGACAACCAGTCCTATCGTTGCCGTGCGCTCAACCGAGAAATCGGAAGGGGCTTTGCCGACCAGGACCGCCACGGCGTGCTCGTACTGGGCGCGCTGCACACCGGCGGCGATGAGCTGCGCGCGCGTGCTGTCGAGCTCGGTCTGCGCCGTGATGACGTCACTGCGTGCGGCCACGCCCACGGTATACTTGTTCTGCGAGATCTTGAGCGTCCTGCCGTACGCGGCCACCGCGTCCTCAAGGAGCCGAATTTTGTCGTCGGTTGCCCTGAGGCCGATGTAGTCCTGCGCCAGTGCGGCCTGCATGGACAGGCGCGCGTTCGCGAGGTCAGCCTCGCTTGCCGCCGCCGCCGCCGCATCCGCCTCGACCGTCCTTCGCAGCTTGCCCCAGATATCGGGCTCCCAGGAGGCTTGGAGCTCGGCCGTATAAAGGTTCGTGGCCTTTGCCTGCCCCAGGCTTGTCGCCTGCGTGGGCTTTGATCGCTGCGCGGCACCCGTGACCCCGACCTGGGGTCCGTAACCCGTCCGGTCCGCCCTAACGACTTGGAGCGCTTCCTCGTAGTTGGCCACCGCCTGGCGGACGGTCTCGTTCGAGGATTCCACCCGGCTCTCAAGCTCGTTGAGGAGCGGGTCGTGAAAGACTTCCCACCAGGGCCCGCGGCTCGCCCCGTCGTCCGGCGCCGCGACCTTCCAGCCCGGGTTTTCCTTGTAGGCCTCAGGGACCTTCACCTCCGGCCGCTTGTAGTCGGGACCCACCGCGCACCCGGCCGCGAGCGCAAGGCCGGCCGCAGAAAGTGCGAGCCACCTGCGGCTGGTGAGGATTGCGGCGGTCCCTGGATGCTTCATGTCCGTCATTTCTTCTTGGTTTGAATTCATACCGGCGCAAGCGCGGGGTCCTTTTCATGGGGCGTGATCCCGAGCCGCACCTTCCACTTTTCGATGCGGATCCTTGCACGGTCGACGTAAAGGTAAACGACGGGAGTCGTGAAAAGGGTCAGCATCTGGCTCACAACAAGGCCTCCCACGATGGAGATGCCCAGGGGCTGCCTCAGCTCCGCGCCATCGCCGTGCCCCAGGGCCAGCGGGACGGCGCCCAGGATGGCAGCCATGGTGGTCATGAGGATCGGCCTGAAACGCAATAGGCACGCCTTGAAGATGGCGTCGCGGGGGCTCAGGTGCTCGGTCCGCTCCGCCTCGATCGCAAAGTCGATCATCATGATCGCATTCTTTTTGACGATGCCGATCAGGAGGAACACCCCGATCAGGGCGATCAGGCTGAACTCCTTGTTGAAGAGCATGAGGGCAAGGACGGCGCCGATCCCGGCCGACGGCAGCGTGGAGAGGATCGTGAACGGGTGCGCGTAGCTCTCATACAGAATGCCGAGCACCAGGTAGATGGCGACGATCGCCGCGAGAATCAGCACGGGCTCATTGCCGATCGACTGCTGGTAGGTCTTGGCCGTTCCTGCGAAGCTCCCGTGGACGGTGTTCGGCATGTGGATTGCAGCAGCCTGGCGCTCGATCGCCTCGACGGCATCGGAGAGGGATGCGTCGGGCTTGAGGTTGAACGAGATCGTGCCCGCCACGAAGGAGCCGTCATGGTTCACCTGCAGGGGGGTGGTCCCGAGCTCGTAGTGCGAGAATGCCGAGAGGGGCACCATGTTCTCGACCAGAGTGCTGACGGCCTGGCCGGTTGATGCGGCACCGTGGCCCGTGCTGGCGATCGCGTTCATGCTCGCATTGCGCGCCGTGTCGGCCGCCACCGAGTTCGCGTTGACGGAAGTCGCCCGGACGGAACCGCTGGACACCACGACGGTTCCCGCCCCTGCGTTGGTGAGCTGGGTGCCGCTCACCACGCCGCCGGTGGAGCTCACATAGATGTCCTTCAGCGCCGAGGGATCCTGCCAGTAGCGCTGGGCGACCATCATGACCACATGGTACTGGTTCAGGGACTCGTAGATGTTCGAAACGATGCGCTGGCCAAACGCATCGTAGAGCGTGTTGTCGATCTGCGCGGCCGTGAGATGCAGGCGCGAGGCCGTGTCCCGGTCGATCGTGAGCTCGGTGTCGAGCCCCTTGTCCTGCTGGTCCGTGTTCAGGTCGAGCAGGACGGGCTCGGTCTTGAGCGCCTCCATGAGCTTCGGCGCCCACGCCCGCAGGTCCTCGAGATTGTCGGCCTTGAGCGTGTACTGGTACATGGAGTTGCTCATGCGGCCGCCGACGCGGATCTCCTGGGCCGGGAACATGAAGAGCGTGGCGCCCGGGACCACAGCCAGCTTGGGCCTGAGTCGCGCGATGATCTGCTCGGAGTTGCTCTTGCGTTGGTTCAGGTTCTTAAGCGACACGAACAGGCGCCCCGTGTTGGCGCCTCCTCCTCCGCCCGTGAATCCGACGACATCGTCCACGTCGGGGTCGTCCTGGATGGTCTGCACGTACTGCCTCAGTTTCAGGGAAATCCTCTGGAAGGACGTGCTCTGGTCCGCCTGGATGAAACCGAAGAGTCTCCCGGTGTCCTGCTCCGGGAAGAAGCCCTTCGGGATGACGCTGAAAAGCCAGAAGTTGAGCCCCACGGTCGCCACCAGGACGAGGATCATGATGAAGGCATGGTCCAGCACCCACTTGAGCGTGCGCTTGTAGCCCCCCAGGAGCTCCTGGAATGCACCCTCCGTCCAGCGAGCCATGCGATGTTTGCTTGGGCCTGCGCTGCGGATGCTCAGGAGCCTTGAGCACATCATCGGAGTCGTCGTGAGCGAGATCACCATCGAGATGAGGATCGCCACCGATAGGGTGACTGCGAATTCGCGGAAGAAGAGACCCACGATGCCGCCCATCAGGAGGATCGGGATGAACACGGCGATCAGCGACAGGCTCATCGAGAGCACTGTGAAGCCGACCTGCCTGACGCCGATCAGCGCGGCCTCAAACCGCGGGACGCCCGCCTCCATGTGGCGAACGATGTTCTCCATGACGACGATGGCATCGTCGACCACGAAGCCCGTGGCGACCGTGAGGGCCATCAGCGAAAGATTGTCGAGGGTGTAGCCGAGCAGGTACATGGCCCCGAATGTGCCGATCAGGGACACCGGGACGGCCACGGCTGGTATTAGCGTGGCACGCCAGTCGCGCAGGAAAAGGAGGACCACCAGCACGACCAGGACCACGGCCGCCATCAGGGACCGCTCGACGGCCACAAGGGAGGCGCGGATCGTGATGCTTCGGTCCATCGCGACCTCAAGCTGCGTGGCCGCGGGAATCGTGGAACGCAGCTGGGGCATCATGCCGACCACGCGGTCCACGGTCTCGATGATGTTGGCCTGGGGCTGCTTGAAGAGCACCACCATGACCGCTGGGCTGCCCTTGGATAGGCCCAGGTTCCTAAGGTCCTCAACCGAGTCGGTCGTGGTCGCGACGTCGCTCAGCCGGATCGGCCCTCCCTTGCGGTAGGCGACCACCAGGTTCTCGTAATCCTTCGCGGAGCGCGACTGGTCGTTGTCAAGGATCTGCCAATGGTAGGTGGAATTCTCAATGGCGCCCTTCGGGCTGTTGGCGTTGGCGGCCGCCAGCGCGGCCCGCACATCCTCAAGGCCGAGCCCGTACTTGAAGAGGGCGCCGGGATTGAGCTCCACGCGAACTGCCGGCAGGGAACTCCCGAAAACGCCCACGTCGCCCACGCCTTCCACCTGCGAGAGCTTCTGCTGGAGAATGGTCGAGGCGGCGTCGTAGAGCTGGCCCTGGCTGAGGGTCTTCGAGGTGAGCGCCAGGATCAGGATGGGCTGGTCTGCAGGGTTCACCTTGCGGTAGGTGGGGTTGCTCCGGAGGGCCGTCGGCAGGTCCGCGCGCGCCGCGTTGATGGCGGCCTGGACGTCTCGTGCCGCCCCATCGATGTCGCGGTGGAATCCGAACTGGAGCGTGATGTTCGTGTTGCCGACGCCGCTCGACGACGTCATCTCGGTCACGTCCGCGATCGTCCCCAAATGGCGCTCAAGCGGCGTGGCCACCGTGGTCGCCATGGTCTCGGGGCTGGCCCCGGCCATGTTTGCCGAAATGTTGATCGTCGGCAGGTCCATCTGGGGCAGCGGCGAGACCGGCAATTTTACGAACGCGGCCAGCCCGGCCAGCACGATCCCCGAGGTGAAGAGCGTCGTGGCGACGGGCCTGCGGACGAACACCTCGGACAGGTTCATGTCGGGGCCTCCTCGGTGAGCGCCGGGCTCGCGCTCCTCCTGCCCACCCGGGCTGCGATCCGGTCAAACATGAGGTAGATCACCGGGGTGGTGAAGAGGGTGAGCACCTGGCTTACGATCAAGCCGCCCACGATCGTCACGCCGAGCGGGTTCCGAAGCTCCGACCCCATGCCGGTGCCGAGCATCAAGGGGACGCCGCTCAGGAGTGCCGCCAAGGTCGTCATCAGGATCGGCCTGAAGCGCAGGAGACAGGCCTGGTAGATCGCCTCCCGCGGGGGCAGCCCCTCGTTGCGCTCCGCATCGAGCGCGAAGTCGATCATCATGATCGCGTTCTTCTTCACGATGCCGATCAGCAGGATGATGCCGATGATGCCGATCACTCCCAGGTCGCTTCCCACGATCATGAGCGCCAGGAGCGCCCCGATCCCCGCCGACGGGAGCGTCGAGAGGATCGTGATCGGGTGGATGAAGCTCTCGTAGAGGATGCCCAGGATGATGTACATCGTCATGACCGCTGCCGCGATCAGGAAGAGCTCGTTGGAGAGCGACGACTCGAATGCCGAGGCCGCACCCTGGAAGCTCGTTACGATGCTCGCGGGCATCCCGATCGCGGTCTCGGCCTTGTGGATGGCGGTGACCGCGGCCCCCAGGCTCTGGCCCTTCGGCACGTTGAAGGAAATCGTGTTCGACGGGAACTGCCCAAGGTGGTTGATAAGGAGGGACGTGGGCCGCTCCTCGAAGGTCGCAATGGAGGAGAGCGGCACCTGTCCGCCTCCGGCCGAGGGGACGTAGATCTGCGCGAGCGAGGCCGGCGAGCGCTGGAGGACCGGGTTTGCCTCCATGATGACCCGGTACTGGTTGGATTCGGTGAAGATCGTGGAAATGATTCGCTGGCCGAACGCGTCGTAGAGCGCGTTGTCGATCGTGGCCGCCGTGATGCCGAAGCGGGCCGCGGTGTCCCGGTCGATCTTGATGTACGAGGCAAGGCCGCCCTCGGAAAGGTCGGACGCCACGTCATTGATCTGGGGCAGCTCCCTCATGCGGTCGACGAGCTTGGGGATCCACGTGGACAGGTCCGAGGGGTTCGCGCTCTCCAGGACAAACTGGTACTGGGTGCGGCTGACCCTGTCGTCGATCGAAAGGTCCTGCACCGGCTGCATGTAGGAGGTGATGCCGGGCACCTCCGCCAGCGGCCCCCGGAGCCTGCGGATGATGCCGGAGGCGTTCGTGGACCTCTTGTCCCTCGGCTTCAGGTTGACCATCATCCTGCCGCTGTTGAGGGTCGTATTGCTCCCATCCACGCCGACAAAGGAGGACAGGCTCTCGACGTCCGGGTCCTTCAGGACGACCTCCGCGACGGCCTGCTGGCGGTCGACCATGGCCTCGTATGAGGCGGACTGCGGACCTTCGGTGATCAGCTGGATGAGTCCCGTGTCCTGCGATGGGAAGAAGCCCTTGGGGATGAAGATGTAGAGCGCCGCAGTCAGCACGAACGTCCCGGCCGCGACAATGAGCGTCAGCTTCTGGTGGTCGAGGACCCACGTGAGCATCGTGCCGTACTTGGAGATCATGCCGTCGATGAAGGCGCCGACCTTCCTGCTCCACATGGGGATCTCCTCCTCCCGGTGGTGGCGCACGAGCTTTGAGCACATCATCGGAACGAGCGTAAGGGAGACGACCGCTGAGATCAGGATCGTGATCGCGAGCGTGATCGCGAATTCGCGGAACAGCCGGCCCACCACGTCGCCCATGAAAAGCAGGGGGATCAAGACCGCGATCAGGGAGATCGTGAGCGAGATGATCGTGAATCCGATCTGCGAGGAGCCCTTGAGCGCCGCTTCCATCGGCGAGTCGCCCTTCTCCACGTAGCGCGCGATGTTCTCGATCATGACGATGGCATCGTCGACGACGAAGCCCGCCGCGATCGTAAGCGACATGAGCGAGAGGTTGTTCAAGCTGAACCCGAGCAGGTACATGACGGCGAACGTCCCGATGAGCGATAGCGGCACGGAGAGGCTCGGGATGATCGTGGCCGGGATGTTCCGCAGGAAGATGAAGATCACCAGCACGACCAGGATCACGGCCAGCGTGAGCTCGAACTCGACGTCGGAGATCGACGCGCGGATCGTGACGGTCCTGTCCGTGAGGACGGTGACCTCTATCGACGGCGGGAGGGAGGCCTGAAGCGCGGGCAGGAGTGCGCGGACCCCCTCGACCACCTTGATCACGTTGGCGCCGGGCTGGCGCTGGATGTTCAGGATGACGGCCGGGGTCTTGTTGATCCAGGCCGCGAGCTTGTTGTTCTCCGGGGCGAATTCCACGGTGGCCACATCGGTGAGCCTGACGGGCGCCCCGTTCTTGTAGGCGACCACGAGCTTCTCGTATTCCTTTGCGCTCTTGAGCTGGTCGTTCGCGTTGATCGTGTAGGCGCGGGAAGGGCCGTCAAAGCTGCCCTTGGCCGTGTTCACGTTGCCGTTTCCGACCGTCGTGCGCAGGTCGTCGATGTTCAGGCCGTAGGCCGCCATCGCGAGCGGGTTCACCCGGATGCGCACGGACTGCCTCTGGCCGCCGCCAATACTGACCAGGCCCACCCCGGGCAGCTGCGAGATGTTCTGGGCGAGCCTCGTGTCCGCAAGGTCCTCGACGGTCGTCAGGGGAAGCGTCTTCGAGGTGAGCGCCAGGGAAAGCACCGGGGCGTCGGCCGGGTTGATCTTTGCGTAGATTGGGGGCGCCGGGAGATCCGAGGGCAGCAGGTTGCCAGCGGCATTGATCGCGGCCTGAACCTCCTGCTCGGCGACGTCGAGGCTTAGGTCGAGCGTGAACTGGAGCGTGATGACCGACGCGCCCGCAGAGCTCGTCGAGGACATCTGCTTGAGGCCGGGCATCTGGCCCAGCTGGCGCTCCAGGGGCGCCGTGATCGAGGACGTCATCACGTCGGGGCTCGCCCCCGGGTAGAACGTCTGGACCTGGATCGTCGGGTAGTCGACCTCGGGGAGGGCGGAGAGGGGGAGGTAGCGGTAGGCCACGATGCCCACGATCAGGATCGCCGCCATGAGCAGCGTCGTGGCGACCGGCCTGAGGATAAAGATGCGGGAGGGACTCATGTTAGGATCCCTTCGAGGTGCGGCTCATGGGGAGCCGTCAGTTGGACCCGCTGGGCTTCCAGCGCTTGTGTTCGCCGTCGGGCGCACCTTGGCCCGCGCCGGCCGGCTTCTGGCCGATGGTCTGGGCCACGACCTCCATGCCCTCCTTTAACCTGTCGGCGCCGTCCACGACCACCTTGTCACCGATCGTGAGGCCGGTCGTCACGGCGACGCGCTCACCCTCGGCGTTGCCGAGCGTGATCGGCTTTGCCGAAACCTTGTTGTCGCTGCCGACGACGTAGACGAAGGTTCCCTGCTGGCCGCGCTCCACCGAAGAGGTGGGAATCACGGTCACGCCGTGGTCGACGTTCAGAAGCATCCGGGCCACGACATACTGGTTCGGGTAGAGCAACTCGTCGTCGTTCGGGAAGACGGCCCTCAGTTTGAAGGTGCCTGTGGTGGGGTCGACGGTGTTGTCAATCGAGGCGAGCTTGCCCGAGGCCAGTTTCTTGGCGTTCGCGCGGTCGTAGGCGTCGACCGGGATCGCCGCGCCCTCGCGCATCCGCTTCTGGAGCGCGGGGATGTAGTCCTCGGCCAAGGAGAAGATCACCGTGATCGGCTTCATCTTGGTGAGGATGACCAACCCCGTCGCATCGCCCGGGGTCACGTAGTTGCCTTGGTCGACGAGCCTAAGGCCGACCCGCCCGTCGAATGGCGCCGTGATGTGGCAGTACGCCAGGCTCAGCTGGGCGTTGTCCACGGCGGCCTGGTCGGTCTTGGCCAATCCCTCGTACTGGGAAGCGAGCGCACGCTGGGCGTCCACCTGCTGCTTGGAGATGGAATCCTGTCCGGAAAGGGTCACGTAGCGGTCGAGGTCGATCTGGGCCTCCTTCAGCTGGGCCTGCGCCTGGATCAGCTGGCCCTCCGCCTGTTCTAGGGCCGCCTGGAACGGGCGCGGGTCGATGACCGCCAGCAGGTCGCCCTGCTTCACGGCCTGCCCCTCGGTGTAATTGATCTGGGTCAATTGGCCGCTCACCTGCGGGTGCACCGTCACGGTCGCCAGCGGGGTGACCGTCCCCAAACCGTCCAAGATCACATTGATGTCGGCCTTTTGGGCCGTCTTCACGACGACGGGGAGCGGCCCGGCCATCCCTCCGAAGCCGCCACCAAAACCGCCCCTGCGGCTTCCTGGTGCGCCCGCTGAGGGCGTGCTGGACATGCGGGAGCGGTAACCGATGTAGACGATGCCCAGCACCACGGCTGCGAGCACGGCCCATACGATCCAGCGGTGACGCCGTTTCTTCTCGGGGAGTCCTGACGGCGTCAGATCGTCCGTCGAGGATGCCTTTTTGGGAGCCAGGTTGGTGGGTAAATCGCTCATGTGGGCTATAATGCTAGGGTCTTGGGGCTCGAGCTGGACGCAGGAATAACCGCTCCATAGAGAGCCACAATCCTGACAGACGCAAACCCCAACAAAAGGTCGCACCCGACTTTTGGATTTCTTTTAGGCCGCAGCCTGGGAGGCCAGGGGCGGGACCGGCACGTCCAGGGAGGCCGCTATGGCCCTAAGGAGCTCGGACTCGGCCGTCAGGATGACGCCGTCCGCGCTCACGACGTGCGCCGCCGCCATCAGGAGACGTTGCTTGATCGGGCCGCTTGCGCCAGCGAGCTTGTCCAGGGAGGCGTCCAGCTGCGCGAGGCCGCACCCGGCCACGGGAAGGAACTGAAGCCGGTCCTGAACGAGCTTCAGCTGCGAGGCGCCCTCGGCGAAGGCGCGGGACGCCTCGTCCGTGTTCTCGCTTGAGGCGTGGGCAAGGGAGGAGAGGACCACCGAGATTTCGCCCGCAACCGCCTGGAACGAGTAGATCTGGGTCGCCACGGCGCTCGGGGAACGGCTGACGGCGAGTGTCCTGAGGACGAGCCGCTGGAGCGCGAACTCAAAGGTCGTGACCTTGCCGTCGGCCTGGACAAGGTCGTCCAGGACGCCGGCAAAGGAGCCGAGGGCCGACGGGGGAAGCGCCTTAAGCGCGGGCAGCGTGAGCTGCAGGACCGGCAGCTTGTGCTCGGGCTTAAGCTGCAGGAGCGCGGGCTCAAGCTGCTCCAGGGTGCGGAGCGCCTCGCCGCCCTCGCCACTGGCAATCGACGCCAGCTGGCGTTTCCTCAGGTCGGGATCGTCGTCCAGGAGGAGCCCGTAGACCACGATCTGTGCGTCGTGCGGCGACCGGGCTGCGGTGCGCAGGCTCGCCGGGATCTCCGCCAGGAGCGTCTGGGCGCCCGCCGCGCCCTCGGCGGTGAGCGTCCCCGCGGCCGCGGCCAGCGCCAAGCCGAAGGCGGCGGCCGCCTGGGGGCTCGGCGCGGGGGCCTGCGGCGGCATGTGCGGCACCTTCGACCAGGGCTCCCGAGTGACGTCAACCACCTCGGGCGGCTCGATGAACTTCCCGTCAAAGTTCGGGTCGATGGCGCGAATGCGCTCCCCGAGCGGCGGGTGGGTGGCCCACAGTCCGCCGAAGTTCGAGGCGAACGCCTGGGCAAAGAAGAAATGGCTGATTCCGGCCGCCTTGTGGGTATCCAGCGAGGAGCCGATGGCGTAGCCGCCAATCTTCTTGAGCGCCCCGGTGACCCCGTCCGGATTCCGCGTGAACTGGACGGCCGATGCATCGGCCAGGAACTCCCGCTGCCTGGAAAGCGAGGCCTGGATAAGCCTGCCGAAGAAATACCCGATGTAGCCCACAACCAGGAGCGCAAGCCCGATGCCGAGCACCACGAGCACGCCGCTGTTGCCCCTTCCCCGTGTTCCGCCTCGCATGCCCCAGAGGGTGGCACGGCCCGCGAGCCCGATCACCAGGATCCCGAAGATAATGGCCGAGACCCGGACGTTCATTCGCATGTCACCGTTTAGGATGTGGCTGAACTCATGCGCGATCACCCCCTGCAGCTCGTCCCGCTTGAGTTTCTCAAGCGTCCCGCGCGTGACGGTCACGACGGCATCGCTGGTCGTGAGCCCCGCCGCAAACGAGTTGATACCCGGCTCGTCATCCAGGATGTAGACCGCCGGCACCGGGGTGCCCGAGGCGATCGCCATCTCCTCGACCACGTTGAGAAGCTGGTGCTCCTTCGGGTTGGTCGTGTGGGGGTCGACCCTGCGGCCGCCCACGCTCTCCGCGACCGCGGAACCGCCTGCGCTGAACTCGGACCACTTGTAGAGGGAGGCCAGTCCGATGACCGTCAAGGTGCACGCGGAGACGACCGCAAAAAGGCCCGGCTGCCAGAGGCCCGCAGACCCGGCGTCGGCGTAGGCCGGGTGAGGCGAGTCGTACCCAAAGGAGCGGCCCCTGTGCGGATTTCCTCCGGCGACCTTCAGGACCATGAGGGTCCCCAGGTAACCCGCCACGACCGTCCCGGCCACGGCAAACCCGAAAAGCACGAGAAGCCGCGCCGTGCGCTTCCTTGCACGCTGCTCGGCCTCGAAGAAGTCCATCAGCCGAACGAGACCTTCGGGGCGTTGCGCTCCGTCGGATCCTCGACGTGGAACAGCTCAGCCGGCAGGAACCCAAACATCCCGGCGAGGATGACGTTGGGGAACGTCTCCCGGGACGTGTTGTACTGCATCACGGAGTCGTTGTAGGCCTGCCGAGCAAAGGCTATCTTGTTCTCGGTGGAGGTCAGCTCCTCGGTGAGTTGCATCATGTTCTGGTTGGCCTTAAGGTCCGGGTACTGCTCGGAGACCACCATCAGGCGGCTGAGCGCGCCCGACAGGCCGCCTTCGGCCGACACGAGGCCCTTGACGGCATTTGCATCCGCTGGGTTCGCAGCCGCCGCCTGAGAGGCGGCAAGCGCGATGTTACGCGCCTTGATCACGTCCTCAAGGGTGCTGTGCTCGTGCTTCAGGTAGCCCTTCGCCGTCTCCACCAGGTTGGGGATCAGGTCGTACCGGCGCTTCAGCTGTACGTCGATCTGGGCATAGGCGTTCTTGAAGCGGTTCCGGAGCGAGACAAGGGAGTTGTAGATCCCGGTGGCCATGAGCGCCACAATCACAATGACCGCGAGTAATCCGATGAGGATGATAAGTGCTATCATGGGAACTGGATGCTGCATCCCTGGGTCGATTCGGTCAATTGCACAACGTGGACCCCAATCCCGGGTTGATTGTTAGCCAAGGAGCGGCAAGGATTAAGGCGCTTTCCATGCGACTCCTGACCGCCCTTGCCTCGATGCTAGCCGTGTCCGCGCCGCTGGCCGCGTTGGAGCCGTTAAACCCCCCGGTTCCATTGGCCCCTGCTCCAGCCTCGGTTTCCCCGGGCGAGGCCGCCCTGGTGATCGTGTCGGCCCAACGGGCCCAGGCCCTGGGCTTTCCGTCGACCGCGGTCACCCTCTACCGCGGCCTTCTCGCGGCTCCCGGAGCCGACGCGGGCAGGCTGACGCTTTCGCTTGCGTCAGCGCTTCTTGACGACGGGGACGTGGCCGGCGCCGGCAAGGCCTTGGAATCCTACACGGGTTCGCGTGGGGCGGGGTGGCACCTGCGCGCCGGTCTCGTTGCGGCCAACCTCCAGCACACGGAGCAGGCCAAGGTGGAGCTCGCCGCCGCCCACTTTGACGAGCTCTCGTCGGCCGAGCGCGGCTGGCATTACTTTCTCCAGGGCATGCTGTCCGATACGGCGAATGAGCCGGTCCGCGCTGCGGGCTTCTACCAGCAGGCGGCCTCCTCGGCGGTCTCGGACCTCCAGAGGGCGCGGTTCCTCCTCGCCGAGGAGCAGGTTCGACTGCGCATCGGCGGCGTCACCGAGGACCAGCTAAACGCCGACCGAAAGAATGCCGAGAAGTTCCAGAGCCAGAGGATCGGCTACGGCTTCACGCGCGAGTATGCGATCGCCCTCAATTCGCTCAGCCGCAAACAGCAGGCGATCGAGGTCCTGCAGGGGGCCCTGCGCACCGTTCCCCCGGAGGAGCGTTCCGAGACCGACCACTTCAGGCTCCTGCTTGGGCTTATTGCCGGCGCCGGCTCCGGCGTCGGCCGACACGAGCTTTTCGAGCTGCTGGACTCGGGCAACGATCCCGACCAGCAGCGGATCGCGCTCCAGCTGCTCGTCCGGAGTTCGGCCTCCGGGGCCCCCCGGATCGAGCTGGGCGAAAGGCTTGGCCGGCTGATCGCGGAGCCCCGCCCTCATCCGATCCTGGAGAGCCTGCTCCTGTGCCGGGCCCAGCTGAGTCTCGGCGAGGCCCATCTCGGCGTGACCGAGTCGGCCTCGCTCTACGCCCGTGCCGAGGACGATGCCAACGCGGTCCTGGAGAAGTTCCCGGGGTCCCCGCTGAAGGCCAACGCCTACGCGGTGCTTGCGGGCTCCGCCTGGGAACAACACCGCTACCGGACCGCGGCCGACTACGGCTTCAAGGCGGGGGGGGAGCTCCCGCCGGGGCCGATCCGCTCGGAGTTCAACGTCCTGGTCGCCGAGGCATGGTTCCGGGCAGGCGACTATCGCAACGCCGCCGATGCCTATGCGGCGGCGCTCCGCACGCGCCCCGATGAGGTGGCACCCGGGATCCTCATGTTCCAGCAGGTCCAGTCCGAGATTCAGGCCGGGGCGCTCACGACGGCCGTTTCCGTCTTGGACGAGCTCGCCCGCGACAAGGGCTTCGGCCCCGAGTACCGGTGGGAGGCTGAGTGGAATCTCGCGAGGAGCCTGGAAGTTCACGGCGAGGTCGCGGTCGCGTACGAGCGGGTGAACCGTCTCCTGCACGAGGCTCCGGCCGGCACCATCAAGGCCGACCTGCGCGCCAGGATGGCCTGGCTCCAGGCCAGGCTCTCGTTCGACGCCAAGCAGCCCCGCGAGACGCTGGCCCTGGTCGATTCCCTCGCACCCCTGACCGCGGGACTTCCCGCGGGGCTTGCCAACGACATCGCCAGCACCGCCGCGCTCCTTCGCGCCCAGGCCAACTTTGAGTTGGGCCGCGACGAGGACGCCGGTGAGACGCTCCGAAAGCTGAGGGCGGACTTTCCGAGCTCCGATGCCGCCGTCTACTCCTACATTGTCGAGGCGGACCGCTACGCCCAACAGGACAAGGTCATCGATGCAGAGCGGCTGCTCACCAAGCTTGCCGACGATTTCCCGAGCAGCCCCTATGCACCCTACGCCCTCTACCAGGCGGCGCTCCAGGCCGAGAGGCTTGGGACCGATGCGAACCTGAAGGAGGCCTACAAGTTCCTGGAGAACCTGGTCACCAACCCCAAATACGCCTCGAGCGACCTGATCTTCCCCGCACGAATGAGGCAGGGTGACCTCCTGCGCGAGCTCAACCAGTTCCCGCAGGCGCAGCAGGTCTACGAGTCCCTGGTTAACAATCCGGCGACCCAGAACCCCGATGCGATCCTCGCGCAGCTTGCGCTCGCCGAATGCCATAACGCCCAGTCGGCGAGCGACCCTTCGCACTCCAACAGCGCCAAGCGGATCTTCGAGGACCTGGTCGAGCGGGTGGACGCCCCTGCGGACGTCCGGGTCGAGGCGGGCTACAATCTGGGAGTCATCCTCTCCCGCACCGACCGCGCCAAGGCGCAGGCGGTGTGGTGGAACGATGTCGTGGACGCTTTCCTGGTGAGGCCGGGCGGCCCGAAGGACCTTGGACCAAAGGGCCGCTGGTGGATCGCGCGCACCCTCCTCGACGTAGGATCGCTCTACGAGAAGGACGGCAGGCTTGAGGAGGCCAAGCGCGCCTGGACCCTCATCGTGGACAGCGGGCTGCCTGGCGTGCCCCTGGCCCAACAGCGGCTGGCCCGCTTCCACTTGCCCGCAGCCAAGCCCTAATGTAGCCACCTCTCATGCCCGCCTTTGAACCCAGCCTGCTCACACAAGGCGGACCCATGATGTGGGTCCTGTTCGCCCTCGGGGTGATCCTGCTGATTATCTTCACGGAACGAGCCCTCTACCTGCACCGGGGCCAGATCCGGTCGACGGCCTTCATTAGCGGCATTAAGAACATCCTGGCGAAGCGCCGCCTGGTCGAGGCGCTCACGGTCTGCGAGGAGACACCCGGGCCCGTGGCGGCCGTGGTCAAGGCCGCGCTTCTCCACGCAGATGACGATGCCGAAGCCATGCGCTTCCATGTCCAGGAGGCCGCCGTCGTCGAGCTGCCCGCGCTCGAGCGGCGGATCGGCGCCATCGGCGCCATCGCCCAGGTGGCGCCCCTGGTGGGGCTCCTCGGGACGGTCCTCGGGATGGTCACCACCTTTGCCGCGTTCCAGCACGACTTCGCCACGGCAAGTGTCCTCGCCAAGGGCATGTGGCGGGCGCTCCTATGCACGGCGGGCGGCCTCATGCTGGCGATACCGGCCCACCTGGCGCTCCATTTCCTGAACGGGCGTGTCCGTGCGATCGTGCGCGACATGGAATGGTCGGGCAACGAGATCATGAAGTATCTGAATACCGAATACAAGGTGGCTGCCCCCCAGCGCAAATGATCGCCCGCCCGCTCGATCTGGCCTCAAAGCTTCGGCCGCCCCCGCACGGGATGGGGGCCCTCCATTACGTGAATGTCGGCCTCCTGGGGCTTTTCTTTTCCCTCTTTGCCTCGCGCTTTGTCCTGGCGCCCGGCGTGGGGGTGGACTTCCAGCTCCCCCAGCTGCCCGGGGCCCAGTCCGGCGCTGCCCAGACCACGGATGTCATCAGCGTCCTGCGCTCAGGCCAGATCTTTACCTCGGACCAGGGCTTGGTCGATATTGGCCAACTCCGCCTCTGGCTAAAGTCCCGGGCCGGCCGGGATGCGAAACCGACGCTTCTGATCCGGGCAAGTTCCGGAGTAACACTTGCTGAACTCATTGAAATAGAAGGGGCTGCCCATGAATCTGGCTTCAAGGTTCTTCTGGGAGCCGAGGAGCAGGGTCAGGTTCCCACCGTTTCCGAGGCGAAATGAACCCGGGCCAGCCAAGGATCAGGAGCCCCTGGGTATGGGCATCCCTTGCGGGAGTTATTGCGTTGGTGATTGTTACGTTCCTGATCAAGATTCCCGAGCCCCTTCAGACTCCTCCCCGGTCACCGCTTCCTTCCGTGGGCCTCGTGGACCCCGTGGTGATCATGGGCACCATGCTCCGCGACCCGACTCCGCTTTTTCTGCCGACCGAGTTCAACAGTTCCCGCAGGGACTACATGCCCAGGGAGCCGGGCGGGGCCTTTGCGGGGTTTCCGCCCCTGCTGACCTTTGATCCGACCGAGCTCGCGCTCAATCTGCCCCCGCCCGTTGCCGTCCCCGCGTCTCCGGCCGAGGCGCTCAAGGGGGAGCCCTCCGGGGCCACCTTTATCAGCTTTGATCGCGCGGATCCGGTTATGGAACTCCTTAGCCCGCGTGGAGCCTACGTTGAAATTGCGGAGGCCGGAACCGGGCGAATCGTGTTTGGGAAGGCGGTAGCGGACGCGCGCCCCCCGGCCTCCTCGGTGCCCTGGCAGCCGATGGAATTCATCGCCGCCGTGGACGCTGCCGGGCTCGTCGGGCCCGTCGTTCCGACCACCCGTTCAGGCATTGCCGAGGTGGATGCCTATTTCGGGCGCTACCTCGCCGACACCCTCAGGGTTGGGCAGCAATTTGCGCCCGGCTTCTACCGCATCAGTGTCGGCCCATGACGACCCCAACCCGGTGCCATCCGGATGCTCTTTCAGGAAATATCGTTGGTGGAGCAAATATTCTGTTGACGCACCAAATCCCAAGCTGCACTTTCTTCGCTCTTTTTCGTTTCTTGCAACGCAGTCTTGGTCTGCCCAGATAGCTCAGTTGGCAGAGCACGTCCTTGGTAAGGACGAGGTCGCCGGTTCGAATCCGGTTCTGGGCTCCATGCAAGAGGCTAATTAGTCGACAGTTACTCTACTCAACACCCACATACACGTCTCAAAGCTCCGGAATCGCTATGGCTAAAGGAACATTCGAACGCAAGAAACCGCACGTCAACGTCGGCACCATCGGTCACGTCGACCATGGCAAGACCACCCTCACAACCGCCATTTTGAAGGTTCAGGCGGACAAGGGCTTAGCCGAGTTCAAGTCGTACGCGGACATCGCAAAGGGCGGCACATTCCGTGACGCTTCCAAGATCGTCACCATCTCCGTGGCCCACGTTGAGTACGAGTCCACGAAGCGCCACTACGCCCACGTCGACTGCCCGGGACACGCCGACTTCGTCAAGAACATGATCACCGGCGCGGCCCAGATGGACGGCGCCATCCTTGTGGTCTCCGCCGCTGACGGCCCGATGCCCCAGACGCGCGAGCACATCCTCTTGGCCTACCAGGTCGGTGTACCGAAGATCGTGGTGTTCCTCAACAAGGTCGACCTCATCGACGACCCCGAGCTGCTGGAGCTGGTTGAGGAGGAAATCCGCGACCTTCTGACCAAGTACAAGTTCGACGGCAAGTCGGCCAAGATCATCCGCGGTTCGGCCACGGCAGCCCTTGAGGGCAAGCCCGAGGGCGTCAAGGCGATCAGCGACCTTATGGACGCGATCGACTCCGAGATCCCCGAGCCCGTCCGCGAGATCGACAAGCCCTTCCTGATGTCCATCGAGGACGTGTTCTCGATCACGGGCCGCGGAACGGTTGCCACCGGCCGTATCGAGCGCGGTGTCGTGAAGCTGAACGAGACCGTCGAGATCGTTGGCCTGAAGGACACCACTTCGACCGTCGTCACGGGCATCGAGATGTTCCGCAAGCTGCTCGACCAAGGTCAGGCCGGCGACAATGTCGGCGTCCTCCTGCGCGGCATCGAGAAGGACGGAATCGAGCGCGGCCAGGTCCTGGCCGCCGTAAAGACCATCACGCCCCACAAGAAGGCCAAGGCTGAGATCTACGTCCTCTCCAAGGACGAGGGTGGCCGCCACACGCCCTTCTTCAACGGCTACCGTCCGCAGTTCTACTTCCGGACGACCGACGTCACGGGTGTCCTCTCGCTGCCCAAGGGCGTCGAGATGATCATGCCCGGTGACAACATCAACGTGGACATCGACCTGATCGTCCCGATCGCGATGGAGAAGACCCAGCGCTTCGCCATCCGCGAAGGCGGCCGCACGATCGGTGCCGGACGTATCACGGAGATCACCGAGTAATCGTTCGTCCCGAACAACTTAAACCCGGCTCGCCGAGGTTCCGAAACGGGGACCTCGGCGTTGTCGTCTAAACAATTCCACGACTATAGGGGTGTAGCTCAATTGGTAGAGTAGCGGTCTCCAAAACCGTTGGTTGGGGGTTCGATTCCCTCCGCCCCTGCCACTTCAGAAGGTTTCCCAAAGCAGAGTCCATGAAAAATCCGTTCCAAAGCACGCGCATCTTCGTCGGTGAAATGGTTGGCGAGCTCCAGAAGGCGAGCTGGCCCACCCGGACGGAGCTCCGCGACTCAACCATAGTCGTCATCATGGCGAGCCTGCTCCTGGGGCTCTTCACCAGCATCAGCGATTTTTCGCTCTACCAGGTGGTGGATCTCTTCACCTCGATGGTCAGCCGTTAATCATTAATGTCCACACAAACGACAGCCCCCGCGGGCGCCCAGTGGTTTGCCCTTCACACCCTCTCCGGCCAGGAGAACAAGGTGAAGGTCTACATCGAGCGGTTCAAGTCGGCCGAGGAGCTTGACGACGCGATCTTCGAGGTCCTCCTTCCGACCGAGGTCGTATCGGAGGTCAAGAACGGGAAGAAGTCGTCCAAGGTCAGGAAGCTCTATCCTGGCTACGTCTTCATCCAGATGCGCCTGTTCGATGAGGGCCGCCAGCTGATCAACAAGCCCTGGTACTTCGTCAAGGAGGTAGCCGGTGTTATCGGCTTCGTCGGTGGCGAGCATCCTGCAGCCCTTCGCCAGTCCGAGATCGACGAGATCCGAGCCCGCATCGAGGCGGCCAACGGCAAGGAAGTCCCGAAGGTGCAGTACACCGTCGGCGAGGAGGTCAAGATCAACGACGGCCCGTTTGCGAACCTGAACGGCCGCATCGACGAGATCGACCCGGACCGCGGTAAGCTAAAGATTTCCGTCTCCATTTTCGGCCGGTTCACGCCGGTCGAACTCGAATACTGGCAGGTCCAGAGAAGCACCGAATAACGCCGGTCAACCGACACACTTTTTACAATGGCCAAGAAAATCCAAGGCTACATACGACTTCAGCTCCCCGCCGGCGCGGCTAACCCCGCGCCCCCGGTAGGCCCCGCATTGGGTGCCCAGGGCGTCAACATCATGGCGTTCTGCAAGGAGTTCAACGCAAAGACGAAGGATCAGAACGGCATGATCCTCCCCGTGATCATCACGGTCTTCTCCGACAAGAGCTTCACGTTCATCCTGAAGTCGCCCCCGGCGTCGGTCCTCCTGAAAAAGGCGGCCAACATCGCGAGCGGCTCGGCCCGTCCCAACCAGGACAAGGTCGGCAAGGTCACGAAGAAGCAGCTGCTCGAGATCTACAAACTCAAGCAGAAGGACCTCAACGCCAACAACGACGAGGCGGGCATCCGCATCATCGCCGGCACCGCCCGCAACATGGGCATTGAGGTCGTCGACTAACCGGCCGAACAAACTTTGACGCGGGAGTCCCAACAGGGACGCATGAACCGCAAGGAGCAAAACATGATCAAACAAAGCAAACGTTACCGCAGCGCCCTACAGGCCGCCGATCTCGTCAAGGCCTACCCCTTGACCGAGGCCGTCGACATCCTGTCCAAGTTCCCGAAGGCCAAGTTCGACGAAACCGTCGAGCTTTCCGTTCGTCTCGGAGTCGACCCCACGGCGGGCGACCAGATGATCCGCGGAACGACACCGCTGCCCAATGGCTCGGGCAAGAAGGTCCGCGTGCTGGTCTTCACCGATGACGCGCAGGCCGCTGTCGCCGCCGGAGCCGACCACGCCGGCCTCCAGGACATGATGGCCAAGATCAACGAGGGATGGCTCGACTTTGACGTCGCGATCGCGACCACGGAGGCCATGAAGACCGTGCGCACGATCGCCCGGGTCCTCGGACCCAAGGGCCTCATGCCAAACCCGAAGAGCGGCACCGTGACCGACGACATCGCCGCCGGTATCAAGGCCGTCAAGGCCGGCCGCGTGGAGTTCAAGATGGACAAGACCTGCAACATCGGGGTCGGCATCGGCAAGCGCTCCTTCACCTCCGCCCAGATCCTCGAGAATGCCCTGGCGGTCATCGAGGCCGTCGGCAAGGCCAAGCCCGCCTCCTTCAAGGGCCACTACATCAAGACTATCGCAATCTCCTCGTCGCAGAGTCCCTCCGTGCGGATCGCGTCCACCGAGTACAGCAAATACTAAACCACGATACCCATGAGAGCCGAGAAAAAGTACCTCATCGACGAGGTCGAGACGCACCTCAAGAAGTCCGACTACGTCATCCTCGCCAACTTCACGGGAGTTACGGTCGCCGATGCAGCCGAGCTTCGCCTGAAGCTGGCTGCCGAGAAGGCCGAGTACCACGTGGTCAAGAACAGCTCGCTGCGGGTCGCCGCGAAGTCCCTGGGCCTGCCCGACATCGAGACCGCGCTCACGGGCCCGACCGCCATCGTGGTCGGCGGAAAGAATTCCGCCGGCGTCGCCAAGGTCCTGAAGCAGTTCTTCAAGGACAAGCAGAAGGTCGAGGTCAAGGCGGGCGTCCTCAGCAAGAAGCTGATCTCCTCCAAGGATGTCGAGCGGCTTGCCGAAATGCCGTCCCTGGACGTGCTCCGCGCCCAGCTGCTGGGCCTTATCAACCAGCCCGCGGGCATGTTTGTCCGCATCATCAACGCCGTCCCGCAGGGACTGGTGAACGTCCTCCAGGCGAAGGTCCGTTCCTCGGGCCAGAGCTAAGCCATCCTTTAACCAACCCTTTCCCAAGGGGGGTAGGGTGGCTCTGCCACCCCGCTCCCCAAAAGAAAACAAAAATCAAACGCAGCAGGCTAGGGGACACGTCCCTTAAACGCGCCCTCCAACTCGGGCCGCTAGCCGGCAGCCAAAGATCACCATGAGCAACATCACAAAAGACCAAGTCATCGAGTGGCTCTCCAGCCAGTCGGTTCTCGAAATCTCCAGCCTCGTCAAGGACCTTGAGTCCAAGTGGGGCGTCTCGGCCGCGGCTCCCGTCGCAGCCGCAGCAGCTCCCGCAGCCGCGGCAGCCGCAGCAGCTCCCGCCGAAGAGAAGACCGAGTTCACCGTCGTCCTCCTCGAGGCCGGCGCCAACAAGATCGGCGCCATCAAGGAAGTCCGCGCGATCACCGGCCTGGGCCTCAAGGAGGCCAAGGACCTTGTCGAGGGCGCTCCGAAGCCCGTCAAGGAAGGCGTCAACAAGGCGGAAGCCGAAGAGATCAAGAAGAAGCTCGAGGCCGCTGGCGCCAAGGTAGAGCTCAAGTAATTTGGGCAATCGCTTGGCGATCACCACCTTACAAATTCAGAAGCATTCAGGACAGGCCACGCAGCCGCGCGGCCTGTCCTTTGCCTTTTTTCATTTCGTACCTAGATTTGCAGTTACGCGGCCCCTCCTGTTCCGGGCTGCGCTTTGATTCTTTGCGTCCTCAATCCTAACGGGAATTTCCATGGCCGACCGCAGCACCACCACAGAACGCATTAACTTCGGCAAGCTCCGCGAAGTCATTCAGCCGCCCAACCTGATCGAGATCCAGATCAACTCGTACCTGGACTTCCTGCAGAAGGGCATCCCTGAAAAGCAGCGCAAGCCGCAGGGCCTCGAGGCCGTGTTCAGGGAGGTCTTCCCGATCCAGTCCTACGACGAGCGCCTGACGCTCGAGTACGTTTCCTACACCCTCGGCGAGCCGAAGAACTCGGAAATCGAGTGCATCCGCGAGGGCATCACCTACTCGGTGCCGCTCTACGTGAAGCTGCGCCTGCGCGAAGAGGACTTCATCAAGGACGAGGACATCTACATGGGGGAGATCCCCATGGTGACGGAGCGTGGCTCCTTCATCATCAACGGAGCCGAGCGCGTCGTCGTCTCGCAGCTCCACCGCTCCCCCGGTATCGCCTTCGAGGTGTCGCCGCACCCGAACGGCAAGCTGCTCCACAGTTTCCGCATTATTCCCGACCGCGGCACGTGGCTGGAGGTCCAGTTCGACAATAACGACCTCCTTTACGTCTACCTCGACCGCCGCCGGCGCCGCCGCAAGTTCCTGATCACGACGCTGCTCAGGTCCATCGGATACTCGAGCGACATCGACATCCTGAACCTCTTTTACGAGATCAAGGACCTGAAGGTCTCCAAGGCCCTCGACCTGGAGAACGTCTCGACGCTCGTCCTCGTCGAGGACGCGATCGATGCCCAGAAGGGCGTCGTCCTGGCGCGCGCGTTCGAGCCGCTCACCAAGCAGATCGTGCGCACCTTCGAGAAGCACGACATCGCCTCCATTCGCGTGATCGACACCGCCCTCGACGAGGGCGCCCTGATCCGCGCATTGAAGAAGGACCCGACCCGCAACGAGGAGGAGGCCCTGAAGGAAATCTACAAGCGGCTGCGCCCGGGCGAGCCCCCGACCACCGCCAACGCGAAGGCCCTGCTGAAGAGGCTCTTCTTTGACCCGAAGCGCTATGACCTGGGCCGCGTGGGCCGCTACAAGGTCAACCAAAAGCTTGGCCTGAAGGCCGAGCTCGAACAGCGCATTCTTGAGAGCGCCGACATCGTCGCCGCGACCAAGTACCTGGTGCGCCTCAGGAAGGGCGAGGGCGTCGTCGACGACATCGATCACCTGGGCAGCCGCCGCGTCCGCACGGTGGGAGAGCTCCTTGCCAACCAGTGCCGCGTGGGCCTTGCCCGCACGGAGAGGTTGGTGCGCGAGAGGATGACGATGTACGACCAGAGCGTCGACTCGATCACTCCCCAGAAGCTGATCAACCCGAAGGCGCTGACGACCGTCATCCGCGACTTCTTCGCCCGCAGCCAGCTCTCTCAGTTCATGGACCAGATCAACCCGCTGGCCGAGGTGACGCACAAGCGCCGCCTCTCCGCCCTCGGGCCGGGAGGTCTCAATCGCGAGCGCGCGGGCTTCGAGGTCCGCGACGTCCATCCTTCTCACTACGGTCGCATCTGCCCGATCGAGACGCCTGAGGGGCCGAACATCGGCCTCATCAATTCGCTCTCGACCTATGCCCGCGTAAACGAGTTCGGCTTCATCGAGACGCCCTACCGCACGGTCAAGGACGGCCGCGCCACCGACAAGATCGACTACCTCACTGCCGACCAGGAGGAGGCCAAGGTTATCGCTCAGGCCAACTCCGAGATCGACGACAAGGGTCACTTTATCGGCAAGGTCACCGTCCGTAAGGACGGCGAGTTCCTCGAGGTCAGCGCGACCGAGGTCGACTACATGGACGTCTCCCCGAAGCAGGTGATCTCGATCGCCGCCGGGATGATTCCCTTCCTTGAGCATGACGACGCCAACCGCGCGCTCATGGGCTCGAACATGCAGCGCCAGGGCGTGCCCCTCCTGCAGTCCGAGGCGCCCTTTGTCGGCACCGGCATCGAGGAGCGCGTGGCCCGCGACTCCAAGATCGTCGTCGTCGCCGACGACAGCGGCATCGTTGCCTCGGTCGACGCCAAGCGCATCGTGATCACCAAGGACGGTGAGATGCCCCGCGCGCCGAAGCACGACCCGAAGAACCACGTCTACGTGTACGAGCTGCGCAAGTTCATGCGCTCGAACAATCACACCTGCTTCAACCAGAAGCCGATCGTGAAGCGCGGCCAGAAGATCAAGGCCGGCGAGATCATCGCCGACGGCCCCTCGACCGACAAGGGCGAGATGGCGCTCGGCCGCAACGTGCTCGTGGCGTTCATGCCCTGGAACGGCTACAACTTCGAGGACGCGATCCTCATCTCGGAGAAGGTTCTCAAGGAGGACATCTTCACCTCGATCCACATTCAGGAGTTCGAGGTCACCGCCCGCGACACAAAGCTCGGGCCTGAAGAGATCACGCGCGACATTCCGAACGTGGGCGAGGAAGCCTTGAAGAACCTCGATCACAACGGCGTCATCCGCGTCGGTGCAGAGGTGAAGCCCGGAGACATCCTGGTCGGCAAGATCACGCCCAAGAGCGAGACCGAGCTGGCCCCGGAGGAGAAGCTCCTCAGGGCGATCTTCGGCGAGAAGGCCGCTGACGTTAAGGACACATCGCTGGTCGTCCCGTCCGGGGTCACCGGCATCATCATGGACGTCAAGGTCTCCTCCCGCATCGACAACGAGCAGGAGAAGCTCTCCCCCTCGGACCGCCGCCGCCAGGTGAAGCAGATCCAGGAAGAGTACAAGACGCAGATGGACAAGCTGCGCGAGGGTCTCACCGAGGCCCTCTCCAACATCCTCCTTGGCGAGAAGATCCCGCTGGACGTCATCAATGGCGAGTCGAGCGAGATCATCATCCCGGCCAACCGCAAGATCACCAAGACGCTCCTGCGCAAGCTGGCCGCGGTCTCCAAGCACGTTCAGATCGACCCGTCACCGGTTCGGATCAAGATCATGGAGATCATCGGCTCCTACCAGACCAAGTTCGACGAGCTCGAGGGCGAGCGCGAGCGCAAGATTGGCGCGGTCGAGGCGGGCGAAGGTTCTGGCGACGGCGCGATCAAGCAGGTCAAGGTCTACATCGCGACCAAGCAGAAGCTCGACGTCGGCGACAAGATGGCAGGGCGCCACGGCAACAAGGGTGTCGTCGCCAAGATCGTTCCCGAGGAGGACATGCCTTTCCTCCCCGACGGCACCCCCGTCGAGATCTGCCTGAACCCCCTCGGCGTGCCTTCGCGCATGAACGTGGGGCAGGTCCTTGAGACGCACCTAGGTTGGGCCTGCAAAAAGCTCGGCATGAAGGTCGCCACCCCGGTGTTCGACGGGATCCCGGAGAAGCGCGTCCGCGAATACCTGAAGGAGGCCAAGCTTCCGATGTCGGGCAAGAGCCCGCTCCTCGACGGCCGCACCGGCGAGAAGATCGATCAGGAGGTCGTTGTCGGCTACATCTACATGATGAAGCTCAACCATCTCGTGTCGCATAAGATCCATGCGCGCGCGGTCGGTCCGTACTCGCTCGTCACGCAGCAGCCCCTGGGTGGTAAGGCCCAGTACGGCGGCCAGCGCTTCGGCGAAATGGAAGTCTGGGCGCTCGAGGCCTACGGCGCGGCGCACACCCTCCAGGAGCTCCTCACCGTCAAGTCCGACGACGTTCAGGGCCGCACCAAGATCTACGAGTCGCTCGTCAAGGGCGACAACACGCTGTCGGCCGGTACGCCGGAGTCCTTCAACGTCCTCATCAAGGAGATCCAGTCGCTGGGCCTCGACATCAAGCTCCAGAAGCGCGACGCGCTCTCGTTCGGCTCCTAAGGGCCGGACGAATCCATTCACGGAAATTACAGAATCAGGGACACAAACGCCATGATCCAACCCGCAGAAACTGCCAGCAACACACGCGAGGCCCGCTCGGCCCTCGGAGTCGACGAGAGTCCGTTCGACTGCGTATCGATCACCGTCGCTTCGCCCGAGACGATTCGCAAATGGTCCAAGGGAGAGGTCAAGAATCCCGAAACGATCAATTACCGCACGTTCAAGCCCGAGCCAGGCGGCCTGTTCTGCCAGAAGATATTCGGGCCCGTCCGTGACTACGAGTGCGCCTGCGGCAAGTACAAGCGCATCAAGTACAAGGATGTCGTGTGCGACCGCTGCGGAGTCGAGGTGACGATCGCACGCGTCCGCCGTGAGCGCATGGGCCACATCGAGCTGGCCGTGCCGGTTGCGCACATCTGGTTCCTGAAGAGCATGCCGAGCCGCCTCGGCCTTCTCCTGGACATGACCGCCCGCTCCTTGGAGCGCGTGATCTACTACGAGAACTTCATGGTCGTCGACCCGGGCAAGACCCCGCTCGAGATGAAGCAGCTGCTGACCGACACCGAGTACCGCCAGGCGCTCGACGAGTACGGTGACGACTCCTTCGTCGCGAAGATGGGCGGCGAAGCCGTCCGCGACGCGCTCAGCAAGATGGACCTTGAGGCCACGGTCGCGGAGCTCCACGAGCAGATGCGCGCCACCCGCTCCAAGCAGATCAAGAAGAAGCTCTCCAAGCGGCTGAAGGTGATCCAGGGCTTCATCCACTCGAGGTCCCGCCCGGAATGGATGGTCCTCGAGGTGCTGCCGGTGATCCCGCCGGACCTGCGCCCGCTGGTGCCCCTGGAGGGCGGCCGGTTCGCCACGTCCGACCTGAACGACCTCTACCGCCGCGTCATCAACCGCAACAACCGTCTGCGGAACCTGATGCAGCTGAAGACGCCCGACGTCATCATCCACAACGAGAAGCGCATGCTGCAGGAGGCCGTCGACGCATTGTTCGACAACGGCCGCCACGGCCGCCCCGTGACTGGGGCCGGCAACCGCCCGCTCAAGTCCCTCTCGGACATGCTGAAGGGCAAGCAGGGCCGCTTCCGCCAGAATCTCCTCGGAAAGCGCGTCGATTACTCGGGCCGCTCCGTGATCGTCATCGGCCCGGAGCTCAAGCTGCACCAGTGCGGCCTGCCGAAGAAGATGGCCCTGGTCCTCTTCGAGCCCTTCATCATCCGACGCCTGAAGGAACTTGGCTTCGTGCACACCGTGCGCGGCGCCCGCAAGATGATCGAGAAGCGCTCGCCGGAGGTGTGGGACATCCTGGAGGAGGTCACGAAGGGCCACCCGGTCCTCCTGAACCGCGCCCCGACGCTGCACCGCCTCTCCATCCAGGCCTTTGAGCCCGTCCTGATCGAGGGCGAGGCCATCCGCATCCATCCGCTCGTCTGCACGGCCTACAATGCCGACTTCGACGGTGACCAGATGGCCGTCCACGTCCCGCTGTCCCTCGAGGCAATCATGGAGTGCAAACTCCTGATGATGGCGACCTCGAACATCTTCTCGCCCTCTTCGGGCAAGCCGATCCTCACGCCCTCCCAGGACATCGTCCTCGGGGCCTATTATCTGACGATCGAGCCCCGAAAGAAGGCGGCCAAGGACGTCCACGTCCCGCTGCTTTCGGGCCTCCAGGAAGTCCTGTTCGTCAAGGCCGACGGGGCCGCGAAGATGCACGACTGGGTCGACATCCCGAACCCCGACTACGGTCGCGACACGGTCTACGGCAACAAGGACAAGAAGATCCTGCGCACTACGGTCGGCCGCGTCATCTTCAACCAGATCTGGCCCGCCCCGATCGGCTTCGTCAATTTCCCGATTCCGAAGTCGAAGCTGGGGGACCTGATCCTGAACACTTACAAGACCTCCGGCGACACCGTGACGGTCGAGGTCCTCGATCTCCTCAAGGAGCTCGGCTTCACGACGGCCTTCCAGGCCGGCATCTCGATCGGTATCGACGACATGATCATCCCGGAGTCGAAGAAGGACATTGTCGCCGACTCGCGCCGCAAGATCGCAGAGGTTGAGGCCCAGTTCAACAAGGGCATCATCACCGACGGCGAGCGCTACAACAAGGTGGTCGATATCTGGACCAATGCCACGGACCGCATCGCCAAGGAGGTCTTTGCCAAGCTCGAGTCCAACGAGGGCAAGACCGAGGTGAACCCGGTGTACATCATGATGGACTCCGGCGCCCGAGGCAACAAGCAGCAGGTCCGCCAGTTGTGCGGCGCCCGCGGCCTCATGGCCAAGCCCTCAGGCGAGATCATCGAGCGCCCCATCCTGTCCTCGTTCCGCGAGGGCCTGACGGTGCTCGAGTACTTCATCTCAACCCACGGCGCCCGCAAGGGTCTGGCCGACACCGCCCTCAAGACGGCCGATGCCGGCTACCTGACCCGCAAGCTCTGCGACGTGGCCATGGACGTCATCATTGCCGAGGAGGATTGTGCATCGCGTGACGGCGTCTGGAAGAAGGCCATCTACGAGGGTGACGACGAAATCGTCGGCCTGAAGGAGCGCATCATCGGCCGTTGCTCAAGCGACAACGTCAAGAACCCGCTCAAGCCCTCCGAGACCATCGTGGGCGCGGGCGAACTCATCACCGAGGAGATCGCCGCCAAGATCGAGGACGTGGGCATCGAGCGCGTGAAGATCATGTCGCCGCTGACCTCGACCACGAAGCATGGCATCGACGCCAAGAGCTACGGCATCAATCCGGCCACCAACCGCATCGCAAAGATCGGCGACTCTGTCGGCATCATCGCCGCCCAGTCGATCGGCGAGCCGGGCACCCAGCTCACGATGCGTACGTTCCACATCGGCGGCGTCGCCTCCGGTGGATTCAAGACCCCAGAGATCCGCGTCAAGAGCGCCGGCACGGTCAAGTACCGCGCCCTGCGCCTCGTGCAGGCTGCCGAGGGTGGCAACATCGTCCTCAACAAGACCGGTTCCATCCAGATCGTCGACGACGAGGGCAAGGAACTTGAGAGCTACAACATCGTTGTCGGCTCCTTCCTCCATGTCGGCGACGGCCTGAGGATCGAGAAGGGCTCAGTCCTCGCGGTCTGGGACCCGTACAACATCCCGGTCCTCTCCGAGAAGGGTGGCTCCCTCGTGTTCAAGGACATGATCCCCGGCGTCACCGTGAAGCGCGAACTCGACGAGTCGTCGGGCCGCATCGCCACGGTCGTCATCGAGCACAAGGAGGACTTGAATCCCCAGGTCGAGGTCCGCGACGCAAAGAACAAGCCGCTTGCCTCGTACTCCATCCCCGTCGGCGCGCAGATCGCGGTCAACGAGGGCGACACTATCGCCCCCGGCGCCCTGCTCGCCAAGACGCCCCGCCAGGCCTCCAAGACCAAGGACATCACCGGTGGTCTTCCCCGCGTCGCCGAGCTCTTCGAGGCACGGCGTCCGAAGGAAGCGGCCGAGATGGCCCGCATCGACGGCATCGTGTCCTTCGAGGGTACGATTCGCGGCAAGCGGAAGCTGGTCGTGAAGAATGAGGAGACCCAGCAGGAAGAGGAGCACCTGATCGCCGCCGGCAAGCACATCATCGTGCAGCCTGGCGACGTCGTCCACAAGGGCCAGCACTTGACCGAGGGCGCCGCGGACCCGCATGAGATCCTCGAGATCCTCGGGCCGGCAGCGCTCTACGAGTTCCTGATCGGCCAGGTTCAGGAGGTTTACCGCCTCCAGGGCGTGACGATCAACGACAAGCACATCGAGATCATCATCCGCCAGATGCTCCGCAAGATCCGGATCACCGATCCGGGTGACAGCGAGTACTTCTGGGGCGAGCAGGTCGACCGCGCGAATTTCCTCACGGAAAACCGCCGGATCGAAGAGGCGGGCGGCAAGCCGGCGGAAGCCGAGCCGATCCTCCTCGGCATCACCAAGGCCTCACTCGAGACGGAGAGCTTCATCTCGGCGGCGTCCTTCCAGGAGACGACCCGCGTCCTCACCGACGCATCCACCCTCGGCAAGGTCGACATGCTCAAGGGCTTCAAGGAGAACGTGATCATGGGCCACCTGATCCCGGCGGGCACAGGCCTGCCCCAGTACAGGCACCTCAAGATCAGCCTTCCCTTCGGCACCGAGCTCATCGACGAGACCAAGGCCGTGGAGGCCAGCGCGAGCTGAAATTAGCACGCTTTATGGCTGGGTGGGGCTGCCCTTTACGGGCCGTCCCTCCCTCCAGAAAGCCCCCTGGGGAGCCCTAGGCTCCCAAAGAATTCACGCCCGGCCAAAAAGGCCGGGCGTTTTTTCTTGTGTTTGCTGTGCGCAAGAGGGATTTTGACCACCCTTTTCCTCAGTTCATACGCGCAGCTGATCCCAGTCGGTGTGCGCTTTACCTCGCGAGCCGGGCCCAAAACTCGGATTTCGCGAACTTAGCTCTCTTTTCGCCAAAAAGTTCTTGCCGACATTTTGGCTCAGCGTAGTTTCAGCCTCTTTTCCCAATTTCTCACTCTTAACCGACTCGTATGCCCACCATCAACCAGCTTGTTCGCAAAGGCCGCCGCAGAATGCGGATCAAGTCTAAGTCTCCGGCCTTGGAGGGTAACCCCTTCCGCCGCGGCGTGTGCGTCCAGGTCATGACCCGCACCCCGAAGAAGCCGAATTCGGCCATCCGTAAGGTAGCCAAGGTCAGGCTCACAAACGGTAACGAGGTGATTTCGTACATTCCTGACGAGGGCCACAACCTACAGGAGCACTCGATCGTGCTCGTGCGCGGTGGACGCGTGAAGGATCTCCCCGGTGTCCGCTACCATATCGTGCGCGGAACGCTGGACGCGACGGGCGTCGAGAAACGCCGCCGCAGCCGGTCGAAGTACGGTGTCAAGCGCCCGAAGGCGGCCAAGAAGTGATATAGAGTAACCCATCTAGACCATGTCACGCCGCCACAGAGCAGAGAAACGCAACGTCACCCCCGACATCCGGTATAACAGCCCGCTTGTCGCGCACCTGGTGAATGTCATCATGAAGAGCGGCAAGAAGAACCTTGCTCAGCGAATCGTGTACGGGGCCTTCGAGAAGGTCTCCGAGAAGCTCGAGAAGGGTGATCCCGTGGATCTTCTCCTCGGAGCGCTTGAGAACGCCCGGCCCAGGCTCGAGGTGAAGAGCCGCCGCGTCGGTGGCGCCACCTACCAGGTTCCGATCGAGATTTCATTTGAGCGCCAGGAGAGCCTCGCGATCCGCTGGATCGTCGACGCAGCCGGTTCGCGCAAGGGTGTCACGATGAAGGACGCCCTGGCCGCGGAGATCATCGACGCCTACAATAACACGGGCTCGGTGGTGAAGAAGAAGGAAGACACGCACAAGATGGCCCAGGCGAATCGCGCCTTCGCCCATCTTCGCTGGTAACTCCAACACCTGTCTCCTATGTCCGCTGTCGAAGCACCTGTCATTACTGTCGTCACAGACAAGGCCAAGATCTCCGCGAAGAACGCTCCGGATCGGCCTTTCCCGCTCGAGTGGACGCGCAACATCGGTATCGCCGCCCACATTGATGCGGGCAAGACGACCACGACCGAGCGCATCCTTTTTTACTCGGGAGCCGTCCACAAGATGGGCGAGGTCCACGAGGGGACGACCGTAACGGACTGGATGGAACAGGAGCGCGAGCGCGGGATCACGATCACCGCCGCCGCCATTTCCTGCGCCTGGAACGCTTCCTGGGGCCCCTGGAAGGGCATCAAGCAGCGCATCAACATCATTGACACGCCCGGACACGTGGACTTCACGGCCGAGGTGGAGCGCTCGCTGCGCGTCCTCGACGGCGCCGTGGCCGTGTTTGACGCCGTAGCCGGAGTGCAGCCCCAGTCCGAGACGGTCTGGCGGCAGGCCAACAAGTACAACGTCCCGAGGCTCGCCTTCATCAACAAGATGGACCGCGTCGGTGCTGACTTTCACAAATCAATTGACGACATCCGCGTCAAACTGAAGGGCAACGCCCACGCGCTCTTCCTGCCGATCGGCGCCGAGGAGAACTTCTCGGGCATGATCGATCTGGTGCAGATGATCGCCTACATTTTTGACGAGGACAAGGACCCCCTCGGGCTCAATCCGATCACCTCCGAGATCCCGGCCAACATGCTGGAAGAGTCCAAGAAGTTCCGCGACGCCCTGATTGAGGCCGTCTCCGACTTCGACGACCAGCTTGCCGAGAAATACCTCGAAGGCGCCGAGATCCCCGTTGACATGCTGATGCTCGCCGTCCGCAAGGCGACCATCTCCCTCAAGTTCTTTGGCGTCATCCCCGGATCCGCCTTTAAGAAAAAGGGCATCCAGCGCGTCCTCGACTGCGTGGTGAACTACCTCCCGAGCCCGATCGATGTCCCGCCAATGAAGGGCAAGGACTCGGACGGCGTGGACGTTGAGGCCGTTGTCGATGACAAGGCCAAGGTCGCCGGTCTCGCGTTCAAGCTCTGGACCGACCCCTTCGTCGGAAAGCTCGTTTTCTATCGGGTCTACACCGGCACGCTCAAGAAAGGCACCTCACTCTACAATCCGCGCACCCGCAGGAGCGAACGCGTCTCGCGCCTGGTCCTCATGCGCGCCATCGACCGCGAGGAAATCGAAGCCGCCTACTCCGGTGATATTTGCGCGGTGGTCGGCGTTAAGGACGTCATCACCGGCGATACCCTCTGCGACGAGGACTTTGACATCCGCCTTGAGCCGCCGTCCTTTCCGGAGCCGGTCATCTCGATGTCGATCGAGCCGAATTCGAAGGCCGACCAGGAGAAGATGGGCACCGCCCTTCAGCGCCTGGTTGCCGAGGATCCGACCCTCAAGGTGAAGACGGACGTAGACACCGGCCAGGTCATTCTCTCCGGCATGGGCGAGCTCCACCTGGAGATCATCTTGGACCGCATGAAGCGCGAGTTCAAGGTCGAGGCCACCTCTGGCAAGCCGCAGATCGCGTACCGCGAGACCGTCAAGGCCCACGCCGAGGGCGAGGGCAAGTTCATCCGCCAGTCGGGCGGCAAGGGCCAGTACGGCCACGTCATCATTACGCTCGAGCCGAACGAGAAGGGCAAGGGCATCGAGATCCTGAACGAGACCGTGGGTGGCAGCATCCCGAAGGAATTCATAAAGCCGGCGATCGACGGCATCAACGAGGGCTGCAACAACGGCGTCGTCGCCGGGCACCCGGTGGTCGACGTTATCGTGAAGATCACCGATGGCTCCTTCCACGAGGTCGACTCGTCGGAGCTTGCATTCAAGATGGCCGGGATCTTCGCGTTCAAGGACGCGATGAAGAAGGCCACCCCGATTCTCCTGGAGCCCATTATGGGCGTAGAGGTCACGACCCCCGAGGAGTACCAGGGCGACCTGATCGGCGACATCAACCGGCGCCGCGGAACGATCATGGGCATGGAGAACAAGGCCGGCGCCTGCATCATCGCATCGACCGTCCCCCTCGAGACCCTCTTTGGCTACGTGACGGACATCCGCTCCCTCTCCAAGGGACGAGCCAGCGCCTCGGTCACGCCCTCCCACTTCGAGCAGGTTCCGAACTCGCTCCTCCAGAAAATCGTGGAGTCCACCACGAGAGCACCGGCCCGCACCTAACCTCCGTTCTTTTTACGCCATGAAAGGCCAACGAATTCGCATCAAACTCCAGGGCTTCGACTACCGGGTCATCGACCAGTCGGCCCAGGACATCGTGGAGACCGCAAAGCGCTCAGGAGCGCGTGTCTCCGGACCGATCCCGCTGCCCACCCGCATCGAGAAGCTTTCGGTTAACCGCTCGCCGCACGTCGACAAGAAGTCGATGGAGCAGTTCGAGACGCGCACCCACAAACGCCTGATCGATATCATTGAGCCCACCGCACAGACGGTGGACGAGCTCAAGAAACTAAACCTGCCATCCGGCGTCGACATCACCATTAACGTCTAAAGTCCACAGTTAGCAGTTGCCCGTGTGCGCCTTTGGCGCACCTCCGGGTCCCTCTAATGTAGGTCCCAAACGGAATCTCTCCACCTACCGCTTAGCCCATGATCTCCTCCCTTCTCGGCAAAAAAATCGGCATGACCCAGGTCTACGACGCTCAAAACGTCCTAGTCCCGGTCACCGTGGTTGAAGCCGGCCCCTGCGCCGTCCTGCAGGTAAAGACCGTCGAAAACGACGGCTACAACGCCGTCCAGATCGGCTTCTCAAGCAAGAAGCCCAAGAATTCGAGCAAGGCCGAGCTGGCCCACGCGAAGAAAGCCGGGGTCGACACCGCCCCCCGCGTTCTCTCCGAGGTCCGCCTGGCCGGTTCGCCCACGCTTAAGGTCGGTGACATCGTCACCGTGGCCGCCTTTCAGGAAGGCCAGCTTGTCGACGTGATCGGCATCACCAAGGGCAAGGGCTTCCAGGGTGTCGTCAAGCGCTTCCGGGTCGCCGGCGGCCCGGCGGCACACGGCTCGATGTTCCATCGCCGCATCGGTTCCATCGGCATGCGCCAGACCCCCGGCCGCACCTGGAAGAACCAGTCCATGCCCGGTCACATGGGCAGCGAGCGCCGCACCGTGCAGAACCTGCGTGTCGTTAAGATTGTCGCAGAAAAGAACCTGATCCTCGTGAAGGGGGCCATCCCCGGCGCCAACGGCGACGATGTCATCGTCCGCCTCGCGATCAAGGGACAGCAGAAGAAAGCCTAACCCACAGGGAGACCACAGAGAGCCATGAAATTCACCGTTTTCAGCCCCGATGGCACGAAAAGCCGCGAGCAGGACTTCGCGGGACTTCCCACGTTCGAGGGCGACAAGGGCCTTCAGGCCGTGAAGGAAGTTATCGTTGCAATCAACGCCAACAACCGCCTCGGCACCCATTCGACCAAGACCCGCGGAGAAGTCCGCGGTGGCGGCCGCAAGCCCTGGCGCCAGAAGGGCACAGGCCGCGCCCGTGCCGGTTCCACCCGCTCCCCGCTCTGGTCGGGCGGTGGCGTCGTGTTCGGCCCGAAGCCGCGCGACTACAACAAGAAGATCAACGGAAAGGTGAGGGCGCTCGCCTTCAGCCGCGCTCTCTACGACCGCGCTTCCGCTGGCGAGATCGCCGTGATCGAGGATTTCAGCCACACGGTAACGAAGACCAAGGTCGTCGGCCAGGTCGTGGGCCTCATCGCCCCGAAGGGCAAGATCCTCCTGGTGGACGCTCCGTTCGCGGCCGCCACCCGGCTGGCTGCCCGCAACCTCGAGCGGGTATCGCTCCAGGAGGCCTCCAAGCTCAACACACTGGATCTATCCCAGTACAAGAAGATCATCGTCAGCACGAAGGCGCTCGAGGCCATCATCGCCCGCGTCACTGGAGAAACCAACTGATGAACGCCGACCACGTACTCAAGGGCATGCTCCTCACGGAGAAGGCCAACAAACAATCCGCCGAGCTCGGCCAGTACACTTTCGAGGTGTTCAAGGGTGCCAACAAGCACGCCATCGCCGAGGCCGTCGAGTCGACCTTCAAGGTCACCGTGCGGCGCGTCAACACGCAGAACTACCGCGGCAAGAACAAGCGCGGACGCGCTGGCCAGCCGAGCATGACCTCCGACTACAAGAAGGCGATCGTGACGCTGAAGGCCGGCGACAAGATCGAGCTGATCTAAGGCACCGCCCGAAAAACAAGGACCAAACGCCATGCCCATCAAACATTTCCGCCCCCTGACGCCGTCGCAGCGATTCACCTCGCTGAACAAGCCGGTGGGCCTTTCCAAGGAGCGCCCCGTTCGCGCCCTCACCGAGAACAAGAACCGCTCAGGCGGCCGCAATGTCTACGGTCGCGTCACCTCGCGCCGCATTGGCGGCGGACACAAGCAGCTCTACCGCATCATCGACTTCAAGCGCGACATCCTGGACATCCCAGCGAAGGTTGCAGCGATCGAGTACGATCCGAACCGCACCGCACACATTGCGCTGCTCTACTACACGAACGGCACCAAGCGCTACATCCCGGCTCCCGAGGGCCTAAAGGTGGGCGATACGATCGTGGCGTCGAACGCGGCCACGACGAACGACTTCACGGTTGGCAATAACTTCCCGCTGAGCCTCATCCCCCCGTCGACCCGTCTGCACTGCGTGGAGATGGTCCCAGGCAAGGGCGCCCAGATGGGCCGCTCAGCCGGAACGAGCATCGAGCTCGTGTCCATTGAGCACGGCAACGCGCACCTGAAGATGCCTTCTGGCGAAATCCGCATGGTCAACGCCAAGTGCCGCGCAACGATCGGGATCGTCGGAAACGGCGACCAGGCCAACCGCTCGCTGGGCAAGGCCGGCCGCAACCGCTGGTTGGGCCGTCGTCCCGTCACCCGCGGCGTGGCCATGAACCCGGTCGACCACCCGAACGGTGGCGGCCAAGGCAAGTCCAAGGGCGGCGGCGGCCGCCAGCAGATCGTCTCGCCGTGGGGCCAGCTCGCCAAGGGCTTCCCGACACGTCGCCGCACTCGCATCTCCAGCAGCATGATCCTCGTCCGCAAAAATGGCCGCCCGCCGCGCGGCAAGAAGTAACCCGACCCCGACCGCACCATGGCACGTTCCATCAAGAAAGGCTTTTTCGTCGATTACCACCTGCTCGAGAAGATCGAGAAGGCGGGCAAGTCCGGCGCGCGCAAACCGATCCAGACCTGGTCGCGCCGCTCCACCATCACACCCGATTTCATTGGGCACACCTTCAATGTCCATAACGGCAAGGCGTTCGTCGCCGTGTACGTCACGGAGAACATGGTTGGCCACAAACTCGGCGAATTCGCGCTCACCCGCATTTTCAAGGCTCACGGCGGAATGACCCGCAAGGAAATTTAAGGATACCCGCACCATGGAAGTTCAAGCACTCACACGCAACGCTCGCATGTCGCCCAAGAAGGTGCGCGAGGTCGCCCGTACGATCCAGGGCCGCACGGCCAACGACGCCGTGGAATACCTTACGCTCATCCCGCGCAAGTCCGCACGCCTGATCGTGAAGACGCTCAAGAGCGCCATCGCGAACGCCGAGCACAACGGGAACGTCTCCTCGGACTCCCTCAAGGTGAAGAGCGCCATCGTCGAGAACGGTCCTGTTCTCAAGCGCTTCAAGGCCGGTGCCAAGGGCACCGCAATGCCCCGCCGCAAGAAGATGTCGCACATCCGCATCGTCCTCTCCGACGGAAACCCCAACCAAGCTTAATCATGGGCCAAAAAACCAATCCTATCGGTTTCCGCCTCGCCGTCCGCCGCGACTGGCAGTCCCGCTGGTTCGCCAGCAAGAAGGAATTCCCGAAGCTCCTCCTCGAGGACCAGCTCATCCGCTCCACGCTGATGGAGAAGCTGAAGCAGGCCTCTGTTCCGCGCATCTTCATCGAGCGCGCGTCCAGCCGCGTCCGCGTCAAGATCTACACCGCTCGCCCCGGCATCGTCATTGGCCGCAAGGGCCAGGAGGTCGAGAACATCAAGGCCCACCTGATGAAGATCACGGGCAAGGAGATCCTCCTCGACATCCAGGAGGTCAAGAAGCCCGAGATCGAGGCCCAGCTCGTTTCCGAGAACGTCGCCCTCCAGCTTGAGCGCCGCATCACTTTCCGCCGGGCCATGAAGAAGGCCGTCGAGATGGCCATGGCGCTCGGCGCCGAGGGCATCAAGATCCAGTGCTCGGGCCGCTTGGGCGGCGCAGACATCGCTCGCCGCGAATGGCAGCGCAAGGGCCGCGTGCCGTTGCACACCCTCCGCGAGAATATCGATTACGGCTTCTCTGAGGCCCTCACAGTTTACGGCAAGATCGGCGTCAAATGCTGGATCTGCAAAAAGGAGGCCGACGTCGCCTAAGGGCACCGTCCGCCAAGATTCACCGACCTAGAAGAAACGTCCCATGGCACTCGCACCCGCACGCACTAAGTACCGCAAATCCCAGAAGGGCTCCCGCGCCGGCAATGCCAAGCGCGGCAACACGCTCGCGTTCGGCGAATTCGGCCTGCAATCCCTCACCCGCGGGCCGATGACCGGCCAGCAGATCGAGGCGGCACGCGTCACGATCTCCCGCCACCTCAAGCGCAAGGGCAAGCTCTGGATCCGGGTGTTCCCGCACAAGCCGGTCACCAAGAAGCCCGCCGAGGTCCGCATGGGCCAGGGCAAGGGCCCGGTCGAGTTCTACGTCGCCGTCATCAAGCCCGGTGCAATCCTCTTCGAGCTTGCCGGCGTGCCGGCACGCGTAGCCAAGGAGGCCTTCCGCCTGGCTGACGCCAAGCTTCCCTTCCACTGCCGCTTCATCGTCCGCGAGGGCACCGTCATTTGACGAGCCACAAGGAACCCGCACCATGACCTCCAAGGAAATCAGAGACCTTTCACTCGTCGAGATCGCGACCAAAATCCGCGAGACCCGAGACACCCTTCTCCAGGCCCGCATGCGCAAGCAGACCGGCCAGGTGGAGAAGACCCACGAGCTGCGCTCGCTCCGCAAGGACATCGCCCGCCTCGAGACCATACTACGCCAGAAGAACAAGTCGGCTCCCGTCGCCGCCTGAGCCCGCAGCATCCTAAGCCATGTCCACAGCCACTCCCGATACCCGCAACAAGCGCAAGACCATCATCGGCTTCGTCACGAGCCGCACCGGCACCAAGTCGATCAAGGTCACGATCCCTTACAAGACCCCGCACCCCCTTTACCACAAGGTCATCAACCGCAAGACGGTCGTCCACGTCCACGACGAGAAGAACGAGACCAAGGTGGGCGACAAGGTTGAGATCATGGAGACGCGCCCGATCAGCCGCATGAAGCGCTGGCGGATCGTCTCGATCATCCACAGCGCGGTTGGCACAACCGCCCAGGCCATCACAGAGGCGGACGTCGCTGCGACCGTCCCCACCAAGACCACCAAGAGCGGTGCGACGGCGCCCGCCGCCACGGCCTAAGGCCAAAGCAAAGAAACCCACCAATTAACCCAGGCCCGCCATGATCCAACTGCGATCCATACTAGAAGTCGCCGACAACACCGGCGCCCGTCGTGCCGCCATGATCAGCAAGAAGGGGCAGAACACGGACACAGCCGCGGTCGGGGACATCGTCACCGTCCACATTAAGGAGAGCTCGACCGACGCCACCGTCAAAAAGGGTGAGGTCGCCAAGGCCGTCGTCATCCGCACAAAGAAGCCGGTTCGCCGCTCCGACGGCAGCTACCTGCGCTTCGACAGCAACGCCATCGTCATCCTAGGCCCCGACGGGAATCCGAAGGGCACACGTATCTTCGGGCCGGTAGCACGCGAGCTCCGGGCCAAGAATTTCATGAAGATCATTTCGCTCGCGCCGGAGGTTCTCTGACCATGCAACGATACCACGTAAAACGAGGCGACCCCGTCGTCGTCATCTCGGGCTCCCACAAGGGCAAAGAGGGCAAGATCCTCGAGGTTCTTCCCGCCAAGGACCGCGCTCGCATCGAGGGCGTCGCCCTGGTCAAGCGCCACGTCAAGAAGTCACAGGAACATCCCCAGGGCGCCATCGTCGAACGAGAGGGCTCCGTCCACATTTCCAACCTGATGCTCAAGTCGGTCTACGATTCGAGCAAACGCAAGAAGGCGGTATAACATGAGCACTGCCCCCACACTCAAGAAACACTACGTCGAGTACGTTTACCCGGAGCTGATGAAGCTTCGCGGCTACAAGAACAAGCACCAGGTCCCGAAGATCGTAAAGGTGAGCCTGAACTCGGGCATCGACGCGGAGGCCGACAAGAACCAGATCGCCGACGTCCAGCGTGACCTGAGCTTGATCGCCGGCCAGAAGCCGATCCTCAGCCGGACGCGCAAGGCCATTTCCAACTTCAAGCTGAAGGAGAACCAGATCGTGGGCTGCCACGTCACCCTGCGCGGCGACGCGATGTGGGATTTCCTCTACCGCCTCCTGGCGGTCGCGCTGCCGACGATCCGCGACTTTCGCGGCGTCTCCCCCAAGCTTGACGGCCAGGGCAACTACAACCTGGGCGTCACCGATTTCACGATCTTTCCGGAGATCACGGTTGAGAACGTCAAGAAGAGCATGGGCCTCGACATCACCATCGTCACCTCGGCCGAGTCCGACGACGAGGGGCGCGAACTGCTCCGCCTCCTTGGCATGCCCTTCCGCCGCACCGAAACCAAGACGGCCTCCGCCGCCTGATAACGACGCCACCATGCCGAAGACATCAGCCATCCAGAAGAACGAGAAGCGCAAGAAGCTCGTCGAGAAGTACGCCAAGGTGCGCGCCGAGCTAAAGGCCGTGCTCGCGAACCCCGCGACGACCGACGAGCAGTTCTTCGCCGCCCAGACGAAGCTGCAGAAGCTCCCGAAGAATTCCTCAAAGATCCGCATCCGCAACCGCTGCTCGATGAGCGGCCGCCCGCGCGGCTACAAGCGCAAGTACGGCGTGTCCCGCATTCAGTTCCGCGAGCTCGCCTTGGCCGGCAAGATCCCCGGCGTAATCAAATCATCCTGGTAAACAGCTTGGCACACGGGGGTCGGATATGACCCGCGCTGCCCCTCAATCACAGAACATCCAACATGACCGATCCGATCAGCGATTTCCTAACGCGACTGCGCAACGCCAGCAAAGCACGCCTCGAGGTGTGCAAGGCTCCGCATTCCAACCTGAAGGCTGGCATCGCCGCCATCCTCAAGGCCGAGGGCTACATTTCCGGCTACAATGACGGCGTGGACGAGCAGGGTCACAAGACCCTCCTCATCACCATGAAGTACGTGGACGGCACGCCCGCAATCAGCGGCCTGAACCGCGCCTCGACGCCCGGCCGCCGCCTTTACTTCAGCTACACCGACATCCCGCGCGTCCTCAACGGCCTTGGGATCAGCATCATCTCGACCTCAAAGGGCCTGATGAAGGACGCCGACTGCCGCCGCAACAAGGCCGGCGGGGAGCTCATCTGCAACGTTTGGTAACGCACCACCCACCATGAGCCGCATCGGCAAACAACCCGTTCCCATTCCCGACAAGGTCAAGGTCGACATCAAGGGCACCAGCGTCCACGTCGAGGGCCCCAAGGGCAAGGTCGACAAGACCTTCGCGCCCGTCGTCACCATCACGATCACCGACAAGAAGGTAATCGTCGCCCCTGTCGGAGACACCCGCTTCGCCAAGGCTATGTACGGCACGGCACGCTCCATCATCGCCAGCATGGTCAAGGGCGTCACGGTCGGCTTCTCGAAGGACCTGGAGATTCAGGGCGTCGGCTTTAAGGCCAACCTGAAGGGCAAGCAGCTCGACCTCGCGCTCGGCTACTCGCACCCGATCGTCATGGACATCCCCGAGGGCATCAAGATCACGGTCGTCGAGGGAACAAAGGTGAAGGTCGAGGGCTGCGACAAGCAGCTCGTCGGTGCCATCACCGCAGAGATCCGCAGCTACTATCCGCCCGAGCCCTACAAGGGGAAGGGTGTGCGCATCGTCGGCGAGCGCGTCCGCCGCAAGGAAGGCAAAACCGTCGCCTAACACCCATGAACACCATTCACAAAGCCAAGCTTCTCCAAAAGCGCCGCTGGAGGATCCGCAAGAAGGTCACCGGCACGGCGACCCGTCCGCGCCTGAGCGTCAAGTTCAGCGCGAAGAACATCTACGCCCAGGCGATCAACGACGACGCCGGTGCGACGCTGGTCTTCCTTTCAAGCCTCGATGCCGAGCTGCGCAAGCAGAAGCTCAAGGCAAACATAGCCGGAGCCAAGGTGCTCGGCGCGGCATTCGCCGAAAAGGCGAAGGCGGCAGGACTCACTTCGGTCGTATTCGACCGCAACGGCGCACGCTACCACGGCAAGGTCAAGGTCTTCGCGGACGCCGCACGCGAAGCCGGCCTTGTATTCTGATTAAAAGCCCATGAGCAACGAAAACGCACCCATTTCAGATCCGGCAGCAGCAGTGGCAGCAGCCCCTGCGCAAGCCCCTGCGGCCGCACCCGCACCGAACCCCTACAACAACCGCCCGCAGCGCCGTGACGGCCATGGCGGCGGAATGCGCGGCCCCCGCCGCGACAACCGCCGCGACCAGCCCCAGAACACGGGCGACGGTCCCGCCATGGTTGAGAAGGTCGTCTTCATCAACCGCTGCGCCAAGGTCGTTAAAGGCGGCCGCCGGTTCAGCTTTGCTGCGCTCACGGTCGTCGGAGACCAGAAGGGCAACATCGGCGTCGGCTACGGCAAGGCGAACGAGGTTCCCGATGCCATCAAGAAGAGCACAGAGCACGCGAAAAAGAAGCTGATGCACGTGAAGCTAAAGGGAGACACGATCCCGCACGACGTCACCGGAGAATTCGACGGCGGCAAGGTGCTCCTTAAGCCCGCTTCCCCGGGTACCGGCCTGATCGCAGGTGGCGGCGTCCGCGCCGTCCTTGAGGCCGCTGGCATCAAGAACGTGCTCACCAAGTCGATGGGGTCCAAGAACCACATCGCCGTGGTGAACGCCACGGTGAAGGCGCTGCTTCAGCTGCGCCTGGCAGAGGACTTCACGAAGATCCGCCAAGCCTAAGGCTTCCTTTTTTATCATAATCCGAGTTCCACCAGGCCCAAACGGGCAGGGTGGGGCGCCTCCGAGGAAAAAACATGAAACTCCACGAACTTAAGAACGTCCCCGGTGCGATCCACCGCAAGAAGCGCGTCGGCTGCGGCGAAGGCGGCGGCCACGGCAAGACCAGCGGCCGCGGCGGCAAGGGCCAGACCGCCCGCTCGGGCTCGAGCATCCGCCCCGGATTCGAGGGCGGCCAGATGCCCCTCTACCGCAAGCTTCCCCACCGCGGGTTCAACAATTACGAGTTCCGGACCGAGATCGCCGTCGTCAATCTGCGCGACCTGGCCGGCCTCGACGCGTCGGTGACCGAGGTTGACGCCGTGGCGCTAGCAAAGGCGGGCCTCATCCGCTCCGGCGAAAAGGTGGTCAAGGTGCTCGGCGATGGCGAGATCACGCGTGCCATCAGCGTGACCGCTGCGAAATTTTCAGAGTCGGCGAAGGCCAAGATCGAGAAGGCCGGGGGCAAAGCGATTGTTGGGTAACGCTCTCCCAGCATGTTCTCCGCCTTCACGAACTCGTTAAAAATCCCCGAGCTTCGCTCGCGGATATTCTACACCCTTGCGCTGCTCTTCGTGGCGCGGGTGGGTTGCGCCATCCCGCTTCCGGGCATCGACCCGCACCCGCTGCAGGAGTTTTTCAAGCAGCAGTCGGGAGGCACCAGTGGGGCGATGATCGGCCTCTACAACATGTTTACAGGCGGTGCGCTCCTGAAGGGAGCCGTCTGCTCCTTGGGCATCATGCCCTACATCAGCGCGTCCATCATCTTCCAGCTGATGACGGCGGTGGTGCCTGCGCTAAGCCGCCTTCAGCAGGAGGGCGATGTGGGCCGCCAGAAGATCACGCAGTACACCCGGTACGCCACGGTCCTCATCTGCTTGGTGCAGGGTTCCCTGACGATCCTCGCCCTTGAGAACCCCGCGAAGCTCTTTCCGGGCTACGACGTGGCACTCTACGGCAATATCGTGATTGTCGGGCAGATTGGCTTCCTCATCACCTCGGTCGTTTACCTCACAGCGGGTACCATGCTGATGATGTGGCTCGGCGAGCAGATTACGCAGCGCGGCATCGGCAACGGCGTCTCGCTCCTGATCACGGTCGGTATCCTTGCAACCCTCCCGGGTGCGGCCGCCCAGACCTACCAGTTCTTCTTCGGCCCGATCGGGACGAATTCCGGCCACGGCGTGCTCCTGGGGGTGTTCATGATCCTCCTCTTCTTCCTCGTGACCATGGGCATCATCATGGTTGTCCAGGGGCAGCGGAAGATCCCTGTCCAATACGCCAAGCGCGTCGTGGGCAACAAGGTCATGGGCGGGCAGAGCTCGTTCCTTCCCCTTAAGGTCAACTACTCGGGCGTCATGCCGGTCATCTTCGCCCAGGCCATCCTTCTCTTCCCCCAGCAGATCATGTCGCAGTTGGGTGCGGCGTTCAACCTGCGCTTTCTGAGCGAGTTCTCGCAGAACCTGCTCCGCGGCCATTGGACGTATTACACGGGCAACGCGCTGCTAATCCTTTTCTTCAGCTACTTCTGGGTTTCGGTCATGTTCAAGCCGATCCAGATCGCTGACGACCTGAAGAAATACGGGGGCTACATCCCGGGCGTTCGTCCGGGCGAGCCCACGGCCCAGTTCCTGGATTTCATCATGACCCGGCTCACCCTTGCGGGAGCCATCTTCCTGACCGTGATCGCCGTCATGCCGGACATCCTGCTCTTTGAGCTCAATGTGCCCCCCCGGATCGCCTACTTCTTCGGCGGCACGGGCATGCTGATCACCGTGGGCGTCATCCTGGACACCATGCGCCAGATCGAGACCTTCCTGCTTCAGCGCCATTATGATGGGTTCCTCAAGAAAGGGCGCATCCGGGCCCGGAGCGCCAACGCCCAGTCTGGCGCGATCGGCGACGCCTTGGATCTCAAGGCTGTCGGCAAGCTCTGTCTCGCCGTCGGTTCCATATTCCTCTTCGGCATAGTGATTTGGGCAGCCCGCCGCTGGAGCGGAAGATGACGTCCGATTGGGCTTTACAAGGGTCCGCATGGGCGCGATATTTGACCCCTTTTCCCATTTAGGCGCAGCCGCCCAAACGAAACTCCTTCTGCTCGGTTCGATTGATTTTCGCACGGAAGAAATGATGAACCGGACCCGTTCTTTGCAGTTAGAGCACGTCTCTCCCGCCGGCCTTATGCGACGGGGGATTTCGCGGCCCACCGGCTCCGCCGGTGGGAAAGAAGCCTCCTTATTGGCGCTCATGCGCCGATGGTACTTCGCGCGCAAACCTGATGCGGGATTTGTCCTTACGGACTTCCCGGCTACGCTGCTCCAAGCTAAGGTGTTCGATGAATGGCTCGATTCCCGCAATGAGGAAATCGACGCTGTCTACGCCGGTCCCGGCGCAGGCGAGTCAGTAGTCGAACACTATCGCACGCTAGGCCTTCTCGTGGAGGAGGCCGGCGCAACCCAATGATTCCCGTCAAAGACAAGGAGGGGATCATCCGGATGCGCGCAGCGTGCGCCATGGCCGCCAAGGTGCTTGATTCGCTCAAGCCTCTTGTAAGGCCTGGGATCACTACAATGGACTTGGAAGAGGCGGGCCGCGCGGAAATCGCGCGCCTGGGAGCGCAAAGCGCCTGTTACGGATACCAGCACGGATCGCGTCGCTACCCAGCGCACACCTGCATCTCGGTCAACGAAGAGGTCGTCCACGGAATCCCTTCCTACAAGCGCATACTGCGCGAGGGCGACATCGTATCGCTCGACATCGTCCTTGAGTACAACGGCTACATTGGCGACAACGCCTTCACGGTTCCTGTCCTGCCCGTAGCCCAGAAGGTGCAAAACCTCCTCCGGGTCACGCGTGAGGCGCTTGAACTAGGAATCCGCGCCGCCTTGGTGGGCAACCGCATCGGGGACATCTCAAGCGCAATCCAGCATCACTGCGAGGTCCACGGCTACGGCGTGGTCCGCGACATGGTCGGCCACGGTGTCGGAGTCTCGATGCACGAGCCCCCCGAGATTCCGAATTTCGGAAAGCGCGGCACCGGCGAGAGGATCAAGCCAGGGATGACCTTTGCGATTGAACCGATGGTCAACCTCGGTGGATACGCCACCCGGACTCTCTCGGATGGCTGGACGGTGGTCTCGGCGGACGGATCGCCCTCGGCCCACTTCGAACATACCGTGCTCACGACAGAAAAAGGTCCGGAAATCCTCACGATTCCGGAGGCGCCTAAGGCAGCGACTGCCTAAGCGAACAGAAATTTTCAGCAGCATTTATCAACCACAACTCTCCATAACCTAAACACAATGCCTCGTCTCCTTGGTGTAGAAATTCCAGCGAAGAAGAAAGTAGCATACTCACTCCGTTACATCTACGGCGTGGGTCCCTCACGTGCCGACCAGGTGGTGAAGGAAGCCGGCCTTAAGCCCGACATGAGGGCGCAGGACCTCACCGAGGAGCAGCTCAACAAGATCCTCAACGTCATCACTGAGCACAAGTGGGTCGTCGAGGGCGACTTGCGCCGCGACATCGCGGGCAACCTGAAGCGCCTCCAGGCGATTAACTGCTACCGTGGCGTCCGCCACCGCAAGAGCCTCCCGGTCCGCGGGCAGCGCACAAGCACGAACGCCCGCACCCGCAAGGGACCGCGCAAGACAATCGGCGTCACCAAAGCCAAAGAATAACACTTTAAATCCATGGCCGACGAAAAGACAGCTCCCAAGAAGGAAAAGGCGCCCAAGGCCCCCAAGGCCGCCAAGCCCACAGACGCGCCGGAGGGCACCGCCCCTGCAGCCGCTCCCGCAGTTGCCGCCCCGGCAGCCGCTCCCGCCGCCGATGCCAAACCCACCGAGATGGTCGGCGGCGTCGCCAAGCAGCCCACCGCCGAGGACCTCCTCAAGGAGGAGCTGGGCACGGTCAAGGTTCGCAAGGCCAAGGGCTCGAAGAACGTCACGTCGGGCTTTGCCAACGTGCTTGCCTCCTTCAACAACACGATCGTCTCGATCACCGACCCCAAGGGGCAGGTGATCGCTTGGTCGAGCGCCGGCAAGTGCAACTTCCGCGGCTCGCGCAAGTCCACGGCCTACGCCGCCCAGATCGTCGCCCAGGATGCCGCCCGCAACGCGATGTCCCACGGACTGAAGGACGTCGTCATCCGAGTCTCCGGTCCCGGCCTCGGCCGAGACAGCGCCATTCGCGCCCTCCAGGCGATCGGCCTCGAGATCACGTCGATCGTCGACGTCACCCCCATCCCGCATAACGGCTGCAGGCCCCGCAAGCGCCGCCGCGTCTAAGTAAACCTTTTGGCTCAACCCTCTTCACCTTAAGACAATGGCTCGCTACACAGGTCCCTCTACCCGCATCAGCCGTCGCTTCGGCGTCCTCCTGATCGGCTCCGGCAAGGCGCTCGAGCGCCGCAATTATCCTCCAGGCCAGCACGGCCCGAAGTCCCGTCGAAAGACGTCCGAGTATTCGGTCGGACTCAACGAGAAGCAGAAGCTGCGCTACACGTACGGCCTGCTCGAGAGGCAGTTCCGCCGCATGTTCGAGATCGCCAAGCGCGAGCGCGGCGTCACGGGCGAGCGCTTCCTGCAGCTCCTCGAGACCCGCCTCGACAGCGTGATCTACCTCCTGGGCTTCGCCAAGAGCCGCGCCGCGGCCCGCCAGTTCGTGAACCACGGCCACGTCCGCGTGAACGGGCACAAGGTGGACATCTCCAGCTACAACGTGCGTGCCGGCGACGAGATAGACGTGCGCAACGCGCCCGCCTCCCGTCAGATGGCCACGCGCAACCTCGAGGAGAACCGCATCCGGACCGTTCCGGGCTGGCTCTCACTCAATGCCGAGCAGTTCAAAGCCGGTGTCGTCCGCCTCCCCAAGAGGGATGAGATGGACCAAAACATTAACGAGCAGCTGATCGTCGAGTTCTACTCACGCTTCTAAGCTGGCCAAAAACACTTACACTCCCAACTCAAACTAAGAGTTCACACCATGCCAAAACGCCTCGGAAAATTCGAACTCCCCTCCAAACTCACGAAGGTCGAGGACGGTGCAACGCCGACCTACGCCAAATTCATCGCCGAACCCTTCGAAGCGGGTTACGGCCACACCGTCGGGAACTCCCTGCGTCGCGTTTTGCTGAGCTCGATCGAGGGTGCGGCAATCTCCTCGATCAAGATCGATGGCGTGAACCACGAGTTCCAGAGCATCGACGGCGTCGTTGAGGACGTGACTGAGATCGTCCTGAACCTCAAGAAGGTCCTCATCGTCTCCCACAAGCGCGAGACCATCTCCCTGGCGATCAAGGTCAACAAGTCCGGTGCCGTGACGGCCGCGGACATCCAGCCCGACGCCAATATCCAGATCGTCAATCCCGACCAGGTCATCTGCACCCTCGACACCAAGCGCGCCTTCGAGGCCGAGATCGAGATCAAGACCGGCCGCGGCTACTGCCCCGGCGAGCAGAACAAGAAGGAGGAGCAGCCGATCGGTGTCATCCCGATCGATTCCCTCTTCTCGCCCGTCAGGCTCGTGAAGTACGCCGTGGAGAACACCCGCGTCGGACAGATCACGGACTACGACAAGCTGATCCTTGAGATATGGACGGACGGGCGCATCACGCCTGACGATTCACTCAAGCAGGCCGCATCGATCCTCAACCACCATCTTGACGTGTTTGATCGCGTCAGCGAGGAGGCCTACGAGTTCGAGAGCCAGCAGAGCGAGGTCAGCGAGGAGCAGAACAAGCTCCGCAAGCTCCTCAACATGTCGGTGAACGAGATCGAGCTGTCGGTCCGCGCCGCGAACTGCCTCAACAACGCGAACATCACCACGGTCGGCGAACTCGCCATGAAGACCGAGCAGGAGATGCTCAAGTATCGCAACTTCGGCAAGAAATCGCTGAACGAAATCAAGGAGAAGCTCGAGGCACTCGGCCTTTCCCTTGGCATGAAGTTCGACGAGCGCCTGCTCGACGCCAAGAAGGAAGCCTGATCCATGCGCCATAACAAACACCACGCCTCACTGGGCGTTACCCGTGAGCACCGCGAGTCCATGCTGTCGAATCTGGCAGCCTCGCTCATCACTCACGGCCGCATCCAGACGACCCTGACCAAGGCGCGCGTCCTTCGGCCCTTCATCGAGAAGCTGATCACGAAGGCCAAGCACGCCGCGGCCAAGACCGAGAAGAAGGACGCCGTGCACCTGCGCCGGCTCGTTCTGAAGGATCTTCGCGACGAGACGGCCGTGACGGCCCTCTTCAACGAGAAGTACAAGGAGTTCGCGAACCGAGCGGGCGGCTACACGCGGATCTACAAACTGGGTCCGCAGCGGATCGGCGATGCCGCCGAGATGGCGCTTATCGAGTTCGTGAAGAGCGACGATACAGGCTACAAGAAATCCAAGGGCAAGAAGGCCTCCAAGGCCCGCAAGCCCAAGGCCGCGGCCCCCGAGGCAGCACCGGCGGAGACGCCGGCGGCAGCTGAGGGCGAGGCCAAGTCCTCGTAACCTCCCTGGCCCCACCAGACATTCGAACGCGTCGAAGTTTACCTTCGACGCGTTTTTTGTTTGTTTCAGGTCGCAATGTTCGAGTTCCCCGTAGCCGTCGTCGTCTATTGTGTGCTCGTGGCCATCGCGTTTCTTGGCCTTTGGCTCTTCTACGACAGGAGGGACCACATGCGCTTCGACCGGGAGCGCCGCCGCACGACCTTTCACTGTATCCGCTGCGACCGGCTCTACACGGGGCCGGAGGGGACCGAGCTCAGCGCATGCCCGCGTTGCGGGCACGAGAACGCGCGGCTGAGGTTCTAACTTGCCGTCCGCACGCGCTCGGGATTCTTCTCTCCCTTCCCATTATCCGAACATGCCGCAAACCATAGCCGTCCTAGATTTCGGTTCGCAATACACGCAGGTGATAGCACGGCGGATCCGTGAATGCTCAGTCTACTCTAAGATATACCACTTCTCGACGCCTGCGGAGACGCTGCGCGCAGACGGCGTCATCGGGATCGTCCTCTCCGGCGGCCCGAGTTCGGTGTTCTCGGCCAAGGCGCCGATGCCCGACAAGAAGATTTTCGAGCTAGGGATTCCGGTGCTCGGCATCTGCTACGGCATCCAGCTGATGGGGTATCTGCTGGGCGGCAAGGTTGCCAGGGACGAGCGCCGCGAATACGGCCACGGCATGCTAAAGATCAGGAGTCGTGGAAAGCTCTTCGCCGGGCTTCCAAAGAAGCTCCGCGTCTGGAACTCGCACGGCGACAAGCTGATGAAGCTCCCTCCGGGCTTCACCACGATCGGCGAGACCGAGAATTCGCCGTTTGCGGTCATCGTGGACCCGCGCCGCAGCCTCTATGGCATTCAGTTCCATCCCGAGGTTTTCCACACTGAGCGCGGCATCGACATCCTGAGGAACTTCCTCTCGGGCGTGTGCCATGCGGACCAGGATTGGACGACGAAGGACTTCATCGCGCACTCCGTGCAGGAGATTCGGGACACGGTCGGCAAGTCCCGGGTAATCCTGGGCCTGTCCGGGGGCGTCGATTCTTCCGTGGCGGCTGCCCTGATCCACACGGCTATCGGCCGGCAGCTCACATGCGTCTTTGTCGACAACGGCCTTCTCAGGAAGGGCGAGCGCGAGACCGTGGAAAGCCTCTACAAGAGAAACTTCAAGATCGACCTGCGGGTCGTCGACGCCTCGGCGCTCTTCCTGAAGCTCCTTAAGGGCGTCGACGAGCCCGAGCGCAAGCGCAAGATCATCGGCAAGGCCTTCATCGATGTCTTTGAGAAGTCCCTTAAGAAGATCGGCCACGCCGACTTCCTTGCCCAGGGCACCCTCTACCCGGACATCATCGAGAGCGTCGCGATCGGCGACAACCCCGCGGCCCTCATCAAGAGCCACCATAACGTGGGCGGCCTGCCCGCAAGGATGAAGCTTAAGCTCCTTGAGCCCCTGAAGGAGCTCTTCAAGGACGAGGTCCGCCGGGTCGGCCTCGCTCTTGGCCTGCCCCGCGAGGTGGTCTGGCGCCAACCGTTCCCGGGCCCGGGCCTGGGTGTCAGGGTCGTGGGCGCTATCACCGCGGAGCACCTTGAGGTCCTGCGTGCGGCCGACGCCATACTCCAGGACGAGATGATGAAGAGCGGCTGGTACTGGAAGGTCTGGCAGTCGTTCTGCGTGTTCCTGCCCGTGAAGTCGGTCGGCGTCGTGGGCGACGAGCGCAACTACGCCCACGTGATCGCGATCCGCACGGTGGAGAGCACCGACGCGATGACCGCCGACTGGACCAGGCTCCCCTACGACCTCCTGCAGAAGATCTCCAGCCGGATCACGAACGAGGTAACGGGCGTGTCGCGCGTCGTTTACGACGTCAGCTCTAAGCCCCCCGCCACGATCGAGTGGGAGTGATTTTTCTTCGACCTCGCGCCGGATTTGGCTGTCATAAGGGGGATGTCTAAGGCGTTTGCCAGTATCCTAGCGTTTGCTTCGGTGCTCGCCGTCCCTTGCGCCCTCCAAGCCGAGCCGGCCGCAATCGCGCTGGCGCGGGCCTACCTGGGACCTGAGTCGACCTTGGAGGCCATCACCTCGATTCACTACACCGGCACCCTGGACCGCCTTGACCCGGATAGCACAGACAAGGCGCCGGTCCATGCGTCCCTGGACCTGGTCTTCGTTAAGCCCATGAGGCAGCGCCTTGTTGCCCGCGGCGACAAGGTGACCATGACCACGGTGCTTGACGGGTACGACGCCTGGGACTGGCTCCAGGACAATACCGATCCCCTGCGATTCCGGCTCACTTGGCTGAAGGCTGCCGAGATCAAGACACTCAGGGCCAACACGTGGGAGAACCTCTACTATTACCGTGTGCCGGAGGGGGGATCGGTGGAGGACAAGGGCCCTGCGACGGTTGACGGCATCACCTGTGAGCGCATCGACTTCTCGCATGGCAAGGGGCTTGTCTACGAGCGCTACTTTGACCGCGACACGGGACGCCTCGTGCTGACGGTCCGGGGCTCTGAGTCGTTCCGCGAGAGTGGCGAGATCCGGGTCGATGGCATCAGGTTTCCGAAGAAGATCGTGAGCAGCACGAAGACCGCATCGGGCAAGGACCTGGTGTCCACGGCGACATTCGTCTCGATCACCCTCAACGAGCCCTTGTCGCCCGGCGTCTTCTCGGTCCCAAGCATCCTTCCGCCCAAGACGGGCGCGGCGAGCGCACCGGGGAAATAAGCCGTGCGAGTCATCCCATTCAAATCGAGGCAGTTTAAATCCGTCCTGGCGGCGTTTTGCCGCGGGGCTGCCGTGTCGCCCGAGGTCTCAAGCTCCGTGGGGGCGATCCTTGCCGACGTGAGGGCCCAGGGTGACGCCGCGGTCGCGCGCTACGCCCTAAAGTTCGACGGCGCCAGGCTCAGGCCGCGAGACTTTCGGGTCAGCGCCCGCGAGCTCCAAGCTGCCGCCCGCCAGCTTCCCGCCTCGCGCCGCCGGGCGCTCTCGGCGGTTCACCGGGCCGTTGCAGACTTCAACCGCAAGACGCTTCCCAAGGCCTGGGCGGCCCGCAATATGCACGGCGCATGGGTGGGAGAAAAATTTGATCCGATCCGCCGCGTCGGGATCTACGTGCCGGGCGGGCAGGTGCCTCTCGTATCCACCGTCCTCATGACGGCCACCCTAGCGAGGATCGCGGGCTGCCCGGAAGTCGCGGTCTTCACGCCCTCAGGGCCGGACGGCACGGTGGCGCCCGACCTCCTGGCGGCCCTGCAGCTTGTAGGGATTGACGAGGTCTACCGGGTGGGCGGTGTCCATGCGGTGGGCGCCATGGCCTACGGAACAGAGACGATCCCGGCTGTGGACAAGATTTTTGGCCCGGGGAACGCCTACGTGTGCGAGGCAAAGCGCCAGGTCTACGGTTCTGTGGGTGTCGACCTCCTACCGGGTCCGAGCGAGGTCATGGTGATCGCCGACGGGAGCGCGAGGGCTGATTATGCTGCGGCCGACCTTCTCGCGCAGGCCGAGCACGGATCGGGCAGGGAGAAGATCTATCTGGTCGCCAAGTCCGCACGGTTCGTCGCCAGGGTTGCCGCAGAGATAAAGGCCCAGCTTAAGACCCTCTCCCGGTCTGAAAAGACCCGGACGGTCCTGGACAGCGGGTTTCTTGCAATCGTGGTTTCGAACATGGAGGAGGCGGCACAGGTGGCCAACCGGGTGGCTCCCGAGCATCTGGAGCTCATGGTGGGCGATGCCGCGGCGCCGGGTCTGGTGGCCGCAATCACGACCGCGGGTGCGATCATGATCGGCGGTTCGACCCCAACGGTCCTTGGCGACTTTGCGGCCGGTCCGAGCCACGTGCTCCCGACCGGCGGGGCAGGGCGGTTTTCAAGCGGCCTGCAGATCTCAGACTTCCTGCGGCGTACCAGTGTCCTGCGCTACGGCCCGAGAAGCATCCGAAAAGCGGAGGCCACGGTGGTCGCCCTCTCGAAGATGGAGAAGCTCGACGCCCACGGCCGCTCGGCGACCCTTCGCGTCACCCTCGCCGGTTCACGATGACCCGCACGCCCCCTGGGGAGCTCGCGCTTGAACACGTTTCGAGGCTCCACGCCTACACCCCGGGGCTGCAGCCCTCGGGCCCCGGATGGGTCAAGCTGAACACGAATGAATGCCCGTACCCCCCGAGTCCTCGGGTGTCGGAGGCTGTTCAGCGCGAGGTAGGGCGGGACGGCGCCTCGCTGCGGCTCTACCCGGACCCCACGAGCTCGGCCCTGCGGGCGGTTGTAGCGCGGGTGCACGGCGTCGGGAGCGCAGGCGTGTGCATTGGCAACGGTTCGGATGACATCCTTAACCTCCTCGTTCGCTGCTTCTGTAGCCCCGCCGCTTCTGCGGCGTTCACGCTCCCGAGCTACTCCCTCTATCCGGTGCTGATCGCCATCCAGGACGCAGGTACCTCCGCCTTCCAACTCGACCGGAGCATGCGGTTGCCGGTCGAGGAGATTGCGGGCTGCGGAGCCAGGATCGTCTTTCTGACCTCCCCGAACGCGCCTACTGGGGTGGGCTTTCCCAATTCGGAGATCGCACGGATCCTCGAGTCCTTCCCGGGCATTCTCGTTGTGGACGAGGCCTACGCCCCGTTTGCCCGGGAAAATGCGGTAAACCTGCTCGGGACCTACCCGAACCTGGTTGTCGTAAGGACCCTGTCCAAGGCCTATGCGCTTGCGGGCATCCGCGTGGGCTATGCCCTTGCCGACCCTGGGGTGGTCGGCCTCTTGGACCGGGTGCGCGACAGCTACAACGTGAGCCGTTTATCGCAGGCTGCGGCGATTGCGGCTCTGGAAGACCCAGGGTACTACGCCGGGATAGTGGAGAAGATTAAGGTCACAAGGGATTCTTGCATAGATAGTTGGATCAACAAGAGGGGTTGGTTTACCTTCAGGTCTGAATCCAACTTCATCTGCACTGAGCCGCGCGACGGCAGGGGCCGCACAGGGTTGGCGGTCGCGAAGGCAGCCTACGATTTCCTATTCTCGCACAAGGTGTTGGTGCGCCACTTCCCGAGCGACGCCTTGACCGCCTCGTTCCTGCGGATCAGCGTCGGCTCCGATGACGAAATGCTCGTCCTCGATGAAACTCTCGACGCATGGCTAAAGGCACCTCCAAACGCGTAGCAACGGTCTCCCGCAAGACGGCGGAAACCGACATCACGATCTCGCTCGGGGTCGACGGCACCGGCGTGTCGAAAATCGGCACCGGGGTCGCTTTCTTCGACCACATGCTGACGCTCTTCGCCAAGCACGGGCTCTTTGACCTGACCGTCAGGGCGAAGGGTGATGTTGAGGTCGACTACCACCACACGGTGGAGGATGTCGGCCTCGTGCTCGGCCAGGTCTTCAAGAAGGCCCTTGGGGAAAAGGTCGGCATCAAGCGCTACGGCTTTTTCATCCTGCCCATGGACGAGTCGCTTGCGCGGGTCGTCGTGGATGTGGGCGGCAGGCCGCACCTGGAGTACCGGGTCGACGCGAAGTCGGCCTTCGTGAGGGACTTTAATCTGGTCCTCGTGAAGGAATTCTGCCGAGCGTTCAGCAACGCGCTCGGGGCAAACGTCCATGTGGAGCTGCTCTACGGCGAGGAACCGCACCACATCGCCGAGGCTATCTTCAAGGGCTTGGGCCGTGCGCTCGACGCAGCCACGCAGATCGAGTCGCGGGCTGCCCACCTCCTGCCGTCTACCAAGGGCAGTCTTTGATTCCCCCGCGATGAGCGCGCCCATCGCCGTCATCGACACCGGCATTTGCAACCTGCGCAGCGTCACGAAGGCGCTGGAAGCGGTGGGCGCCGTGCCGGTTGTCGTGCGCACGCCCTCGGAGCTCGACGCCTCGGGGGCCGAGGGCCTCGTTCTCCCGGGTGTCGGCGCCCTGCGCGACTGCGTCTTCTCCCTTCGCTCCTCGGGACTTGATGCCGCCGTAAAGCAGTGGATCAAACTCGACCGGCCCTTTCTTGGGGTGTGCCTGGGCATGCAGGCGCTTTTTGAACAGTCTGAGGAGGGTGGGGTGAAGGGCCTTGGCGTGTTTGCCGGGCGCGTCGTCCGCTTCAACCTGCCCGCCCCCCTGAAGATCCCACACATGGGCTGGAACACGGTCCGGTTCCTCCAGGAGGACTCCCCTTTGCGGGAGGGCCTCGACGACGAGGGCGAGTCCTTCTATTTTGTCCACAGCTACCACTGTGTCCCGCAGGACCGCTCCCTTGTCCTCGCCGAGTGCGACTACGGCTCCCCCTTCGTTGCGGCCATCGGCCGGGGCCGAGTGTTCGCGACCCAGTTCCATCCCGAAAAGAGCCAATTGAAGGGCCTGAAGGTCTATCGCAATTTTGCTGCGTCAGCTTCAGCCCCGCTAATTCGTTGATTAGGCCCTGGATTTCATAGGCCACCCCCGATCTTTTCTTTGCAAGCGGCCCGTTTCTAGCTTCGCTTTCACCGGCATGCCCCACACCGCCTCACTCAAGCTGGACGATCAAGAGTACCCCCTTCCCGTGCTGGTCGGCACTGAGGGCGAAAAGGCCATCGACACGCGAAAATTGAGGGCCGACACGGGCTACATCTGCTACGATCAGGGTTACGGCAACACGGGTTCATGCGAGAGCGCGATCACGTTCCTGGACGGCGACAACGGCATCCTGCGCCACCGGGGGATCCCGATCGAGCAGTTGGCAAGCTACAGCGACTTTGTCGAGACGGCCTACCTGGTGATTTATGGAGAGCTCCCGAACAAGGAGAAGCGCAAGGCCTTCGGGATGCTGCTCCGCAAGAACGCGGCCATCGAGACCCAGATGCAGCGCATCTTCGAGGGGTTCCCGAAGGACGCTCCACCGATGGCCATGCTCACGTCGATCGTGGCATCGCTTGCGTCGTACTATCCTTCGCTCGCGACGAACAACTTTGAGAAGGACTTGGCGAACTTCGACCTGGCAGCGGCCATGGCGATCTCCAAGGTGCGGACAATCGGGGCGATGATCTACCGCTACCAGAAGGGCCTGCCCTACATTTACCCGAAACAGGACCTGCCGTTCTGCGACAACTTCCTGCACATGATGCTCTCGGAGCCTTATCTGGATTACATCGCCGAGCCCGAGATCGCCCGCGCCCTAAACCTCCTCTTCCTCCTTCACACCGACCACGAGCAGAACTGCTCGACCTCCACGGTGCGCACGGTGGGCTCGAGCGCGGCCAACCTCTTCACGTCGATTGCCGCGGGGATCTGCGCCCTGTCGGGCCCGCTCCACGGCGGAGCCAATGTCTCCGTGGTGCAGATGCTCCAGGCGATCTACGACGACGGGGACGACGGCACGCGTTTCATCGAGGCTGCCAAGAACGGGACCAAGTCGAACCGCCTGATGGGATTCGGCCACGCCGTCTACAAGAACTTCGACCCGCGGGCGAAGATCATCGGCAAGGCCTGTGAGGACGTGCTCAACAAGCTCGGCAAGGAGGACCCCCTCCTTAACATCGCAAAGAAGCTCGAGAGCGCGGCGCTCAAGGACGACTATTTCCTCTCCAGGAAGCTCTATCCGAACGTCGACTTCTACAGCGGGATCATCATGAGGGCGCTCGGGATCCCGAACAACATGTTCACGGTCATCTTTGCGATCGGCCGCACCCCGGGATGGATCGCAAACTGGCGCGAGGTCGCGTCAAACCCGAAGGGCCGCATCTACCGTCCGCGGCAGATCTACGTGGGGCCGGTCAAGAGGGACTACCTCCCCATGGCCCCGCGGGCCTGATCCGCCTTTAGGGGGCCGGGCGCCAAAGGCGGGTTGCCAGCCGCGGATTTCCCGTGCTTTCATAGCGGGGTCATGCCCAGGACGAAGGCGAAGCGCGCGTCGGTGAAAGCCTACAGGGTGCGCGCGGGGAGGCTTGAGGACGCCAAGGAGATCGCCCGGCTGTCAGGCGACCTGGGCTATCCCGCCACCGTAAGGGCGGTGCGCGAGAGGCTCCGCGGCCTCCTTTCCAGGGCGGACCAGAGGGTCCTGGTCGCTGAGGAAACGGGCGGCCCGGTCTGCGGCTGGCTCCAGGCCCACAGCAGCATCGCACTGGAGACGGGCCCACGCGTCGAGATCGTGGGGCTTATCGTGTCGCAGGCGATGCGTCGGCGCGGCGTCGGGCGCAGACTGGTTGCCCGGGCCGAGGCGTGGGCCACGGAGATCTCGGTCGCGACGGTTGTCGTGCGCAGCAACACCCGGCGCACGGAGAGCCGCACCTTCTATCCCTCGCTCGGTTACCGGCCATCGAAGACCCAGGTCGTGTACCGCAAGCGTCTCCCCAATTAGGCTGTTTTGAAGGTTGGCCGGGGGGCCTATCTTTGCTTTGATGGCCGGCATGATTCTCCTCGGGGTGAACATCGACCACTGCGCGACCCTGCGCCAGGCCCGGTACCGGGACTCCGAAGGCGTGGCTGCGGAGCCCGATCCGATCGCCCTGGCCGAGCGGGCGGAGCGGGCGGGCGCCGATGGGATCACCGTGCACCTCAGAGAGGACCGCCGGCACATCCAGGACAGGGATGTCTGGCGCCTGAAGGAATCCTGCACCACCCGGATCAATCTCGAGATGGCCTGCACGCGCGCGATGATCGAGGTGGCCCTGAAGCTCAGGCCCCACTCGGTCTGCGTCGTGCCGGAGAACCGGTCCGAGGTCACGACGGAGGGCGGCCTCGACGTGGTGGCCGGCCGGGAGAAGGTGAAGGCCTGCATCGACGCCATGAATTCCGCGGGCATCGAGACCAGCCTTTTCATCGGTCCTGACGAGGCGCAGATCGAGCTCTCGGCAAAGCTGGGCGCGCCCGTGGTCGAACTCCACACCGGGGCCTATGCGAACGCCTATGCGACGCCGGCCCGGCAGTCGGAGTTCCAGCGCCTCAGGCTCGGGGCCGTCATGGCCCATGACCTGGGGCTCAAGGTGAACGCCGGCCACGGGATCAACTACGTCAACATCGCCGAGGTGAGGACGCTCCCCCATCTTAATGAGCTCAACATCGGCCACAGCATCCTCAGCCGAGCGCTCTTCACGGGAATCGAGGAGGCGGTCCGCGAAATGAAGGCGCGGATGAACCCGTGAACCTGGGCCTTCCCAAGGGCGGAGTCCTTATCGGCCTCGGTGCGGACGTGATCGAGGTCGAGCGTATCCGCGGCGTCATGGACCGCCAGGGAGAGCGGTTCCTTTCCCGGGTCTTCACCGACGAGGAACGGGAGTACTGCTCCAGGATGGCCCAGCCCCACAAGCACCTCGCCGCGCGCTTCGCCGCCAAGGAGGCCGTTTCCAAGTGCTTCACCACCGGGATCGGGGCGGAGCTTGGATGGAAGTCAGTCTCCGTGTACCACGGCCCCAGGAATCAGCCCTTGGTGCGGCTCGACGAGAAGGGCCAGGCCCTCCTCAGGGAGGCCGGGGCCACCGATGTGATCCTCACCCTTTCCCACACCGACTCGGTGGCGATGGCAGTTGCAGCGCTCATCCGCTCCTAGTATCCAAAGGGTTCCCCATGGACGACGACACGCCCGAGCCGGCCAAGGAGAAGCCATCGCAGGTCCCTTCGTGGATCACGCTCGGCTTTGTCCTGGGAGCCCTCTTTGTCATGGCTCTTCCCCGGCACTCCGCGCCCGACACGGCTCCGCGGTCGGTTCAACCCGAACCCGCGGCAAGGCCCTTGGGGCCGCCCGAGGCCCCGCGGATCACGACCATCGAGGCCGTGTTCGCGGCCTGGGAGCGGTACGCGGTCTGGAGCAACGGGACCACCGAGGTCGCCCTCTGGAGCCCGGATACGAAGAAGTTTTCGGACTGCTACGAGGTGATTAGGGTCGGTGACAACACGTACTTCCGTTCCATCACGAGCCTTTCGCGGCCGATCCTCACCCATGGAGTCGTGGTCGACAGCCCCCTTCAGTTCACGGAGACCGAACGCCAACGCAGCGAATGGCTCCGGGAGGTCGACAAGGAGAACTTCAAGGCGGTCTCGGCCGCGGCCCGGGAATCCTTCCAAACGCCCCCGGTGACCCCAACGCCCGAAGAGGGCAAGTAAAGCGAGCCATGCCCCTATCCCAGATCGACAGCCATCCGGTCCTTTCCCTTGAGCTCGCAAGGGCTTTCGAAGCATCGCTTTTTGGCGGCGACGAGGAAAAGGAGTGGCCTGCGATGAACCTCGCCGGGCGGTCGGTTGCCGGGGCCATCCTCCGGGATTGCGCGGAAGTTGGCGGCCTCGGAGCGCGCCCCCGGCTCCTTGTGGTCTTGGGAAAGGGCAATAATGCCGGCGACGCGCTGATCGCGGCGCGCGCCATCCTGGAGCGCCTCCCGGAGGCTTCGGGCGATTTTCTGCTGGTGTTTGGCCCGCGAAAACTTCGGCCGCTGGCGGCACGGGCTTGGCGTGAGCTTTCCACGGCGTGCCAGGGGCGCGTGCGCACGGTCGGGAATGCCGACCTCCTGCCCGCGTACGACCTGTGCATCGGGGGGATCTTTGGCTATCAGTTCAAACCGCCCCTGACCGGGGAGGCCCGGGACGCCATTGCGGCAACCGACCGCTCTAGGATCCGGTTCCGCGCGGCCGTCGACCTGCCGAGCGGCTTGGGGGAACCCGGCGCCTATCGCGCGGATTTCACCTATGCTACCGGCTCGGTGAAGGCCCCGAGCGTAACGTGCGCGAACTCTGGCAGGCTCCGCTACCTGGACCTGGGGTTCTTTTCGGGCGGTGGCGCAACGGCGTTCGACACGGGTGGCGGAGACCGGGTGATGCTCACCTCCCTGCTCGCCCCCCTTGCCGGCCTTAGGCCCGCGGCGTCCGACAAGCGGAGCCAGGGCCACCTTGCAATCATTGGGGGCTCCCTGCGATACCCCGGGTCCGTGTTGATGGCCACCTTGGCCGCGCTCAGGAGCGGGGTGGGTCTCGTCACCTCCTACGTTCCCCAGAGCCTTGTCGCGGCCTTTGCCGCGCAGGCCCCCGAGGCCATGTGGGTGGGCATGCCCGTAACTGAGGAAGGAGGGCTTGCAATGAGCGGCCTCGAGCGGGTTCTGAAGGGCGTGGAACGGGCCTCTGCGATCGCGATTGGACCCGGGCTTGGCAAGGAGGCCGAAACTCATTCCCTGGTCATGGATCTGGTTACGGCATCGGCGGTTCCGCTGGTGATCGATGCGGACGGGCTGCAGCCCGACATCGTGCGCTCGGGGACGGCGCCCCGGATCCTGACGCCGCACGCCGGCGAGCTTGAGCGCATCGCAGGGGGGCTGGATCTAGGAGCCCTGGCCCTGGCCATTCCCGCCGTGATCATAGCCAAGGGACCGCTCACGCGCGTCAGCTCGGGCGGCGCCGCTTACCTCTGTCTCCACGGCGGGCCCGTGCTGTCCAGGGGGGGGAGTGGCGACCTGCTGGCTGGCCTAGCGGGCGGCCTCCTAGCCCAGACGCCCTCCGAGCCCCTCCTGGCCGCCTGCAGGGCCGCCCTGTGGCATGGAATGGCCGCGGACCACTTGGCCCGGGCCCACGGCCAGGCCGCAGTCCACACCACGCAGGTGCTCGACTTCCTGGCGCCCGCCCTGCGAGAGTCGGCTGCATGCCCGTCGAGCTGACCGAGAAGCAGGCGTTCCTGGCTCTGAACGCCCTGCCGGGTATCGGGTCGATCGGCCTAAACCGACTCCTCGACGGGTTTGACCGGGATCCGCGCGCGGTATTTTCGGCGGATCGGCGTCGCCTCGACGCCGTTCTGGGCGGCCGGCCCGCGGTCATCGCTGAGATCCGGGACTGGCTTTCCCATTTTGACCCGTCGAAGGAGGAGGACCGCATGAACCGCAGCGGCGTCGCCTTCCTGACGGCAACAGAGCCCGGCTACCCCGTGCTTTTGCGGGAGATCGGAGACCCCCCCATTGGGCTTTACCGCAAGGGCAGCTACGTTTTCGACAACCCCTGCGTCGCGGTCGTGGGAAGCAGGAGGGCGACCGTGTACGGGCAGAGCATCGCAAAGAGGCTGGGCGCGGAACTGGCCGCGCGCGGCTTCTGTGTCGTAAGCGGGCTCGCCAGGGGCGTCGATACCTCCGCCCATGAGGGCGCCCTCTCCGTGGGCGGCAGGACCGCAGCCATCCTCGGCACCGGGATAGACATCGTGATCCCTCCCGAGAACCTCGCCTTGTACCGCAGGATAGCCGAGACCGGTGCCGTCCTCTCCGAATTTCCATTCGGGCGCACGGCCGATGGCGATTCCTTCGCGATGCGCAGCCGCGTGATCTCGGGCATCTGCGAGGCGGTCATCGTGGTGGAGAGCGACCTGCGCGGAGGCGCCATGGCCACAGCCCGCTTCGCGGGCGAACACGGCCGGCTGCTCTTTGCCGTGCCCGGCCGGATCGACCAATCGACGAGCGGGGGATGCAACCAGCTGATCCGCGACGGGGCGACCCTCCTGACAAGGGTCGAGGACGTTCTCGACGAGATCCAGTACCTGGGCGGGCTGCGGCCCGCGCCCCTTCGGGCTTCGCCAGGCCCAGGCGAGGAGGGCCCCCGGAGTTCCTAGCCCGGCGGCCAGCCCATCTGCCGCTTTGCAAGCAGGTGAACATGGACGTGGGGCACGCTCTCGCAGGCATCCGGCCCGTTGTTGATCACGATCCGGAATCCCTTCTCAAGGTTCAGCTTGGCCGCAAGCTGGCCGGCAACCAGCAGGAGGTGGCCGAGGAGCGGCTCGTCGATCTTTTCCGCGGACGCCAGCCGGGGGATCGGCTTCTTCGGGATGATCAGCAGATGCACGGGCGCCTGGGGCTCAATGTCGTGGATCACGATGCACCGGTCGTCCTCGTGCTCGATCCGGGCGGGGATCTCCCGTGCTATGATGCGCTCAAAAAGGGTCTTGGTCATGTCGGGGGTGGGACTGCCCGATAGGTTGCCCGTTTCGGCCGGTCTCACAAGAACAAGAGCGTGAGTTCGGAGCCGCTGGTGGAGCGCGCTGCGGTGAGCTCCCGCAGGAACGCGAGCAGGTCGTCGTACTCGCGCAGCCGCTTCGGCGTCTCCCTGCGCTCGGGCGGAAGCACCGCTGGCCGGAGGTTCGTGATGAGGAGGGTGGAGGTCCTGAAGGGGGCCAGTTGCTTCAGGCCTGTCATCACCTCGGCCCTCGCGAAGAGGGGCGTGCCGGACTGGAGCGTCCGCGAGGCGTCCCAATGGAAGAAACCGTGCCGGGGAAGCTGGGAGTGGAGCTTTGTCAGAAGCGTCGCCGCCGCGGCGTTAAACGCCTCGGAATAGGTTGTGGCGAGGCTCGGGTCGGCCGCCGTCTGGGCCTCCAGGTCCGATAGCGTGAAGGCGATGGCCGCCTTGATCTGTTTGGCAAGGAACAGGTCCTGGCCTGTAACGTGCGCGAAGAGGGCGTTGATGTAGTGCAGGCGACGAAGTTCGTCGCGATCGATCGTCATTTTTTGCTCTTACTCAGCGAGCTGATCTCGTGCATGAACTCGGAGACGTCGCGGAACTCCTTGTACACGCTTGCATAGCGCACATAGGCAACCTGGTCCACGCTCCGGAGCCGCTGCATGACGCCCTCGCCGATGGCCTGCGAGGGAATCTCGTTCTCGAACCTTGCCTCGATCGCGTCGATCACATCCTCCACCAGCATCGTGATCTGCTCGATATCGACCGGCCGCTTGTGGCAGGCCGCCCTCACCGCGTGAACCAGCTTCTCGCGATCGAATTCCTCACGGCGCCCGTCGCGCTTGATGACGACCATCCCGTCCAGGACAAAGGTCTCGGTCGTCGTGAACCGGTGGCCGCACTCCAGGCATTCACGCCTGCGTCGGATCGTGTTTCCCTCCTTGCTGATGCGGGAATCGATCACCTTGTCCTCTATGGATGTGCACTTGGGGCAGCGCATGGCGGTTGGGTGGGGTCAGTTGAGCTCTAGGAAGTTCTGGAGTATCCTCATCCCTCCCGCCGTGGCGATAGATTCCGGGTGGAACTGGACGCCCCATATGGGGAGCGTACGGTGCCGAAGCCCCATGACCTCGCCCTCGGCTGTCTCGGCCGTGATCTCCAGGTCCTTCGGGAAAGTGGAGCGCTCGACCAGGAGCGAGTGGTAGCGCGTCGCCTCAAAGCCCTGAGGCATTCCCTTGAAAAGGTCCGTGCCCCGGTGGTTGATGGGCGAGGTCTTCCCGTGCATGAGCCTCGCCGCGCGCACCACGTGGCCTCCGAAGAAGTGACCCACGGCCTGGTGCCCGAGACACACGCCGAAGATCGGCTTGCGGCCCTGGAAGGCCTCAATGATGGCCAGTGTGACTCCCGCCTCGCGCGGCGAGCACGGGCCCGGGGAAAGGAGCACCCGGTCCGGGTTTAGCGCCACGGCCTCCTTGGGGGTGATCTCGTTGTTCCTGAAGATGCGCTGTTCCACGCCAAGCTGGCCATAGTATTGGACCAGGTTGTAGGTGAAGGAGTCGAAATTATCTATGACGAGGAGCACCGTCTTACAATGGACCCGTGATTGACAAGGGGGTCAAGGGTGCGGGTAGGGTGTTGTAATCGCAAATGGCAAGTCACTTTCAATTATTGGGTAAGGATTCCACAACGCAGGCCAGGCGCGGGCGCCTTTCGACCCTTCACTCCACCATCGAGACCCCGATCTTCATGCCCGTGGGGACCCAGGGGACCGTGAAGGCCGTCACTCCTGTGCACCTGAGGGAGATCGGGGCGCAGATCATCCTTGGGAATACCTACCACCTGAACCTGCGGCCCGGCAGCGAGCTGATCCGGGACCTTGGCGGACTGCACAAGTTCATGGGGTGGGACGGGCCCATCCTGACCGACAGCGGTGGATTCCAGGTCTTCAGCCTTTCGAAGCTGCGGGAAATCACGGACGAGGGCGTCGCGTTCCAGTCCCATCTGGACGGTTCGAAGCTCTTCCTGGGTCCCAAGGAGGTCATGGGTATCCAGGCGAACCTGGGGTCGGACATTGCAATGGTGCTTGATGAGTGTCCGCCGTGGCCGGTCGATAGGGATCTTTGCGCCCGTGCTTGCCAGCGGAGCCTGGAGTGGGCCCGCCGCTGCAAGGCGATCGCCGAGGAGAGCGGGTTCCTGGGCTCCGGACACCATGTTTTTGCAATCGCGCAGGGCTCGACCTACGACGACCTGAGGAGGGAGGCCGCCGAGGAGCTCACCTCGCTCGACTTTTCCGGCTACGCGGTCGGGGGAGTGAGCGTCGGCGAACCCGAGCCCGAGATGCTCAAGCAGGTTGCCGCCACGACGCCCTTCCTCCCGGCGGACAAGCCCCGCTATACCATGGGCCTCGGCACGCCTCCCCAGATCCTGAAGATGGTGGCGCTCGGCGTGGACATGTTCGACTGCGTGCTTCCCACCCGGGTCGCCCGCAACGGCTTGGCCTTCACGCCCGACGGCCCAATCAATCTGAGGAATGAGAAGTTCCGCGCCGACCCGCGCCCGATCGTGGAGGGTCTGAACAACTACACGTGCCGCACGTTCTCGAGAGCCTACCTGAGGCACCTGATCACGGCAGGTGAAATGCTCGGCGGCACGCTGGTCACGATCCACAATCTCCACTTCTTCCTCGACCTGATGGGGCAGGCGAGGGCCCACATCGAGGCCGGCGACTACGGCCCCTGGCA
>Ga0302319_10000294_pt1 | contig 109229 bp, 98 predicted proteins | sample Bog_T0_2_FD_203319 | JGI IMG/M metagenome (GOLD analysis project Ga0302319, IMG submission 203319) | Peat permafrost microbial communities from Stordalen Mire near Abisko, Sweden - Bog_T0_2 | ecosystem: Environmental > Terrestrial > Soil > Wetlands > Peat | place: Sweden: Abisko, Stordalen...
CAGGGGCTTAAGCCCAGTCGATTCTATTGACGTTGTACCGGGGATGAATCCCCGGCCTACCGCACGTATGGGTTTTTGCCAAGTTGTGCAGTCGTGTCCTTTCAAAACCTTGCCATGCATCGAGTTTTGCAGGGGCTAAAGACAGCGTCGTTTTGGTATCTTTTCGGCACGACTGAAGTCATGCCCTGTTACAAAGCCGCTTTTTTGCGGCTCATGTAGACAACCTCTGTTTACCTGAATCCGACGGAGTGCGAGGTTTGCGCCGAATTCGGGCGATTTTTGTGGGCGATCGATGTGGAAATGAATTAAACTCGCGGCGTTCCCCGGGTAACTGCTGCATTCAAAACGAACATCGTCTGGAGCATCGGAGGATTCCCAATGGCATTGGAAACTGGCTCGCGCGTTGGTGACTACGAGGTAGTGGGCCTGATTGGCGCAGGCGGCATGGGCCGCGTTTACAAGGTGCGGAACATCATCTCCAACCGTGAGGAGGCAATGAAGGTTCTGCTGCCGGATCTGACCACGGAGCGGGATCTGGCGGTGCGGTTCATGATGGAGATCCGCACGCTGGCGACGCTGGAGCATCCGAACATCGCGCAGCTGCGGACCGCATTCCAGTTTGAAAACCAGTTGGTAATGATCATGGAGTTTGTGGAGGGCGTGACGCTGGAAAAGCTGGCGACGGACTCGGCGATCCCGGTGGACGCGGCGCTTGACTACTCCACGCAGGTGCTATCGGCGTTGAGCTTTGCGCATACCCATGGTGTAATTCATCGCGATATAAAGCCGGCCAACGTGATGATTACGTCGCATGGGGTGGCGAAGCTGATGGACTTTGGCATTGCCAAGAATACGGACGAGATGCATTTGACGCGGCCGGGGATGACGATCGGGTCGGTCTACTACATGTCTCCGGAGCAGGTGCGCGGGGGGACGATTGACGCGCGGTCGGACCTTTATTCGTTTGGGATAACGTTGTATGAAGTGTTGACGGGGCGTAAGCCCTTTCGGGCAGACACGTCGTATAGCGTGCTGAATGCGCAGCTGAACGAAGCGCCGATTCCGCCGATCGAAGTGAATCCGAAACTCTCAGCGGAGTTGAACGGGATTGTTCTGCATGCGCTGGCCAAGAGTCCGGAGGAGCGGTTCCAGACGGCGCAGGAGTTTCACGATGCGCTAAAGGCTGTTCGGGTGCCGCAGGCGCAGGCTGCCGCTCCGATGGCGGCCGCGGGGTTGGGATATGCGGCGGTGGCAGCTGCACCGGCCACATCTGGGATGGGGGCGTTTTCGGCGACCTCAGCGTTTTCACCGGTTTCGACGGGCGGCCCGGGGCCTGTGATTGGCTCGGCACCTACGTCAGCGCCTCCGGCGTTTGCTCCGGTTGCGGTCGCCCCCGTGGCTCCCGTTCAGAAGGCAAAGAGCCATCGCGGGTTGTGGATTGGCATGGGCGCGCTGGCAGCGGTTCTGGCCATTGTGGCCATCGCGGTTGTGCTGCCGCATATGTATGCCATTCTGGCGAAGCAGAAGGCGGGGGGAGCGAGTTCCGAAGCAACGACGGCAACCAGCGCAACGCCGATGCCGGGTCCGCAGGCCAGCGCGCCGACCGTCGATTCCAGCGCGCAGCCGAATCCTGCGCCCGCGCCTGTTCTGGCTGCGACCGCGAATCAGGGGGCTGCCGGTCAGCCAGGAAAGCCCACGGCACCAGGGCAAGGTGGCGGAAGCTCCCACCGTGCGCCGAATTCGGGCGGAGCTTCCTCTTCTGGAACAGGGAGTGCGGGGCAGGTTGCTTCCGGCGGACAGGCGAGCCCCGGTGGGGGGGGTGTTGCTCCTGCGCCGGTGGTTGCGCCGGTACCTTCGGGGCCTTCGCAGCAGGAGATTCGCGAGGCGAAGGACCGGCTGATGAATCTTGAGGCGCGGGCGGATGCGGCGCGGTCCGGGGTGCAGAGTATTCGCAGCCAACAGCAGGCGCAGGGGCTGGATATTCGCGGGGATGTTCTGGCTTCGATGAGCCGGATGAACAGCGATCTTCGCGAGGCGCAGAGCGCGATTGCGCAGGGGGATTTGAAGGCGGGGACTGAATACATGGATCATGCTGATCATGAGGCGGCGGCGTTGGAGAAGTTTTTGGGGAGATGAGCACCTGCGGTGGGACGGAGAGAGCTTCCGCGCCGTTGGGGCTCCGTGCTTTCCCACCCATGCGATAGTAAAAACGTGGAATCGATGGGGCAGCCGGCTGTTAGCTTCTAGCGTTCCGCTTCTGTGCTGCGAAGCGGGCGGCATTCGACGACGAAGTAGCCGGAGGGCTGAAGGCCCGATGCGACCACTTCGAGGCCGCTGATGTTGGCGAGAATGCTGAACTCGGAGACGGAGCGATCTTTGCCGCCGGTGATGAGCGTGGAGATGGAAATTCCGCGGCGCGCATTCTCCGCGCCCACGCTTTTCAGGATGACGACGCGGCCGGCCGGGCGGGCGGCTTCGGCGCATCGGCGCAAAATAGCGGTAGCTTCCGGATCGTCCCAGTTGTTGATGACTCCACGCAGAAGATAGAGATCGGCTCCGGCGGGCAGCGGGTCAAAGAAGCTTTGGCCGATGGCTGTGACGCGGTTCTCAACCTTGGCGGAGCGAAAAGCCTCGGCAGCCCGCGCAACGCTGCGGGGAAAGTCGACCAACGTTCCACGAAGATGCGGCCTGATGAGCAGGAGTGATGCGAGCATAGCTCCAGCTCCGCCGCCCACATCCACCACGCTGTGAATCGAGTCCCAGCCGCAGGCGATTTCGAAATCTCCATTGATTGGACCATGGCCCATGGGGCCCATGAGGTCGTCAAAGCTGGCGGCGATGGCTGGATGGGCTTCAAGGTCCTCCCAAAAAGGCAAGCCGAAGACCTGCCGATATGCGGGAGCGCCGGTGCGCACGTAGGTAAGCATGGTGCCCGAGGCACCGGCCATTCGGCCGCCAATGCCTTCCATATCCAGGCCGAGCCGGACTGCCGGTTCAAGAAGCTCCTGCGCCGCCGGGTTCAAGAGGAACCGGCCGCGCTCGGGTTCATCGAAGAGGCCCCGGTCGACGAGGAACTCGAGCACACCGCGAAGGGCGGCGCTGTTGCACTGGGCCGCCGCGGCCAGGTCATCGACGGCAGAGATGCCGGCGGCCATGCTTTCTGCGATGTGCAAAGTGACCACGACCCGCAGACACCAGGGCAGCGTCAGGTCACCCATTTCAATGAGATTCATGATGCCTCGCTTTTGAGCGGTTATGCGTCGGGGCTTGGGCGTCCAATCTCCCAGTGGTGCCCGTAGGGGTCGGCAACCCGGCCAACCCGCCAGCCGTAGGCTTCGGCCACGGGGTAAATCTCAGACGCTCCGGCGGATACAGCACGGGCAAAGAGAGCGTCGGGGTCGGCTACGGTGAGGATGATGCGCACGGTTGCGCCGCCGAGCGCGGCGGGGCTGAAGTTGAAATGTTCCGGCGACTCGTCGGCCACCCAGAACTCAGCGCCATCGACGGAAAGCCGCGCGATGACGCTGTCTCCGGCATCAAGATGGTAGACTTCGACAGCGCCGAAGGCTGCTTTATAGAACTCGACCGCCTGGCTGCTGCTGCGCACAGACAGCCAGGGAGCGATCGAGGTTGGGACTGCAGGGTTTGGTTGCATGAGGGCTCCTCCGCGGCGCGACTAGCGCATGGCGAAATGGACAGCGACATGGACTCCGATGGCTGCGCCCATGAGCAGGATACCGACAGCAACCGGGGGCCGCTTGCGCCACAGCAGAATTGCCGAGACAACGAAGACAATCTCGGGAACTATGATAGCGCCCAGGAAATGAGGCCAGTGCAGGTTTTCCAGGCCCGGGATCATAAACCCGATAAACTGCACCATCCCCATCCCGGCGAATGCCAAAAGGAGCGCCAAGCCGGCGCCGGATGCGACACCGGCGGCCTTTTTTCCAGTTGAGTTCATTTTTTCCTCCTCGGTTTGTTTTTTGTTTGAATTCCAACTTTTCCAATTGCTGGCCGCGTGGCGTGCGATGGCCGCGGCGCTGCCGAGAGCCCAGAAGAATGCGGGCCAGTCGCCTTCAATGAAGTCGAGTTCGCGGAGCATGGCGGAGGCCCACTCGCGGCTTTCCGGTGGAGCGTAGCGGAGGACCGCAGTGAGCAGTCTTGCGGCCAGATTCCGGGGTGTGCCCATCAGCGAGGCCCCAGCTCGAGAGCGACCTTGCCAAGGTTGCCGGTTGAGCGAGAGGGAGCGTTGGCACGGGTGAAGCGCAACCCTTCGGGCGTGAAGCGGTACATGTGACGCGGAGGCCTTCCCGGTTCGCCGGCTTCCCAGGCTGTTTCAAGGAGCCTGCGTTCGGCCAGCCGCATGAGGATGGGGTAGAGGGTTCCGGACTTCAAACCGGTGACGCGGCTGAGGTCGTAGCCATATTTCCACTCCTCTGCCTGGTCAAGGAAGGCATCGAGGACAATCAGTGTCTGGGGGGACAGTCTCAAGTTCATGGAGAAACTCTACATATGTAGAGTTTAGTTGTCAATGAGAGTTTTTGGTTTTTTGGCGCTGGCCAGTTGCTTTAGCGCACGGAACCGAGTGGTGGGGTATCCTGCCCGTACGAGGGTTCGGGGAATCGGCTGATTCGAGGAGAACGGGATGATTCTGCATGCGGAGAGGAAACGGCCGGAGCCATGGCAAACCACAAGGCAACAGGCAGGGGCGCGGTGGCTGATTCCATTTGTCGCGTTTGAATATGTGTGGGACTGGGTTGCCTATTTCCTGAGCAGGTGGTCGTTTCTTGAGGTGCTGGAATACCTGAGCACGTTCTCCGTGCTGGTTGGCGTGATTTTTTTCTTTTCCGAATCGGGCGACAGGATCAAGCAGCGCCACTACCAGGCATGGCAGGTGATCAACACGGCACAAGGCAAAGGCGGAAGCGGGGGCAGGATCGAGGCGCTGCAGGAACTGAATGCGGACAAGGTTCCACTGGTGGGGGTGGATGTTTCCTCGGCATTCCTGCAGGGGCTCGATCTGCGCGGGGCGAACCTGATGCGCTCGGATTTTTCGTCCACCGACCTGCGCAACAGCCGGCTGGCGGGCGCGAACTTCAACTACGCTAATTTGAACTCGGCCAACCTGCGGGATGCGAACCTGGACAGGGCCAACTTTGAGCAGGCGAACCTGGGGAATGCGGACATGGTGGGGAGTTCTCTGGAGGGGGCCGATTTGTCCGGGGCAGTTCTGGACGACGCTGACATGAGCGGCGCGGACCTGAAAGACGCGCGTTGGCAAGAGATCAAGGGCGTCAAGGGGACGATCCTCAGTGGAGTGAAGAACGCACCGGAGGGATTTGAGGCATGGGCTTTGGCGCGGGGCGCCACAGAACTGGCAGGGCGAGATCAATGAGCGGGCCTGACCAGACGGCGCCAAGACGGTGTGCCTGTCATGGTATGTTGAGGCGAAGGAACATTTGACTCCCACTATGCTCACCCGAATCGTAGTGTGTCTCCTGCTGGCAGTGACCTCCGGCAAGGGCCTGTTCGGCACCGATGTTGCCATGAAGGTGACCGACAAGAATTACCTCGATACGCAAGGCTTCAGCGTTTTTCTCTACGACAGCACGTACCATCCGGTTTTCGTAGACCAGAAGAACACGGCCATGGAGATGATTCTGCATGGGCAGCGCATCGCCACCAACGGCGACGTGCGGCTGATGCCAACGCCCGAGCAGTGGGACCTGGTGGCAACGCTCAAAGGGCGACACGCGGACAAGGAGAACAACCGGCTCACGGCCGACCTTGCCTTCCCGACCTTCGATTTGAGCTACACCCTGACGGTGGAAGCGGAACCGGGCGGGGTGAAGGTGAGCATCAATCTCGACAAGGCGCTGCCGGAGAAGCTGGCCGGGCGGGCGGGCTTCAACCTGGAGTTTTTGCCCTCGATCTACATGGGCAAGGCGTACCTGGTTGACGGAAGCAAAGCCGGGATCTTTCCGCGCACGCCGGACGATCCGATGGTGAAGGTGTTGCCGCTGGCGGACGAACCGAAAAAGGCCTACTACCTGGAGGACTGGGACAAGGCGAAGGGCTACACTGAGCCGCTGCCGTTTGCCGAGGGCAAGAGCATTACACTGGGTGTCGACGACAAGCTGGCGCGGATCAATGTGAAGTCGGATACGGCGGACCTGATGCTGTTCGATGGACGGAACCGCGCGCAGAACGGGTGGTTTGTTTTGCGTTCGCTGATTCCTTCGGGCAAGACCACGGGGGCCATTGTTTGGCATATTCGGCCGGACGTGATTCCGAACTGGACGAGGCCGCCGATGATTGCGCATAGCCAGGTGGGCTATGCACCGGGCTTCGAAAAGGTGGCGGTGCTGGAACTCGATCCGAAGTACAACGGCCCGAAGACGGCCAAAGTCCTGCAGTTGATGGAGGACGGAACTTACAAGCAGGTGTTCGAGGGACCGATCACGCCTTCAACGCCATGGCTGCGCTATGTCTATTCGAAATTCGATTTCACCCCAGTGAAGGACCCGGGCCTTTATGTCATCGAGTATGCGGACCAGCGTACGGCGCCCTTTCCTATCTCCAAGGACCCTTACGCGAAGATCTGGCAGGACAGCCTGGACCATCACCTGGCGGAGCAGATGGATCACGTTTCGGTTCGCGAAGGCTACCGGGTGTGGCACGGCGCTTCGCACCTGGACGATGGCCGCATGGCGCCTGTGGTGGGAGAGCAATTCGACGGCTGGAATCAGGCAACGGCAACGGACGGGAAGTACAAAGGCGGGGATCACATTCCGGGGATGAACGTGGGCGGCTGGTATGACGCCGGAGACTTCGACCTGGAGGAGCCGGCGCAACTGAGCGTGATTCAGAGCCTGGCGCTGGCGTATCGGGAATTCGATCTCAAATACGACGAGCTGACGGTGGATGAAGGGGCGCGTGAGGTTGAGATGCACCGTCCGGATGGTGTGCCGGATACTGTGCAGCAAGTCAAGCACGGCGCACTGCTGATCCTGGCGCAGTTCCACAATATAGGCCACGCAATCCGCGGCACCCACGAACCGGATCTGCGCCAGTACACGCAGCTGGGTGACGGAGCATCGAAGACCGACGGCCGCATCTATGACCCGAAGCTGGGTGCGAACGAAGTAAAGGGGGACTACTCCGGCAAGGCGGACGACCGCTGGGTCTTCACGTCAAATAACCCGTTCTTCCAGTGGAATGCCATCGCGGCGCTGGCTGCGGCGGCCGATGTGGTGAAAGGCTTTGACGACCCGTTGGCAAAAGACTGCCTTGAAACTGCGGTGAGGGCATGGAACGACGAGAAGGCTCACCCCACACCGATGGGCGGCGGATTCGGCGGAGAGCCAACGACGGGCTCTGGCGTGCTGGCTGCCTCGCAGGGGACGGCTTCTGGCGCTCAGGGCGGTGGCAACAGACCGGGAAGCACTCCGACAAGTCCGGGCACGACTAGCGCGGCACCCGCTCCGCAGGCCGGATTGGGACGTGGCGGCTTCGGCGTCGGACAGGACTGGGCTGCGGCACTTGAATTGACGATTGCAACGCATGGCGCCGAGCCCTACAAATCCCGCCTGAAGGAGTTGTTCCCCCAGGTAATCACTCCGCAGCAGATGGGTTTCCGTGGTTGGACGGCAGTCCGGGCATTGCCTTACCTGGACCCGAGCGCGAAAGATCAAATGCGTGAAGCAGTGAAGACATACATGGCTGGTCTGGACAAGCAGTTGGACGCCACCCCGTTTGGTGTTCCTCCGAGCCTGGGCACCTGGGGCGGATCGGGCGCCGTGACGGACATGGCCATCCGGATGTACTTCCTGCACAAGACGTTTCCGGATCTTGTGGGCCCCGAATATACCCTTCGCGCCGTCAACTACATTCTCGGCACGCACCCTGTGTCCAGCACTTCGTATGTAGCCGGCGTCGGTACCGTCTCCAAGACAAAAACGTACAGCAACAACCGCGCCGACAACGCTTACATTCCCGGGGCGGTGATTCCGGGGTACATCATTATCAAGCCGGATTTTCCGGAGTGCATCGACGACTTTGGGTTTCTCTGGTTCGAGGATGAAGCCGTGGTGGGCGGATCGGCAAGCTGGGTGGTGGCCGGCAACGCAGCGGACGCGATCACTAAGGAATCGCAGTAGGTCCAGTACTGGAAGCAAATGGTGGCCCCCGAGCGGTTGCCGGGGCTTGCAAGACTCGGGGTGGCGGGTCTACTCTGTGTGCATGCGTCGATGTCGCTAACACCGTCCTGGTGAGAAGCTCCGATGCATTTGTGCGCCCTGTTCGCGCGCGAAAATTCCCGCCAGAATCGCTCCAGACTCATCACCTACCCAAAACAATTTGGAATTCAACGATCCGGGGCTTGCAAGCCCCAATGAGGAGATCATCATGGCGCGCATAGCCGCGGATGTAACTGAACTGATTGGCCACACGCCGCTGGTGCGGCTTAACCGCATTGCAGCGGGGCTGCCCGCTACCGTGGTTGTGAAGCTGGAGAGCCAGAACCCGCTTTCCAGCGTGAAGGATCGCATTGGCCTGGCGATGATTGAAGCGGCTGAACAGGCCGGAAAGATTACCCCGGGCAAGACAGTCCTGATTGAGCCGACGAGCGGAAATACCGGGATTGGGCTGGCGTTTATTGCGGCGGTCAAGGGGTATCGGCTGATTCTGACCATGCCGGAGACGATGAGCCTGGAGCGGCGGGTGCTTCTGCTGGCATTTGGCGCGGAAATTGTGCTGACGCCGGGGCCGAATGGGATGAAGGGCGCGATTGCGAAGGCGAACGAGCTGCTGGCGAACACGCAGGATGGATTTATTCTGCAGCAGTTCGACAACCCGGCCAACCCGGCGATTCATGTAAAGACGACAGGACCGGAGATTTGGGACGACACGGACGGGAAGGTGGACATTTTCATTTCCGGAGTCGGGACGGGCGGCACGATTACGGGAGTCGCGACGTATATCAAGCCACTGAAGCCGGAGTTCAAGGCGATTGCGGTGGAACCGACGGACAGTCCGGTGCTGTCAGGAGGCAAACCGGGGCCGCACAAAATTCAAGGGATTGGCGCGGGGTTTGTGCCGTCGATTCTGAATACCAGCTTGATTGACGAAGTGATCCAGGTGTCGAACGACGACGCTATCTCGACGGCTCGCAGGCTGCCGCTGGAAGAGGGGCTGTTTGTGGGTATTTCGTCGGGGGCCGCAGTGTATGCGGCGCTGCAGGTTGCGGCCCGGCCGGAGAATGCGGGAAAGCTGATTGTGGCTATTCTGCCGAGCTTCGGGGAGCGGTATCTGTCGAGTGCGTTGTTTGAGTCGCTGCGGCAGCAGGCGCTGGCATTGCCGACGCATGCGATTGCGGTGTAGAAGGGCAGGGACCAGGGACTGGGGACCAGGGACTAGGGAATAGAGTGCGATCCTGGAGAGCTGGAGCTTTGGTTCCCAGTTCCTTTTGTCCATTGGTCCCTTGCAGTATTTTGCTTGCAGATTATGGCCTTGTTTGAACGGATACGCGAAGACATCGACTCCATCAAGGAGCGGGATCCTGCTGCGCGGTCGAAGTTGGAGATCCTGCTTTGCTATCCGGGGCTTTGGGCGGTGTGGTTCCATCGCGTGTCGCATTGGTTGTGGCGTGTCGGATTGCCGCTGCCCGCGCGGATCGTCTCCCAGGTGGCGCGGTTTTATACCGGCGTGGATATTCATCCGGGGGCGCTGATTGGGCGCAGGCTGTTCATCGATCACGCGACCGGGGTGGTGATCGGTGAGACCGCGATCGTGGGCAGCGATGTGACGATCTACCAGGGCGTCACGCTGGGCGGGACGGGCAAGGGGCACGGCAAGCGGCACCCAACGGTGTGCGACGGCGTATTCATTGGCAACAACGCCAATGTGCTGGGAAACATTACAGTGGGTGAGAACTCGCGGGTTGGAGCGGGGTCAGTAGTGCTGTCGGATGTGCCGCCCAACTCCACGGTGGTTGGAGTACCAGCGCATATTGTTTATCGGAATGGGCAGCGGGTACTGATTACCGACCCGCACGATGTGAAGGATCCGTTGTCCGACGCGCTAATTGCGCTTTCTGCACGGGTTGAGGAGTTGGAGGCGAGGCTGTGTGTGGAAGGGCCGCCGCCGGCGCACATTCCTGAGCCATTTACGGTTGAGGCTGAGGAACGTGAGGCTTATCGCAAACAGCTCAATCGGCTGGCCGAGTATGTGTCCATGGGGGAAGGGATCTGAATTCGTCAGGTCTACTCACGGTGCTAAAGTGGTACCGTTCCCATTTTTCCATTTCGGGGTTTTGCTTCTTGCAGGTTCTTCGCTCGTTCTGTGCCGCATTTTTGGTGTTGCCTATAGTTGCCCATGCCGTTAGCCGTGTGCATACGGTGCCGGTTCCCGTGGAGATGCGCTCGACTGCGTTCACGGTCACGGTGAATGGCCAGCCGGTGGATGTGGCGCACGCGGCGGCGAGTTACGAATGGGTTTCGTTCGATATAACCGGGCCAGTGGACGTCTCGGTTACCGCTGCCGAAGCCGGGTTCTGGGACAAGGGCGTGGATATACAGCCGTGGCGGCTGGGCATACGGGCGGTGCGGGAGGGCAAGACGATTCGCTTCCGGCTGGCTTCGCCGGGCAAGCTTTCGATTTCGCGGCCCGGCGATTTTCTGAACAACGCGGCCATGCTGTTCCTGTTTGCAGGGACTCCGCCGCCAGCACCGCCGACTGGGCCGCATGTCACGGTGATTCCCGCGGGGATTCATCGGGAGAGCCTGAATCCGAAGTCAGGGGACACGATTTATCTTGAACCGGGGGCATTCGTCTTTGGCAGCTTGAACCTGTTCAATGTGGGCGGGATTCGCGTTCTTGGACGCGGGACGATTGTTTACGAAGGCTCGCAGGACCCGAACACCGATGAGGGGTGGATGCAGAAGCCGGACTGGCACTGCATCGGATCAAAAGACGCACGAAACGTGCAGATCGAGGGTCTGACATGCATTGTGCGGGCGCGGACCTGGTCGATCCAGATGAAGGACTCGTTCCAATTCACATTCGACGATTTGCGGGTCATCGGCGGGAACCCGGGGAATGCGAACCAGGATGGGATGGACTGGCTGGGCGGCGGGGGCACGGTTGTGCGCAATTCTTTTTTCCGCGCGTCGGATGACGTGTTTGGCATTCAGGGCAACTGGGACGGCTACACCGAAGAGGCGATACTGGCTCCCGGAAAGGATGTTACAGACATCCTGATCGAGGACAGCGAACTTTCTACGAGCATCTCGAACATTGTGCGACCGGGTTGGCCGCGGAAGACCTTCAGCTCGCAGAATTTCACGTTGCGCAACTCCGATATTCTGCATGGCGGAATTGGGGCGTGCGGACAGACGTATGCGCTGCTTGGCTTCTGGGGCGCTGAACACGCGCATGGGGAACACAGCAATTACACCTTCGAAAACCTGTTTCTGGATAACTGGTATTCGCTGGTGCAGATGCAGATGGACCAGGATCCTGCGCAACCCGGACTGCATGGTTTTACGTTCCGCAACATCTGGGCGCTGGATCAGCCGCCTCTGGCAGACTCCAGCTTGTCCGGGGACATCTCCGGGGTTGCTTTTGACAACGTGAAGTATGGGCAAACCGTTGCAAAGACCGACGGGGATCTGCCGCTGATTTTATCGGACGACGCGAAGGCCCCTACCTTTGCGGGTGCGAAGGGTGCCGTTGCTCAGTTCAGCATGGATCCACCGGTTCTCGCTGCTGGTCAGGTTGTGAAGTTCACGGCGCAAGCTTCGGCCGGCGCGAAATACACGTGGCTCTTTGGGGATGGCACCCAGGCGGTGGGGCGAATTGTGAGCCACAGGTATGGCGATGCATTGGGGACAATGCTGGATGGTGGTGCGGATGGGGCGGGACGCTTCCGCGTGCTGCTGCGTGTGACAGATAGAGCGGGAGACCAGGACTGGGCGTCGCAGGGAGTGGTCGTTGTGGGCAAGTGGCGCGATGCGGCGAGTTCCGTGATTCAGACACTGCCCGGGCTGACATGGCAGATCTTTCCTGGGAACTGGACGGAGTTGCCTGATCTGACAAAAGAGCAGGCGGTTTTCAACGGACAATCGCCGAACCTGAGCGCGAATCCGCAGGGGTTTGTGAGATACGCGGCCGTGTGGGACGGGCTGATCGACATTCCGGCGGATGGGGGATACACGTTTCATCTGCTGGATCGGGATGGCGCGCGGCTGGTGATTGATGGGGTGCAGGTTGCGAAGACCGGGCCGCCGTTTGCGCAGGTGTGTGGGTCTCCGGGGAATGCCATGCGGTATGACCGGGGTTCTCTGGGGTTGCGCGCGGGCAAGCACACGATCCATGTGGAGGGGCTGCATTCGGTAAGCCAGGGCGGGCCGGAGATCTACTGGGAAGGGCCGGCGCTGCCGTTGACACCGGTGCCGACAGCGGCCTATAGCTATTTGCGCAAGGACGTTGTGACGAAGTAGGGCGGAGTCAAAGAGTTCCTGGGAGCGGTGGTCCGATGTCAGGTTTTTTGCGAAACGCCCGGAAGACATGCCTCAGAGGCTAAACAAACCGATGAGAAGAAGGGCGGTCTGGAGAGAGTGCCCCATGAGCTTTTGCAGGGGCTGAAGCCCAACATTCATTTGTGGGGTTTTATCGGCACGACTGAAGTCATGCCCTGATACAAAGCCTTAAGGAATTGACTCGGCCATGGGCTTATCGCACCTTGGTTATTTAGGTAGCTGGGAGGAGTCCCAACCGCCGCCGAGGGAGCGGACCAGGGCTACGCTGGAGACAAACTGGCGGGTCTGGAGGTCGATGGCGGTGCGCTGGTTCTGGATCAACGTGGCCTGGGCGGTGAGCACTTCAACGTAGCTGGTGACGCCGCCCTTGAAGCGCTGATTGGAGACTTCGAAGGAGTACTGGGCGGAGTCGACGGCCTTTTGCTCGGCGGTGGATTCCTGCTCAAGGATGCGGAGCGAGGAGAGCTGGTCTTCCACGTCTTCAAATGCGAGGAAGATGACGCCTTTGTAGGAGGAGACCTGGCCTTCGTACTGGCGACGGGCCTGGTCAGTGAGGGCGTGGCGCTGGCCGGCGTCAAAGAGGAGCTCGGTGGCCTGCGCCCCGAGCGACCAGAGGGCGCTGGGGCCCTGAATCCAGGTGCCGCCGTGGGTGCTTTCAAAGCCGCCCTGGCCGGTGAGGCTGATGGTGGGGTAAAAGGCGCTGACGGCGATTCCGATTTGAGCGTTGGCTGCGGCGGTTCGGCGTTCGGATGCGGCGATGTCGGGGCGGCGCTCGAGAAGCTGCGAAGGAACGCCGAGGGGTACCTGGGGCAGTTTCAGGTCGAGGGGCGAGAAGGGGATGCTGAAGGTGGGGAGTTTGTAGTCGGCGATGGTGCCGACGGCGTGCTCGTATTGCGCCCGCGCCACTCCCACATCGACAAGCTGGGCACGAACGGTATCCAACTGCGTTTGGGCCTGTGCGACATCCGCGTCGGTGCCGATGCCTCCGGCTTGAAGACGTTTGGCCAGGTCGAGTTGATGCTCGAGGTTTGCGACGGTTTCCGTGAGCAGCTTGCTTTCCGAGTCGAGACCCCGGAGTTGGAAGTAGTCCGTAGCCATGGCAGCCTGAAGGCTGAGGCTGATGTTGGCCATGTCGGCGGCATTGGCTTGAGCAGTCTCGTGCGCGGCTTCGGCGGTGCGGCGGATGCGGCCCCAGAAGTCGGGCTCCCAGCTGCCGCTGCCGGCGAGAGTAAGGTCGTTGAAGCTGCTGGGCCCGGTACCTGCGGTGAGCGGGCGGTGCGAGGACAGCTTTTGATGCTCGATGGAGGGGCCCGCGGAAAGCGTGGGATAGAGGGCGGAGCGCGCAGCTTTCTCCTGGTCCTGTGCGGCGAGATAGGTTTCGAGCGACTGGTGGACCGCCTGGTTGTAGGTGGCGATTCGGTCCTCAAGCAGGTTGAGCTGCGGGTCCTGGTAGATCTCCCACCATTTGCCCTTGAGCATTCCGTCGGAGGGCGTGGCGGGCTGCCAGCCGCCTCCGGTTGGATTGGGAGGCGGGACGAGCGGGACTTGCACGGAGGAAGCACCGGCTTCCTTGTAGACGGGTGGAGCGGAATAAGTGGGGCGGCTGTAGTTGGGGCCGACGGGCTTGCAGGCTGAGAGGAAGAGCAGGGCGATGGAACACATGAGTGCGAGGCGATTTCGGGCGCGCGTACTCTCGGGGGCTAAAGCCCGGGATGACCTGGCGGGTTGGATGTACGGGCTGAAGCCCGTACCCTTCACGCTGAAGCTCTTGTCCTTCAACCGATAGGCCGCAGGCATGGTTACTTGCCTCCTGCGGCGGCGGTGCTGCCCGGGGTTTCGACGTAGACCTTTTCGCCTTCAATGAGGGAATCGGGCGGATCCTGGATGACCTTGTCGCCGTTATTGAGGCCGCTGATGATCTGGACTGTGGCACCATCGTCCTCGCCAATGACAACGGGGACGAGATGGGCCTTATTGCCGTCGACTACGGTGCCGAGGCGCAGGCCTTCCCGCCGGAAGATGAGGGCGCCGGCAGGCACGATGAAGGTCTGGGTTGCGACGGGCGTTTTGAAGTGGACCTGGGCGAGCGAACCGGGTAGCAGTTCCCCGGCCGCGTTGTCCACGTCGATCTCCACCAACAGAGTGCGGCTCACGGGGTCGATTGCGTCTGAGTTGCGGACGAGTGTTCCCTGGTAGGTTTTGCCGGAGCGTTCGGCAAAGGTCAGGTCGATCTTCTCGCCGCGTTTCACATTGGAGGAGTAGAGCTGCGGGAGGTTGGCAAAAACGCGCAGGGTGCGGATGCCCTGCATGTGAAACAGCTCTTTGGCCGCACCGGAGTCGATTAGCTGGCCTGTGTCAATGCTGCGGGCGGTAACTACACCGTCGAAGGGTGCATAGACTTTCTCAAACGCCTGGAGGTCCTTGAGCCGTTGCACGTTGGCCTGCGCGGACTTGACGGCGGCAGCGGTGGCCGCGGCCTGGTTTACGAAGGTGTCAGTGTCCTGCCTGGAGACGGCGTTCGAAGTTACCAGGCCGGAGTAGCGGTCGGCCTGAATGCGGGCGTTGTTGGCTGTGGCTTCCGCTGTTGCCAGGTCGCTTTGGGCCTGAGAGAGCTGCTGGTCGAGTTCCGGAGTGGCAATTTCAGCAAGCAGCGCGCCCTTGGGGACTTTTGCGCCAATGTCAAAGTACCACTTGGTCAGGTAGCCGGAAGTGCGGGCGTAGATCGGCGAGTCGGTGAAAGCAGTGACATTGCCGGGAAGGACGAAGCTATCGACGGGCTGGCCCCGTTCAGGGTTGAGCGCGATGACGGAAGGAGCGGCGAGGTCGTTGGTGCGCTGGGCCAGAACTTTATCGGCATTATGACGGGTCAGCAAGCCAAAGCCCCACAGCACAGCAAACACCAGCAGAACCAGCGCGGCACCGACCAGTGCAGTGATGCCGGAGATGGGCTTCTGTTCTGGGGCATCTACCTGATCATGCGCGCTGTGTGTAGAACCATGAGAATCGTGCGAATTCGGTTTGGATTTGTTGGTCATATCGGGGCTACTCCTTGAAACATAACTCAGGGAAAGCTAATTCGGGAGCTGGTCAAACTCGTCAAGGGTGCCTGCCCGCGTTGAGGCATGCGCCAGTTTACGCCGGCGTTCGAGCCAGCCGTGAACAACAGAAAAGGATGCAGGAACGAAGAAGAGAGTGGCGACAGTGGCGAGCAGCAGGCCGCCGATGACGGCACGGCCAAGAGGAGCGTTTTGCTCGCCGCCGTCTCCCAGGCCGAGAGACATGGGCACCATGCCGATGATCATGGCGAGCGCCGTCATGATGACCGGGCGGAGGCGGACGAAGCCGGCATTGAGGGCAGCGCGTCGAGCATCGCCGACCAGGACTTCCAACTGTTCACGGGCGAAGGTTACGACAAGAATGGAGTTGGATGTGGCAACGCCCATGCACATGATGGCTCCGGTGAGGGCTGGGACGCTGAGGCGCGTGTGGGTAATGAAGAGAAACCAGGCAATACCTGCGAGCGCAGCGGGCAGCGCGGCGATGATCAGGAACGGATCGAGCCAGGACTGGAAGTTGACCACGATGAGCAGGTAGACGAGCAGGATGGAGAAAGCCAATCCGCCCAGCAGACCGATGTAGGATTTGCGCATGGTGTCGCTTTGCCCGCGCAGGATGAAGTGCGAACCGCGCGGCAGATCACCTTGATGCTTCTTGATGATTGTGTCCATCGCGCGCGTTACGGTACCGAGGTCGGTTCCGTCGACGTTGGTGTAGATGTCGAGGACGGGCTGGACGTTGTAATGACTCACGGTGCCGAGCTCTGTGCCGGGCACAATGGTGGAGACATTACCGAGGACGTCAACGGGTGCGGGTATGCCGGGAACGCCGGTGGTTGCCGCGCCGGCTGCCGCAGCCGCAACGCCAGCCTGACCCGCGCCGGTGACGGGCAAGCTTCGCAGTTTGGCAAGCGAATCAAGCCGGTATTGCGGAGTCTGGACGGCGATGTTGTAGGTGACGCCTGTTCTGGGATCGAGATAAAAATTGGGGGTGGTCTGGAAGCTGCCGCTGAGAGAGACGAGAACGCTTTGCGCGACGTTGGCCTGGGTGAGCCCAATCTCCGAGGCGCGGGTGCGGTCCACATTCACAGTCATGTTCGGATAGTCGAAGGGCTGCTGAATGCGGGCGTCGGCAGCACCGGGGACGTATCGGACTTCGTCGAGCATTTTTTCCGCGAGGGCGCGGTTTCCGTAGAGGTTGGGACCGACGATCTGGATGTCGATGGGCGCGGAGAGGCCAAAGTTGAGAATCTGCGTGACGATGTCGACTGGGAGCACATAGAACGTAACGCCTGGGTATTGGCGACTGAGGACGGCACGAAGCTTCTCGACGTAGTTCGCAGTGGGGTGGTGATCCGCAGTGAGTTGCACCTGGATATCGGCGTCGGCGGGCCCGATGGGCGCGGAGGTTGAGTAGGACAGGTTCAGGCCCGAGTAGGGGAGGCCGATGTTATCGACGATGGTCACAAGCTCGCTCGCCGGGATCTGGCCGCGGATGGTCGAGTCGATGTGATCGCAGAGCAAGGCTGTTTCTTCGATGCGGGTTCCGGTGCGGGCGCGGACGTGAATCTTGAACTGACCGGAGTCGACAGAGGGGAAGAAGTCCTGTCCGAGAGGCGGTGTGAGCAGAGCTACGGAGCCGACCGCGAAAACGATGAAGAGGATGAGAAATACGACGGCGTTATCGACGCAAAGGGTGAGCAGGCGCAGATAGCCAAGGCGCAATCTAGAGAAGCCTGCCTCAAAGCCGAGTTGGAAGCGGACGAGTGGATTGCGGCTGTGCTGCTTCTTTGCTGTCTCGGCATCATCGTGCTCGTGGAGCAGGTATTTGGCCATGGTGGGCACAACGGTTCGGCTGAGCAGATAGCTGGCGAGCATGGCGAAGACCACCGCTTCGGCCATGGGCACGAAGAGGTAGCGTGCCACGCCGCTGAGGAAAAACATGGGGACGAAGACGATGCAGATGGCCAGCGTGGAAACGAGGGCCGGAGTGGCGATTTGCGCGGCGCCGTCGAGAATTGCCTGCTCGATCTCCTTGCCCGACTCGAGATTGCGGTTGATGTTTTCGATTTCCACGGTTGCATCGTCAACGAGGATGCCGACGGCGAGCGCGAGGCCGCCGAGGGTCATGATGTTGACGGTTTCGCCCAGGATGTAAAGCATGATGAGCGAACAGAGGATGGAGAGCGGGATCGACACAGCGATGATGAGCGTGGAGCGCCAACTGCCGAGGAAGACCAGGATCATGATCGCGGTGAGGCAGGCGGCGATGATTGCTTCGCGGATGACGCCGTTGATGGCTCCGCGAACGAAGATCGACTGGTCAGAGAGTGGGTTGATTTGTAGTTCCGGCGGCAACTGCCCCTTCATGTTGGCCAGGACGGTCTGAACACCCTTGATGATGTCCAGTGTGGAAGATGAGCCGGTCTTCAGTACGCTCATGAGGATGGCGCGGCTGCCGTTGACGCGCACGATGTTGGTCTGAGGCGGGAAGCCGTCGCGGATATGGGCCACATCACGGATATAAATGACCGCGCCGTTGATCGTTTTGATGGGCAGGTTGTTGAGGTCGTTGACCACCGAGGGCGCGGAGTTGGTCTCAATGGCGTACTCAAAGCGGTCGATCTTCATGGTGCCCGAGGGGGCAATCAAATTTTGTGCGCTGATGGCATTGACAACATCGACGGGGGAAAGGCCTTTGGCTTCGAGCGCGTTCAGGTCGAGATCGACCTGGATCTGGCGCTGCTTGCCGCCGTACGGAAACGGAGTTTGGGCGCCTTCGATGGTGGCCAACTGAGTGCGGATTGCGTTCTGGCCGAGATCGTTCAGTTGCTGCTCGTCAAGGCCCTTGCCGCTGAGGCCAAGTTGCAGCACAGGCACGCTTGACGCGTTGTACTGGATGATGAATGGGGGCGTCGTACCGGGCGGCAGGCTGCGCAACTGCACCTGGCTGATGGAAGTGACTTGAGCGACGGCACTGCCGACATTCACATGCGGCTTGAAGAATATCTTGATAATGGCGATGCCGTTGAGCGACTGCGACTCAATGTGGTCGATGTCGTTGACCGTGGTGGTCATGCCGCGCTCGCTGTTGAAGACGATGCGGGTGGACATTTCCTGGGCGGAGAGGCCTGCGTACTGCCACACGACGGTTACGACAGGGATGTCGATGTTCGGAAAAATGTCCGTAGGCATCTGGAGCACACTGAAGACGCCGAGAAGCAGAATAAGGAACGCGAAGACGGCAAAGGTATAGGGCCGCCGAAGCGCAAGCCGGACAATCCACATCATAGGGCTGGTTCTCGCTCCTGAGCCGGGTCCTCCGCACCTTTGCCGACTAGACAAAGGATCACAAGCGGACCGTAGTGCGGCTTTGACCGGCTCAACTGTTTCCGGAACCCAGCGGCAGGCGCCACACGGAACCGTTTCAACATACTGTTGAAGTTACTATGGTAGACGAGCAGGGAAAGAAATCGCGCAAGTTCGAACAAATGCGGCGATCATCACCCCAGTTTGACGCCGGCCTGGCATGTAAAGATGCAGATTTGCATTTCCGTATCCCGCTATTTGGGCTGACCGGAAAGTTCTGGATCTCCAGTTAAAAGGCAACCTTTCCAGGAGTTTTGGCAACGCATGCCAGTTGTCACATGCTGTGGACCAGACCTGGGCGCAGGCTAATGTTTTGAATCGCCGCGCGATCCGCAATGAGACTTCTGTTGAAGGGCACGTTTTGCGAAACTTCCACCCAGCTTCCTCCGTCTCCAGTAAAAGGGAAATACGCCTCAAAAACTTGCCTTTCTGATCCTGGCCGCAGGACCGCTCTTCCGGAATTTATAAACAAAGAAAACGACGGGAAACACAACCATGTCTCTTGAAGGCCTTCCGCAATCTCACACCCCTGCAGGCAGCACATTTGACCCCTCACAGAAGCCGCCGGTTAGCAAGGGGTCCTGGGTCAGGATACTTGTTTACCTGGTGCTGGTTGCCGGACTGGGGTTTGTTGTGTGGCGCATCCACAAGAACCAGCAGTTGACGGCGCAGAACAATGCCCAGCAGGAAGCTGCGATGACCAATCAGCCAATTCCGGTGCAGGTGGCGGCGGCTGAGCAAAGGTCGATGCCAATTTACCTGACGGCGCTGGGGACTGTGACCCCGTACATGAGCGTGACGGTGAAGGCGCGGGTGAGCGGGCAACTGCTGCCGGTGAAGTTTACCGAGGGCCAACAGGTGCGGCAGGGGGAGACGATCATGATGATCGATCCCAAGCCCTTTCAGGCGGCGCTTGATCAGGCCAAGGGCAATTTGCTGCACGACGAGGCCTTGCTGAAGAACGCGCAGGCGGAGTACGCGCGCTACAAGGCGCTGTTTGAGGCTGGCGTTACATCGAAGGAGACGCTGGACGCTGACGAGGCTTCGCAGGGGCAGTACCAGGGCGCCATAGCGGCGGACAAAGCTGCGATTGAGACTGCGCAGCTGCAGCTTGACTGGAGTTCGATTCAGTCGCCGATTGACGGGAAGATCGGGTTGCGGCTGGTTGATCCGGGCAACATTATCACGGCAAACACAACAAACCTGGTGATCATCAACCAGTTTCAACCGATCGCGGTTTACTTTACATTGCCGGAGAACGAACTGCCTCAAGTGCTGCACAAGCTGGCTTCGGACAAGCGGATTCAGGTGGACGCGTACGACCGAGGCGACCAGGTGAAGCTGGCCACTGGCTACCTGCTTACGGGCGACAACCAGATTGACACGACGACTGGGACGGAAAAGCTGAAGGCGGTGTTTGAGAATACTGACCAGGTACTGTTTCCGAACCAGTTTGTGAATATTCACCTAGTGCTGGAAGACCGAGCGGGCGCGCTGGTGGTTCCTTCGGCAGCGGTTCAGAGCGGCGTTCAGGGCTCGTTTGTCTGGGTGGTTGATGCTGCCGGGACACTCGGGGCAGGAACGGCGCGGATTCAGCCGGTAAAAGTGGCGCTGGCGGAGGGGCCGATCACGATTCTCGACAGCGGCCCCACACCTGGGCAGAACGTGGTGGTGGATGGCGCCGACCGGTTGCGTGCAGGGCAGCCGGTGACGGCGAGTGCAGGTCGTCAAAGCTCGACGACCTCGGGAAGGTCGCAGCCGTGAGCTTGAGTCCGTCGCGGCCGTTTATCCTGCGTCCGGTGGCGACGTCGCTGCTGATGGTGGCGATCATGCTGACGGGGCTGATCGGCTACCGGCAGTTGCCGGTGTCGGCGTTGCCCGAAGTTGACTACCCGATCATTCAGACGCTGACGTTTTATCCCGGCGCAGGGCCGGAGGTGATGGCCTCGTCGGTAACAGCGCCGTTGGAGCGGCAGTTCGGCCAGATGCCGGGGCTGAAGCAAATGACCTCAGTGAGCTCGGGCGGTGGGTCGGTGATTACGCTCGAATTCAACCTGGACGAGAACATCGATGTGGCCGAGCAGGAGGTGCAGGCGGCCATCAATTCGGCGAGCACTTTTCTGCCTTCCGACCTTCCGAATCCTCCGATTTATAGCAAAGTGAACCCAGCCGATGCGCCGGTGATGACGCTGGCACTGACCTCGGACTCGCTGCCACTCGACAAGATTGAAGACGCAGCGGACACTACGCTGGCGCAGAAGATCTCGCAGGTGACCGGGGTTGGGTTAGTGTCGATTGCAGGCGGGCAGAAGCCTTCGGTGCGCATACAGGCGAACCCCGCGCAGTTGGCGGCATACAACCTGAGCCTTGAAGATCTGCGCGCGGCTGTGGCTGCAGCAAATGTCGATCAGGCGAAGGGCACGCTGAATGGGGCGCGGCAGTCGTTCACGATCGACGCCAACGATCAACTGCTGACGAGCCGCGACTACAAGCCGGTGATTGTGGCGTATCGAAACGGGGCCGCGGTGCGGGCGTCGGACGTGGCAACGATTGTGGACGCCGCTGAGAACTCGCAGCAGGCCGCGTGGATGGACAGGCAGCCGGCGGTGATCGTGAACGTTCAGCGGCAGCCCGGGGCGAATATTATCGCGGTGGTTGACCGCATCCACAAACTTCTGCCCACACTCCAGTCGGCGTTGCCAGCCACAATCAAAGTGCGCGTGCTGACCGATCGCACGATCACGATACGCGCTTCAGTAAAGGATGTTGAGTATGAGCTGATGCTCACCATCGCACTCGTGGTCATGGTGATCTTCCTGTTCCTGCGCAACCTGGCAGCGACGATCATTCCATCGGTGTCTGTTCCGCTATCCATTGTGGGAACGTTTGGAGTGATGTACCTGCTGGGCTATTCGCTGAATAATCTGACGTTGATGGCACTGACGATTTCCACCGGGTTTGTGGTGGACGATGCGATCGTGATGATCGAGAACATCTCGCGCTATATCGAAGAGGGGATGAGCCCGATGCGCGCGGCGCTGAAGGGCTCCGAGCAGATCGGTTTTACGATCGTGTCGCTGACTGTCTCGCTCATCGCAGTGCTGATTCCGCTGCTGTTTATGAGCGATGTGGTGGGGCGGCTATTCCGTGAGTTCGCGATTACGCTGGCGGTGACGATTCTGGTCTCGGCATTCGTGTCGCTGACGCTGACGCCGATGATGTGCTCGCGCATTTTGAAGGACAAGTCGGTTGCGAAGCAGACGCGCTTCTACCATTGGTCAGAGGATGTGTTCAATGCAATCATCGCTGCGTATGGACGTTCGGTTCGCGTGGTTTTGCGCTATCGATTTATCACGCTGCTGGTGACGATTGGAACGTTTGTGGCGACGGTGCTTTTGTTTCTGGTTGTGCCCAAGGGCTTCTTCCCGGTGCAGGATACGGGCGTGATTCTGGGCATCAGCGAGGCGCCGCAAACGGTAAGTTTTGAGAGCATGGCGCAGCGGCAGCAGAAGCTGGTCGACATTCTGTTGCAAGACTCCGCGGTCGAGAGTGTCTCGTCGTTTATCGGGGTGGACGGAACGAATACGACTCTCAACTCGGGGCGCATTCAGATCAATCTGAAGCCGCTAGAGGAGCGCAAGTTATCGGCGACGGATGTGATCCGGCGCATGCAGCCACGGCTTTCCGGCGTGGAAGGGATCCAGCTCTTCTTGCAGCCGCTGCAGGATTTGACGGTGGAAGACCGCGTGAGCCGGACTGAGTTTCAATACTCGCTTGAAGATCCGAATCAGGATGAGCTGGCTGTGTATACGCGCAAGATGGTGGAGGAACTGAGCAAGGAACAGATCGTCACCGACGTGGCCAGCGACCTGCAGGATGAAGGGCTGGGCGCGACCCTGGTGGTCGATCGTGACACGGCGGCGCGACTGGGGATTGCGATGGCGGACATTGACAACACGCTGTACGACGCATTTGGCCAGCGACAGGTTTCGACAATCTTCACCCAGCTCAATCAATACCATGTGGTTATGGAAGTGGGCGGGAACTTCCAGACAGACCCGAGCACGCTGAACAATCTTTACGTGAAGTCGAGCAATGGGGCACAAGTTCCGCTGAGCATGCTGGCGCATTGGGAGCAGACGCGCGCGCAGTTGGCAATTGGGCACCAGGGGCAGTTCCCTTCTACAGTGATCAGCTTCAACCTGGCGCCGGGCAAGGCCCTGGGCGATGCGGTGAATGCGGTGAATCGCATCGAGCAGAACATCAACATGCCGAAGGCCATCAACGCGAGCTTTCAGGGAACGGCCGCTGCTTTCCAGACTTCCCTTGCCAACGAACCGCTGCTGATTCTTGCGGCGCTGGTGACGGTCTACATTGTGCTGGGAGTTCTTTACGAAAGCTACATCCACCCCATCACAATTATTTCTTCGCTGCCTTCGGCGGGGGTTGGAGCGCTGCTGGCGTTGCTGATTACACGGACCGATTTCTCAGTGATTGCGCTGATCGGCATCATTCTGCTGATCGGGATTGTGCAGAAGAACGCGATCATGATGATCGACTTTGCGCTGCAGGCAGAACGCACGGAAGGCAAGTCTGCGGAGGAGGCCATTTTTCAGGCTTGTTTGTTGCGCTTCCGGCCGATTGTGATGACAACCATGGCGGCGCTGCTGGGTGGATTGCCGTTGGCGCTCGGCGGCGGCGTGGGCGCTGAACTGCGCAAGCCGCTGGGGATTACGATTGTCGGCGGGCTGCTGCTCTCGCAACTGCTGACGCTTTATACCACGCCCGTTGTGTATCTCTATTTCGACAAGCTGGCCACGCGGATGAGACCACGGGCCGTACAAGCCGAACTTCAACCGGAAGCCATTTCGGCCGACTGAGGAACCCCGACTTATGCACATATCGGCCCTCTTCATTCGGCGGCCCGTCGCCACATCGCTGCTCTCGCTGGCACTGCTGCTTGCGGGATCGGTAGCGTATTCCAACCTGCCGGTGGCATCGCTTCCGAATGTTGATTTTCCGGTCATTGGCACGAGCGCGGGGTTGCCGGGCGCGAATCCGGAGACGATGGCGTCTTCGGTGGCCACGCCGCTGGAGCGGCAGTTTGGACGCATCGCGGGCGTGAACCAGATGACGTCATCGAGCTCGCTGGGCGCTTCTTCCGTGGTACTGCAGTTCGACGTGGATCGCAACATTGATGCCGCGGCGCGCGATGTGCAGGCGGCTATCAACGCGGCGCGCAATCAACTGCCGGCTAACCTGCCGCAGAATCCTGACTACCGCAAAGCGAACCCCGCGGAAGCGCCGATTCTGATTCTTTCGCTTACTTCCGACGTCCTGTCAAAGCCGCAGATTTATGACATTGCGGACTCGATTCTGGCGCAGAAGATTTCGCAGATACAGGGCGTGGGGCAATGCTTTGTGGGGGGCAGCGCGCAGCCGGCAGTGCGCGTGGAATTGAACCCGATGCAGCTGGGGTCGAACGGAATTGGGCTGGAGGCAGTCCGGTCTGTCCTGGGCAACGCTAACGCCAACCGACCCAAGGGAGCCATGCAGGACGGCACGAACCGTTGGCAGATTGATGACAACGATCAGATGTTCAAGGCGCGCGATTATGCGCCCATTATCGCGGGGTATAACAAGGAGACGGGCGCGCCGGTGCGGCTCTCGGACCTGGGCAAAGTGGTCGATGGGGTTGCCGATATTCACACTGCGGGTCTGTCCGGGATCAACCCCGACAGGGGACCGCCAGCCAAGCTGAAAGACGCAATCCTGATCATTGTGTTCAAGGTGCCGGGCGCGAATGTCATTTCAACCGTTGATAAGGTGATGGCGCAATTGCCGCGCCTGCAGGCTGCGATTCCTCCGACGATCAAGCTGCAGGTTGCGGTCGATCGGACGCTGACCATCCGCTCCAGTGTTCATGACGTGGAGATATCCCTGATCATCAGCGTGGTGCTGGTGGTGCTGGTGGTCTTCCTTTTCTTGAAGGAGGTGTGGACCACGATTATTCCTTCGATCGCCGTGCCGCTTTCTTTGGTGGGAACGTTCGGGGTGATGTACCTGGCGGGCTACACGATCGACAACCTGTCGCTGATGGCGCTGACGATCTCGACCGGCTTCGTGGTGGACGATGCGATTGTGGTGATTGAGAACATCACGCGCTACCTGGAGATGGGCATGAGCCCGATTGACGCGGCGATGAAGGGCTCGCGCGAGATTGGCTTTACGGTGCTCTCGATGAGCACATCGCTGGTTGCGGTGTTTCTTCCCATCCTGCTGATGGGTGGTCTGGTGGGCAAGCTGTTTCGCGAGTTTGCGGTGACGCTTTCGGTGGCCATTGCGGCATCGCTGCTGGTGTCGCTGACAACTACGCCGATGCTTTGCGCGCAGTTTCTGAAGTCAAGGGACGTGAGCCGCCATGGTCGCATCTACCGTGCCAGTGAAAACGCGTTCCAGTGGCTGCACAACGAATATGGCGCGGGATTGCGTTGGGTATTGCGACACCAGACATTGATGTTGTGCGTGGTTCTGGGCACGGTCGTATTGAATGTTTATCTGTTCAAGATTGTTCCGAAGGGCTTCTTTCCGCAGCAGGATACAGGGCGCTTGCGCGGTTCGACCAATGCGGCGCAGGACATCAGCTTTCCGGCCATGCGCGAGAAGCAGCGGGATCTGGCGCAAATGGTGTTGGAAGACCCAGCGGTGCGCACGGTTACGGCTTTCACCGGCGGCGGCGGCCCGGGCGGTGGCAGCTTTAACGTGGGCAACATGTTCATTGCGCTGAAGCCGCTGGACATGCGTCCGGGGCGAGTGTCTGCCGATGATGTAGTGAACCGGCTGCGTGGGCGGCTTACGGGGACGCCAGGCGCGGTCCTTTTTCTGCAGACTCAGCAGGATTTCCAGATTGGCGGGCGTGGCAGCGCGGCGCAGTACCAGTACACGCTCTCAGACGAGCATCTGAACGAGCTGAACAGCTGGGCGCCGCGGCTGCTGGACCGAATGATGGCGATGCCGGAGTTGCGCGACGTTTCGACCGACCAGCAGAACCAGGGACTCTCAGCGACACTGGTGATCGATCGCGATACCGCTTCGCGGCTGGGCATCTCCGCGGCGACCATCGACAATGTGCTTTACGATGCGTTTGGGCAGCGGGAAGTCTCGACGATGTATACGGGGCTGAACCAATACTTTGTTGTGATGGAAGTGGATCCGCTTTACCAGACGGGACCTGACTCGCTGAATGGGATTTATCTCAAGTCTTCGACGGGCACGATGATTCCGCTGTCGGCGATTGCGCATTACGACGCTCAAAGGACATCGCTGCAAGTGAACCACCAGGGACAGTATCCGGCAGTTACGCTGACATTCAACCTGGCGCAGAATGTGGCGCTGGGGGACGCGGTGAGCGCGCTCGAAAAGGCGCAGCGCGACCTGGGGATGCCCAGCTCAGTACATGCGACCTTCCAGGGAAGCGCTCAGGCTTTTCAGGATTCGGTCAAGAACGAGCCGTTACTGATTCTGGCGGCGATTGTTGCGGTGTATATCGTACTGGGGATACTTTACGAGAGCCTGATTCACCCGCTGACCATTCTGTCGACGCTGCCGCCGGCGGGGGTGGGCGCGATTCTGGCGCTGCTGCTGACGGGGACGGACCTGAGCATCATTGCGTTGATCGGGATCATCCTGCTGATCGGGATCGTGAAGAAGAACGCAATCATGATGATCGATTTTGCCTTGCAGGCGGAGCGGGAGCAGGGGCTGCCGCCGATCGAGGCGATTTATCAGGCTTCGCTGTTGCGCTTCCGGCCGATCATGATGACTACGATGGCGGCGTTGTTTGGCGGGCTGCCGCTGGCGATCGGGATGGGCGTGGGGTCAGAGTTGCGCAAGCCGCTGGGCATCACGATCGTGGGCGGGCTGATTGTTTCGCAGATGCTGACGCTGTTTACGACCCCGGTGGTTTATCTGTTCTTTGACCGGCTGCAGTGGCGGGTGATGAAGCTTCATAGGCTGGGGTCGGAGCTGGAAGAGGCGGCTGGGGACTGAAATGCAGGGAACAGGGATTAGGGAATAAGACGGCCGGTTTGGAGACCGGCGCTGCAGATTAAGGTCAGACGTGGAAGATTCGGATCAGCCCCCCCGGGTTATGCTTCTCTTGCCGCTGCATTTCGAAAGGGAACGCATCCAATGTCAAGAAGAGAGGTGGTACTCCTCGTCAGTCGCGCATTGGCGATGATTCAACTGATCTCGGCCTTCCTGTACGCCGGAGCCTTGCCTGGGGAGTTTGTGTCCCTGCACCATTACACTGATCGCATTAGCCGATCAGTTGCGTTGCCGTCTGATTACTACTTCCAGAGCTATGACCGGGTGGAAATCGCCCTCTATTTTGCACGGATCGCGGGCCTGGTGCTATTCGCATTTTTCTTCTGGACCTGTGGCCCGCGTATTGAGCGTCTGTTGTTGCCAATGCAAGAGGCACGAGACGAAGCAGGCTCAACTCCTGAATAGCGTGTCTTTCACCATTTTAACGACTTCAACCGCTTCCCCGTTGTGGAGCGGGACGGCGATGCGTTCGACTTCGACATAGCCTCTCAGTTTGTAGAGGGGCACGCCTGTGAGAGTCGAGCCCATCTCGTATTTTCGGAATCCGGCAGACTGGGCAGCCTTCTCAACGGTCGCCAGGATCAGCGATCCGAGGCCCTGGCGAGCGAAGGCAGGATTGACGAAGATTGCGCGGACCTTGGCGGCGTCCGATCCCGGGTTGAGCAGTTCGGGTTCGCGCCCTGGGGCGCCGTCCGAACCAAACAGGGTCTTGCGGTTTGACCAACCCCCGCAGCCAGCCAGAGTTGGGGGCGCACCCCGGCGGTGGGGGGCAGCTTCCGCGACAAAGTAGGTACGGTCCTTGATGAGTTGGGTATCGAGGCCGAGGACAGTCCCCAGTGCGCCCTCGATCTGCGGCTGGGTGTAGTCGCCGGCCTGGAGGCCGCGGACGGAAGCTTCGATCAGCAAGTGGAGGGCGGGGATGTCCTCTTCCGTTGCAAGGCGGAGGTTGAATTCGGTTCGAGTACTCATCGGCAGGTTATTCCGCTTGACGACTCAGAGCTTCCGCGGCGCGTCTGTACGATCCAAGATTGAATGCGTTCTGATAACCAAGAGCTTTGAGCCTGGTAACGGCCTGCTTGCTGCGCATGCCACTTTGGCAATGGAGAAGCAAGACCTGGTTCTTGTCGCTGACCTTGCGGGAGATGACCGAATCAATCTCGCTGAGGGGAATGTTGACGGCCTTGGGCAAATGGCCCGATGTAAATTCGCCTGCGCTGCGCACGTCAATAACCAAGGCTCCATTGCGCAGGTAGTCCGACGCGGCTTTGGGCGAGATTCTGTGGCCGCGCTTCAAAAACAGGAGGACCAAGAGCAGGGCGATTGCGATGGAAAGCGATATCCAGGTCATATGTGTTCAGCTTACCGCGTGCCTTTCCGGTCAACGTTCGCATGGCGAGAAGGGGGCGCGCCAGACGAATTAACCGCCGTTCGACCAACGCGTCATTCTACGCGTTAACCCATTGGATTGTGTTGTTTATTTTGCGGGTTGCCGGACGAGGTGCGTCTCGGCTTTTAATTGGGCGAAGCAGCGGCCGGAACCTTGATTCGCCACTAAACCCTGCCTACTTCGACCAAGGTGGAATAGAACGTTGCTCCGGCGCCAAGGTCGGTGAGCCGTTCACTGGTGAGGGCGTTGACGTTGGCGCCGTTCGGGCTATGCTTTGCCCAGTCCATTTTGCCGGCAACAACTCCGGGGGGAAGGCTGGCGTTGAAAAGGGCGGTGAGGTTGAGGGAGCCGCGGTCATTCCAGATTTTGATGGGGTCGCCGTCGGCGATGCCGCGAGCGGTTGCGTCGGCGGGATGGATTTCGAGCCGGTGGCTGGTCCGCGCTTCCATCTTGCGGTGGCCATCGAGATTGGCGAAGGTGGAGTTCATGTAGTTGTCGGCTTTGCGGCTGAGAAACTCAAGCGGAAACTGCTCCGCAGCTTTACCCCAGCGGGATTCAATGGGCGCTACAAAGCCGGGGAGCGGGTCGAGGCCCCGGGCGGCGAGGGTTTCCGAGTAGAACTCGATTTGGCCGGAGGGGGTGGGGAGCGGGCCTTCGAGATAGGGCAGGAACGGGTGGGCCTCAGGGTCGCGGTGGAAGGCGAGCGGGATGTGGCCTTGCTCTTTGAGGGCCTCGAGAGTGATGTGCTGCATCTCTTGGCAGGTGGAGTGGCCGTCTGCGCCGATGCCTAGCGCCTGGCTGATGATATTCATTTCGGAATCGCGGAAGCAGGGCTCGTCGAAGCCCATACGTGTGGCAAGCTGGCTGAAGAGCCAGACGTTGGGGCGCGCTTCGCCGGGGGGCTGGATGGCCTGCTGCGAGAGCTGGACGAAGTAGTGGCCGTAGGCGCCCTGGATGTCAGTGCGTTCAAGAAACGTGGTTGCCGGAAGAATGTAGTCGGCGTAGTCGGTAGTGTCAGTAAAGAACAGTTCGTGGACCACGGTGAAGAGATCGGGACGCGCCATACCGCGGGTGACCGCATTGTGGTTGGGGGCTACGGCCGCGGGGTTGGAGTTGTAGACGAACAGGGCTTTCACCGGCGGGCCGTCGGCTGGCGATGTTTCGCCTGTGCCCTGACCGAGTTTTGTCAGTGCTTCGCCCAGGGAGGACATGTTGACGACGCGAGCCAGGCGGCCGAGGGGAGAGGCGAGGGCGAGGTCGGGACGCTGGACGGCGTCTTCGTCCCACTTGAAGGCGCCGGAGGTGGAAAGTTGGCCGCCGCCTCCGCGATACTTCCATGCACCAGTGAGTGCTGGGAGCATGGAGATGGCGCGAACCGCGGTGCCCCCGTTTTCAGAACGCTGGACACCGTAGTTGACGCGCAGGGCTGCGGGGCGGGTGGTGGCATACTCGCGCGCGAGCTGCTCGACCTCGGCAGCGGTCATGCCGGTCCAAGCGGCTACACGCTCGGGGGTGTATTCGCGGGCACGCTCGGCAAGCTGGTCGACCCCGTGGGTCATGGCAGCGATGTAGGCGCGGTCTTCGAGGCCTTCGTTGAAGATAACGTGCATCATGCCCAGGGCGAGCGCTCCGTCAGTGCCGGGGCGGATAGCGATGTGCCAGTCGGCGAGGGCGGCGGTGCGGGTGCGGTAGGGATCAATGACGATGAGGCGCGCGCCGTCGCGGCGGGCCTGCTCCACCATGGGCCAGAGGTGGACGTTGTTGCCGTGGATGTTGGCGCCCCAAGCGAGGATCAGTTTGGCAAGGCGGTAGTCTTCAGTGGGCGTGCCCAGTTTCTTGCCATAGACAAGCTTCCAGGCGACGCCGCCGGCTTCCGCGCAGATGGTGCGGTCGAGTTGGCTTGCGCCGAGGCGATGGAAGAACCGGCGGTCCATGGAGCCGTAGCCGAGTACGCCAATGGTGCCGGCATAACTGTACGGCAGGATCGACTCAGGGCCGAACTCGGCTGCGATGATTTTGAGCCGGGCAGCGATGGCGCCGAGCGCTTCGTCCCAGGAGATGCGCTCAAAGGCTTCATGCTCACGACCTTTCTCGAGTGGACCTTTGAGAGCGCCGGGTTTGCGCTTGAGAGGATAGAGAATTCGCGAAGGCGCGTAGACGCGGTCGAGGTACTTGGCAACTTTGCCGCAGAGAAATCCCTGGGTGACCGGATGGGCAGGATCGCCAGCAACCTTGATGGCGCGGCCTTCCGAATCGACGGTCACCAGGACGCCGCAGGAGTCGGGACAGTCGTGCGAGCAGACTGTGTGGACGATGCGGAAAGGTGAGGAAGCGGCCCCGGCTGACATATTGCTATTGTAAGCCGGGTCGGAAATGGATGGAGTGGACGGGTCGAGAGTCCCGGCGAATTCCAGAGATTTCAAGAAACTCTACAATATTTGCTGCGGTCGTTCGTCTGGATAACTGGACCAGTGGACGGATGAGCCATGAGCGTGACTTCGATGATTGAGCAAGACCGGCAGATCGCAGAAGTCATGGCAACGGAACGATCGCGGCTGCTCAGTTTCATCCGCAGGCGGGTTCCGAACGAGTTTGATGCGGAGGACCTGCTGCAGGAAGTCCTGTTCGAACTGGTGCAGGCTCATCGGCTGCTGCAGCCGATTGATTATGTGACCGGCTGGCTGTTTCGGGTTGCGCGGAATCGCGTTACGGACCTGTTCCGGAAAAAGAAGCCTGAGGCCTTCGGGGACTTGTCTCTGGAGGATGAAGAGGGCGACGCGCTGCACTTTGAGGACCTGTTGCCATCGTCCGACGCGGGGCCGGAGGCGGTCTATCTGCGCGGGCTGTTGCTGGACGAACTTGAGGCAGCAATCGCCGATCTGCCGGAGGAGCAGCGCGCGGTATTTGTGGCGCATGAGATCGAAGGATGCAGCTTCAAGGAGTTATCAGCCGAGACAGGAGTTGGAGTGAACACACTGCTGTCGCGGAAGCGCTATGCGGTGCTTCAACTCCGCGAGCGATTGCAACGGATTCACGATGAATTTCTAACGAAATGAGGAAGATGAAATGAAAAAGGCATGGATGTTTCTTCTTGTTCCGCCGGCGATGGTGCTTTTTGCTTATATCTTCGGCGAGATTGTGATGCACCTGTGGAACTGGCTCCTTCCACCGCTATTTGGCTGGCATGCGATCACGTTTTGGCAGGGGCTGGGCTTGCTGGTTCTTTGCCGGATTTTGTTTGGCGGTTTCGGTGGGCATGGAAAGGACCGCTCACACTGGCGCAGGGAAAGAGGCGCGCGCTGGGAGCGAATGACGCCGGAAGAGCGGGAGAAGTTTCGCCAGGGAATGCGCGCGCGCTGGTGCGGTGTGGGAGCGCCTCCAAGCGAGAGAGGCGAAAGCGGAGAGACTGCGTGAATTCCGAGCAAGCGATTCGTCAGGACTGTGCGATGTGGGAGGCCGAACCGTACACTGATTTGAATCCCAATTCGGAGGCTCCCACGTTGCGCACAACACTGTTCAGCCTTGCATTGCTTCTATTCACCCCAGCTTCGCAGATACATGCGCAGGCGGCGCCTGTCACTTCGCAATCGTCGGACGAGGCCGCGATCCGCGCCAGCATGGACGCGCAGGTAGCGGCCTGGAATGGCGCCGACGTTCGGACATTCATGCATGCCTATGAGAATTCCCCGGAGACGACTTTCATTGGGGCTACGCTGCGCAAGGGGTATACGACGATTCTGGACCGCTACTCGACGGCCTATACCACCAAGGAGCAGATGGGCGCGCTGACCTATGGCAGCCTTGAGGTTCACCTGCTGCCCAGCACGTGCGGCGCGGCGGAGTACGCGGTGGTTACAGGCACGTTCCACCTGGACCGCACGGCGCATGGGGAAGCGAAGAAGGACGACGGGATTTTTTCGCTGGTGTGGCGCAAGGGGCCAAACGGCTGGAAGATTATTCTGGACCACACAAGCTAGTGCGGCGAGTCGAAAGTTGATCGACGGACAAAAAGGAGATCCTTTGACCCACTCCCCCAAACTGAAAAGCGTGTGAGGCCGTGTCCGCTCAAAGGTGACGCTCTTTAGTCGTGATTAACTTTAGTTACAAGGCACAGGTTGAAACCAAAAAGACAAACGAGGACAAGCGTCGGCTTGTCCCCGTTTTTGCGTTCAGCGCGCGCCGACGGGGTGGGCCTCGATCTCTTCGAGGGGCTGCTTGATGGAGGGCTGCTTGTAACCTTCATCGGCCAAGTGACGGCCCATCTGCGCGTACATCTCGGGGTTGTCGGGCTGCCAGGTGCCGAGACCATCGACGTAGCGATTGAACATGCTGAAGGCCGCGGCGATAAGGATGGTGTCGTGAATCTCAAGGTCGGTGGCGCCGGCATCGCGAGCAGAGTCGGCATCGGCTCTGGTGACCAGCTTGCCATCCTGCTGCACTTTTCCGGCGATTACGAGCAGAGACTTGAGCTTATTGCTGATGGGGGCTGACTGAAAGTCGGTCTTGACCTGCTTGACCACGGACTCGTCGCCAAAGTGGCATGCGGCTGCGGCTCCGTGGCTTGACTGGCAGAAGTGACATTTGTTTCGGGACGAGACGTAGGTGGCGATGAGCTCTCTTTCGCCGGGCGTAAGGGAGTTTGGCTCGTGGAGCAGGATGTGGGCCAGTTCGCGCATGGGCTTGGCGGTTTCGGGACGGTAGGTGAATCCGGCGCTGATGCCGGGAAAGCCTTCGGGCAGGTCTATGTGGGGCATGGGGTCTCCTTAGTGGGCTACGGCTAGAATCGAAATGGCAGAAAGTCACTTTTCAGGGTTAAACCGGCTGCGAAGGAAGGGCCGATCCCAGAATTGATCCAGCCCAGGCTTTTGCAGGGGCTAAAGCCCAACATTGATTTGGTTGGCTTTATCGGCCCGACTAAAGTCAGGCCCTGTTACAAAGCCATCGAAAACGGCTGTCAGAATGAGTTTTTCCGCAGCATGTAAAGCCCACGATTTTCCAGCTACTTGCGGCATGACTTTGACCACAATCTTTTATGCGTGAGCCGCTTCATGGTGGCTGGCGAGGTACTCTTCGCTGACGGTGACATATCCATCGCGGGCGACACGGCGGCCGCGCTCGCGGTAGAGGGCTTCATCGTCGGGTTGGTCGGTTCCGAGGCCGTCGACGTAGCGGTTGTACATGCAGAAGGCGGCGGCAATGAGCACGGTGTCGTGAATCTCGAGGTCGGTTGCACCGTGAGCGCGGGCGGCCTGGACATCGGCTGAAGTGACTAGTTTTCCGTCCTGCTGTACTTTACCGGCGATGGCCAGCAGGGCCTTGAGTTTGGGGCTGATGGCGGCCTGGGTGAAGTCTATCTTGACTTGCTTGACCAAAGCTTCGTCTCCGCCAAAATGGGCTGCGGCTATGGCGCCGTGAATGCTGTGGCAGTAGTGGGTGCAGTTGCGGCTGGAGACATAGGTGGCGATGAGTTCTCTTTCGCCGCGGCTGAGGGTGCTGGGGCCGGTGAGCAGGACCTCAACAAGCGCGTTCAGGGGTCGGGCAGTCTCCGGGCGGAAGGCCATGGCGCCGCGGATGCCGGGAAGGTCGGGAGGAAGAGCGATGTGGGGCATTTTTTCTCCTTTTCGTGAGAAGACAATACGGGTTCTTGAAAAGCAACTGGGGGTTCGGTGAAGAAGTCAAGAAAGCTCGGATTCTGTGGCTAGTGTGGGCACTGCTTGCCTGCCGCGCAGCAAAAGCCAGCGCACGGGCAATCCTGCGAGGACGACGGCGCATCCTAGGAGCGACGGTCCGGGGCTGTGCATGAGCAGCATGGCGGCAAGCAGGCTGCAACCCATGAGGAAGACAATCGGGGCAACCGGGAACCACCAGCGACGGACTGGCGGTGTGCTGCGCAAGATCGTAGCTACGGTCAGGGCCAGAAAAACTACGGCAGAGAAGATGATGAAGGCGAGGATGCGGTCGAATGCGCCCAGGGCAAGGACAGCGAGGGCCATGCCGGTTTGGAGCAGGACCGCGTTGGCGGGGGAGCCGAAGCGGGGATGCAAGCGGGCGAAGAACGCGAGTGGGCCGGCACTGGAGCGTCCTGCTTCTTCGCAGGCCAGGGCATAAGTGACACGCGGGACGGCCATGCTGAGGACCATGACGCCGCCGAGTACGCAGAGCAGCACGCAGGCGGACAGAACGCGGCCGCCCTGGGTACCGAATAACGCCTGACCAAACTGGGCGACGAAGGCGGTGTTGTTCTGGATCTGCTCGAGCGGGACGACGGCGACGAAGGCAAAGCTGACAAGCAGATACACGGCGGTGACGATGAGGACACCGGCGGTGAAGGCGATGGGCAGGTTGCGGCTGGGGTTGCGAACCTCGCCGGCGATCTTGCCTGCCTCCCACCAACCGCCGAAGCAGAAGAAGGCGCTGATGGCGGCTCCGGCAACGGCGCCAAAGAGCGCCTCGGAACCTGGGCGGCGAAGGGTGAGCGGAGCGAGGTTGGCCAGGGTGGCGTGACCGGAAACCAGAGCCCAGCCTACCAAGGCCACGAGGACCGGAACCTTGAGCCAGTTGAGAGCGGTCATGAATCCGCTGGAGAGGCGGGTTCCGGCGTAGTTTAGAACGCCAAGCGCGATGAGGATCAGGGCCGGAAGGAGGGTTGCAAACCAGTTGGGCAGGTTGACAAGCGATTGCACATAAGGGACGGAGCCGACGCAGAGGGCGGCGGCTACGCCGGGGTACATGACGACAGCGGCCATCCATCCGTAGAGGAAGGCGATGCGGCGGCCGAAGCCGGCACGGAGGTAGAGGTATTCGCCGCCGGCCTGGGGAAAGCGGACGGCGAGTTCGGTGAAGCAGAGCGCTCCGGCCAGAGTCATGAAGGCCATGCCGCACCAGACGGCGGCGAGCAACGCGGGCGAACCGAGGGATCGAGCCATGCCGGCCGGGGTGAGGAAGATGCCGAGAGAGATGGCTTCGCCGGTGACAACAGCCGTGGCAGCCCACACGCCCATCTGGCGGCCGCTCTGTCCGGCGCTGATCTGTCCCGCTTCGGCCATCGTTCGGCAATGGTATCCAGCTTCATTCCGGTCGCGCATCCACAATTGGGTGGAGGCGTTGCATGCAGCGGACTCTACTTCTCGGCCCAATCGTCCACCACCTCGATGCATCCGGGGGGCTTGGTGTATCGTCCAATTGGTATGGCAACTGCGAGCAATGCACCGCGTCCGGCGCCCGAGGCGGAAGAACTCTACCGCCGCTGGCTGCAGTTTCTTGATGATGAGTTTGTCCGGCACAGTTCCCCGGAACGGCGTGCTGAGATTGTGCGCGACCAGCTTTACCAGCTCTACCTGGGGCGGCCGCACGGGGGCAAGGCGAACCTGACCCTGACCAGCGAGTTGCCGGCCAACATTCTGGGCCTTAGCCTGGACTCGGCCAATGTGACGCTCGAGGCCGAGTATTTCCCCGATACGGACCGCGAGCGCTACGCCCAGAGAAAGCCTCTGCTGTGGTTCTGGCAGATGTTTGACCGGTCGCCGCTGGGGCTGAATTTGTGGCTGGGAGTGCGCTTCCGGTGCATGCTGGGGCGGCACATCTTTGAGCACATGGGTACGGGCGTGAAGATCTTTCACGGCGTGGACCTGACCTACGGCTACAACCTGAAGATTGGCGACGGGGTGACGATCCGGCAGGGGGCGCTGCTGAACGATCGCGGCGGCATTACCATTGGCAAGAACGTGGTGATTGGCTCGTATGCGCGGGTTTATTCGCTTACTCACTCGGCAGTCAACTTTGAATCTGTAACGCTGACGCCGACCGTGATCGGCGACGGGGCGCGGATTGCCAGCCACGCGATTGTGCTTGGCGGGCAGGCGGTGGCGCCGGGCGAGGCAGTGGGGAGCTTTCCATCGGATCGCAGTTAGATCGGGATCGTTTTTGTTTGGGCATCGGTGCGGCTGGAAGATCGGCCAAACCCACCGTGCTAACCTGAGGTTTTCGCGGTGTGAGGGGTTGGCTTGCAAGAGATTCACTTTTTGATTGCGGTCTTCGAGTTCATTCTGCTGCTCTTTTCGCTCAGCGTGCATGAGTGCGCGCATGCCTGGATGGCGTCGCGGCTGGGCGATCAGACAGCGCGGATGCAGGGCGGGGTGACGCTGAATCCGGCTTATCACATTGACCCGATAGGGACGCTGTTGTTTCCTGGGCTGGCGATTTTTGGGCCGTTTATCGGGTTCACATTCTTCAGTGGGTTGATTGTTGGGTGGGCGAAGCCGACGCCGATAACCACGCGTAATTTTCGCCGGATCACGCGCGACGACAACATTACAACGCTGGCCGGGCCGGCCTCAAACCTGCTCCTGGCTTTGCTTGGGTTTGTAGCGCTGGCGGCCATCTCGGTGGCGGTGCCGAATGGGCACGAGCTGGTAATGGCGACATTCGAGGGTTCGGTGGCGCTGGGTGCGGCGCTGCCGGCGGTGGTGCTGCTGGCGTTTCTGGCGATCAAGATCAATCTGAGCCTGATGGCGTTCAATTTGCTTCCGATTCCGCCGCTGGATGGGAGCCGGCTGGTGCGCAACATGCTGCCCTACAACGCCGTGCAGGTATATGACCGGATTCCGATCTGGGTGAGCTACCTTTTCATGATTGTGTTTGGCGGCACGCTGATCTATCTGGTGCTGAACCCGATGCTGGCGCTGGTGTACCTGGCACTGCAACTGATCTAGGGCGAAGACGGGCCCGGGCGGCGCCTGCCGGTACAATGGAACGAGCCTGTTTGGGCACTTACCCACTCGGCGGCGCCTTTCGGCAGTGGCCCGATAGGGATAAGGGAAGCGATCAGGAATCCATGCCAGAAAATGTAATTTCTCCGTCACGGCCGCGTGTGTTGAGCGGCATGCGCCCGACCGGCAAGCTGCACCTGGGCAACTATATGGGCGCGCTGGCCAACTGGGTGAAGCTGCAGGATCAGTACGAATGCTACTTCTTCATCGCGGACTGGCATGCGCTGACGACGGACTACGCGGATACATCGCTGGTGGTGCCGAATATCACAGAGGTTCTCCTCGATTACCTGGCTGCGGGGCTCGATCCGGAAAACAGCGTTCTGTTCTTACAGAGCAAAGTGTTGCAACATGCGGAGCTGACTCTGCTGCTGGGTATGATTACGCCGCTCGGCTGGCTGGAGCGCGTGCCGTCGTACAAAGAGCAGCAGGAGAATCTGTCCAGCAAGGATCTGTCGAGTATCGGGTTCCTGGGCTATCCGCTGATGCAGGCCGCGGACATTCTGATCTACCAGCCGCAGTTTGTTCCTGTCGGCCACGATCAGGCTGCGCATGTGGAGCTGACGCGCGAGGTGGCGCGGCGCTTCAACAACTTCTACAAACTGGACGGCGAAGAAGTGCTGCCGGAGCCGCAGGTTTTGCTGACGCCATCTCCCAAACTGCCTGGGACCGACGGCCGCAAGATGTCAAAGAGCTACGGGAACACGATTCTGATGACGGACCCGGAACCGGTGGTGCGGCAGAAGCTGAAGACGATGGTGACGGATCCGGCGCGGGTGCGGCGTACCGATCCAGGTGACCCGGATAAATGCCCGGTGGGTGATCTGCACAAGGTGTTTTCGACGCCGGAGACGCTGGTGAATGTGTACGAGGGCTGCCGGACGGCGGGAATTGGATGCATCCAGTGCAAGGGGTGGGCGGCGGACGCGTTGGTGCAGGTGCTGACGCCGATTCAGGAGCGTCGGGCGCGGTACACGGAGACGCAGGTGGAAGAGATTCTGGAAGATGGGTCAAACCGGGCACGGGCGCGCGCTGAGCAGACGATGGTTGAGGTGCGGGCCGCGATGCAGATTGGTCCGAAGGGAACGAAGAGCAATTGACCGAAGAGAACACAAAAGACGTGGCTGCGGTTCGAGCGGGGCCAATTGGCACTGACGCGACTGATGCCTCCGCGCCGGCGCTAGTGCTGGTGACGCAGGCGGGGCCGGATGAGAAGGCTGCGGCGAAGCAGGCGGCTATCCAGAAGAAGCGGGATGAGAGCTCGGAGGAGTCGCCGTTCTCAGTGAGTGTGGGGCTGGTGTACGACGGGCCGCTGGACCTGCTGCTGGACCTGATTCGCAGGCAGGACATCGATATTTACGACATCCCGATTGCCAAGATCACTGCGCAGTTTCTGGCGTATGTGAACCAGTTGAAGGCTACGGATGTGGACGTGGCGGGCGAGTTTATTTACACGGCTTCGCTGCTGATCCACATCAAGAGCAAGATGCTGCTGCCGCGCGCGGGCAGCGGGCCGGAAGAGGTTGCCGAAGACCCGCGGCGCGAACTGGTGGAGCGGCTGCTGGAGCACGAGCGGTTCAAGAATGCAGCGCAGATGCTGCAGCAGAAGCAGATGCTGGAGGCGGCGACGTGGAGCAATCCGGGGATCAAGGAGTTCAAGGACGACGTGGCGGCGGAGCCGGAGATTGCCGCGGACACGGTGGACCTGGTGCGGATTTTCCGGGAGATCCTGGAGCGTGCGCGGAACCGTCCGGTGTTGAATGTGGAAGAGGACACGGTAACGGTGGGGCAGATGATCCGGTTTCTGGGGCGGCGGTTGCTGATGGAGGACAAGCCGGTTTCGCTGAGCCGGCTGCTGAGTCATACGCACTCTTCGCGGGCGCTGATTGCGACGTTTCTGGCGCTGCTGGAGCTGGTGCGGCTGCAGGCGATTCTGCTGCGGCAGGACAAGGCTTTCAGCGACATCTTCATCAAGAAGCATACGGGGTTTGATGCGGTGATGAATGAGGGCCTCCAGAACGCGCGGGACGACTGGCGGTAAGAGCAGCGGCAAATGATGGGGAGATTTGCGGGCTCATGCCACGAGCAGTCCAGACCTCGGGCATTGGCACATACGAAGATTTGCCTACTCAAGGATTGCGTTGTCGATGAGGCGGGTTTTGCCGACCCAGGCGGCTACGGCGAAGAGGGAGCCGGGGGTGGCGATTTCGATTGGTTCCAGGTTGGCCCAGTCGACAAGGGCGATGTAGTCAACTTGAATTTGAGGCATCTCGGCGAAGGTGATGCGGGCGGCCTGGGTGATTCTGGCGGCGCGGCGCTCACCTGAAGCGAAAAGGGCTTCGGCCTGGCGGACAGTGCGGCTAAGGGTTAGCGCCCACTCGCGCTCCTGAGCGCTGAGATAGATGTTGCGGGAGCTGAGGGCGAGGCCGTCGGGCTCGCGGACGATGGGGCAGACAATGATTTCCGTCGCCAGGCGGAGGTCGAGAACCATGCGGCGGAGGACGGCGACCTGGGCGGCATCTTTCTGGCCGAAGAAGGCGCGGTCGGGTTCGGCGGCGATGAAGAGCTTGGCGACGACGGTGGCTACGCCACGGAAATGGCCGGGCCGGGATTTGCCATCGAGGCGATCGCTGAGGCGTTCGACCTCGACAAATGTGGAGGCGCCGTTGGGGTAGAGTTCTTCGACGGATGGGGCGAAGACTACATCGGCACCGGCGGCCTTGGCCAGGGCGCAATCGGCGTCGAAGGTGCGGGGGTAGCGGGAGAAGTCCTCATTGGGGCCGAACTGGGTGGGATTGACAAAGATGCTGACGGCGACGAATCCGACCGAGTGGACGGCGGCGCGGATGAGGGAGGCGTGGCCTTCGTGGAGGGCACCCATGGTGGGGACGAGACCGATGGTGTTGCCGCCGTCGTTTCGTTCCAGCCTGGACCACTCGCGGAGTTCGGCGACGGTGTGGAGGATTTCCATCAAATTCGATTCCAATCATGAATCGCGTCGAGATGAAAGCAGGAGGCATGATCTCCCCGGTCTCAGGTTCGAGACCGGGGCACCCAGTTCAGTTGAGCCCATCAGGCCTTCCTGAGCACAACCTTGGCTGCCTCGACAGCCATGACTCGCTTGGCAGCTTCAGGAAGGTGGTAGCTCTCTTCGTCGGAGGGGAAGGCGCGATGTTCGACATCTTCGCGATAGTGCTCGATGGCGGAACGGATGAGTGTGCCGGCGTCGGCATAGCGGCGGACGAATTTGGCGGGGGGCGCGAAGGTGAGGTTGAGCAGGTCGTGGAAGACGAGGATCTGGCCGTCGCACTCGGGGCCGGCGCCGATGCCGATGGTTGGGATGGGCAGCTCAGCGGTGATTTCGGCGGCTACTTCGCGGGGAACGCCTTCGAGGACGATTGCTCCGGCACCGGCGTCTGTGAGGGCGAGTGCGTCGGCCCTGAGGCGTTTGGCGGTCTCAGCGGTGCGGGCCTGGACGCGGTAGCCGCCCATGCGATGGAGGCTCTGCGGGGTGAGGCCTAGGTGGCCGATGACGGGGATTTCGGCGTCGGTGAGGGCGCGGACGAGTTCGACGCGCGGGCCTTCAATTTTGACGGCTTCTGCGCCGGCTTCCTTCAGAAAGCGAACGGCGTTGCCGAGCCCTTCAGCCACCGTGCCGTGATAGCTGCCAAAGGGCATGTCGGCGACGACGAGTGCGCGGCGGACGGCGCGGCGAACGGCGCGGGTGTGGTGCAGCATTTCGTCGACGGTGACGGCCAAGGTGTTGTCGTGGCCGAGGACGACCATGGCGAGCGAGTCGCCCACCAGCAGGAGGTCGATGCCGGCCTCGTCGGCAAGGCGGGAGGAGGCGTAGTCATACGCGGTGAGCGCGGAGATGGGCTTGCCTTGCCGCTTCATATCGGCGAGGGCGGGGACGGTGACTTTTGTGATGGGGACGCCCGCGGACGCAGAGCCCGTGGCTGCGGGGAAGTTGGTGATGCTCATGTTTTTCTCCAGTGCCGCTCCGTTTACCCAGGATGCGACCCGAACCAAGGTGAGTATACGCCTGGGAGCGAATCCGTTGCAGCTCCCGCGTCCCACATTTTGCTAATGCGGGGCGAGCGCAGATTGAGATACACTCCTCGCTACCCCAATCTGCATCCCTGGAAGGCGAGGTCAATGATGCCCAAATTTGTAATCGAAAGAGAGATTCCCAGTGCGGGAAAGTTTTCAAGCGAACAGCTGCAGGCGATTTCGCAGACTTCATGCGGCGTTTTGCGGGATATGGGCCCGCAGATCCAGTGGCTGCACAGCTATGTGACGGACGACAAGATTTATTGCGTGTACATCGCTCCGGATGAAGAGACGGTGCGAAAGCATGCGCAATCCGGGGGATTCCCGGCAAACAAGATCTCGCAGGTGCGCACGGTAATTGACCCGACGACGGCGGAGTAGGCTTTCTGCCGGCTGATGGCGGCTTCTGCGCTTGCGGGGATATTGTCTGAGGCCGCACACTGGTAGGCACGATGCTGACTCCTCTTGCTACTGGAGTTTCGGTTGGGCTGGGCGCGCTTGCCGGGCTGGGACTTGTGGCCGGCGGTTGCGCTTATGCGGCGATGTGGCCTGGATCGCAGATCTTTGGGAAGGCGTTGATTGCGCCGCGGAAACCCGGTGAGTTGGCGCTGACCTTTGATGACGGACCGAATCCGGCATGGACTCCGCAGTTGCTGGATGTGCTGGCCGGGTATGGTGTGCAGGCGACATTTTTTATGGTGGGCAAATACGGCCTTCAGCAGCCGGAGCTGGTGCGGCGGGTTGTGGCGGACGGGCACCTGCTGGGGAACCATTCCTGGTCGCACCCGAACCTGGCGGTGACCGCGGCCGATAAGGTGGACAGGGAACTGCTGCGGACTCGGGAGACGCTGGAACAGATTGCCGGGGTTCCGATCAAGTATTTTCGGCCGCCGTTTGGGGGCCGGCGGCCGCACGTGCTTCGAGCCGCCAAGCAGCTGGGCATGACGCCGGTGCTGTGGAACGCGATTACAACCGACTGGAGCGAGCCTTCAGCGGATCGGATTGCGCAGCGGCTGATGAAGACGATCAACGGGAACGAGCGGCGCGGATGGGCGACGAATCTTGTGTTGCACGACGGCGGGCATCTGGAGCCGGAGGCGAATCGTGGGCCTTCCGTTGCGGCGGCAGGGCAGTTGCTGGCGCGCTACGCGGGAACGCACAAGTTTGTGCGGCTGGATGCTTGGTGCGAACTGGATTCCGAGTAGGATGCAGGGCGCTAGTGTCTCGACCCTAAAGTTCTTGGCAAAAACCGGAAGAACAAATGCAGGTCCTTCGGCTCACCACCCCCAAACTGAAGTGCGTTTGGGGCCCCGTTCGCTCAGGATGACAGAGTCATTTTAGTTATGAACTTCTGGGGCAGGGCGCTAGATGTGGCAGCTGGCGAGGCCGCGCTTGGCGAGGTACTTCTGGTGGTATTCTTCGGCGCGCCAAAAGGTTTGCGCCGGCTCGACCCTGGTGACGATGCGTTTGGGCTTGAAAAGGCCTTCGACGGTGAGCTGGGCAATTTTGGCTTCGGCCTGTGCTTGCTGCTCGGGGGAGTGAAAGAAGATGGCCGAGCGGTACTGGCTGCCCCAGTCGGGGCCCTGGCGGTTAAGGGTGGTGGGGTCGTGAAGGGCGAAGAAGGCGTCGAGGATGTGGTCGTAGGAGGTGACGGACGGGTCGAAGTCGAGCTCGACGACTTCGGCGTGGCCGGTTGCGTCGGTGCAGACGTCTTTGTAGCTGGGCCGCTCCATGGCGCCGCCTTCATAGCCAACCGCTGTTGCTGTCACGCCGGGAAGGGCCGCGAAGGCAGCCTCGACACCCCAGAAACATCCCGCTCCGAAAGTCGCTTTTTCCATGCTCATACCCCTTAGATGCGCTTGTCCCTTAAACAGTAACAAAAGTCGGGCGGGCAGCCCGCGATGGGCTGCTGAAAACCAAGGCTCAGCCGCGAAACGGGAGGAAACATCCCTCAGCGGCTGAAGCCGGACTTCACTATCTTCGGTTGTTGGCACGACTGAAGCCGTGCCCTTTCAGAACTTTGCCTTGCATTCAGTTTTCCGCGGTATGTCGAATGGCCTTCGCCGTTACACTAGAACTCGATGAACGGAAATCTATTTGCGACAAACGACTCACCGGCCGGGGAAGGCTGGTATACGGCGCATTGCGATGGCGGTTCGCGGGGCAATCCTGGGCCGTCTGGCTACGGCGCGGTAGTGGAAGACCCGCAGGGGCGCGTGGTGGCTCGGCTGGGCGAGTTTCTGGGGATCCAGACCAACAATTTTGCGGAGTACTCGGGGCTGCTTGCGGTGCTGAGGTGGGCGATTGAGAACGGCGCGAAGCAGATGCGGGTGGTGTCAGACTCCGAGCTGATGGTGAAGCAGATGCAGGGCAAGTACAAGGTGGCCAGCCCGGTGCTCCGGCCGCTGTTTGAAGAGGCGCGAAAGCGTTCGCGGCAGCTGGAGAAGTTTGAGATGCGGCATACGCTGCGGGGCGGCAACCAGGAGGCCGACCGGTTGGCGAATGAGGCGATGGACCGGGGGATGGGGAAACGAACGAGTCTGCCAGTCAGCGGGTCAGCGAGTCAGCCGGGAAGCGGGGTTAGCGGTGCTCGCAGCTTTGGACAGACCGGGAGTCCGGCGGCGCGGCCTTATGGGAAGCTGGAATCGACGCCGATTCCGAATACGGCGCCGGCGGCGCCGAAGCAGGCCACGCCTACAAGGCAGGTGCTGGAAGGGTATGTGAAGGGCGGGGTGGTTCACCTGCTGGAGGGGGAGCTACCTGAGGGGATTTTTGTGAAGATCGTGCGGGAATGATTTATCTGGGAATGAGGAGTTTGTGTCCCCGCGCGTCGAGAATCGATCCGGCGCGCCCGCGGGGAATTCCGGAATCACGGTAATCTGGATTATCGCCATGGAGCAGACGCCAAAAAAGACAAGACGCCGGTTCCATGCGCACGCGCATCATCGGGCAGCCGCGCTGGAAGGTGTGTTGCTTGCGACGTTCTGGCAGCGGCTGGTGGGGTACTTCGTTGATCTACTGGTGGCGGTGGTGATCTGGTCGCCACTGGAGTTTAGCTGGCGGCATTTTGTGGAGCACGAGGCGAGCCCGCACATGGTGTGGGACTTCCACGAGCCGGGAAACATCCTGGTGATGGTTCTGTATTGGGGGCTGGCCAACTACTTTGGCAACGGGCAGACACCTGGGAAGTGGGTAGCCAGGACGAGGGCAGTGTCATTGACCAGCGACCGGCTCGGAGTTTGGCAGTCAATTGAGCGCGGGTTGGGGTACGGCGCGGCGGTGCTTGAGCTGGGACTCGGATTCCTGCAGTTTTTCTGGGACCCGAACCGGATGTGCGCCCAGGACAGGCTGGCAGAGACGATTGTGGTGGATGTGAGGAAGCGTTGATGCCTCCATCCCCGGTCCCCAGAAACGAGGGACCGAGGCACCCAGCTTTCCTTTTAGATTGAATTGCCGTTAGCTCTTGCGGCCGAGGTCGTTACGCCAGGTGTGGCCGTCGCGTTCGAGGAGGCGGTCAGAGCACTCGGGGCCCCATTTGCCGGCAAAATAGTTGGGGAACACCTCCGGCTTTTTGGCGGCCCAGGCTTGCAGGATTGGCGTGTAGAGGGCCCAGGTGGTCTCAACCCCGTCGCGGTGGGCGAAGAGGGTCTGGTCGCCGAGCATAGCCTCAAGAAGCAGACGCTCGTAGCCGTTGGCGCGGGATTTGCCGAAGGCTGCTTCGTAGTCGAAGTCCATGTTGACGGGGCATACCGACATGTCCGACGAAGTGGGCACCTTGGCGCCGAAGCGCAGGGCGATGCCTTCATCGGGCTGGATTCGGATGGTGAGCAGGTTGGGCTGAATCTCCTGGCATGGGCCGCTGTTCTGCAGGCGGTCAAAGATGAGCAGGGGCGGTTGCTTGAATTGGATGCTGACCTCGGTGGCCTGCTGCTTGAGGCGCTTGCCCGCTCGCAGGTAGATGGGCACGCCGGCCCAGCGCCAGTTTTCGATTTCGAGGCGGAAAGCGGCGTAGGTCTCTGTGCCGGAGTCGGGATTGACGCGCTCCTCGTCGCGATAGCCGACCACGCGCTGGCCGTTAATGACGCCTGGGCCATACTGGCCGCGCACGGCGTTGAGGATGGGGATGGGCGGCATGGACTTCCAGACTTTGAGCTTTTCCTGGCGCACGCTCTCGGACTCAAAGCTGGAAGGCGGCTCCATGGTGACGAAGCTGAGCAGCTCCATCATGTGGTTCTGCACCACGTCGCGGAGGGCACCGGCCTTCTCGTAGAACGGCCCGCGGCCTTCCACGCCGAGCGTCTCCGCGGCGGTGATCTGGATGTGGTCAATGTAGTTTCGGTTCCAGATGGGCTCAAAGATGCCGTTGGCGAAGCGGAAGACGAGGATGTTCTGGACGGTCTCCTTGCCGAGATAGTGGTCGATGCGGAAGACCTGGCTCTCGTGGAAGACGGCGTTGACCTGGCGGTTGAGTTCGCGGGCGGATTCAAGATCGTGGCCGAAGGGCTTCTCAATGACGATGGCGGTCTTGCCCTTCTCCGGCGTAGCCATGCCCTGCGCGCCCAGATTCTCAATGATGCCGGCAAAGAACTCGGGGGCGGTAGCGAGATAGAAGAGGCGATCGCCGGTAAGGCCCTTTTCGGTGTCAATGCGCTCTAACTCGGCCTTCAGACCGGTATAACTCGCGGGGTCATCGAAGTTAAGCGGAAAGTAACTGATATGACTTACAAATTCGTTGAGCAATTCGTCGTTCGGGTCGACACCGCCAAATTGAACAATACCGGCTTTCATGTCGGCGGCGAACTCATCGCCCAAGGGACGGCGGGCTACGCCAACGATGGAGAACTTGTCGGGCAGGAGTTTGTTCTGGCGCAGGTGGAAGAGCGCGGGAAGCAACTTGCGCTTTGTCAAATCGCCGGAGGCTCCAAAGATGATGAGGATTCCGGGCTCGGGGATGGTCTCACGCCCATGAGGAACATTGGAGAGATCCTCCGGCCTAACTCGCATTTGCATTGTTGCCATAACAACCTCCGGGCGCCCGCAAGAGCGCAAGGGAACAGGGATTAGAAATCAGGGAACAGGGAACAGGGAACAGGGAGCAGACATCGGCATCAGTTCAGGAGCTTCCCCAGCACGACTGTCCCCTGATCACTGTTCACTGTTCACTGACAACTAGTCCTTTTTTACTGCGTGGCCGCCGAATTCGTTGCGCATGATGGCGATCATTCTGTCGGTGAAGTTGTTTTCTTCACGCGAACGAATGCGGCGGATGAGGGACTCGGTGATGATGGGCGCGGAGACGTTTAGGTCGATGGCTTCAAACACCGTCCAGCGGCCTTCTCCGGAGTCAGCGACATAGGCCTCAAGTCCATCGAGGGTGGGGTTCTTGCTGAGCGCATCGGCGGTGAGATCGAGGAGCCAACTGCGAACGACGCTGCCGTAGCGCCAGATCTGGGAGATCTGCGCAAGGTCGAGATTGAGGACTTCTTTCTTCTCCATGATGGTGAAGCCCTCGGCGTAGGCCTGCATCATGCCGTATTCGATGCCGTTGTGGACCATCTTGACGAAGTGGCCTGCGCCGGCGGGACCAACGTGTCCCCAGCCCTTGTCGGCAGCGGGGGCGAGGGTTTCGAAAATAGGTTTTAGATAGTCGACGGGGTCCGCATCGCCGCCAATCATCATGCTGTAGCCCTCTTTCAGGCCCCAGACACCGCCGGAGGTTCCGACGTCGACAAACTGGAAGCCCTTGGCGATAACTTCAGCGTGGTGGCGGATGGAATCCTTGTAATTCGAGTTACCGCCGTCGATGAGAATGTCGCCGGGTTTGAGCAGCGGCTCGAGCTTGGCGATGGTGTCGTCGACGGGCTTGCCCTGGGGCACCATGATCCAGATTGCCTTGCGGCCGGTCAGGTTTTTCGCCAGGTCCTCGAGCGTGGAAACGCCCACATTGCCGGAGGCGGTCAATTTCGCCACTGCGTCCGCGTTGAAGTCAAAGCCGACGACCTGGTGCCCGCCCAGGCGCAGCCGCTCGGCCATATTGCCGCCCATTTTGCCTAAACCGATCAAACCTAATTGCATAGTGCCTCCGTATTTCGTAACTCGTCAGATAACTCCGAGATTGACTAACTCCCGTTCCAATGCTTCGGCCCCGGTGAATTGAACGGCCTTGATTCCAACACTTACTGCGCCGGCGACGTTTTCTGCGCGGTCGTCGATGAAGAGGATGCGCTCCGCGGGGCGGCCGAGGATATCAAGCGCCCGGTTGTAGATGGGCGGCGCCGGCTTGCGCAATCCGAGATAGCAGGAACTTAGCGTGACTCGGAAGAGGTTGCGCAGGCCGAACTTATCGAAGCGGAATTCATTGGTCTCGCGAGACTCATTATTGAGCGCGCCCACGAGAAATTTATCAGATGTTGAAATTCGCGCGAGGATTCCGAGGGCGGTGTCTTCGAGGACTTTTGACTGGGAAAGCATGGCCTGATAGAAGTCGTCCTGGGTGAAGGTGCGCGGGTGGTAAAAGACGGTTGCATCCAGGTAGTCCTTGATCGTGGTCGCGCCGCGCTCCCAGGCATCGTAGGGGGCGGGATGGCGAGCTTCAAACTCGGCAACGTCCAATCCGAAGTGACTCACGACTCGCGCGCGCTCCCCGTGATCCCAGCCGTTGGTGAGGAGCACGCCGCCAACATCGAAAAGGATCACGTCGAAGGGGAACATCGGCGCCTTTCAGTGTAGCTTTCTTCAGATCAATACCGGATGAATGTGTGACTGGAGATGAATCGGGGTCACGCCGGATTTGTGGAGCCGTCGCCGCATTGGTACCTTGCTTCGATGGCCATGAGCTTGTGGAATCGCCTCTGGAACCGCTCTTCATTGGCGCTGAACTTTGCTCCAAGGAAGGCGTCGACGCACTCGAATGCGAGCGCCGGACCGATGATGCGCGCGCCGAGGACGATGACATTCATGTCGTCATGCTCGACGCCCTGATGTGCTGAGTAAGTGTCGTGGCACATGCCGGCGCGGATGCCGGGAATTTTGTTGGAGGCAACGCAGACGCCGACGCCGGAGCCGCAGATCAGCACGCCGCGCGTTGCATCGTTGCGGCGTAGCGCCAGCCCGACTCTCTCGGCAAAGTCCGGATAATCGTCGAGGGGTTCCAACTGGTAGGCTCCCAGGTCCACAACTTCGTGGCCGGCTTTGGCGAGATAGGCGCGCACTTCTTCCTTGAGAGGAAATCCTGCATGATCGGCTGCGATGACGAGTTTCACGGGCACTCCTTTGGAGCTAGTTGTCAGTTTTCAGTGGTCAGTTATCAGTTGTCAGTGAAGCGCGGGCTTGTTGGCCACGGATGGATTGAGGGCTACGAGTTGAAGACTGATGACTGATCACTGAAAACTGCGTTACTTCACCAGTGCTTTGGCTCTGGCGACAATGTTGTCTGTGCCGAAGCCGAGTTTTTCGAGGACAATGGGCCCGGGAGCCGAGGCGCCGAAGCGGTCCAGGCCAATGACGTCGCCGTCGAGACCGACGTACTTCCACCAGCCTGCGGAACTGCCGGCTTCCACGGCCAATTTGGGGACGCCTGCCGGGAGCACGCTGGCCTTGTATTCGGCCGACTGCTCCTCGAAGATCTTCCAACTGGGGAAGCTTACGACGCTGGCGGCAATACCTTCGGCGGCGAGGAGTTTGGCAGCTTCCACGGCGGGCCAGACCTCTGAGCCGGTGCCGATGAGGATGACCTTGGGATCAGCCGCCTCAACAAGAACGTAGGCTCCCTTGCTGACTCCGGCATAAATGTCGCGGCTGGTGGGGTCGATGACGGGCAGGTCTTGGCGGCTTAGTGCAAAGAAAGCTGGGCCGGTGCGTTCGAGGGCCAAGCACCAGCATGCGGCCGTTTCGTTGGCGTCGGCGGGACGGAAATCGGTGAGACCGGGAACGGCGCGCAGCATCAACAGCTGCTCGACTGGTTGATGGGTCGGGCCGTCTTCGCCCAGGCCAATGGAGTCATGGGTGAAGACAAAGAGGGAGTGGATCTTCATGAGCGAAGCGAGTCGGATGGCCGGCTTGCAATAGTCGGAGAAGGTGAAGAAGGTTGATCCGAACGGGATGAGCCCGCCGTGGGCGGCGATGCCGTTGACCGCTGCGCTCATGCCGAACTCGCGGACGCCGAAGAAGACGTTTCGACCGGCGGGATCGATGTGGAAGTTGGCTCCGGGCTTGAAGATGGTCTTGGTGGAAGAGGTGAGGTCCGCGGCGCCGCCGAAGAGCTCGGGAACGACCCCGGCGATCGCGTTCATGATGGCTCCGCCGGCATTGCGAGTGGCTTGCGGCTTGCCGCCGGCTGGGAAGCTGGGAATGGCCTGCGCCCAACCTGCCTTGAGAACACCCGCCTGGGTGCGCACGAATTCCGCGGCCAGCTCGGGGTTGGCGGATTTGTAGCCTTCAAACTCCTTGTTCCATTTCGCCTCAAGCTCTGCACCACGATCGATTGCCTTGCTCCAGTTGGCGAGGGCGTCTTCAGGGACGTAGAAGCTTTGATCCTCAGGGAAGCCGAAGAACTTTTTGGTGGCGGCAACGGCTTCAGCGCCCATGGCTTCACCATGCACCTTGTTTGTGCCAGCTTTGGGGCTGCCGTAGCCAATGACGGTACGCACGCCGATGATGGAGGGACGCTCGGTCTCACGTTTGGCATTTTCGATGGCTGCTTCAATGGCGGCCAGGTCGTTGCCGTCGGCAACGTGCTGGGTGTGCCAGTGATAGGCCTTGAAGCGCTCCATCACGTCGTCGGTGTAGCTGAGCTCGGTAGGGCCGTCGAGGGAGATGAGGTTGTCATCATAGAGCCAGATCAGCTTGCCGAGCTTGAGGGTACCGGCCAGCGCGGCAGCTTCGTGGCTGACGCCTTCCATCAGGTCGCCATCGCCACAGAGGGCGTAGGTGTGATGGTTGACAATCTCAAAACCGGGCTTGTTGTAGATGGCTGCGAGATGGCGTTCGGCGATGGCCATGCCCACGGACATAGCAATGCCTTGGCCGAGCGGGCCGGTTGTCACTTCCACGCCGTCAGTGTCGCCGTACTCGGGATGGCCGGGGGTGCGCGAGTGCCACTGGCGGAAGCTCTTCAGGTCGTCGACGGTGACATTGTAGCCGGAGAGAAAGAGCGTTCCATAGAGCAGTGCTGAGGCGTGGCCGTTGGAGAGGATGAAGCGGTCGCGGTCAGCCCACTTCCAGTTTTTGGGGTTGTGCTTGATGAGCTTGTGAAACAGCAGGTAGGCGATGGGGGCGCAGCCGAGCGGTGCTCCCGGATGGCCGCTATTGGCCTTTTCCACGGCGTCGACGGCCAGCAGCCGCAATGTGTCGATGGATAGCTCGTCGAGCGAAAGTCCTGCAATGCTTGATGTCATAGCCCTTGTGTCTGCCTTTCGGTGTGCTGTCTGGTGCGCGGTGACGCGTTAATCCAGTTTTGTGATTCTTTTGGATGGCCGGAAGAACCTTTGGAGTTCCCTCAGGGGCTAAAGCCCAGATTCATTTTCAGCATTTAACGGCACGACTGAAGTCGTGCCCTTTCAAAACATTGCCATTTCCCAGGTTTTCTTGCAGCCTGCAAAGAGGTGTGCGTTCACATCGTCGACTCATTCAGAGATACCTTATCGCTTTTCGGCGGTAATGCGGATCAGGGTGTTTCAACCTGTACCACCACATTGTAACCAAGCCAGGCGTTTTGTTCGGTCCAGTGCAGTGTCCATTCGATCTTGCCGGCCCCTGGTGCGGCGGCGATTTCGGCGCAGTGTCCGGCGCTGCCCAGGCTGCGGCTCATTATTGTCTGAGAGGTTTTCCAGCCATCCACGGTATAGACGAGGTTGAAGTTCTTCTCGTCAAGGATGCGCAGGGTTTGGCAGGCGGCAATTTTCTGGATGGGCCTTCGAAGGCTGTAGACCTCGAGGTCGGTACGGAGACGCTTTCTGCCTTCGGGCTCGCAGTAACGGTCATAGACTGCATCGACGCGGTCGAAGACCTTGCCGTCGAGGGCCGAGCGAAGGAGCTTGAGATATTCGGCGTGCGCCCAGACCAGGGGCATAGCGGAGCCGGTAGGCTTGCCGAGACTGAGGTTGGTGTCGCGAAGGTTGACGTCGTCCCAGACTTGCTCGGGCATCATCTGGCCGCCAGAGGCGAAGCGTTCGTAGGTGGTGATCAGGTTGGTAATGTCTTTGCCGGCTGCGAGTTCATAATGGGCGCGCTCACCGGTGAGCAGCGGCCAGACGCGGCCCTGGCCCCAGCCTTCAAATGCGCCGCCGTCAGGGCGATTGCCGTAGCCGTCCCAGTTGTAACGCAGCCAACCCGGTCCCTGGGGCAAGCCGCGCTTGAGAACGGCGTCGACCACTTTGAGCGAGTCAATCATGAGCGGGTCGTCGGCGCGACGTACACCGTAGCGAACGAGTTCCAGGAAGCCGGCGTCGATGATTTCACGGGCTTCAAATTCTGTGCGCGTGCCGGGCGGGCGGTTGTTGATGTGCAGCATCTCTGTCCCACATTCTTCGCAGGCATAGGCCTCGCCAGACTCGGGGGGACGAATGCGCATGTAGTGGCGGGTGACCCCGGGCAAGAGCACACCCTCGTTGGTGACGGTCCAGTCTTCAAGGTGTTTTTCGATCCAGTCGGCGTACTCCTCGAGGAAGACGGCGAGTTCCTGCGAATCATGAGCGTGGGCAAAGTCAGCCGCACAGATGAGGCCCGTAATGACGGCTGCCAGGGTTGAGGGCGAGTATCCGGGATTCTCTTCCCAGCGCTCCTGGTTAGTGATGGGGGCGTGACGGACGAGGAAGCCGGCGGCCCGCTCGACAAAGGGAAAAATGGTCAGCTGGCCCAGGGCGTCGGCCTTCCACAGGCGCCATGCCAGGATGAGCGGGAAGGCAACCTCGTCGAGTTGGAGGCCGCTCCAGTAGGGAGTTCCGTCGATCCAGAAGTTCTGCGCGAAGCCGCCGCTGGGCTGCTGGGTGCAGGCCAGGTAGACGAGGGCACGGCGTGCGGTTTCAGCGCGTCCGCAGGCCAGGAGCGCTGTGGCCGTCTGCACCATGTCTCGGGTCCAGACCAGGTGGTAGCCGCCCAGATCCTCATCGCTTTTGTCCTGACCCCAGGGGATGGACGCGGAGGCGACAAATGCGCCGGAGAAAGTCTTGTCTTCATGGGCCAGCAGAACGTTGTGGCTGGTTCCGAGCAGCTTGCCGCCGTCGGTGGCCTTGGCGGCCAGAAACATGGGGTTGGCGACGCGATGCCATTGGGCGACGAAGCGGCTTTTATGATCTTCAAATGGGGTGGCCAGCGAACCCATGGTTTTTTGCGCGGCGGTGTGATGGCCTGTGCCGATACCGAAGCCGACGGTAAATTCGATGGGTCCGCTGGAGCCCAGGCCGTCCAAATCGAGTTCGCCCATGACGGCAATGTTTCCGTTGGTGGCGGATCCGAACTCCCAGTCCATGCGGAAGTTGTCCGTGAGGTCTCGCCAACCGTCGCTGGAGCCTACAAAGCCGCAACTGACGCGGGAAAATCCGAAGCTGGAGCAACCGCAATTGGCGGCCATGGTGAGGGTGTATTCGTTTTTCCAGGCCATGAGGACCTTATGGCCGGCAATGTCGACGGCGCGGGCGGAGTTGCCTGCGCCGCCACCGTCGAGATGCGGAGCGAGCAGGGCGTAGACCTTGAGCCGGGGCAGAAGCTCAGCGTCGCCCTCAATGCGGACGTGGTTGAGAACGACGGCGTGGTGGGGATCGCAGATGATTTCCTTGGTGAGCGTGTAGCGGCCCTGGGGATCGCGATTGATGTAGCGGACGCCGAGTGCTTCAGGATGGATGTACTCGAAGGTGGAGAGCAGGTCACGCTTTTCTTCGTGGACGAAGGTTTCTCCATCGGTGATGAGGAACTCCATATCGCGGACCTGGGCGCGATCGATGGTGGGGTGGTAGACCTCATTGAGAACGCCGTGCGAACAGGTAAACCAGATGCGGCTGGAGGCGGCGTAGGCGGTGCCGACGGCGTCCTTCTCGCTGGAAGTCCATCGGGGCTGCATGCCGGGGTTGCCGAACGCCTCTCCCTGCTGGTCGAGCCACCGGTACAACGGGGGATTGCTCATGGTGCATCACACTTTCGGATTGAAAGATCGGAGTTTCAGGAGCTGATTGGCTTGCGGACCTGGGGATGCCCCACTCTACCGTCCAGACTATGATGTTCTCCGGCGGTGGAAAGTTACTCTTGCCGGCAGAATCAGCTATGAGCGCTTCCTGTGGAGTTCACAATTTTCCTTATTTCGGGCGCCTTGTCACTGCACTATCATGGTGTACTCACGTTAAATGGGTTGAGCTGGATTGATCGAGGTGCAGTTTGTTAATTTCACGGAATCTATCACGGGTTGTGGCTTGCGCGGCAGTTTGTTGCTTCGTGTGTTTTATGGGTGGGCTGCCGTTGCTGGGGCAGGCGGGCGGGGACGCTCAGAGTGAATCGAGCAAAGGGTTGGTTGCCCGAGAGGAACTGAATCTCGGGGTGGATGCCTACAAAGCCGCCCGCTACGAGGAGGCGATTGCTCATTTCAGGCAGGCAACGGAACTGGACCCTGCGCTGCCGATGGCCAAGGTCTACCTGGCCACTGCGCTGGCGCAAAACGTAGTTCCGGGGCTGGATACGCCGGAGAATCTGAAGACAGCGCAGGAGGCTATCGAGCTGTTCAAGCAGGTGCTGGCGAAAGATCCGGCCGATGTGAACAGCCTGAAGCAGATTGCGGGGATTTGCTATAGCGTGAAGCGTTTCAACGAAGCTAAAGAGTGGCAGAAGCGGGTGCTGGCGGCGACGCCGTCCGACCCGGAGGCGGCGTACACGATCGGAGTGATCGATTGGACGCTGGCACACCAAAACGCCTTGAAAACTCTGCAATCAGCCGGGACGACGGACGATGGAATGGGGAACACCAAGGCTCCGCCAGAGGTGATGGAGACGATCAAGGCGGAGAATGGCGCGCTTGTCCAGGAGGCGCTGGATTATCTGAACCAGGCGATTCTGAACCGGCCGAATTACGACGACGCGATGGCATACATCAACCTGGTGTACAGGCGGAAGGCGGACCTTGACTGGGGGAGTGAGGCCGCCCGAGCGGAGGATGTAGCGAAGGCGGAGGATTGGGCGAAGAAGGCGATGGCCGCGCGGAAGGCAAATGAGCAGCAGAGGGGTAGTTCCGCTCAGCCGCAGTGATTAAACAGCGATTGCTGACCGCTGACAGCCGATCACTGGGAACTGTTTCGGCATTTCCGCGCACCGCAGGCGTCGCTTCCGGCATCCAAGCAGGTGACCACGCAAGAGCGTGTGAAAATTGGGTTTAAGCTTCTGGCTCCGGACTGCCCGGCGCCGTGTCGGGCTTAATGCTTGATTTAACTTTGGCGCAGTACAATCTCAATCGAAGGAGATTTCCCCGAATGGCTTACACACTTCCGCCGCTACCGTACGACTATGCCGCGCTCGAGCCTTTTATCGACGCAGAGACCATGCACCTGCATCATGACAAGCACCATCAGACTTACATCAACAACGTGAACGCTGCGCTGGCCAGTCATCCTGACCTGGCGGCAAAGTCCGTCGACGACCTGGTTACCGGACTGGCCGATGTGCCGGAGGAGATTCGCGGGGCCGTGCGCAACAATGCCGGTGGGCACTCCAACCACACCATGTTCTGGGAGATCATGGGACCGGTTGGCTCGGACGGCGTGGGCGGCGCACCTACCGGAGCGATTGCTGAGGCAATTACGGCGAATTTCGGCGATTTTGAGGCGTTCAAGAAGACCTTCAACGAGACCACGGCCAAGCAGTTTGGGTCGGGCTGGGGCTGGCTGGTGTTTGCCGGCGGCAAGCTGAAGATTCTGACTACGGCCAACCAGGACTCGCCGCTAACGCATGGGTTGTATCCGATTCTGGGTAACGATGTGTGGGAGCACGCCTACTACCTGAAGTATCAGAACCGCCGGCCGGACTACCTGGCTGCGTGGTGGAGCGTGGTGAACTGGCACGAAGTGAACAAGCGGTTTGCGAAAAGCAGGGGTTAGGGATTAGTGGTTAGGGGTTAGGGAACATTTCTGCCCGGGCAGTGGCGATGCCTGTTCCCTGATCCCTGTTGCCTGCTTTTCGCAACTGTTGGCTCGGATTGGTGTCTAAGGCAGTGTGATGATTGAGATCCGTATGGGCAATTTTGCACTGCTGGCGCTTTTGGCTTTTGTTTCCCTGGTTCCGCTTGATGCATTGGGGCAGTCGGGCAGTTTTACGATTGCCCAGCATGGGAAGCCGGTGGGGACGGCGGAGTATAACTTTGCTTCGACGCCACGCGGCTACAACTCCATTTCTCAAGTGCGGGTTGACATGCAAGGTCTGAGTTACGCGCTGTCCAAGACGGAGTCGCTTTCTCCGGCGAGCCATCTGCGGCATGTGCAGGTAAGCGCAACGGTAAACAGCTCGGCCGTGAACCTGACGGCGGCGGTGGATGCGGCGCAGTACCTATTGAACGTTTCCGCAAATGGAAAGAGCTCAACGAGCAGGCTGACGCTACACGCGGGGGCGGTGTTTTTGCCGGACTTCGATCCTGGCGCGCTGGAGACTCTGCTGAGCCTGGCTGTGACGCAAAACAATCGCGATCTGTGGGCGATTCTTCCCAAGCAGGCGGGGAGCCAGGTAGGCTCGATTGCGCCTGTCGAACTGGCTACCTACGCGGACGAGCAAGGGACGCTGGATGGGACGGCGATCACGGTACACCACCTGGTGGCGACGATCGCGGGGGCGCAGACTGATCTGTTTTCCGGGCCGGAGAATCAGTTGTTGCAGGCAGAGTTGCCGCAGGATGGGTTTGCGATGGTGCGGAAGGGGTTTGTACTGACGCCTCCGGCAAAGCCTGGTGCGCCCCCGGTTCCGCCACCCGCGCCAGTTGCGACGCCAGGGGCTGTGCAGCAGTAGTCTTGCTAGATGGCTTTGCCTGCGGCGACAGCGGAGGCCCACGCCCACTGGAAGTTGAATCCTCCAAGCCACCCGGTTACGTCGACCACTTCGCCAATGAAATAGAGGCCGGGGACGGTGCGCGCTTCCATCGTGCGGGCGTGGAGGGCGTCGGTGTCAACGCCGCCGGCGGTGACTTCGGCTTTCTCAAAGCCTTCCGTGCCGACGGGGTGAAACTGCCATGCATGGAGACGGCGCTCACAGGCTTCGAGAGCGGCGTTGGACCAGCCTTCCGGGGCGGCTTCCTGCGCGAGAAAGGCGGCCAGGCGCTGGGGCAGGACTTCGCGGAGTGCCTGGCGGAGCGCCGGCTGGTCGCGGCGGGCACGGGGCTGCTTCAGGGTCGCGAGCAATTCGGTTTCGGGAGCAAGATCGAAGATCAGGGGATCGCCCGGCCGCCAATAAGACGAGGCCTGGAGGACGGCGGGGCCACTCAAGCCGCGATGGGTGACGAGCATTTTTTCGCGGAAGCGGGCTGAGGGTTGCGACCTGGATTTGGGTTTTCCGGTCGAAGCGATGACTTCGGCTGATACGCCGGCCAGCTCGGTCCAGGGCCTTTCGTCGCCGGCTAGAAGCAGCGGCACAAGGGCGGGGAGGGGTTCTGTGACTCTGATGCCGAATTGGGCTGCAATTTGGTAACCGAGGGCGGTTGCGCCCATCTTGGGGATGGACAGGCCGCCGGTGGCGACGACGACTGCGGCGGCTTGCATTTCGCCTGCGGAGGAATTCACGCGGAAGCTGCCGGAGGGGCCTTTTTCGACTTGGATTCCGCGAGCGTTGAGGACGAGTTCGACGCTGCCGCGATGGTCCGTTGCGCGGTCACACTCGGTGAGGAGCATGTCGAGGATGGCGCGGGCGGAGCCGTCGCAGAAGAGCTGGCCTAGCGTTTTCTCGTGCCAGGGGATTCGGTGGCGGTCGACGAGGGCGAGGAAGTCCTGAGGGCGGTAGCCGGCGAGGGCGGACTTGGCGAAGTGGGGGTTCTCCGAGAGGAAGTTGGCGGGGGCGCAGTGGATGTTGGTGAAGTTGCAGCGGCCTCCGCCGGAAATGAGGATTTTGCGGCCGGGCTGGCCGCCGTGTTCGAGAAGGGCGACGCGGCGGCCGCGCTGGCCGGCAGTGGCGGCGCACATCAGGCCGGCTGCGCCCGCGCCGAGGACAATGACATCGAATTGGCGCGCGGCGTTCATGGCTTCCGTTCAGAATAGCCGGGAAGCCCGTGGCTCTTGCCCGCTCACTTCCAATCTGCTGCCCCCGAGCGCGGACTGTGCGCCCTGGTTCCAGCTTCGCGTTACTCTTTGTTGCGATGATTGCGCAATGTCAAAGCGTCGCCTCGTGTCCCATGTCAGGCTGGGCTCAGCAATAACATGCGGAGGGAGGCTGTGAGCGTGAGAAAGCGGATTTTGATTGGCCTGGTCGCGGTTTTGGCGTTCCTCTCCTGCTTCTCCCAGGGTGCATATGCCGCCCACGGCAAGCACGGCTCCAGCGTGCCGCGTCTGCACTTTAAGAGACAGAAGGATACCGGCCCCTTCGGCATGAAGTATCTGGCGCCCAAGAAGCAACACCCCGTGAAAGATCACTACCGCAGCCCGATCACCGGGAATACTCTTTACGGAAAACCCAAGCGGTAGAGCGAGCTTCTTCGTCGCTCACCCCGCTGATTTCGCCTGAATTGCCTGCGCGCTAGCTGTCGTCGCGGAACATTGGGTGGGGGATAAGGCGGCGGTAGTCTTCCTGGTGGGCGTTGTCGAGGCAGGCTTCGATGATGCGCTTGCCTAGCGGGTCGAGGTCGGGGACGAGGAATTGCTGGAGCTCCTGGGCGAAGAACTCGCGCCACCGGCGTGCGCCTTCTTCGTAGACATCCATGCCGCCCTGGATCTGCTCTTCGACTGCTAGAAAGACGCGGGGGATCATGGAGCCCTCGATGCGGAGCTGGTTGGGGATGTAGCCGAGGAGGGGGCAGATGGCTTCGGCTACCTGCTCGCGGGCGAACTTGGCGCTGCCGCGGCGGGCGAGGTACTCGCGGGCAATCCACTCGGCCATGAAGCCCACTTTCCACGCGCCGATGTGCTGGTTGGGCAGCAGGACGTAGCGGGTTTCGGGGGTGTCGACGATTTGGCGGAGCAAAAGGTTGGCCTGGTCGACGCGACGGCCGGTGGCGAAGGCCCAATAGGAGCCGACGCCTTCGGATTGCATGGCCGTGCCCTTTTGCGCTTGAATGCTGGGGTTGGCGTGGCCGCGTGGGGCGGCCAGACGCCATAGCCAAGCCAAGGCCGGGCTGAGGACGTGCATCATGGCGAGAATGCCGTAGAGCTGGCTGTCGCGATGGGTGGGCGGGCAGCGGACGCCAAAGCTGCGGACGTCGATGCGCTGGGGGCCGTCGAGAATGTCTTCCAGCATGCGGCGAGGGAGGATGACGCGGGGGTTGGGGCACATCTTCCCCGGAGCGTCTTCAATGTGCTCCCAGGTGAGGCAGGTGCCGCCGGGGACGATGTAGTGGTTGAGAAAGATGAGCGGCTCGGGGGGATCGATGCAGAGTCGCTCAAGCTTGGGGGCGGTTCCGTAGGCGTGAATGTGGTCGACGCGCACAAACCAGCCGTTCTCGGCATCGGCTACGGTGAGGCGGCCGCTTGCGTCCTGATATTTTGGATGGGCGCAGGCCATGTCGTCCGCGATGGGGCGCAGGTGGCAGGCTTCGGGCAGATTGAGGGTACGCTGCTCTTTGGTGATCACGTTGGTGCCGAGGAGGAGGCGGCCGTCTTCCATGCGGTGGATGTGCTCGGTCATCTCGCTTTTGCCGCCGCCGCTGGCGCCCTCATGCATGAGGATGAGCTGGTTTTCGTAGGGGGTGACGACGGCGACCGCGGCGCAGTGGTTGGTCGTCCAGCCCTCGTGTTCGCCCTTGTCGAGCAGCATGGAGTAGACGCCCTTTTTGGCGCTGGGGCCGGGATAGAGGTTGTAGGCGAAGATCTCCTGGTGGGTGGATTGGCGCTCGTGGACGACGACCTGGCGGCCGGCGAAGTGGGTGTGGCGGAAGGGCGGAGCGACGAAGAGCACTCCGCCGGTGACCTTGAAGTTGGCGGGAACCTGGGAGCGAGGAATCATGCCTTGCAGGTCAGCGAGCGCGGCGGCGAAGAAGGCTGCCTGGCGGGGGACAATGAGCAGGCTGCCGTAGCCGAGGGCGTCAGCGCCGGCGTAGAAGGGCATGGCGACGAGTTCCTGGGTTTTGAGCCAGTCGAGAGTCTGTTGGCGGGTTTGGGCGAAGGGCGCGCCGAAGCGGTCCTGGTAAGTGGGCTTGTCGGTGGGGAGGGAGTCGCCGATGACCATGGCGTCGGGGTCGCGGCGGCGCATGGCCGGGTCAGGGAAGTTGATGGCCAGGCCGTTGCGGGCCTTGGTGATGACGGCTTCAACGATGCGGCCGGCACCGGGGGCTTGAAAGACGGCCTCGTACTGGCCGTGGTCGTCGCGGTTGCCGAGGGTCCAGTCGGTGTCGCCTGAGGAACGGCCAAGGGCCCAGTCCATGAGCTGCGCGCGGGTCTCCGGGGTCTGCACGAGAGGCGCGGCGCTTAACACTTCGCGTACTGAGGCGGGGAGATCCAGATCTTCCCAGCAGGCCTGGAAGTCGACGACCTCGAAGTGGACGAGTGGGCATTGAATCAATTCGGTAGCCATAGTTTTTCCTCATTCCAGCGAACGATCCGCATTGAAAACCCCTGGGGAATGCCAAAAGGGGTCCAAGATTTTTATCGCATGGACCAGTACGCCTGGCAGTGTCCTCCGTCACGTCGGATTAGCGCCGTGCGAGTCTGCGGGCTGAGAATCCAACATTTCGGCAGGAATGCATGGGTCCGGCTATGATTCCCTCAGAAAGATGCGGCGGGGCATGGGGGCGGGATGAAGGTTCTTTTTATTGGCGGGACGGGGATTATCAGCACAGCGGTTACGAGGCTGACGGCGGAGCGGGGGATTGAACTGACGCTGCTGACGCGGGGGTTGCGCGACGCGGACCTTCCGAAAGATGTCAGTACGATTTCGGTGGACGCGCAGGACGAGGCGGCGGTTGCGGCGGCGTTGGGAACCCAGGTGTTCGATGCGGTGGTGGACTGGATTGCATTTACGCCTGAAGATGTGGAACGGGATATCCGGTTGTTTCGCGATCGGACAAGGCAGTTTATTTTCATCAGCTCGGCGAGTGCTTATCAAAGGCCGGTTGGGCACTATCTGATTACGGAATCGACGCCGCTGGCTAATCCGTATTGGCAATATTCGCGGGACAAGATTGCCTGCGAAGAGCGGCTGATGCGAGCCTACCGCCAGGAGGGATTTCCGGTCACGATTGTGCGTCCGTCGCTGACCTACGGAGACACGCAGATTGTGTTGGCAGTGAATAGCTGGCAGAAGTCGTATACGGCGGTAGACAGGATGCGACGGGGCAAGAAGGTGATTGTGCCGGGGGATGGCTCGTCGCTGTGGGTGATTACGCATAACAGCGATTTTGCGCAGGGGCTGGTGGGGTTGCTGGGGCACCGGCAGGCGATCGGTCACGCATTTCACATCACGACTGACGAGGTGATGACATGGGATCAGTTCTACGCGATCACGGCGCGGGCCGCGGGCGTCGAGGCGCAGATCGTTCATATCGCTTCCGACTTTCTGGGGGCATGCGATGCGGAGGAAGTGGGGAGCCTGACCGGGGATAAAGCTTCCAGCGTGGTGTTCGATAACAGCAAGATCAAGCGGTTTGTTCCGGGGTATTGTGCGCGGGTTCCGTTTGCGGAGGGGATTCAGCGGACGATTGAGTGGTTCGATGCGGATGAGCGGCGCAGGGTGGTGGATGAAGGGGCCGATGCACATTGGGACAGGGTGATTGATGCTTATGAGAGCGGGGTTGCCGAGGCGGTGCGAAGGGTTCCGTTGTAGCGCTTTCGCCGCAATAGGGGCTTCCGAAATGCAGGTCCTTCGACTCACCACCCCCAAACTGGAAAACGTTTGGGGCCCCGTTCGCTCAGGATGACAGATCTGTCGGGGAGAAGGAAGAGAGACTCAGGACACTAGGATGGTGGTCCGAATTTTTCGGCGACGAGGGCCATTGCTTCGGAACTGGTGGTGATGACGCCTTCGAGTTGCGCGTCTTCTACGGCGCGGAGCATGGGCTTGAAGGCGGTGCCGGGCTCATAGCCGGCGGCGATGAGTTCGCGTCCCGTGATGAGTGGCCGGGGGCGGACGGCTTCTTCAGGCATGGCCTGCCAGCGGTCGCGCACAAATTCCCAATGATCGAGATTGCCGCTGCCGGCGAGGCAATCCATACGATGCAGGGCGAGATGCTCTTCAAAGCGGGGGAGGCGGAAGAAGCGCTTGAGGGTTGAGGCTTTCATGTGGTGCGCGTCGGCAAAACGCATATGGTTTTCGACGAGGTCGAGAATCTGGCGGGTGTCGTCGTTGGAGAAGCGGAAGCGGCGCAGAATCTCCGCAGCCATGGCGACGCCGACCTCGACGTGGCCGTTGAAGCGAATGCGGTCCGTTCCGCGCTGAAAGGTCGGTGGCTTGCCGACATCGTGGAGCAGGGCTCCCCACGCGAGTGTGGGTGGGCAGCCGGGTTCAAGCTGGGCTAGCAGGCCGAGGGTGTGGACCCAGACGTCGCCCTCGGGGTGGTACTGCGGGGGTTGCTCGACCCCTTTCATGCTGGCAATTTCGGGCAGGACTTCGGCGAGCAGGTTGGTGTCATCAAGCAGCTCGAAGGCACGGCGGGCGTGACCTTCGGTGAGCATCTTGGTCAGCTCGTCGCGGACGCGCTCGCGGCTGACAGCCTGGATGCGGCTGGCAAGCGAGCGGATGGCCTGCTTTGTCACAGGTTCGATCTCGAAGCCGAACCTGGCGGCGAAGCGGACGCCGCGAAGCAAGCGGAGGCGGTCTTCTTCGAGGCGCGACTCGGCATGGCCAATGGCGCGGATGATGCCTGATTCCATGTCGGCGAGGCCGCCGACATGGTCGAGCACTGCTTGCCACAGGATCACTGGAGTAAGTTGGCCGGCGATGGGCAGGGGGTCGAGCAAGAGGCCATTGATGGTGAAGTCGCGGCGCTGGACGTCTTCTTCGGCGCTCAAGGTGTAGCGCACCGCATCGGGATGGCGGCCGTCGGAGTAAGCGGCGTCGGAGCGGAAGGTGGCGACTTCGGTGGTAAAGTAGCTGTCGCCGTGATCGTGGGCAACGCGGACGACGCCGAAGTGGGCCCCTACGGCGAAGGTGCGCGGGAACATGGCGAGAACGACATCTGGCGTGGCGCTGGTGGCGACGTCGAAGTCTTCCGGGGTGCGGCCCAGCAGCAGGTCGCGGACGCAGCCGCCGGCGAGATAGGCTTCATAGCCCGCAGAGCGCAGCTGGGCGATGACCTGGAGGGCTGCTTCGAATTCGGGCGTGGTAGAGAACATGTACTGATTCATTGTTACGCTGTGGGTGCAATCCTTGCTAATTTCGGTGATGCGGAAGCCGGTAAACTAAGTGGATGAGCCGTGGCCTGATTCTCGCAATTGAATCGTCGTGCGATGAGACAGCTGCTGCTGTGGTGGAGCGCGGCAGGCATACACTGAGCTCGGTGGTGGCGTCGCAGATTGCTACGCATGCGCGGTATGGGGGCGTAGTTCCGGAGCTGGCCAGCCGGGAGCATCTGCGGGCGGTAGTTCCGGTGGTTCGGGCGGCGCTCGGGCAGGCGGGCATTGGGCTGGCGGATCTGGATGCGATCGCGGTGACTTCGGGGCCGGGCCTTGCAGGGGCTCTGCTGGTGGGCATTACTTATGCCAAGGCGCTGGCTTTCGCGGCGGGATTACCGCTGATCGCGATCAACCATCTGGAAGGGCATATCCATGCGGTGCTGCTGAACGAGCGTGAGGCCATGCGGGCGGCGGAGTTGGGTACGCCTGTAACCGATTCAGACGACGAGGCGGCGTTGGCGCTGGTCGTGTCCGGCGGCCATACGCATCTCTATTTAGCGCGGCCGACGGACGGCGCGTGGCACTACTCGCTGGTTGGTCGCACGCTGGACGATGCTGCGGGCGAGGCCTATGACAAGGTGGCCAAGCTGCTCGGGCTGGGCTATCCCGGCGGACCGTGGATTGACGCGCTTGCGTTGCATGGCAACCCGCATGCTGTGCCGTTTGCGTTTTCGCAGATCAAGACCAAGCTGCACCTGGCGGGCAAAGCTCCACGAACGAAAGCCGCCAAAACAGCGCCGATTGCCGATCTTGATCCGCACTTTCTGTTCTCTTTTTCCGGGATAAAAACAGCAGTCCTTCGTTATGTGGAACTGCACAACTTGCGGCCGGAGGCTGAGTCGCGCCGGGAGGCTTTGTTTACCGGGCCGGAAGCGCCGGAAAGGCCGACGATCGACGACGCGCTAGCCACCTGCGACCCGCAGACCCTCGACCTGATCGCGAGTTTCCAGCACGCGGTGGTGGGCGACCTGATGAAGAAGACGTTTGCTGCGGCGGAGGCCCTAGATGCGCGGCGTGTGCTTGTGACCGGAGGCGTGGCCGCGAATCGCGAACTTCGCAGCCGCTTTACTGTCGAGGGGGCAGCGCGCGGTGTACCGATTTCCTTTCCAACATTGGCGCTATCCACTGACAACGCCGCCATGATTGCCGCAGCCGCCTGGCCGCGCTTTGTGGAGGGGGAATTTGCCGGACAGGACCTTTCCGCGGACCCATCGCTGGCTCTGGGCGGATGAGGGCAACAACAGTTCGTGAAGGTGCGGGATCTTGCTTGCAATTGTCCGCGAATCTGGCTAAGCTAAGTTAGCAGGATTGATCCCATGCCGACGACAGCCAGCATATTCGAAGCCAAGACGAACCTCTCACAGTTGCTCAAAGAGGTGCAGAAGGGTGAAGCTGTGACGATCACATCTGGCCGCGCGCGCACTCCTGTTGCAAGGCTTGAACCCATCATGCCTGCTTCCAAAAAGCGCCTGGGGGTGCTGGAGACTCCGGGATTCGTGATCGCGGACGCGTTTTTCGAGCCGCTTCCTGAGAGCGAGCTTCGCTTCTGGAATGGCGATGGCGAGTGAGTGCTGGTAATCGATGAGAGTTCTGCTCGATACCTGCAGCATTCTCTGGGCAACTCTCTCGCCCTCTGCACTGAGTCCTCTCGGGCGGCAAATCATAGCCGAACCTGCGAATAACATCCTGGTTTCAGCCGCCTCGGCCTGGGAGATTGCGACCAAGGTTCGTATTGGAAAACTTCCCGGCGCAGAAAAGCTTGAGCGCGACTACATGCAGGTGATGGAAGACGCCGGCTACACTCTGCTTTCGATCGACACAGGGGCTGCTCTGCGGGCAGGCCGCCTGGTCGCTGAACACCGCGACCCCTTCGACCGAATGCTTGCAGCGCAGGCATTGGCGCTGGACATCCCGATCCTCAGCCCAGACCCGCAGCTGGACAAATTCGTGGTTCGCCGAATCTGGTGAATGCGCGGCAGTGCACCATGCCTAGTAGGATTGAGGAACCTGAACGGGATTTTCAAGGAGGCCAACCGTGCGTGTCACCCTCAACATACTCAGCGCCTGCCTGATCGGGATGGGCATTATCTGGATTTTGCAGGGCGTGAACATTCTCCCCGGGAGCTTTATGACGGGACAGATAGTGTGGGCGCGGCGGGGGGCTGCCGCAGCAGTCGCGGGTCTTGTGCTGCTGATTCTGATCAACCGGAAGCGGGGCTGAGAGCGGCCGAAGGAAGGTTAAACGCTCCCGATGCCCTGCCGGGGTAGGCCTTGCTACAATCGGAGAGGCCGAAACCCGCCAATCCACTGGTATTTATGAGCAAGCTCCCTGTGCCGCATCCCATGACCCTCCGTTTGTTCAACACCCTGACTGGAGAGGTTGACGCCGTGGTTCCCATGGACGGCGAAGCGCTGCGCATGTACGCATGCGGGCCCACGGTCTACGACTACGGCCACATTGGGAACTTCCGCACCTTTCTTCAGATCGACATTCTGCGCCGTTTCCTGTTGCTGACGGGGACAAACGTTCGCCACGTCATGAACATCACAGACGTGGACGACAAGATTATCCGCAACGCAGCGGCGGCGGGGATTCCGATCGGGGAATATACGGCGCGGTTTGAGAAGGCGTTTTTTGAGGATCTGGATTCACTAAGGGTGCAGCATCCGGAGATCATTGCGCGGGCTACAGAGCACATACCGCGGATGGTGGAACTGGTGCAGAAGCTGGCTGCTTCCGGCGCTGCCTACCAGACAGAAGACGGGTCGTGGTATTTTCGGCTGGCCGCGTTTCCGGAGTACGGCAAGCTCAGCAAGAAGGACCTGTCGGGCATGGAAGACGGGGTGCGGGTGGATGTGGACGAGTATGAGAAGGACTCGGCCCGCGATTTTGCGCTTTGGAAGGCTGCCAAGCCGGGCGAGACCTCGTGGGATACGGCGATTGGGCGGGGAAGGCCGGGCTGGCATATTGAGTGCTCGGCCATGGCAATGGAGTACCTGGGAGACAGCTTCGACCTGCACGGCGGGGGCGAGGACCTGATGTTCCCGCACCATGAAAACGAGATTGCGCAGAGCGAGTCAGTGACGCATAAGCCCTTTGCGCGGCATTGGATGCACGTCCGGTTTCTGCTGGTGGATGGGCGCAAGATGTCAAAGAGCGAAGGGAATTTTTATACGCTTCGCGACTTGCTTCTGAAGGGGTACAAGGCTTCGGCGATTCGGCTGGCGCTGGTTTCGGTGCCTTACCGGCATCAACTGAACTTCACGTTTGAAGGGCTGACGGAGGCAACGAACGCGATTGACCGCTTGCGGACGTTTACGCAGCGGTTGAAGCAGGCGAGTCTGGCGGTCGGGGCGAATCCGGCGCTGCAGGCGGCGGCTGAGAAAGCGCAGATTGACTACTTGGAATCGCTGGCCCACGACCTGAACACGGCTGAGGCTCGAGCGCCGATCTTTGACCTGGTGCGGATTGCCAACACAGCTCTAGACCAGGGGCAGTTGCTGGCGGACGATCGCGCGGCGATTCTGGCGGTGCTGGCCAGTTTCGACGCGGTTTTTGAGGTGATTGAGGACCATGACGCGGAGCCTACGCGGCGTGCATTGGAGTGGGCGGCCGAGGCTGGGAAGTTGGACGACGTTGCGCCCGAACTGATTGCGCGACAAGGACTGACGGATGAGGCAATTGATGCGCTGGTGGCAGAGCGGACGCTGGCCAAGAAGCAGCGGAACTTTGCCCGCGCCGACCAGATTCGGAACGAGCTGGCGGAAAAAGGCGTGGTTATCGAGGATTCAAAAGACGGAGTGCGGTGGAAACGGCGATAATTGCCCGGCAAAGAGAAGTCCCCAGGAGATCGAGATATGGAAGCGGACGAAGTTGGAGAATTGAGAGAGCAAGCGGAAAAGGGTGGAGAATCGGCACTCCGCCCGGTAGCCTTCTTCATGAGCGTGATTGCCGTGCTGGTCGCGGTGACTACCGTTCTGGGTCATCGGACGCATACGGATGCGGTGCTCAACCAGGCCAAGGCCAGCGACAAGTGGAATGAGTACCAGGCCGTCAAGATCCGGTCGAGCGACCTGGATGCGGCTCAGCGGTTGCGGAGCCTCTTCACCCTTACCGACAAGGACAAGGCCGCCAAAGCCGAGAAGGACGCGACCGCCGACGCGGATCATCAGAAGAAGTGGGCTGAGGATCTCCCCAACCTGAAGAAGGAAGCCGAAGAGTTCGAAGCCGAGGTGCGCCTGGCCGAGCACCGCGCCGACTATTATGATCTTGGTGAGGCCCTGCTCGAGATCGGCCTGGTGGTCAGTTCGGTGACACTACTCACTCGCAGCAAAGTCTACTGGTACCTGGGGATTGTCGCGTCCGTTGCCGGCGTCATCGCTGTCAGCCTGGGATTTTTCCTCAAGTAGCTACCGGACGCGGAGGGTGCTATTCGGCTGGGACCTGCTCCAGGTCTTCTATGGGCTGTGGCTTGGCCTTGGCTTTGACTTGTGCCGTGGTGAGCAGGAAGACGGCCACCACGACGCCGGCCATTCCGGCAAATTCTGACGGAGCGGGGCGTTCGTGCAGTATCAGGATTCCGAGCAGCACCGCGACGACAGGATTCACGTAGGCGTAGGACGTGACTTTGGCGACCGGCACATGCTCCAGCAGATAGATGAAGCACGTGTAGCCGAGCAGCGATCCGCCGGTTATGAGCCAGGCCAGAGAGCCGACCGCAGCGGTATTCCAGTGGACCTGGGGCCATTGGCCAAGGGCTGTTCCAAGGAGAGCACTGGCAGCGCCAGCGGCCAGCATCTGCCATGCGGCGGCCACCAGGCTGTTGACGGGGAGACGGGAACGCCGGGAGAGAATGCTTCCGACAGTCCAGGAAAAGCCTCCGGCTAAAAGAACTCCAAGGGCCAGCAGCAGGGTTTGATTGCCGGCGAGGCCGTTGTGTACGGTGGGCCAGAGCAGAGCGCCCAGCCCAATGAATCCCAGGACAATGCCAACCCAGCCGCGGGCGGGCAAAGGTTCTCCGCAGGGAAGAAACATCTCAATCAAGGCGACATAGACGGGGACAACCGCGAGCACCAGCGAGGCCAAGCCGCTGGGGACGGTTTTCTCGGCGTAGACCAAGCCCACATTGCCGCCGGCCAGCAGCAGCAGACCGATGAGGCTGAGGCGCAACATGGTCGCCCTCGGCCAGAAGATTCGCAGACCGCGCCAGCGGCACCACGCCAGAAGGATTGCACCGGCGATGGAAAAGCGGGTCCCGGCAAGGAGCAGGGCGGGCATATCGGCTGCGCCGATGCGGATGGCGGTATAGGTCGATCCCCAGAAGAAATAAACGCTGGCGAAGGCGAGGGCGATGGAGGCAGCCGAGACCGCTTTCTTTTCCGGATGTGCTAGTTGTGATCGAAGGTTCGCCATGGGGATATTTCCATCGTAGCTTGAGTTGGATGCGGGCGTTTTCTGGTTTGCTAGGGAAAGAGAATACAAAAGATTCGAGCCGCGCAATGAGGACAATGGAATGACTGTTTTGCAGACTGCTGGAACCCGAGATGGGAACGAAAAGGATGCTTCCGGGTTCAATTTGCGCTGGTGCTTCGTCTTTTTTGTAATTTCTGGATTCTGCGGGCTGGTTTACGAGGTGGTCTGGCTTCGGCTTGCGATGGCCAGCTTTGGCGTGACAACGGCGCTTGCTTCAATCGTCATTTCGATGTTCATGGCTGGACTGGGCGTGGGGTCGTGGGGCGCGGGGATTTTGACTCGCCGTATTCTGGTCGGGAATGGAAGGCGGACACTGCGCATCTATGCCATTGCCGAGTTGGTTGTCGGGGTATCGTCCATTGCGGTTCCGGCGCAGTTGAAGATGGGCAGGCTGTTTCTGCTGCGGGTGGGAAGCCTTGGAGCCTGGCAAAGCTCCCGCTATTACATTCTTGCCGGGATCTGGATCGCCATTACGCTGGTTCCATGGTGTACTTGCATGGGATCGACATTTCCGCTGCTGATGGCGGTGATCCGGCAGACGGCCAGGGCGGCATCGCAACGATCTTTCAGCTATTTGTACGTCGCCAACGTTTTCGGGGCACTGCTTGGCACGATCGGTTCGGCGTTCGTTCTGATTGAGCTGTTCGGATTCCAGGGAACGCTGTACGTCGCGGGCAGCCTGAATGCGATTCTGGCAATACTGGCTTTCAGCCTCAGCTTCTCTGTGGTCTCATCCCCGAAGATTCAACCGTCGATTCTTCCAGAAGCAAAACAGACCCGGCTCTATGGGCTTCCGCAGGGCACCGTTCTGGTTCTGTTATTTACGACAGGACTTGTGAGCATGGGGTTGGAAGTGGTGTGGATTCGGCAGTTCACCCCCTACCTGGGCAATGTGGTGTATGCATTCGCAGGGATCCTGGTTGTCTACCTGCTGTCTACACTTGCCGGATCGCGTGCGTATCGCGCACAGGCCGACACGCAGAGTGCGGGCGCTAGCGCAAAGGCCTGGACGTCGTTGGCCTTTTTTGCGGTGATTCCCTTGATTGCGGCCGATCCCCGGCTGCATCTGGAGGGTTTTCCAGCGGGCGGACTGCGGGTACTCACAATCGTATTCTTCTGCGCGATGGCGGGGTTCCTCACTCCAATGCTGGTGGATTCCTGGTCGTCGGGCGATCCGGATCGCGCGGGAACCGCGTACGCACTCAACATTGGGGGCTCCATTCTTGGGCCATTGGTTGCCGGCTTCTGCCTTCTGCCCTGGCTGGGAGAACGAGTGGCAGTGATGGCGCTCTCAGCTCCGTTGTTTGTGATTGCTGCCATCACGGCTCTCAGGAGGCAGGCTGAGTCGACGCAGGCCAAGTCAGGCCTGAAACCGGGAGTATATCTTGGCGGCGCGGTGATCGCAGCAATTCTGCTTTTCGTCCTGAGCCAGGACTATGAATCCCGATACGCGGTGAGGGAAGTGAAGAGAGATTACACTGCCACCGTGATTGCAACCGGAACTGGGTTCGACAGGTTCCTGTATGTGAACGGTGTGGGCATGACGGGAATAACGCCGATCACCAAGTACATTGCCCACTTGCCGCTGGCGTTCATGGCTCAGCGCCCGCAGAACGGCCTGGTCATCTGTTTCGGAATGGGCACCAGCTTTCGGTCGATGTTGAGCTGGGATATCCCCACCACGTCGGTAGATTTGATTCCCAGCGTACCGGCGATGTTTCCGTATTACTACGCGGACGCAGGAAAGCTGACGGGATCTCCGTTGGCGCACATTGTGATTGACGATGGGCGGCGGTTTCTGGATGGATCGAGCCAGACCTACGATGTGATCGTGATTGACCCGCCGCCTCCCCCGCAAGCTGCGGGCTCCAGCCTGCTTTACTCGCGCGAATTCTACGGAATCATCAAGCAGCACCTGCGGAAGAATGGGATTCTGCAAACCTGGTATCCGGAGACGATGGGCGATAAAGCTACCGCCGCATCGGTTGCCAAGGCATTGATGCAGTCCTTTCCGTACGTGCGGGCGTTTCGATCGTTCGATGAGATTGGCATTCATTTTCTGGCCAGCATGGAGCCCATTCCGGCCACACCGAGTTCGGTGCTGGCGTCGCGGATGCCGGCTGCCGCTGCTGCCGATTTCGTGGAATGGGGGCCGAAGTCAAACCCGCAGCAACAGTTCGATGCCGTGCTTTCTCAAGAGCTGGATCTGGGGAAGATTGTTGGGGAGGCTCCGCGGACTCCCGCGATGGTGGATGACCAGCCGATCAACGAATACTTCCTGCTTCGCCAGTGGTTTTCGTCGTCCAAGTGAGGTCTGGTTGTGAAGCGGCAGATCCCTCTGCAACTCTTGGGTTGACATTCTACCCAAAGAGGCAGATACTTGGGTCGAATGGCTACCCAAGAAAACAACGACGAACGGATTGCCCTGCTGCAGGGCACGCTTGACCTGCTGATTCTGAAGACGCTGGTGCTGGGCTCTTTGCACGGGCAGGGTGTGGCACGGGTGATTCAGCGCCAGAGTGAGGACGTGTTCCTGGTGGATCACGGCTCACTGTATGTGGCGCTGCAGCGGCTGGAAGACAAGGAATGGATCTCTGCCGAGTGGGGCGTGAGCGAAAACAACCGCAAGGCGCGGTTTTATACGCTGACTCCGAAGGGCCGCGAACAACTGGCGGAGAAGACCGGCGAGTGGCGGCGACTGACGCGGGCGATGGGGTTGATTCTGGACTCGGGCCATGGCATGCAGGGCGAAGGGGCGTGAGGGATGTCGAAACGCAAGCGCAGTGCAGAGGATTTTGCGGCAGAGATCAAGGCGCATCTTGAGCTTGAAGCAGACGAGCTGAAAACTGAGGGCGTGAGCCCGGATGAGGCGCAGAGGAAGGCTCGGCAGGCGTTTGGGAATGTCACCGCGGCGCAGGGGCGGTTCTACATGCGTGGACGCTGGCTGGCGCTGGACAAGCTGGGGCGCGATGTGCGGTTTGGGGTGCGGTCGCTGCTGCTGAGCCCAGGGTTTGCGGCGACGGCGATTTTCACGATTGCGCTGGGAATTGGCGCGAATACGGCCGTGTTCAGCGTGATGAACGCGGTGCTGCTGCGCTCGCTGCCAGTGAGCGATCCGGGGCGCCTGGTGTATCTGAGGACCTCCGATCAGCCACGCGGGACGGGCACAATTGATACTGAGCAGACCTTCTCGTACACGGTGTACGATGCGCTGCGCCGCCGTACGCACGCGATGTCCCCGCTGATGGCGTATGTTCCGCTGTCAGGGAGCAAGGTGGCTGTTCGTGTTGGCGCCGAGCCGGAAGAGGCGGAAGGCGATATGGTGAGCGGGACGTTCTTTTCTGGGCTGGGGGTGAATCTGCCCCTGGGTCGCGGATTCACAGAAGAGGATGAAACGCAGCATGCGCCGCTGGCAGTGATCAGTTACAACTACTGGACGCGGCGGTTTGGGCGAGACCAGGGCGTCCTTGGCAAGACGCTATTTGTGAACGCGGTTCCGGTGACGATTGTGGGTGTGGCGGCTCAGGGGTTTGAAGGTGTGGCGGGCAGCGGGTCGACGGACTTTTGGATTCCGCTGCAGGATCGCCGCGAACTGAACGCCTACGGCAATCCGACGGAGGACGGCAAGCTCTACATCGCCAATTCCACCTGGTGGTGCTTGCGGATGATTGGGCGGCTGGCTCCGGGCGCGAGCAGGACGCAGGCGTTGGCTGAGTTGCAGCCGACCTTTCAGACCGCGGCGTACGTGGGACTGGGCGGCAAGCCGATGGCCGGTGAAAAGGCGCCGGTTCTGAGCCTGGCGGATGCGAAGAGCTTTCCCGGATATGAACGGATGTACGGCCAGCCGCTTCGCATGCTAATGGCGATGGTGGGGCTAGTCCTACTGATTGCGCTGGCCAACGTGGTGATGCTGCTGGTGGCGCGGAATGCGTCGCGGCAGCGCGAGTTCAGTGTGCGACAGGCGCTGGGGGCGGGGCGCGGTGAGCTGCTGAGGCAGTTGCTGGTGGAGAGCCTGATCCTGGTGACGGTGGGTGGGGCGCTGGCATGGGGATTTGCGGAGATGGCGACGCGGCTGTTGGGACGATGGGCGGAGATCGAGTCCAGCCTGGCGCCGGATAGGACGGTGCTGCTGTTTACGCTGGGGGTGCTGGGGTTTGCTGCGCTGCTGTTCAGCCTGGCACCGCTGCGCGTGGCCCTGGCTGGCGGAGCTCAGCTGGCGCTGAAGACTTCCGCGGCGACCTCCAATGCGGACGCGGGCAAGTCGCGCACGGGCAAGATTGTTGTAGCTCTGCAGATGGCGCTGTGCGTGGTGCTGCTGGTGGGGGCGGGGTTGTTGATACGCACGCTCAGGAATTTGGAGAATACGCCGCTTGGGATGAACGTGGATGGGCTGGTGGTGTTTGGAGTGAATCCGAATATTTCGTCGCTGGCGCAGGGGCGGGAGTTCTACCGGAACCTCACGGACAAGCTGCGTGCGTTGCCGGGTGTGGAATCGGTGACGGTGATGGAAGAGCGGCTGGGCTCGGGGTGGTCGGACAACGGCAATATGGAAGTGGATGGCCGACTGCCGGGGGTTGCGAACGGGTTGTCGGATACGGTCCGTTCGAATGTAGCCGGGCCGGGGTTCTTTACGACGCTGGGCGTGCCTGTGCTTGCGGGGCGCGACTTCGCCGATTCCGACGTCGCGACTTCGCCACACGCGGGCATCATCAACGAGGAGTTTGCCAAGCGATTTTTGCCGAATGGGAACCCGCTGGGGCACACGATCGGAACCAACGACGGACGCTACACGATGACCATTGTCGGTGTGGCAAAGGACCACAAATATCGCAGCATCGACGAAGCGCCCATTCCGATGGCATGGTACGAGTATGCGCAGATTCCGATGGTCGGACCGATGACGGTGGAGCTGCGCGTGCACGGCGCTCCGCTGGCAATTCTTCCCGCGGCTCGCAAGGCAGTGCAGCAGCTGGACCCGAATTTGCCGTTGATTCGGCCCATGACGCAGCGCGCGCAGTTCAATACCACCATCTCGCACCAGATTCTGTTTGCGCGGCTGGCAGGATTCTTCGGGCTTCTCGCCGTGATCCTGGTGGCGACTGGGTTGTACGGGACGCTGGCATATCGGGTGAACATGCGGACGGCGGAGATTGGCGTACGCATGGCGGTGGGGGCGCGGCGTGGACAGGTGGTGTGGATGATTCTCAAAGACAGCCTGGTGCTGACGGTTTCGGGGCTGGCGATTGGGATTCCGCTGGCAATGCTGGTTGGCCGGGCTTTGGCGTCGTCCCTGTATGGGGTGGGGCCGATAGATGCAGTCAGCTATCTACTGGCGGTGGTGGGGCTTGCGGTGGTTGCGCTGGTGGCCAGCGCCGTGCCGGCGGGACGCGCGGCAAGTATCGATCCGATGCGAGCGCTGCGGACGGAATAAAGAGGCGAACTGGGTGCAGCATTGGCGTGGCGCGGGGTTTCGCTATACAAGCGAACTGAAAATGGGCTATTCTCAGTCCATCGGGACTCCCATGCACAGGCAAGATTCCAACGCGATGCTGCTCGCACCTGCCTCCAGACGCTGGTCGCGGTGGCGCGATCGGAGCATTTGCCCGCGTCGCCATCTGCGTGTGCTGCCTACCCGCACTCGACCTAGCCTCTTCGGCGGCGATTAGTACCGGTCCGTCGAAGACACCCGTCTGCCTTTTGGACCCTATCCGGGGTTCGCGGAAACAGCACATCCTAGAAGATTTAGACGACGGAAGTGGGCGTCCTTTCGACTCCCCTTCGACTATCTCAGGGTCGCTCAGGATGACTAGCATTGGTTCATCGCCCAGGATGACAACCAGGTTAAGAGGAGACCACCCAATGACCAAACAAGAGCTTTACGCGCAATTCGGGCCGAAACTCAACGGCCCCGTGCCCGGCCCCAAGGCCAAGGCCGCCGTCGAGGCGGATGACCGGCTCATTTCGCCCAGCTATACCCGCTCTTATCCGCTGGTAGCCAAGCGCGGCCGCGGCATACGTATTGAAGATGTAGACGGCAACGAGTTTCTCGATTTCGCCGCGGGCATTGCCGTGACCTCGACTGGCCATTGCCATCCGGAGGTGGTTGCCGCAATTCAGAAGCAGGCAGCGGAGCTGATTCATATCTCCGGGACGGATTTCTACAACGAGCCACTGACGGACCTGGCGGAACGGCTCTCGGCAGTTGCGCCGATGCCGGGGCCGCACAGGTTTTTCTATGGCAACTCCGGCGCCGAGGCGATTGAGTGCGCGCTGAAGCTGGCCCGCTATCACACTGGGCGACAGAACGTGATCGCATTTCTGGGGGCGTTCCACGGGCGGACGATGGGCGCGCTGTCGCTGACTGGATCGAAACCGCAGCAGAAGCGCCGCTTCGGGCCGATGCTGCCTGGGGTGACGCACATTCGCTATCCCTATGCGTACCGCGGCTGTAGCGGCGGGGCGCAAGCGGAAGAAGCTTTCAGCATGGGTTGCGCGCGCTACATCGAGGAGAAGCTGTTCAAGACGATTCTGGCGCCCGAAGAAGTGGCGGCGATTTTCGTCGAGCCGATTCAGGGTGAAGGCGGCTATGTTGTGGCGCCGGACAACTTTTTGCGCGAGCTGCGCGCCATCTGCAATCGTCATGGGATTCTGCTCGTGGTGGACGAAGTGCAGTCGGGTGCGGGACGCACGGGCAAGTGGTGGGCGATTGAGCACTCGGGAGTGGAGCCGGATATCGTCTGCATGGCCAAGGGCATTGCCAGCGGGATGCCGCTGGGCATCTGCATGAGCCGCGCGGAGATTATGGATTGGGTGCCTGGATCGCACGCTTCGACCTTTGGCGGGAACCCGATATCGATTGCCGCAGCGCTGGCCACTATGGACGTGCTGGAGCGCGAAGGCATTGAAAACGCGGCGCGGGTGGGCGAGTTCATGCTGGAACGGCTGCGAGGCTGGAAGGAATCGCACCCGCTGATTGGCGATGTGCGCGGCCGCGGGCTGATGATCGGCATTGAACTGGTAAAGGACAAGGCGACTCGCGAGCCGGCGACGGCACTGCGGAATCGCTGGGAGACGATTGCTTTTGAAAAGGGCCTGATGGTGCTGGGCTGCGGCGAGACTTCGCTGCGGCTTTGTCCTCCGTTGATTGTGAGCGAGCAGGAAGCCACGGTGGCGTTGGACATTCTGGAAGAGTCGCTGGCGCAGGTGGAGAAGGAATTTCAGGAAGCCAACAGGTTGGAGGTTGTCAACGCATAGGCGGTTCCCAACTCGATCAAAAACCGATGCGGCCCGCCACGAAATACTGTGACGGGCCGCATTTACATTTGCCGCGTGGGCGGGGCAAAATGGCTGGGCATGGGATGGCTAGAGCGGAGGCGGATCGGTTTGGAGGAGCGCACGCTGGCTGCGGTGCGCTTGATTGCGCTGCGGAGCCGTTCGGACCAGGGCCCGGCGCATCTCAGAACCGGCATCGAGGGCGAGGATGCTGCGTTCTTTTACCTGCGACGCAAGGGGTTTGTTGTGGTTGCGCGGCGATGGTCTTCCCATTTGCAGCGCGGGGACGTGGATTTGATTGCGTGGGACGGGACAGTTCTGTGCTTCGTCGAAGTGAAGACGCGAACCGCGCACGATATGGCTGCGGCCCAGGTCGCAGTGGATTCCGCCAAACGGAATGCGCTGCGAAAGCTGGCGCGGCACTACGTGCGGCAGCTGCCGATGGAGACGAGTCCGCCGGTTCGCTTCGACGTGCTGAGCGTTTATCTGATTCCCGGAAAGGCGAAGGAATTTGTGCACTTTGAGGCGGCGTTTGGGTGGAGCGAGGGACGCGCGTGGGATGGGTGGGATGATTGAGGCTCGCAGCGACTGATGGAAGGCTGCGGAGATCACAGACTCACCCTTGCGCGTCATGGAACTCTTCGTGCCAGGCCATCTGGATGGCTTCGAGACGGGGCTCGTTGGATTTGGCGGGGTCGTCGGCAAAGCCGGGAAGCTCAGTGACGTAGCGGTGCAGGTCAGTAAAACGCACCGCCAGCGGGTCGAGATCGGGGAATTTCTCCTGCAATTGAATGCCGATTTCTTCGGCGTCGGTCCATAGGATTTCGCGAGGCATGTTTGCTCCTTACTTGCTCTCGGCCAGCGTCAGCGGCTTGCCTTCGGAGACGTAGTTACGGTTCCACTTGGGGATCTCGACTTCGTAGATGCCGGGCTTGGTGATGACGGCCTGGCAGCCAAGGCGCGAGTTCAACTGTTGGTCGGCGGCCATGTCCATGCGGTCGAGTTCGTCGTCGTCGGCCTCGCTGATGCCGGTCTGGTCTTTAATCCAGAGGTGGCAGGTGGTGCAGGCGCAGACGCCTCCGCAGGCATGGTCGAGAAAGATGTTGAAGTTCTCGGCGACGTCGAGGAACGACATCGGCTTGCCGTGATGATCGTAGGGCATGGTGCCGAACTCGAATTCAACGGTTTTGCCTTCGGGCTGGAAGGTGACGCGCACGAGTTTGTCGGCGGGAATGTTGGTCGTGTTTGCTTCGCTCATACAATCCGTCCTTTGCAGCGGGAGTGTCCGACGATCGTCGACATTCCCTCAGGGGTTAAACAGGTTGCGGAAAAAGGCCCGCTATGAAGAGGTTGTCCCTATTAGCCTTTGCAGGGGCTAAAGCCCAACATTGATTTGATTGGCTTTATCGGCCCGACTAAAGTCAGGCCCTGTTACAAAGCCATTGAAAACAGCTGTCAGAATCAGTTTTTCCGCAGCCTGTAAAGCCCAGGTTCATCATCGGCCAAGTGCGGCACGACTGAAGTCGTGCCCTTTCAAATCAAACTTTCTGAAACTATCGCTTTACTTGAACTCCGCGGCGGCCATGGGGTGAGGCGCTGTAACGGCCTCGCCCAGGTCTTCGTTGGCGGCGTCCATAGTTTTGCCGCGAATGGCTGTGGTGACTGCGGCTTCCATCATCAGCTCTGCGAATCTGCGCGTTGCTCGATCGAGATCCAGGGTTGCTTCGCGAATGGCCCTGTCGTCTTCGCCGAGCTTGACGGACTGGAGGCGGTCGCGTGCGGCGAAGATTGTGGACTGCTCTTCGCCGGTGAGTTGCGCCCAAGCCGGGCTCTGCGGAGCGCGTTCGAGGGCGGAGAGGATTGTGTCCGCTTCAAGGCGGGCTTCGATCAGGAGGCGCTTGGCAAAATCGGCCTCGGCGTTGTCGAAGGAATCGAGAATCATGCCCTCGACCTGCTCGTCCGTCAATCCATAAGTCGGCTTGACTTCTATTTTTGCGGCCTGGCCGCTGCGCTGCTCGCGGGCTGTCACTTTGAGAATGCCGTCGGCGTCGATAAGGAACTTGACCTCAATGCGGGGAAGGCCGGCAGACATGGGCGGAATGCCGCGAAGGTCAAAGCGCGCCAGGGAGCGGCAGGCGGCGGCCATTTCGCGCTCACCCTGAACAACGTGAATGGCGACGTTGGTCTGGCCTTCGACGCCGGTGGTGAAGTGCTCGGTCGCCGAAGCGGGAATCGTGGAGTTGCGCTGGATGATGCGGGCGACAGTGCCGCCGAGGGCTTCAATTCCCAGCGAGAGCGGCGTCACGTCCAGCAACAAAAGTTCTTCGGTGGACTTGGATGCGCCGGCGAGTATGTCGGCCTGGACTGCAGCGCCCAACGCAACTACCTCGTCAGGGTTGAGCTCGATGTGAGGCTTTTTGCCGCGGGCGGCGAGATGGAAGAGATCATCGACGAGTTGGCGAACGGCGGGAATGCGGGTTGAGCCACCGACGAGGACGACTTCGTCGATTTGATCGGCGGTGATGCCGGCGTCGGCGAGGGCCTGCTTGCAAGGGCCGGCGGTGCGCTCGAGGACGGGCTCGATGAGCATCTCGAAGACGGAGCGTGGAATCTCGCGCTGATAGCGGTCGCCGTTGGGAAGCTCGATGTCAAAGCGGGCTACTTCTTCGCTGGAGAGGCTGATCTTGGCTTCGATGGCGGCTTTGCGCAGGGCCTGCACTGCGCCGGGATGACTTCGCAGGTCTACGCCATGCTCGGCGTGAATTTCGTCGAGCGCAATGGCGAGCAGAAGGTTGTCAATGTCGTCGCCGCCGAGGTGGGTGTCGCCGTTGGTGGACTGGACTTCGAAGATGCCGTCGCGGAGCTTGAGGATGCTGATGTCGAAGGTGCCGCCGCCGAGGTCGTAGACGGCGATAGTGCCTTCCTTGGCGCGGTCGAGGCCATAGGCAAGTGCGGCTGCGGTGGGTTCGTTGACCAGGCGGAGGACTTCAAGGCCAGCCATGCGGCCTGCGTCCTTGGTGGCCTGGCGCTGCGCGTCGTTGAAGTAGGCGGGGACGGTGATAACGGCCTGGGTGACGGGAGCGCCGAAGAACCGCTCCGCGTTGCGCTTCAACTGGCGAAGAATGTAGGCGGAAATCTCGGGCGGCGTGAAGCGTAGTTCGCCGAGCGTAATGCGCGGGACTTCGCCTGCTTCCACATCGTCGGCGAGGCGAAAGGGGAAGAGCTTCAATTCGTTCTGGATCTCTTCAAGGCCGCGACCCATGAGGCGCTTGACGGAGTAGATGACGCGCTCGGGTGTTTCAATCAGCGCCTTGCGGGCGGTGTTGCCGACTGTGACAGTTGGCCTGCCGCCGTCGGCCGGGACAGGATCGAGAGCCACGACGGACGGTAGAAGATTGGAGCCGTCTACGCCGGGAATGACCACCGGCGCATCGCCCTGCATGTAAGCGACCAGTGAGTTGGTGGTGCCGAGATCGATGCCGACTACGCGGCCGGTCTGGTTTGATTCCGCCATGTTGATTTAATTTGCTCCCAGGGTTTCGGTCACGTCGCGGACCAGATTGCGAAGATAGCGACGCCGGTTGAGCAGGGCCACCATCGTGTCTTGCGCGGCGATTCGCGATGACTCATCGCCTGCGTCCCAGGCCTGCCACTGCGCGTGCAGGTCATCGTCCACCGCCGCGAGCAGGCCATCGAATTTGGTTTTTGCGTGCTCCAGATCTGCTTGAAGCTGAGGGTCTTCTTCGCCCATTTTGCGGGCCATGCGCATCTCTTCCAGCTGCATGTTCAGTTCGAAGGCTTCTTCCAGCAGGTCGTCGGGGACGCGCGAAACATCTTTGCGATCCTTGCCACTGTGCTCTTCGCCAATTTCCGCGCCTTCCAGCTTGAGCAGGTATTCGGTGCGGGTCAGCGGGTCTTTCAGGGTCCGGTAGGCGTCGTTGAGCAGGGCCGTATCCGCAAGGCTGAACTGGCGCTCATGATCGGTGGCGCGGGCAAAACGGTCGGGGTGTACCTTGCGGCTGAGACGATGGAACTCAAGCTCCAGCGCCGGTAGATCTACCTGAAAGCCACGCGGCAGGCTGAAGACCTGGAAGTAGTCTCCGCCGGGTGGCGGCTGGATTTTGCTGCAATGCGGGCAAAAGAGCGTGGAATGCGTGTGACCGACCGAGCACGACCAACACTCAATGGGGACCGCGGAATCGAGGACGTTGAACATAATAAGTGAACTCTTGCAGAGCGGATATCGGAGCAGGTATCAAGTGTGGTGTCTCAGAAGTTCATTGAAGAACAAATGCAGATCCTTCGACTCACCACCCCCAAACTGAAAAGCGTTTGGGGCCCCGTTCGCTCAGGATGACAGCAAAAGTAATTCAGGATGACAGCAATGCTGATTAAGAAGAAAAGGACGAACCGCAGCCGCAGGAGCGCGAGGAGTTCGGATTGATGAAGTTGAAGCCCTGCCGCATCAGCGTTTCTTCGTAGTCCAGCGTCATGCCGTGCAGGTAGAGAAACGACTTGGGGTCGACGAAGATGCGCACGCCGTCGAAAGTGTAGATGCGGTCACGCTCGCGCGGGCGCGTATCGAACTTGATGGAGTACGAAAGCCCGGAGCAGCCGCCGCCCATCACGCCCAGGCGCAGGCCGCCTTCTTCCGGCGAAACGGCTTCCTTGGCCATGGCCACACGGATCCGCTTGACGGCCCGATCCGTGACTTGCAGTCCACCCGGCGCGCCGTGGCTGGGACCCTGCGGTGCCGCCGGTTGTGGCTGCGCCGCGAAGGCCCCTTCGGCCGGCTTCGATTCAATTGTCACCATGTTCGACATGCTTGCCTTCTTGATTAGTGAGTTGCGGTAGCCGTGCCGGCGGCGGCCAACGACTCGGCTACGCCGTTCTTCTTCTTCCAGTCGCCGATGGCTGCGCGAATGGCGTCTTCGGCCAGCACCGAGCAGTGGATCTTGACGGGAGGAAGCGAGAGTTCCTTCACAATGTCAGTGTTCTTGATCTCGAGCGCATCGGAGACCGTCTTGCCCTTGATCCACTCCGTCGCGAGCGATGAGCTGGCGATGGCCGAGCCGCAGCCGAAGGTCTTGAACTTGGCTTCTTCAATGACCTGGGTTTCGGGGTTGACGCGGATCTGGAGGCGCATGACGTCGCCGCACTCCGGAGCGCCGACCAGGCCGGTGCCCACTTCGCTGGAAGCCTTGTCGAGCTGGCCCACGTTGCGCGGATTGTTGTAGTGGTCGATTACCTTGTCGCTGTATGCCATTGGATTACTCCTCTGCGGGGGAAGCCGCTTCAAAAACGTTATCAGTTATCAGTTATCAGTTATCAGTTATCAGCTGTCTGTCTCGGGTCGAAGAGTACTGACAACTGATCACTGACCACTGCTCTTAGTGCGCTGCCCATTGAATCTTGGTCAGGTCTATGCCTTCCAGCACCATCTCATAGAGCGGGGAAAGCTGGCGCAGGTGCTTCACAATGTCGATCACCTTGGCGGCGACGTAGTCCACTTCCGCCTGGGTGTTGTAGCGGCCGAGGCCGAAACGGATGCTGCTATGGGCCACATCGTCGCCGAGTCCGAGAGCCTTCAATACATAAGATGGCTCAAGCGTCGCGGAGGTGCAGGCAGATCCCGAAGAAACTGCAACGTCGTTGATTCCCATCAGCAGCGACTCACCTTCCACATAAACGAAGCTCATGTTCAGGTTGCCGGGCAGGTGGTGTTCCATGTTGCCGTTGATGTGGACGTAGTCGAGCTCGGACTCAAGCTTTTCCTTGAGCCGGTCGCGGAGGCCCCGGAGGTAAGCGGCTTCCGAGTCCATCTCCTCGGAGGCGATGGCGCATGCTTTGCCAAGGCCGACAATGCCCGGGACGTTCAGGGTGCCGGAACGCATGCCGCGCTCGTGGCCCCCGCCGTCGATCTGTGCGGCAATCTGCACGCGCGGGTTGCGGCGGCGAACATAGAGAGCGCCTACGCCCTTGGGGCCGTAAATCTTGTGCGCGGTGAGCGACAACACGTCGATGTTGTCGGTGATGACGTTGACGGGAACCTTGCCCACGGCCTGAACCGCGTCGGTGTGGAAGATGACGCCCTTCTCGTGACAGAGCTTGCCGATCTCGCGGATGGGTTGGATCACACCGATTTCATTGTTGGCGTACATGATCGAGACCAGGATGGTCTTGTCGTCGATGGCGCGCTTGAGGTCCTCGATATCGATGAGGCCGTCGGCTTTCACGGGGAGATACGTCACGCGATAGCCGTGCTTCTCCAGGCGCTTGCAGGTGTCCAGAACGGCCTTGTGCTCGGTAACCTGGGTGATGATGTGGTTGCCGCGTTCGCGGTACATCTCAGCGATGCCCTTGATGGCCAGGTTGTTGGACTCCGTAGCGCCGGAGGTGAAGATGATCTCCTTGGCGGTGGCGCCGATGAGCTTGGCGATCTGTTCCCGTGCCGTTTCCACGGCCTGTTCTGCTTCCCAGCCAAAGGAGTGGTTGCGGCTGGCCGCATTGCCGAACTTGGTGGTGAAGTACGGCAGCATCGCTTCCAGAACCCGCGGATCCATGGGGCTGGTCGCGTGATTATCCATATAAATCGGCAAACTTACACCTGCCGGCACTTCAACATTGCTGGCTACTGTACCCATCTCGACTCTCCATCCTTCTCGGTACTCAACTCCGCCAAATGCGGAGGCAAAATCTGAATGACAGCGTACTTGCGTTAGAGCGTCAGTGCTACCAGGCCTTGCGCGGCGTGTGCGCGCTGGGCCGGCTGTTCGTGTTCGGCCAGATCCTGAATACTGATGCTCTTCAGAACTCCGGCGATGGTTTCGTTTACCCGCGCCAACGGTTCCTTGATGGTGCAACTCGGGGTAAGGTCGCAGTTCTTTGCGCCCTTTGTGCAGGAGGTAATGAAAAACGGCCCGTCAATCGCGTGAATCACTTCGTAGGCTGAAATCTCGCGGGCATCGCGCGCCAGTGCGTAGCCGCCATTCATCCCGGCATGGGAACGAAGCAGACCGCTCTTGGTGAGCGACTGCAGGATCTTGGCCAGAAGCTGGGCGGGAATGCCGTATGCGTCGGCGACATCCTTGGCGCTGAGCGCAGGCTTTTCCGGGTGCTCGGCAAGGTACTTGAGCGCCATCAACCCGTAATCGGCTTTCTTGGTGAGCTTGAGCATGGAATATCCGACTTCTTCGGTCCGGATTCAGTATACGACCATTTGTGTCGGAGATTCAAGCCCGCATTGGAATCCTTTTGGTGTTGCGGGAAAGGGAATCTGGGCGGTTGAGTAAAGATTCAACAAAAAGGCGTTTCAAATTACTCAAAAGACCGCTACAATCTTGCGGAAAGAGGACTTCGGTCCAAAAATTCCGAGGCGATGGCAACCATCTGCAAGCACCCCAGGGTACGTATCGTTTCCCGGCACGAAGACATGGAGTTTGTCGAGTGCCTGGAGTGTGGCGAGGTCTTTGACTCCGAGGAGTTCCGCGACATGGAGATTGAAGAAACCGCTGAGACTGAGGACGTTGTAGGCGACGAATAAGCCCACCGAGCGAGCGCTTTAGCGGACGCCATGGCTCCCGTTGGCAGGGGCGCTGACCCTGCGCGACGCAATCCAGGCGTAGTGGAATCCTGAAACGACGGTCAGAACCATGGTTGCGTCCAGGGCGACCGTGCGCACATCGGCGACCCACTGCCCCTGGTTAATCTGGTGCAACAGCACTGCGGCCACTGCGGCTACCTGGGCCAGGGTGTTGGCCTTGCCGAAGATGCTGGGCGTAAACTCTCGTCGCCCGACGGCGGCATAGAGCAGAGCCGCGACCACCAGGATGCCCACGTCGCGGCCGAAGACCATGATGGTAACTCTGGCCGGAATCAGTCCTTTATGAAACAGGACGAGGAACAGGGTGCTGAGGAGCAGCTTGTCGGCTACCGGGTCAAGATAGGAGCCGAGTACGGTTCGCTGCTGCAGGATGCGGGCCAGCGTGCCATCCAGCGCATCGGTAAGCCCTGCTGCCAGGAACAGGTAAAAGCTGAGCGCATAGCGGTCTTCCAGGATCGCGGAAACAAGAAATGGAGCGAGACAGATGCGCGCCAGCGTGAGCAGGTTGGGTGCGTTGCGCAATGGATTCAATCGCGTACTGGAAACATCGGACATGAAAGACTCAACTTGCCTGGAACTTGAACGTCGAACAGTCGCCCTAATTGTCTAAAACAAAAGATAGTTAGCGGCCCAGAGCCGGAGCGCGAACTGGTTCCAGCAAAGCGCGGGTTAAGCGCGGGGCTGGGGAATTGCACTCTGCATTCGTGAATGATGGTACAGCATGGGCTTCCTTAGCGACAGATACGGGTTGGCTTTCCGTCCGGTTCCGCGTATACTGAAGATTCGGCAAGCTGCCGGTGTTGTGTGCCCACACGCACGCCGATGGCTTTCCCGGCGAAATCTCCGGCTTGAGTGACCATTGAAAGACGGTCTGAGGCTTCGAGGGATGGACTCGGGCAGCACGAAACAGAAAAAGTTTGGAGCGAAGTCATGGCACAGGTATGCGACATTTGCGGCAAAGGGCCGCAGTTCGGCAACAACATCTCACACGCACACAACGTTTCGCGGCGCCGCTGGAACGTGAATCTGCAGGCCGTGAAGGCCCTGGTGAACGGCGTTTCCAAGCGCATTCGCGTTTGCACCAGCTGCATCAAGAGCGGCAAAGTCGCCAAGTCGTAAAACAGGCACGGCAACCTAGTTCGAACGAAATTCAGCTTTCGCAAAACCCCGTCCGCTGCGGACGGGGTTTTGTTGTGTACGCCTGTACAGAAGGCCTTTTACGAGCATTAATTGCCTGGAATGGACTTCGCAATTGGGTCTTCCCACGGAAACGCTTCCGAATCCAGGCCGGTGGGCGACCAAGCCTTCACCACCGCCTCACCGATTCTGGCCAGCGTCTTTTCGGCGTCGTTGTCGCCGGTCCAGCGCTGGTCGGCATTTTCCCAGGTGAAAGCGGCAATCACGACTGGTCCATTCTTCGTTGCAATCAGTGCGACATCGTTGCGGACCTGGTCGAGAGCGCCGGTTTTGTTGGCGATGGCGGAGCCGTGCTCGCTGGTGTCGAGCGCTTCGAGATAGCGAGGCAGACTGTCGCGATCCTGCTGGCTGCGCAGCATGTGCAGGATCGCCCCGCAGAGTGCTCCATCTCCCGGCAGCGGCGCACTTCCGTCGAGGCTGAGCCGGCACTCGGCCACGCGCTGCATGATGGAAGCCATCTCGGCAGCCGTTGTTTTGCCCAGGCCGAATTTGGGCTGATCGGGCGGCATCGGCCCTGTGGCGGGAACATAAACCTTTTTGTAAAGAACAGTCTGCTTGAGCCCGGCGGCGCGGATCGTAGCGTTGATATGGTCGAGGCCCAGACGGTCGATGGCGAGGTTGGTCGCGGTATTGTCGCTGAGCACCACCATCAGGTGGAGCGTGTCTCGCAGTGTGAGCGGGAGCGGCGCCGTCAATTGGCCCAGAACCCCCGCACCCGCTACCTGGTTGGCCTTGGTCAGCACCAGCTTTTCTTCGAATGAGGCTTTCCCGGCTCGGATCTGCTCAGCCGCGTCGAGCAGAATGCCCATCTTGATGACGGAGGCCGTCTTCACCGGCTCATCGGGATCGAACGATGCGGTCTGCCCAGTTTTCAGGTTATGCGCGAAGACGGCAACTTTGCCGTGATGTGCGGCGGCGATGGCGGCCAGTTGCTGATCGAGTTGCTTGTCGTCTTGAGCGAGCGTCAGCTGGGCACTGACGACAGCCGCGTTGAGGAGTGCGGCTGCCAGCAGAATTGAAACGCGAGGAAAGGACATGCGGCCAGCTTATCGCGAGCGCGGCGACTGGGGCTATGTTCACTCTTTGGGCTAAGCGTCCTGAGCTCAAAGTTCTTTGTAAAATCCGCGAAAGAGCAAAAGCAGATCCTTCGACTCACCACCCCCAAACTGAGAAACGTTTGGGGCCCAGTTCGCTCAGGATGACAGTCTCTGTTTAGGGTTGAATTCTAGATTCAGGGCTCTAACTCCGTGGCGTCGGCGCGCGTAAAGGTGAGCGAAGCGGAGTTGATGCAGTAGCGCAGGCCGGTGGGGCGGGGGCCGTCGGGAAAGACGTGGCCGAGGTGGCCACCGCATTGGGCGCAGGTGACCTCGATACGGCGCATGCCGAAGCTGCGGTCTTCATGCTCGACGACGTTTTTTGAGTCGGCGGGGAGCATGAAGCTGGGCCAGCCGCAGCCGGAATCGAATTTGGCTCCGCTCATGAACAGCAGCGCACCGCATCCCGCACAATGGTAGTTGCCCGTCTCGTGATTCTCAGTGAGAGCGCCGGTAAAGGCCCGTTCTGTTCCCTTTTCGCGCAGCACATGGTACTGCTCCGGCGTCAGCATTGCCCGCCACTCCGTTTCGCTGCGGACTACTTTTTCATCCAACTCGGCCATGATTGCCTCCTGTAGCCATCTCGCTCCCGTTGGATGCTCGAGGGAGGGACAAAGTAACAGCGAACCGCTCTAGACTTCCGCCACCAGCTCGATTTCGACCAAGACGTCCTTGGGTAGGCGGCTGACCTCAACCGTGCTGCGGGCCGGGGGAATTACGCCCCCAGGGGCAATGTATGCGCCGTAGATCGCATTCATGGCGGCGAAGTCGTTGAAGTCTCTCAGGAAAACGGTGGCCTTGACGGCCTGTGCCAGGCTTGACCCGGCGGCCTCGAGAATGGCTTTCAGGTTTTCCATTACCTGCGTGGTCTGCTCGGCAATGCCCGGAGCTACAACCAGCCCCGTAGACGGGTCAAGCGCGATCTGGCCGGCAGTGAAGATGAGATTCCCCACGCGAATGCCCTGCGAATAGGGGCCGATTGCGCCGGGAGCCAAGGGGGTTGCGATGACTGATTTGGTCATGTCTTGATTGTAGCGGCTCGATTGTAATTGCCGGTTGCATGGTCGCGATCCTAGCGCCACACCGCCAGCAGGCCGCCCGTCACCAGCAGGCAGACCAGCCAGTAGCCGGTGTTGATGGCAAACAGCTTGAACGGCCGTCCTTCGTAGATGTAGCTCGCCGCCAATGGCGCGGCAATAAAGCCCAGCCACAGGATGAACCCGGTGAGCATCCCCGCGGGATAAGTGTATGCGCCCGACCAGATTGCCACGTGGGCAGTCATCAGCGAAGTGACCAGGCTGCCGACGAACGAGGCGACCATGCCCATGATCATGCTGTTCTTCTTGACCGAGTCCTTGCGGACGAAGATCATGGCCATCCAGGGCTTGGCAAACAGGGCGGGCGAGTACCAGAGGGCGCCGATGAAGAATTGGATCAGGGCCGAAACCAGGATGGCCCAGTGATTGAAGTGAAGGTGCTGCATCTTGAAACCTCCGTGACGGGTGGGCGTTAGTCTCCAGTGGACGAGGAAGCCCAGGGGAGCAGGAGATGCGTCTTTCGGCCTTCTGGAAGATGTGCACTTGACTGTGCCGGACGGCAGGGGCGATGTCAAGGGAAAATCCACGCGGATGCAATGATCAGCGGCGCTTCAGGGCTTCCAACTCGTCGAGGGTACGGGGCCAGTCTTTGCCCAGCAGGCGCGAGAGGCTGCGATCGGCCAGGACTTTTCCGCCGGTCTGACAGCGTGCGCAGTAGTTCGTCTCGTTGTCGGCGTAGCGGATGCGCTGGACTTTTTCCCCGCAGCGGGGGCAGGGCTGATCGAACTTGCCGTGCACTGCGAACTCCGAGCGGAATGCCGTTACGCCTTCGGGAAAACTTCTCTCCGCTTCCTTGTGCAGGCGGTCGATCCAGATTTGGAGGGTGGCGCGGGTTGCGGAGAACAGGCGAGTCCACTCTTCGGCGCTTAGTTTGTGGGTGAGCGTTACCGGGGAGAGATGCGCGGCATGCAGGATTTCGTCGGAGTAGGCGTTGCCGATGCCGCTGACCAGGCGCGGGTCAGTGAGTGCGCGCTTCAGGGTGCGATTTTCTGCCGTGAGCGCGGAGCGAAATCCGGCTACGTCGGTCGCGAAGATTTCCACGCCGCCGGGGTCGATTGTGTAAAGGCCCTGCTCGCCGCGCACCACGTGGAGCGAGGCGCGGCGCTTGCTCCCGGCCTCGGTCAGGGTGAGCGAGCCGGTGGGAAAGTCAAAAGCGGCCAGGGCATTGCGACCGGCGAGCTTGGCCTCCGGAGCCTTCCAGTGGAGGCGGCCGGCAATCATCAGATGGAGCACCAGCCAAAGGTCGCCTTCGACGCCGATGGCAATGCGCTTGCCGACGCGACGGAGGGCCGTGACGGTGCGGCCTTCAACACTTGCAAGCGGAGGGTCGACAGTGCGGAGAAGAAAGACACTGACCAGGCGCACGTGTTCGAGTGGCTGACCGAGGACGCGAGCCTCGATGGCGCTGATGTAGGCGGCAATGTCGGGAAGCTCCGGCATGCGCGGCTTTCACGGTACCGATCCCCAGGGATTGAGGACCAGATCAGCATAGCGAAAAAGCCTAACGTGTGGAGAATTGTTCGGTGTCAAGCTCTGCGCCGGCGGGAATTACTCTGGCCGGAATGCCGACAGCAGTGGCGCCGGGAGGAACATCCGCAAGCACCACCGCGTTTGCTCCGATTTTGCAGTGATCGCCAAGCCGGATGCCGCCGAGCACCTTCGCGCCGGCGCCGATATCGACGTGCCCACCGACTTGCGGCGAACCGGTCTTTGTGCCGCCGGTTCCCAGCGTCACTTGATGGAAAATGAGGCAGTTTGGGCCGATGGTCGCATCTGGATGAATGACGATGCCGTTGGGATGCGGAATCAGCAGGCCTCCGCCGATGGACACATTCAAGGGGATGTCGGCGCCGGTGATGGCCGACCAAAACCGGTGCATCAGCACATTCCAGTAGCGTCCGAGGAAGCCGATCGGCCCGCTCTGCAATGCAAAGGCTTGATATTGGCGAATGGAGCGCAGCAGTTGGCGGCCGGGATCCCACGCGGCGCGGAGTTGCTCCCGTGACCAATCGGGCTCGACGGATGAAACCTCATTCGCTGTGTGAGCGCTTGAAGGGCCGGGATTTCGCTCTACGCCCCGACTTGCAACAGACATTCAATCCTCCAACTTATCGAATGGTTTTTGCCTATCGAGGTTCCTGCTCTGGTTCCTGGACGACTATTTTCTGGAACGTTGGCTGGGGTCAGGGTAACATCGCGAGAAGTCAAAGATGGGACGCGCGGCATAAAAGCTCTGCCGTCACGAGCAGGGCCGAAAATTTCCTTGACGGTTTGGGGTGAGCAGCGATTACAGTCATATGGGGCCGCAATCCTGACGGATTTGGAATTCCAACCATCAACTCACCGTTTGGAATGCCAGAATTTCCTGCGCAAAAATGACCATCCGCAAAGCGCTTCCATGAATTGCAAGTCAACCGCAAGGAATCGGGCGTTTCACGCCTCAACGCCCTCAAACCCACCCTTTGAATCACTCAAGTGAGCGGCAATACTCTCAGCCTCAGGCGGTTGGGTCACGCGCTGCGGACATGACGGCAGATCAATTTCGAATTCTGAATCCAGCGAGCAACGGCACCGGGCAATCCAATGGAAATGGAGCGGGACATGACGATGTTGGCAGCAATGTCAAAGCAGGTTACGAAGAGCGCGGCCGGGCTGAAGTGGGCAGCGGCGCTGCTGATGGTTCTCTCTGCCGTGGCGGCACACGCATCAGACGGCGTGGTGGTGGCCGATACTTACGTAAGCAGCGTGAATGCTGGTGCGAACTACGGCGCCCTGTCAAACCTCTACGTGAACAGCAATGGGACGACGCTGATTCAGTTTGACTTGTCTTCCCTGCCGGCTGGTACCACCGCGAGCCAGATTGGCGCGGCCTCGCTGAAGATCTACCTGAACCGGGTGAACACCGCCGGAACGATCAACATTGCCGCCGTGACCAGCGCGTGGACCGAGTATGGGGTTACGTTCAACAATCAGCCGAGTTATGGCTCGGCGGTGGCATCGGGGGTCTCTGTTTCTCAAGCGCAGCAGTTCATCGTGGTAGACGTGACTGCGCAGGTGCAAAGCTGGCTGAATGGGGCACAGAACTTCGGAATTGCGCTTTCAACAACTTCGGCGGATGTCGTGTTGGACTCCAAGGAAAACGACGAGACGAGCCATGCTGCGCATCTAGACATCACCGTAGTCTCGCAAGGACCACAAGGGCCGCAGGGTACGCAAGGTCCGCAGGGGGTGCAGGGACCGCAGGGTGATCAGGGCCCGCAGGGGGTGCAGGGGCCTCAGGGCAACCAGGGCTCGCAAGGCCCGGCTGGCCCCAGCGGGCTTGGCGTCAACGCATTTACCACGCTGCTCTCCTTCAACAACTGGGGTCCGCCGGAAGCCGCAAATACCATCTACTACACCGATCCAAGTCACCTGCAGGGCAACAACGACGACTTCCCCAATCCTGCGGATAACATCACATCCATTCAGTCGGCTGGCTACGCGAACTTTTTGATTGCACCCACTAACTGCACCATGAGTGCCCTCACGCTGGCGGTCAACAACTACTACACAGCAACGTCGGACACTGTGACGGTCAGGGTCTATCACAACGGTAGCGCAACATCCATGGTCGCCCAGGTCTCGGTGAATGGAAACGCGGCGACCGTAAAAGATACAACGGATACATTTGCCGTGAGCGCGGGCGACACCATCTCCCTTGGCTACGAGGAGACGGACGTGAATGGCTACAACAGGAACACCATCGGGCTGGTCTGCCAGTGACGCAAGGGGTTCGTTTTTCTTTCCGGGGAGAAACGGCCAATTGGAGTATGCAGTATGAAACGAATCGAAGGAGCAAGGTACATGGCAGCCATCGTGCTGCTGGTTGTGTCGGCAGCAGCGGCGCATGCTACCGAAGGCGTGGTCGTGGCCGACACGTATGTGAACAGCGCCCATCCCACAACCAATTACGGCACCCTCTCAAACCTCTATGTGAACGGTACCGGCACGACGCTGATACAGCTTGACCTGTCATCGCTACCCGCTGGGACGACGGCCGGCCAGATTGGCGCGGCATCGCTGAAGCTGTATGTCAACCGAATCAATGCATCGGGACTTATCAACATTCTTCCGGCGACCAGCTCGTGGGGCGAGTACACGGCGACATACGCGACGCTGCCTTCGCTGGGCTCGACGGTGGCGTCGTTCACGCCTGCCGTGGCACAACAGTTCATCGTTGTCGATGTGACTGCACAGGTGAAGAGCTGGCTCAATGGGGCTGCGAACGACGGCATCGCGCTCACGACCAGTTCAGCGGACGTGGTGTTCGATTCCAAGGAAAACGACGAGACGGGGCACGCGCCGTACCTCGACATCACGCTCATTTCGCAGGGTGCACAAGGTCCGCAAGGTCCGTCTGGATCAGCGGCCACGGTCTCGGTTGGAACAACGGCGACGGGAGCTCCGGGATCGAACGCCAGCGTGACCAATGCCGGCACCGGCAGCGCTGCGGTTTTCAACTTCACAATTCCAGCGGGCTCCACGGGCGAACAGGGTCCACAAGGCCCAGCCGGATCGGGCGGTGGAGCATGGATCTCCGGCACGGTTTACGCTGCAGGCTCCGTGGTGAGCGACCACGGCAACCTGTTTGTTGCGACCTCAGGAAACACCGCGAGCAGCAGCAATGAGCCTGGCAGCAGCGGCGCCGCGTCTTCGTGGGCAGGCATGTCTCCGGGCAGTTCGTTTGCGTGGACGGAGACCTTTATCAATTCCCAGGATACCAACCCGAATTACCTGGCCCCAACCGGCTTCCAGTCGCTCTCTACTGTCTACTCAGAGGACCCTGGAGACGGGGTCGTCTACTCTCCTGCGTCCTGCACGGTCCGGTCATTGACGGTTCATCAGGTTTACGAGGCGGCGTCAGGCGGAAGCGGCGCTGAAGGCACGACCATCACCTTGCGACACAACGGTAACAATACCTCGGTGAGCTGCTCAATCAACGGTCTATCTTCAGGCACTGGTTCCTGTACCAGCACCAACAGCGTCTTTGTTGCTGCGGGAGACAAGCTTGAGTATGAGGTCACCCAGAACAATGGCAATCCCTTTGTAATGACCACTCCATTGCTGGTTTGCAACTGAGCCGTGCGGCGGCCGGAGTTGACAACTAATTGCAAGGAGTGCGACGGAAGAACGGACCTGACATGAAGCACAACGCGCCGGGGAATCGAGAAGAGTCTGAACGAGCGCCGCAGGCGGCACTGGCACAGAGAGTGCCTTCTCTTGGGATGTACCCGACAAGGAGACGAAGCATGGGTGAGCGCATGGGACTGCGATTCTTGGGATTGACGGCAATGGCGTTGCTTGTGGCAGGAAGCACGGCACTCTTTGCTCAGAATGCGGCCCAGCGCGCGGCGCTTGCCAAGCTGGAGCGCGCGCGCTCCAGTGCCATGGCGAACGCGAAAGTGCACCCCGGCGCAAGTCCGCGCACCAAGGTAGGGTCAGAGCTCGTGCCGCTTGGCGGAGTCGGATCCCCTGGAAGCCCTCTCGATTTGCCGCATGGCGTGGCATTCGACCCGGCCGGCAACCTGTATATTGCCGACACCAACAACCATGTGATCCGCGAAGTGAACCTGGCGGGAACAGTTACCATGGTCGCCGGTGACGGGGAGCAAGGCTACGCCGGAGACGGCGGCCCTGCCACTTCCGCACTGCTCGATTCGCCGGCAGGTGTAGCCGTCGACTCCAACTCCAACATCTACATCGCAGACACCCACAATCATGCGATCCGGGAGGTGCTGGCCTCCAACGGCAACATCTCCACCATTGCGGGCATCGGCGGACCGGGCTTTTCCGGTGACGGCTCGACGGCCACCGGGGCCGCGCTGGACTACCCAACCGCGGTTACCGTGGATTCAACCGGCAATGTATACATCGCCGACACCAACAACCATCGCATCCGCGAGATCAGCGGCGGCATCATCAACACGGTGGCGGGCAACGGGGATCAGGCCTACGAAGGGGACGGTGTTGCTGCGACGGCAACCGGTCTTGATTCGCCCAACGGGGTTGGCGTGGATGGCGCACTCAATATTTATATCGGCGACACGCACAATCAGCGGGTACGCATGGTGACCAAAAGCACGGGCTTGATTGCCACTCTTGCAGGAACCGGCGCCAAAGGGTTCAACGGCGACGGTATGGCGATAGCGGCGTCACTGGCCCGCCCGCGCGGTGTTGCCGTGGACATCTACGGGAATGTCTACGTGGCGGACAGCGACAATAACCTGATCCGCACCATCAGTGGTGGCAACCTTACGACGATTGCCGGCAACGGAACCGAGGGCGTAAACCCCGGGGGCACAGATTCCACCAGCACATCGCTCGACACGCCCGATAGCGTGGCCGTCCTGGGCACATCGATCCTCTTTTCTGACACGGAAAACAGCGTGATCGGGGACGTCATGGTGGCGCCGCCGCCGGTGACTCTGTCGGCCACCAGTATTGCCTTTGGCGGAACCGAGGTTGATACCTGGAGCACATCGCAATGGGTGAGCGTGATCAACACCGGGACAGCGTCTTTGTCGATCTCCAGCATCACGTTGAGCGGGGCCAACACATCGCAATTCGCCATGGACAATACGTGCGGGCCAACGCTGGCTGTGGGATCGGGTTGCTACATACACGAACACTTCCAGCCGACAGTGGCCGGACCGGCCTCTGCATCGATTGTCATTACCGATAGCGCCGCCAATTCCCCCCAAACCATCTTGTTAAGCGGCACAGGATTGACGCCGACCTCCTCGCTGGTATTCCTGCGGACCAGCATTCCATTCGGCTCAGCGAATGTGGGAACGTCGACCGGCGAGCAACAAGTCAGGGTGACCAACACGGGCGGAACAGCAATTTCATTTACCAGCATCGCTGTCACAGGCGGGAATGCTTCGTCGTTTGATTTCGCCAACGACTGCGGCGCCAGCCTGGCGGCAGGAGCGAGCTGCATCATCCACGGGCACTTCGCTCCCACAGTGACCGGAGCGCTGACCGCGTCGGTCGTCCTCATCGATAGCGACAACAATTCTCCGCAGAGCATTACTCTGAGCGGAACGGGCGTGCAGCCGCTGGTGAGTCTGTCGTCTCCCAATCTTGCCTTCGGCTCGACGACCTTGAACACGCCGGCCGAATCGCAGTCGGTGACACTGACCAACACCGGCACCGCAGCCCTGGCAATCACCAGCATAGCGGTAACCGGAACGAATGCGCCGGAGTTTGCTTTCTCCAACAACTGCGGAACAAGCCTGGCGCCGGGGGCAAGCTGCTCCATCCACGGGCACTTCGAACCGACGGCTCTTGGCGCCTCGACCGCATCGGTGACGATCACTGACAACGCGCCCGACTCGCCGGAAAGTATTTCACTCACCGGAACCGGCGCGCCGGCGACAGATTCGGTCACCATCTCCGCCACTAGCCTTTTGCCCGGCTCGACGCCCACCAATCTTGTGTTTGGCTCTATCGATACGGGCGAGTGGAGCCAATCGCAATATGTGAGCGTCACCAATACCGGAACTTCAACCTTGTCGATCTCCAGCATCATGGTCGGCGGGCTCAATGCGTCTCAATTCGTCTTCAGCAACACATGCGGCGCGACCCTAACAGTTGGTGCGAGTTGCGTGATCCATGGGCACTTCCAACCCACCGCAACAGGACCCATGACGGCAATGGTAACCATCACCGACAGCGACACCACTTCGCCGCAGACGATTGCACTGAGCGGGACCGGCGTAACTTCCTCGATAACTCTTTCGCCCAGCAGCCTGGCGTTTGCGGCAACCACCGTCGGAACGTCCAGCGTGTCGGAGCAGGTGACGATGACCAATGTCGGCAGTTCTCCCTTGACGGTCAGCGGCATAGCTGTCACTGGCACGAATGCGTCCTCATTTGTCTTTGGCAACAACTGCGGAGCGAGCCTGGCGATCGGAGCAAGCTGCACGATCCACGGACATTTTGCACCCACGGCTACAGGCCTGGTGACCGCCTTTGTCACCATCACATCCAGCGATCCCGGATCACCGGCAACCATCAAGCTGAGCGGGACGGGACAATAAAGGATTGGACGGCGACGGCGAGAGGTCGCAGTTGGTAATTTCGGCCTTGGCGGCTGGTGTTCCGGTGCGTGGAGGGCGTGCGCCTGAAAAGGCAGACGCGCCACAACAAGGCGCAGCCGAGACTAATGTTGACATGCGTATGGAATCGCAATAGCCTACGAATGCTTTCCAATGGGCTCCGTGCTCTCCCCTGTCTCAGGCTGAATCAAGGGTCAACATCTTCAAGTTTCCTCCTAGCCCGACTGAATCGGGCCGTCCAGAGGCGCGCTTTTTGAGCTGGCATCTGTGTATCGCTTTGCGACCGCGACGCGGCCGGTATTGCTCTCGAGCGCAAACGTGAACAAGCGGACGATTCGCGTCCGTACCAACACGGAAATCGAGAGTCGATTCCAGAAAGCGGTGAGTTGTGCTTCCTTCTGCCATTTCCTCCACCGGGCATGAAAACTCTGTCTTCTCGCCCGACAGCACTGCATGCCAAAGATTCAAGCGAGTGTGCGTCGCCGGAGCGGCGAGTTTGGCGCTGTCCCTGCTGGCTGGCGTTCCGCTGGGCGCGCAGACGGCGCATTACACTCCGGCAGTCGTGACCCTGGGGAGTGGACTCAGCACTCCCACAGGGGTGACGGTTGACGGTTACGGCAACGTATACGTCGCCGACAACGGAAACAGCGTGATAAAGGAGATTCTGGCGGTGAACGGAGTCATCCCCGCCAGCCCCACGATCAACACGCTGGGCAGCGGATTCGCCAATCCATTTACCGTGGCAGTGGACGGGAGCGGCAACGTTTATGTCACAGATTACGGCAACAAACAAGTCAAGGAGATTGTGGCGGTGAACGGCACGATTCCTGCGAACAATCCCACGATCAAAGTGCTGGGTGGTGGATGGGGCTTTATCTTCGGCTCGGCGGTGGACGGAAGGGGCGACGTGTTCATTACGAACTACGGCGCGAATCAAGTGGCCGAGATTATGGCGGTCAAGGGCGTGATTCCTGCCAGCCCGAAGATCAATACGCTGGGCAGCGGGTTCAATATTCCCGCGGGCGTGGCGGTGGACGTGAACGGGAATGTCTACATCGGCGATCAAAACAACAATGCTGTGAAGGAAATTCTCGCGTCGGGTGGTTATACAACTGTCAATGTCCTGGCCGGAGGATTCAACACCCCCGACGGCGTGGCAGTGGATGCAAGCGGCAACGTCTTTGTGGCCAACGACGGAGGTAATGAGATAAACGAGATTGTGGCGGTGAATGGCAGCATCCCCGCCAGTCCCACCGTACTCACCCTTCCCGGCTCCTACCTGCAGCCATTTGATGTGGCAGTGGACCTGAGCGGCAACGTCTATGTCGCGGATCGCGGCAACAATGCGGTAAAGCAGATTCAAACAGGAGGCGGGAATTTCGGCGCGATGAATGTGGGGACTCCCAGTTCGTCTCCCATAACCCTGACGTTCACGTTTGACACAGCAGGCACACTTGGTTTGACTGCAGTGCTGACACAGGGCGTTCCGTTGCTGGACTTTTCCGATGCCGGCGGGGACACCTGTCTGGCAAACACGGCGTACACCGCGGGACAGACCTGCACGGTGAACGTGAACTTCAAGCCGACCGCGCCGGGGGTGCGAAGTGGTGTGGTTGAGCTGCTGAGCCTGTCGGGCGCGGTTCTGGCATCGGCTCCATTGCGGGGAGTCGGGGTAGGTCCGCAGACGACCTTTGCCACCGTTGCGTCGGGCATTGCCCAACCGGCGGAATCGTGGGTCGTGGGCAGCGGATTCAGCGGCCCTGGTGGCTTAGCAGTGGATGCGAGTGGGAACGTGTTTGTCGCCGATACCGGCAACAACGCATTGAAGGAAGTGTTCGCTGCAGGTGGCTGGACCACGGTCACTACACGGGCAACTGGATTCAACGCGCCGAATGGCGTGGCCATTGACGGCGACGGCAATATCTATGTGGCCGACACCTTCAACAACGAGATAAAGCAGATTGTGGCGGCGGGGGGCTACACCACGGTCAATTCCATTGGCAGCGGCTTCTTGAATCCCTACGGTGTGGCAGTGGATGCGAGCGGCATAGCAACGGCGCGGTGAAGGAGATTATGGCGGTGGACGGTAGCGTTCCGGCCTCGGCCGCGGTTAGGACCCTCGCCAGCGGACTCCCCGGGCCGGACGGCGTGGCGGTGGATGCAAGCGGCGATGTTTTCGTCGCAAACTACGACGACAATACTGTGCGGGAGATTGTGGCTGAAAGAGGCGCGATTCCGGCGTTGCCCACGATCAAGACCATTGGGAGCGGATTCAACGGCCCATCCAACTTGTCGATCGATGCGGCCGGGAACGTCTTTGTCGCGGACAACAACGACGGCATGGTCAAAGAGATTGTGGCGGCTGGGGGCTACAGCTCAGTGATCACGCTCGGAAGCGGATTCGGCAACCCCGCTGCGATGGCCGTGCTGCATAACGGGAGCGTCGTTGTGGCGGACGCCGGCAACAATGCGGTCAATTATCTGGACTATACCGACGCGCCTGCGCTTACCTTCGAGAGCGCGGTAGTGGGCCAGACCAGCGGCGACAGTCCGCTGACGGTAATGTTAAGTAATGACGGTACCGCGCCGCTGAACTTCGCGTTGCCGACAACGGGCAGCAGTCCGAGCGTGCCTACGAATTTCCTGTGGGACAGCTCTTCCACCTGCGAGCAGACGACGAGCTCCTCGACGCCGTTTGCATTGGCGGGAGGGGCAAGCTGCACCATGGCCTTCGACTTCAAACCGACGGCGGCGGGCAGCGTTGGCGGCCTTGCCGAGTGGACAGATAATAACCTGAACTTCGCCGGGACGCTGCAGGCGATTCAACTGACTGGAACCGGCCTGGCTTTGCCGACGGTTTCGTTGTCGGCGACAAGTCTTTCCTTCGGCTCGGTCACCGTCGGAGCCAGCAGCGGTTCCCAGTCGGTGACTCTGACCAACACGTCAAACACGGTACTGACCATCACCAGCATCGCGGTGACGGGCGCTCATGCATCTTCGTTCGTCTTCGCAAACAGCTGCGGAACCAGCCTGGCGGCGGGCGCGAATTGCAGCATTCACGGGCATTTCGCACCCACAACTTCCGGCGCGTTAACCGCTGCTGTGACCATCACCGACAATGCCGGCAACTCCCCGCAAAGCATAACGCTGAGCGGAACCGGCGTGCCGCCGCCTGTAACACTATCGGCCACCAGCCTCTCCTTTGGCCCAGTGAACGTTGGGTCGTCGAGCGGATCGCAATCGGTGACAATGACCAACACTGGAACCGCGCCGCTGTCGATTACAAGCATCGCGGTCACCGGGACCAACGCGGCCTCATTCGTCTTTGCAAACAGCTGCGCGACAATCCTTCCGGTTGGAGCGAACTGCACCATTCATGGACATTTCGCGCCGACCGCTGCTGGCGCGGTGACAGCGGCCGTTACCATTACCGACAGCGTGGCCGGCTCTCCGCAAACCATTGCGTTGAGCGGCACGGGCGCGGCTCCGATCGCTCCAGTCACGCTTTCAGCCACGAGCCTTTCATTCGGCACGGTGAACGTGGGCTCGTCAAGCGGATCGCAGTCGGTGACGATGACCAATACCGGGACCGCGACGCTGACCATTACCAGTATCGCGGTGACGGGCGCGAACGCGTCCTCGTTCGTCTTCGCGAACAGCTGCGGAACGACCCTGGCGGTTGGGGCGAACTGCACCATCCACGGGCACTTTGCGCCCACGGCAAGCGGAGCGCTTTCGGGAGCCATCACCATTACCGATAGCGCCACCGGTTCGCCGCAAACGATAACCCTGAGCGGCATCGGTAACGGTACATAGAGGGGACCGCGACGAAGCTTTCATTTGGAACAAGCGCCGCGTAACCCGATCAGGAGATGTAGAACAAGCCGTTTGTCCCTTTTAGACTGAAATTCAGGATACGAGGGCAAGCGGCTTGTCTCATTTGATTAGTTTTGTGCGGATACCGTGGCTGGCTGTGCGGGCATGTGTCTGGCCCGTGCAGCCCATGGGCGTGCTGGACGAGGATCGGCTGCGGATGCGGGTGTGGCCGAACGATATCGACTTCAATCTGCATCTGAATAATGCGCGGTATCTGAACTTGATGGACTATGGACGGATGCACATGCTGGCGCGGACGGGGCTGCTGCGGCCCGTGTTGCGGGCGCGGTATGCAGCGATGGTGGGAGCGGTGTGGGTGACGTACAGGCGGTCGCTGCCGGTGTTTGCGGGCTTCGAACTGAGCAGCCGGCTGGTGTGCTGGGATGCGCGGTGGTTCTATATCGAGCAGTCGTTCACTGGCAGGGATGGGCTTGCCGCCGTGGGATGGGTGAAGGGAGTGCTTCGTGGCAAGCAGGGGATTGTGGCTCCGCAAGAATTGATTGAGGGGGTTGCGCCGGGAGTGCGAAGTCCGGCGATGCCGGAGTCCATTGCGGCTTGGAATGAGCTGACGCGGGAGAAGCTGGCGGGGTGAGCATCGCATGCAGCAGACGCTCGCAGGAGGCTCGCATAGGGATCATGGCGGCCCACCCATCGCGCAAAAGACGCGCGATGGATGGGGCACAGTTTCATAGCCTGCGGGTCGGCTTCGTTGGTTAGTAGGCGAGGGTGAAGATTACGTTGACGGTGGTTTCGACTTCTACGGGTTGGTCATTGAGCAGGTAGGGGCGGTAGCGCCATTGGCTGACGGCGTCAAGGGCGGACTGCTGGAGGACCGCGGGGCCGCTGAGGACACGGAGATTGGCGATGGCGCCGTCTTTGCCGATGGTGGCGGCAAGGATGACGGTGCCCTGGATATGCATGGCCTTGGCGAGCGACGGATAATTGGGAATGATTTTGTGGATGAGCAGCCCCGCAGCGAGGCTGGAGGGGACGCGGATAGGCGCTTTGGGTTGTGACGGCAGGACCCGGGGTTGCGGCTGCGGGTGGAAGGCGTCGCCCACACCGAAGGGATCGTTGGAGCCGGTGGGTATCGCGCCGATTGGGCCGGTAGGTGCCGGGCCATTGTCGGGTGTGCGAGCGATGTCAATTGGGATGTGGGTCGGCGCAGCGAATGGGTTGGGCGCGTCGGCGGCGGGGCTGGTCGACGGGCGCTGAACGGGATGGGGCGTACTGGTTGGGGTGCTGGCGGCTGGCGGCGGGATCTCCATGAGGAAGAGCATCGCCTGGCGGGGAAGCGCTTCAGGATAGATGAGCGGGACCAGGACCAGGGCCAGGAGGATGGTGGAGTTGAGGGCAAGTGCGGCGAACATCCAGCCGCGGCTGCGGGTACGGATTCTGCCGGTGGATTCGAAGGTGGAGTCTTCAAACATGGGCTGCCTCCCTGGGAACCAGTCGCTCCGCAGCGGGAGCGGACGCGCAGGTGGGCAGGCCGCTGGGCGCGCGGTTGAGCGCGTCGAACGGGGCTTTATGGCGGACCGTTACTCCTCATCGGAACCACTGTGGTTGTGTAGACACCGCGGTATTGCGAAGTGTTCCCGAACCTGGGGCGCACGTGGTGTGGGGCTTGCGATACACTCCAATGGATATGTAGGGTCTGTGAATCTATGTCATTCACGGTGGAGTAAACATGAAGCTGTTTCCTTTGTTTTGTTTTGCAGTAGCCGCAATCGGGAATTCAAATCTCCAGGCGCAGGATGTTGGCGCCGGACCTAACCCTGCCCCAAATTCGGAGGCGACACTGGTATACATTCAATCGGCCTGGGATACGCTTACGAGGTCCATGACGGACTGCCACTCACTGGTGGACATCAAGGTAACGGTGAATCCGGTGATGTACATGCCGGCGGAGATGCCCGCGCCACCGGAAGTTTTGGCGCTCGAAGAAAAGTGCCATGTCAAGGTGCGATCGCTGCCCAGGCGGATAGAGAAGCTGGCGGACGTTCGTCCGGAAGAACTGGATACACCGGGGCTGCTGTATCTGCCGCATTCGTACGTGGTGCCGGGCGGGCGCTTCAACGAGATGTATGGTTGGGATAGTTATTTCATTGTTATCGGCCTCGAATCGGATGGACGCGCCGAGTTAGCCAAGGGAATGGTAGATAACTTTCTGTTCGAGATTGAGCACTATGGCGCAGTGCTGAATGCCAACCGGACTTACTATCTGACAAGGTCGCAGCCGCCGTTTTTAACATCGATGATAAGGGCGGTGTATGAGAATCCGGCCAGCTTCAAGGACACGCCGGAAGGGCGCAAAGAGGCGCATGCGTGGCTGGAGAAGGCATACACGCTGGCGGAGAAGGACTATTCAACATGGACGCGGGCCGAGCACCTGGCGGGCACGACTGGGCTGGCGCGGTATTACGATTATGGGCACGGACCGGTGCCCGAGCAGTCCGACGATAGCACGTACTATCCCGATGTGATCCGCTGGCTGGCGGCGCATCCCGCGCAAAGCGAAGGGATGCTGGTTAAGGCCTCGGAGCATCCGGACGCGGCAGAGGCGGCGCTGCTGAAGGAGACGAGTTGCTATATCGCAGGCAGCGTGGTGTGCGAGCGCGCGTGGGCCGGCGGATATCGGCTGAGCAAAGACTTCTACATGGGCGACCGGGCTATGCGCGAGTCTGGATTTGACCCTGGATTTCGCTTTGGGCCGTTTGACGGAGCGACGCATCACTATGCGCCGGTGTGCCTGAACAGCCTGCTATTCCGATATGAAGGCGACTTGTCGCACTTTGCGCATCTGCTGGACAAGCCGGAGGAAGCGGCGAGGTGGGAGAAGAATGCCAAGGCGCGCAATGCGGCCATTCATCACTATCTTTGGCGGGAGAAGGACGGTGTATTTGCGGACTACGACTTTGTGCACCATAAGTCGTCGGATTACGCGTATATTTCGTCGCTGTATCCGCTGTGGGCAGGGGTGGCGACGCGCGAAGAGGCGAAGCGGGTTGTGGACAAGCTGAGCCTGTTTGAGCGTCCGGGCGGGTTGTCCATGAGCAACTTCAACTCGGGGTTGCAATGGGACGAGCCCTTCGGGTGGGCCCCAACGAACTGGGTTGCGATTGACGGGCTGAACCGGATGGGGTTCCGCGAAGATGCAAGGCGGCTGGCGGAGAAGTTCTGCAATACGATCGACGTAGGATTTGCGCACGACGGGACGATCCGCGAGAAGTTCAACGTGGTGAATGGGAACTCGGATGTTCAGGTGAAGACGGGTTATAAGAGTAATGAAATTGGGTTTGGGTGGAGTAATGCGGTCTACCGGAAGCTGAAGGAGATTTTGAAGGAAGGGACTTAGGGAAAGGTTCAAGGGACTGACAAAAGACGGGCGCTTCCGGGTTTTACTGAAGCGCCCGTTTTGCTTGGGGCCCATGTTATTCGGGTAGGTAAAGCTTCCCGGCGATGTTGAAAGTTCTGGAGACTGTGGGGGCAGTGGTGTTGGGCTGCCCGCCGCCTACAGAGACTTTGTACTGGCCTTCGGCTACTATGGGCTCGCCATCCTCGGTGACCATGCTCAGATCACGCGGGTGCAGGTGGAAGTGGAGGGTTTGCGATGCGCCGGGATCGAGATGCACGCGCTGGAACCCGCGCAGGGCGCGCAGCGGAGCACCGGGAACCTTGGGGAACTCGAGATAGAGCTGGGCAACCTCGTCGCCGGCCAGCTTGCCGGAGTTGGTGACGGTTACGTCAAAGTTTGCATTGCTTCCAGCACTAACTGCCTCGGTTGGTCCGGTAAGTGCTGAATAAGTGAAGGTTGTGTAACTCAGTCCATATCCAAAGGGATAGAGAGGCTCGCCCTCAAAGTAGCGATAGGTCCGGCCTTTCATCGCGTAGTCTTCGAAGGGCGGAAGCTGAGAGACGTCTTTGTAGAAGGTGACGGCCAGACGGCCGGCGGGATTGTTCTTGCCGCTAAGGGTCTGAGCCACGGCTGCGCCGCCTTCTTCGCCGGGGTAGAAGGCGTCGAGGATGGCGTTGGCGTGGTCCTTTGCCCAGTTGACGCCGAGCGCGCTGCCGTTGGTGAGGACGACAACGAGGGGCTTTCCGGCAGCTGCCACGGCCTCGATCAGATCCTCTTCGGGCTTGGGGAGATCGAGCGAGGTGCGGTCGCCGCCTTTGAAGCCGGCTTCGCTGACCTGCATCTCTTCGCCTTCCAATTCACTGGTGATGCCGACGACGGCGACCACTACATCGGCGTTCTTTGCGGCTTCAATAGCGGCAGGCTGGGGCGCGAGGTTGGTCTTGGACCACATCAGTTTGGCGATGGTGTCATCGCTGCCAATTCCAAAGGAGCAGTCAACTGTCAGTTTGGCGGGCTTGCCGGCTTCCAGGTGAACACGGCCTAGCTTGGCGGAGTTCCCGTCGCCACCGTAGGAGGAAGTGACACTCTTGCCGTCGAGATTCATGCGGAAGAAGCCGGCAGCCATCATGCCAAGGTTGTAGTCGCCTGTTTCCGGCGCGGTAAGCATGCCCTCAAAGTGAATAGCCAGCGGCTTGACCGAGGCTGTTTCCGCGGGCAGGCTGGCGGCGGTGATGTTGATGGTGGGTTCGATGCGTTCGGCCACGGGCTTGCTGGTTGCCGGGTTGTTGATGTTGGATAAGTCGAGCTTTGAATAAGTCGCCTTTATGCCCGGCTTTCCGTCGACCGACAGCGCCGAGGCGGGCACCGGTTCGGCGTCGTGGCCCAGGAATTGAGTTCCGGAGACGTACGTGATGGTGTCGGAGGGGAACTCCGCGCGGATGCCTTCGAGGATGGAGACCGTGTGGGTGGGGATGCCGTTGTAGTTGCCGAGCAACACCTTGGTCTGGTCGGCGAGGGGGCCGACGACGGCGATCTTGAGGCCGGAGGTCTTGAGGGGGAGAATGCCGTCGTTCTTGAGCAGGACCATGGACTCATCGGCGACTTTGCGGGCCATTTCCCGGTGCGCGGCGCTGTCGAGCAGCTTCTCGTCGATGCCGTTGTACGGCACCATCTCCGGCGGATCGAACATGCCGAGCTTCATGCGCGCGGTAAACAGGCGGGTGATGGCGGTGTCGATCTCGCTTTCTTTCAAATAGCCCTGCTTCACAGCATCGAGATAGGGCTTGTAATCGTGATCGTCCTTGACTTTGAAGGTGAAGTCGACGCACTCGTTGTCCATGCCGCGGCGCAAGCTGACGGCGGAGGACTCGGCCTGGGTCGAGTTGAACTTGTGGCCGTTGTGAATGTCGATCACGGCGCCGCAATCGGAGACGACGTATCCCTTGAAGCCCCACCAGCCGCGCAGTTCATCCTGAAGGAGGAATTCGTTGGCGCAGGCGGGCTGGCCGTTGATGGAGTTGTAGGCGCACATGACGGAGTCGGCCTTGCCGTCTACAACGGCGGCGCGGAAGGCGGGCAGGTAGGTGTCCACCTCGTCGTGCTTGCTGATGGGGACATCGGCGGTGTGGCGGGTGGGCTCTGGGCCGGAGTGGACGGCGAAGTGCTTGGGAGTGGAGATGACGCGGTAGTAGCGAGGGTCGTCACCCTGCATGCCGGTCACGAAAGCCACGCCCATGCGTGCGGTGAGGAAGGGGTCTTCGCCGTAGGTCTCCTGGCCCCGGCCCCAGCGGGGATCGCGGAAGATGTTGATGTTGGGGGCCCAGAAGTCGAGGCCTTCAAAGATGTTGCTGTGGCCGGCGCGCACGGCCTGGACATGCTTGATGCGGCCTTCGGTGCCGATGACGATGGCCATCTGATGAATGGCCTGCGGATCGAAGGTGGCGCCGAGGCCGATGGGTTCCGGGAATTCCGTGGTTCCATTGGTGGCCACACCGTGCAGCGACTCAGACCACCAGTCATAGGCGGGCACGTCAAGCCGGGGAATGGCGCGGGCCTGGTTCACCAGCTGGGTGGCCTTCTCTTCGAGGGTCATGGCCTGAACCAGGGCCGCAGCGCGTTGCTCGGGCGGCAGGGTGGTGTCGAGCCATGCGGGCTTGGAAGCTTCTTGTTTGGGCGCCTGGGTGCGGGCCTGAATTGCGGCAAGGCTCGCGGCACAGACCACTGCGCACACGGCCAGACGAGCGACTGACTTGTTCATTGGATCCCCCAAAAGGGCGGTCGGAAATCGGCGCCAAAATAGCTTTGGCGACGGAAGATTTCGCAACGGCTCTACGGGAGGCAACGGTAAAGGGCAACGCGGCGAATGTCAAGCGCGAGATGGAGAGAAACTGCCCAAGTAAATCGCTTTCCCGGCGTGACCGGCATTTCCCCTTGTTACCGGTAATACGGTGGGTAAGGCGGGCGCGGATAGACGATGTAGGGCGACGGCGCGGTGAGGGCCCAGATCAGTGCGATGATCCACCCTATGAATGTCCAGCCGAGGAAGATGTTGAGCATGGTGATGGCCGGGCGATCGTAGAGGTCACGGCTGCCGGCAATGATCGAGGGCAGTAGGTAGAGGCCGATGAGGAAAAGCAAATGGATCACTGGAATCCTCCGCCGATGGTGCTGAGTTCGGCAAGGGTGCATGCCGCATTTCGCTGGCGCTGCGCCGTTCCATTTTGAATACGGAGTAACCTTCTCGGAAGTTCCAACGTAAGGCGAGATAGAGGCGCGAAGAGATGGATGCGGACCGGGAGAGACGCATGACGCCGAACCCAGCAAAGGAAAACCAGTGGCGGCGGGTGGCATCATTGGTTGGCAGCCTGGCGTTCCTCCTGGCGGCTCCGGGTACAGTGGCGGGGCTGGCTCCATGGTGGATCGGCAGTTGGCGGGTGCATGCTGGCTTTCCCGGATTCTTGCTGGTGCAGGCCTTGGGCGGGCTGTTGATGATTGTCGGATTGCTGTTTTTGTTGGAGACGTTTGCCCGATTTGCGCTGGAGGGGTTGGGGACGCCGGCGCCGCTTATGCCGACGCGGCACCTTGTTGTGACGGGGTCCTACCGGTTTGTGCGCAACCCGATGTATTTTGCGGTGCTGGCGCTGATTCTGGGGCAGGCCCTGTTGTTTGGGGATGTGCGGATAGGGATTTATGCGTTTTGCGTGTGGGTGGGGTTTACGGAGTTTGTCCGGCTTTATGAGGAGCCGACCCTGCGGCGAACGTTCCCCGGGGAGTACGCGGAGTTTTGCGCGCATGTGCCGCGCTGGATTCCGCGGTTGACGCCGTGGGATGGGCGGGGCGGGAATTCGCAGGCGTAGCGGAGTTTGAGGCGGTCGAGAAGAAGAGGACGGACGATGGAGCACGAAGCCGGCGACGTTCTGCACAAGTTTCACCACGGCGATCTCGATGCTTTTGAGGCGCTCTTCCGGCTGCACCAGAGAGCGGTCTATGGGTGGATTTTGCGGATTGTTCGCAACCCGGCCACGGCGGACGAACTGACGGTGGAGACGTTTTGGCGGATGTACAGGGCGCATGCCCGTTTTGAGCCTTCGCGGGGATTTGAGGGATTTGCACGACGGATTGCAACCCACGCAGCCCTGGACTGGATGCGGCGGATTCGGACCGAATCGAGGCTCACGGATGAGCTGGCGTCCGACCCCGCGGCAGCGGCGATGGGAGACGCGGCGGTTGCTGCTGAGGTTCGGGTAAAGACAGCGAGGGCGTTTGAGAGGTTGCCCGCCAAGCTGCGCGTTGCTGCCGTGCTGGCAGTCGTGGAGGAGCGGCCGTACAAGGAGATTGCCGAGGCGCTGGGAATTTCGGTTGCGGCGGTAAAGCTGCGGGTGTTTCGGGCGGTTCACAAGCTGAGAAAGGACCTGGAAGCTCAGGGGATCAGGCCATGAATGGAAACGACGAAGAACGTTTGAAGCAGCTGTTGAGGGGGGCTTTGCCGCGAGTGGAAGGCGAGTCCGAGCCGAAGCGGGATTTGTGGCCGGCGGTGCTCAAACGGCTCGATGAAAAGCCGGCTGCCCCGCCGTGGTTCGACTGGGCATTGCTGGCCGGACTGGTGGGGATGGCTGCATTCTTCCCTTCGGCGATCCCGGTGTTTCTCTACTACCTGTAAATCGGCAATTTTACCGGGCGGATGCATGCGCCGCCAACCAACTCGCGTGCAAGGAGCAACTTATGCACACCCATCCCTATCTCCGCGCTTACATGGCAGGAGTCTTTGTGCCAACGCTGGTTCTGCCGCTGATCCTGGCGGTCTTCATCGTGTTGCGGCTGGTGCTCCAGGTCCAGGTTCCCATTGAGCGGTTCCTGGTATTTCCCTTTGCCTTGGTCCCCACTTTGTTCGGCGTTTGGAACGTGGTTTTTCTCTGGTCGCACCCACGGACGCAATTGCCCGTCGGCGTGTATGGAGCGGTGCTGCCGTTGATTGGGGCACCGATTGGGGCCCTGGTGGCCAATTGCCTGGGGCTGGTTGAGTTTGGTGGGAATCACGTCACTTATTTTGAGACGGTCCACGTGCCGTATGCGATGCTGCCCCTGTTTCTGCTGGCAGCCATGGCCGGCTACTACCTGGTTTGGAAGTACATCATCGGATTCCTCAACCGGGTGCTGGGGATTGCTTGAGTGGGCCGCTGGCGCCAGTCGAGCAATTCCCGCTTGAGCCGTGCGCGGTCAAGAGGGAGGAGACGGAGATGAGCTTCCAACACTTGCAGTGGCTTTTCCCGATCCTGGTCGCTCTCCACAATGGAGAGGAAGCCATATGGCTTCCAGACTGGTCGAAACGGGCTGAACGCTGGCATGCGCCCATTGAGCGCCTAATATTTCTTCCTGTTGCGGCGGTAATGACCGTGCTGGCTTTCGCTGTCACCTGGTTGAGCGCAGCATCGGGCAAGCAGACGACCTGGACTTACCTGGCCTTTGGTTCCATGGCCGTCATGTTGGCCAACGTCCTGATTCCGCACATCGCGTTAACCGTGGTGCAGCGCAGCTATATGCCGGGTGTTGCAACGGCCGTGCTCTTGAACCTGCCGGTGTTATCTCTGCTGGTGGTGTCTGCCATCAGGGAAGGTTACGTTTCCGGCTGGAAGGCGGCAGCCTATTCGGTCGGCGTTGGAGGCATTCTGCTGGCGACTGTCCGGATACTCTTTATGACGCGTAAAAACCCGAAACTTTAAGCGCCGGGGGAGAAGAAGTCCTGGAGGCCGGCGCGGACGGCATGGGCGGCCATTTGTTCCTGAATCTCCAGCGCCAGCGCGAGGGCGTTGCGGCCCTGGCGAGCGGTCACATGCGGCGGGCGGCGGGTGCGGACGGAGTCGAGGAAAGACTCGATCTCCAGGCGCAGCGGTTCGCCGGGGGCGATTTCGGGCTTGGAGAAGGACAGGCCGGGGGATCCGCCTGCGGGGCTAACGAATTGCGCGACGACGGAGGGATCGATGCCGGCCATGGCGGCGTACCTGGCGATGGTGGCGGCGTCGATCTTGCCGGCGACCACATCTTCGGCGATGTTGCGTGGGACCATGGCGGCGATGTGGGGTGGGAGCGCTCTCAGCAGATCGTCGGCGTTGGCGGGGCTGGCTTTTGGGTCGATGCGGATGACGAGCAGGTCTTTGCGTGCGTAGTCGATGGAGACGTACTGGCGGGGTTCGAAGAACCTCAGTTTGCGGACCCGCTCAGTGGAAACCCGCGATGCTGTGAAGTTGGCTACGCAGCCGGACTCGAACTCGACGCGAACGTTGGCGATGTCGACTTTGGGGGACAAGATGGGCAGGCCAACGGCGCGGACTTCGCGGACGGGGGAGTTGGCGAAGGTGAGCACGATATCGAGGTCGTGGATCATGAGGTCGAGGACCACGTCGACATCGAGTGAGCGGGGCGTGAATACGGAGAGCCGGTGGGCCTCAAAAAACATGGGGCGGCGAAGCTGGGGCTCGATGGCCAGAACGGCGGGGTTGAAGCGCTCCAGGTGACCGGGTTGCAGGATCTTGCCGTTCCTGTCTGCGAGTGCAATCAGGTCGTCGGCTCCGGCGAGCGAGGCGGCCAGCGGCTTTTCCACCAGCAGGTCAAGACCAGCTTCCAGGAGGGGCGCTGCCACAGCGTGATGATGGACGGTGGGGACGGCGACTGAAGCTGCATGGAGCTTGAGGTCGGCGGCAAGCAGGCTGGCGACATCGGGAAAGACGGGGATGGCGTATTGCGCTGCTGTTTCGGCGGCGCGGGTAGGGTCCGGCTCGACGGCGGCGACCAAAGTTATGGAGGCTACCGGCTGGCCGGCGTTCTCCAACTCACGGCAGACGCGGAGGTGGTTGCGGCCAAAGGCGCCCGCGCCGCAGACGGCGACGCGCAAGATGGAGTCGCCTGCTATTTTGAGGCTCCTGCTGCCGGTCCTTTGCCTTCGACGGCCTTGAGGCAGCGGCCGTAGAGTTCCAGAAGCTGCGTGACCTGCTCCTCGGGCTTGGCGCCGGAGGGGGCGTTGAAGCCGGTAGAGGGAGCAGCTGGGCGACCAACTGCGGTGGTCGAGGCTACAAACTTGAGCAGGTCGAGAGCGATGTCTTCATTGCGGCGGGCACCAAGTCCCGCACCGTTGAGTGCGTCCATAGAGGAAAAGTCTCCAAAAGGGATGCTAGCAGATGGGGTGCAGGGTGTGGGGTATTGGGTCTCGGGTCGGGATGGGACAGTGATCAATGGGTACTGGTTGGGGATCGGTTTTCTGGGAGGATTTGCACCGATTCGCGACAGAAAAGGGTGGTTTTGCGACGGATGCCCATCCGTAAACTCTTTGTTTTCAGGAGGGTTTTTTGGGGTGCGTGTGTAAGTGCTTTGCCATCAACGAAACCGGTCAGGGGGGGTAGGGG
>Ga0302319_10000295_pt1 | contig 109040 bp, 97 predicted proteins | sample Bog_T0_2_FD_203319 | JGI IMG/M metagenome (GOLD analysis project Ga0302319, IMG submission 203319) | Peat permafrost microbial communities from Stordalen Mire near Abisko, Sweden - Bog_T0_2 | ecosystem: Environmental > Terrestrial > Soil > Wetlands > Peat | place: Sweden: Abisko, Stordalen...
TAATGCAGACTGAGATGAGTGGAGGGCATGGCGCATTTCAGGGATTTCCAGCGCCCCTGCCGGGGCGCATACATTGTTTTATAACAAATTCCGGTGGCTTGCGCCACCGGCTAATTTCCGGCAAGCCTCCGGCTTGAGGGAATAACCGCGCTACGCCACCACAATATTCACCAGCTTGCCGGGGACTACGATCACGCGCTTGATCTCCTTGCCGGCGGTCCACTCGGCGATCTTTGCGCTGCCCCGGGCGGCGGCTTCGATCTCTTCCCTGGTGGCGTCTTTTTTCACCACGATCTTGTCGCGCAGCTTGCCGTTGATCTGGATCGGCATTTCGATCTCGTCCTCGATGAGCAATGCGGGATCGAACACCGGCCACGGCTGCGCCGAAACGATGCCTTCGAAGCCGAGCGTCTCCCACAATTCCTCGGTGATGTGCGGCGCGAAGGGATTGAGCAACACGAGCAGCGTGCGGATCGCGGATTTCGGGCGCGGGTTGGCGTTTGTGAAAGCGTTTACGAAAACCATCATCTGCGCGATGGCTGTGTTGAAGGAAAGCGTCTCGATATCCTCGCCGACTTTCTTGATCGTCGCGTGGATCACCTTGAGCTGCGCCTTGTCCGGCTCGATGTCCTGCACGGCGGGCGACGGCGCCCATGAGCCATCCTGCTGCTCCTCCATCACGAGACGCCAAACGCGCGCCAGGAAACGCGACACACCCTCGACGCCATTCATCGACCACGGCTTCGTCTGCTCCAGCGGACCCATGAACATTTCGTAGCAGCGGAACGCATCAGCCCCGTACAGCGCGATCACATCGTCCGGACTCACCACGTTGCCGCGCGACTTCGACATCTTCTGCCCGTCCTCACCGAGGATGATCCCCTGGTTCACCAGCCGCTGGAACGGCTCCGGCGTGCTCAGGTAGCCAAGATCGAACAGCACCTTGTGCCAGAAACGTGCGTATAACAAATGTAACACGGCATGCTCGGTGCCGCCGACATACAGATCGACGCCGCCCGGCTTGCCGCTGTCCATCCAGTATCGCTCCGCTGCCTCACCCACGAACCTTTCATTGTTCTTCGGATCGCAGTAGCGTAAATAGTACCAGCACGAGCCGGCCCATTGCGGCATCGTGTTCGTCTCGCGCGTCGCCTTGTCGGAGTAGCGCAGCCACTCCTTCGCCTTCGCCAGCGGCGGCTCGCCGGTGCCGGTCGGCTTGAAATCGGCCAGTTCGGGCGGCGTGAGCGGCAGTTCGCTTTCGCTCAATGCGCGGTGCTGCCCGTCCTCCCACACGATCGGGAACGGCTCGCCCCAGTAGCGCTGGCGCGAGAACAGCCAATCGCGCAATTTGTAATTGATCGTCTGTTTGCCGAGGTTCGATTCGTCGAGCCTGCGGGTGATCTCCTGCTTCGCTTCCGCAGTGGTCAGCCCATCGAGCGGGCCGCTGTGGACCGCGTAGCCTTCGCCCACGAAACACTCCAGCGGCGGCGCGCTGCACGGGCTCTCGCTACCGAGACTCAATCGCGGTGTCGCCGAAACCACCTCGCGGATCGGCAGGTTGAATTTCTGCGCAAATTCCCAGTCGCGCTCATCGTGCGCGGGCACGGCCATGATCGCACCCGTGCCGTAGCCGAGCAGCACGTAATCCGCGATCCAGACCGGGATGTGCTCGTTGTTCACGGGATTGATCGCGTACGCGCCCGTGAAGATCCCGCTCTTTTCCTTCGCGAGTTCCGTGCGGTCCATGTCGCTCTTGCCCGCGGTTTTCTTGCGGTATTCCTCAACGGCGGGCCATTGGGCATCCGTCGCGATCTCCTCCACGAGCGGATGCTCCGGCGCCAGCACCATGTAGGTCGCGCCGAAAAGCGTGTCGGGCCGTGTGGTGAACACCGTGATCTTTTCATCCGCGCGCAGGCGGCGCAAAATACTGCGCACCTCGGTCCCGCCGCGTTCAGCGGGCGGCACCTGCACCACCGGGAAATGCACCTCCGCGCCGTCGCTGCGCCCGATCCAGTTGCGCTGCAGCAGCTTGATCGATTCCGGCCAGTCGAGGCCGTCGAGTTCGTCGATGAGGCGTTGCGCGTATTTCGTGATGCGCAGCATCCACTGGCGCATCGGGCGGCGCTCCACTCGGAAACCGCCCACCTCGCTCTTGCCATCGACCACTTCCTCATTGGCCAGCACCGTGCCCAGCTCGGGACACCAGTTCACCGGCGCCTCGTGCACATAGGCGAGCCGCATGAGTTCCAGTAGAGAATCACGAGACAGTTTTCTTTTTTCTTTGTCGAGGTGCAGATAACCTGTGTGGGTTCCCTCAAGGTAGGCGTTACCCTTCCATTCTTCACGCCGTTTAGGATGTTCAGAGAGCGCATCATCGAGCAATTCGATGGGTTGCGCTTTTTGAAGTTCGGGATCGTAGTAGCTGTTATACAGCTTCAGGAAAATCCACTGCGTCCATTTGAAATAGCCGGGGTCGGTGGTGTTCACCTCGCGCTGCCAGTCGTAGGCGAACCCGATTTTTTTAAGCTGTTTCTTGAAAGATTCGACATTCGCCGCCGTGGTGATCGCCGGGTGCTGCCCGGTCTTGATCGCGTACTGCTCCGCCGGCAGGCCGAAGGCGTCCCAGCCCATCGGGTGCAGCACATTGAACCCCTTCATCCGCTTGAACCGCGCAATGATATCAGTCGCCGTGTAGCCCTCGGGATGCCCGACGTGGAGGCCCGCGCCGCTCGGGTACGGGAACATATCGAGCACGAAGTATTTCGGGCGCTCAGGGTCGAAGCCCGGGTCGCCGGGATTGGGCGCATGGAAAGTCTGGTCCTTCTCCCAGCGGGCCTGCCATTTGGGCTCGATCTGGTCGAATGGATAGGGATTGCGGCGGTCGTTCATTGGGGTGCGAATTGAATCACGAAGTGCGAAAGTCAGGAAGTTTAATGTTGCCCGCGCCGTGGCGGGGGCGTGCACACCTTCAAAACCGACTATTCGACGTCTTCTCAGAACACTGACGCCAACGCCTTGCGGGAAACTCCCATTGCAAAAAGCGACCGGAAAAGGAGATCAAGCGATACGGACGAATCGCCCGCTTCCATCTTGGCGAGACGCGACTGGCTGGTATGCAATTTTTCGGCCACTGCCTCCTGCGTGAGTTTGCACTTCTGTCTTGTGGCTTTGAGCAGCCTGCTGGCGGCAAGCCTGGTTTCGATAAGTTCCATGTCGGCATCGGAAAGCTCGAGAAAATCCTGAACGGTTCCCTCCACCCACTTGCTTTTAGTTTTTTCGTTTTTGGCGTCTTCTGTCTTCATGTCATCCTGGGTTAATAGCCTTTTGAATTAATCCACAGATTTACACAGATTAAATTCACAACAGCTTTAAAAAATCTGTGGACAATAATGTTGCCCACGCGATGCCGGAAGCGTAACAAGGCAATATCGAGGCTGCGGATTTCGTCATTCGAGCTTCGTCATTTATCCACCCCCTATTCTCGTATGCGCAAGTTCATCGTCTTGATCATCGTAGTCGCCGCTGTTTGGTACGGTTACCAGCGCTTTGAATCGAAACCGAACGACACCACGGCGACCACCGCAACCGACTCGCAGTCGGATGCGCAGCCAACCCCGACTGCGGCGCCGACTCCCCCACCCACGCTTGCCTCCTCCAGCCGCCCTGCACTTCTCACCCTGTCCCACGCAATCTTCGCGCCTATCGATGCCAGGGATGCGATTCCGCAGGATGATGCCGTCAAAAAGCTCGATGATCTGAAACCCGGCATTGCGAATCTCCGCTCCGACCCGGACTACAACCGCACCGTGCAGGCATACGCATGGATCGACCAGGCCATCAAAGAGCGGGCCGGCTACATGGTGAGGATCCAACAGGATAGCAAAGCGGACACCACCGGCCTGGATAAAGTGCCCGGGAACTGGCAACTGAAAGACACCGGCCTGGATCCCGGCGCGAACAAAAGTGTGGATATCAACGCGCAAAACCAAAATTCGAGGACTTCATTCTTTGTCACCGCCACGGCCAACCAATGGAAGGCCCGCGCCAATTACTACCAGCCCATGATCGAGCAACTGCTGGCCCCTGCGGGGAGGTAGAGCGGCATGGACTTTGAACCTGAACCGTGCCTATCCGGTTTAGTGACAAAACAACGTGATGCTGGATACTGGATGCCAGATGCTGGATAAGAGCAGCGCTGTTTTCATCCAGAATCCAGTATCCGGCATCCAGTATCTGCCGTTTGTCGACAAACCGGATAAGCATGCCTTGAACTTTGAACAAGGAATATTCCCTTAATCTGCGAAATTTGTAATCTGTGGACAGATTTATGCGCCCGCTCCTTATCGCCACCAAAAATTCCCACAAGACCTCTGAAATCCGCCAGATCCTCGGGGAGGGATGGGACGTCACCGATCTGAACGCCCACCCCGAGGTGATCGCCCCGGAGGAAAACGGCAAAACATTTGCCGAGAATGCCGCGATCAAGGCCGTCGCCGCATCGCTCATTTTCCCGGGCATCGTGCTTGCGGATGATTCCGGCATCGAGGCCGATGCCCTTGGCGGCCAGCCCGGCGTTTACTCCGCGCGTTACGCCGGCGAGAACGCCACCGATGCCGATAACCGCGTGAAACTGCTGCAGGAACTCGAGGCCAGCGGCGCGCGTGGCAAGGAGCGCACCGGGCGCTTCCGCTGCGTCATGGCCCTCGCGGAAAACGGCAAAATCATCGGCACCTTCGATGGCGCCGTGGAAGGCATCATCATCAACCAGGAGAAAGGCGAAGGTGGCTTCGGCTACGACCCGCTATTCGTCCCCGAAGGCCACTGCGAGACATTCGCCCAACTCCCCGCATCCGTGAAAAACGGAATGAGCCACCGGGGCCGGGCGCTGGAGAAGGCAATGGCGTTTTTGAATGCGCGGTGAGGAGATTTGTTGATAAACCCGTTGGCAGATAAGGTCTCTTCACAATGAATTTCTCACGCTATCCCGAACGCCATCCCGTGGTCGAAATGATCAACGAGCCGGCGTATTCATTCGGATCGAGTGATAATATCCGACACTATGCGACCGAGGTTTTGCTGGGCGATGACAGGAACACTCTCTCGTCGGTCCACGGGATAGTCGTGGATGGAGTTCCGGTGATCGTCGTCGGCGCGGGAGGGGGCGCATCAGGAATTCACGCGAATTCGATGCTGCATTTGGGGCGACTTCTCTTTTTTGCAGTTGGCCCGTATGTGTGTCATTTCACACCGGGTAATAAAGAACTGGACTGGTACCTGAAGGTGGACGAAGCGACCTGCTTCGGAATCTACTACGACAAGCGGCACGGCGCATTGATCTCTCACGGCGAACTCCAAATCTCGCGCTTCAGTGCAGGAGGCCAGCTTTTCTGGTCTGCCAGCGGCGCGGACATTTTTTTCGGAAGGCATTTCGCTCATGGACGAAGGCATTGAGGTGATTGATTTCAACCATCGCGTCTATCATTTTGATTACACTACCGGCAACGAAGGCCACCCGCCGAAATAATCTGGCGCACCAGAAATTCCTTTCGATCCGTCTGTATCGGAAGCGGGATGAACATTCGGCGATAGACATTCTACCGTTCGGATTTCTGGCTTCGTCATTTATCCTCCCCTATGCAATTCCCGTTGCATTCCTCTGCGGCGTCTGAACAAATGTGCGGCTCCCCGAAATGATAGAGCATCTCGACAGAATAATCATCGCCTGGCTTAGAAAGCTCACGGACTCATCGTGGTTTGTCGATTATTCGATCCTTGGCATCAGCGACAATAATCTGCTCAAGGGGGCGCTTTTTCTCACGGCGCTCTGGTGGTTCTGGTTCAAGCGCTCGACCGACCAGCGCCGGAACAGGACGCTCGTGATCTCCGCCCTCGCCGCGGGGCTGCTCGCCGTGGCGATCAACCAGTTGTTGATGCGGATCACGCCGATGCGCGGGCGGCCCTACATGGCGGACCTGCCGGATGTTTATTTTAATTACGATCTCGGGATCGGCATGCGGAACTCGTTTCCCAGCGACCATGCCTCGCTCTTTTTCGCGCTGGCGACGGGGCTCTTTTTTCTCAACAAGCGCGTGGGAATCATCGCGTGGCTTTACACGATCGTGGTGATCTGCATCCCGCGGGCTTACATCGGACTGCACTACCCGAGCGACCTCTTCGGCGGCGCCGTGATCGGCACTTTCAGCGCGTGTCTGTTACATAAGACGCGTCTCCAGGAGAAAATCGCCCGCCCCGTGCTGGCAATCGCGGAGAAATATCCCGGGCCGTTCTACGCCGCCGTCTTCTTATTCAGCTACCAGCTCGCCACGCTCTTCGACGACCTCCGCGACCTCGGAAACTGGCTCAAGGTAGTGATGGATAATTTCAAGGACAGGTAACTGTGGGATGTGCATCTCGTCATCCCGAACTTGGTGAGGGATCTCTCATGCGGTGCCAAACGTGACTCTGTGGGATTCCTCGCTGCGCTCGGAATGACACGCGCTATTTGCGAGATAAATCTCAGTCATTATGCTGCAGGTGCCAAATCCGAGGCCCTTCCTCTATATCAATTTCATTACTTCCCACAAACAATGTATAGATAGGCTCGTCGGGAAAATCGTTTAATCGCAGTTGTACATGTTCGCCGTTAAAAATAGCCTCAAATAGTGTTCTATCGGCATTCGTTGCGATCCAGGTTATTTCCGTGGCCTTAATTTTTTTAGAAAGTCCTCCATTGTGTCCATCGTCGTCGAATTGTTTGGCGACTCTTCCCATCCTGTGAATCCTGTTCATCCTGTCCCAATATTCCCCTTGGTGTCTTTGTGTCTTGGTGGTGAATTCCCTCACTCCGAAACGCGCGACAACATTCCCATGCAGCGCGTGACCAGCGCCGTCCACCCGGTCTGGTGGCTCGCGCCGAGGCCGCGCCCGGTGTCGCCGTGGAAATATTCGTTGAAGAGCACAAGATCGCGCCAGTGCGGATCGTCCGCGTAGCGCGGATCGCCGCCATGGCAGGGGCGCGCCCCTTTTTCATCGGGCACGAAGATGCTCGAAAGCCGCGACGCCAGCTCCAGCCCGACCTGCGCGAGGTTCATCATTTTTCCCGAGCCGACCGGGCACTCCACTTGCACCGTGTCGCCGTAGAAATAATTGTAGCGTTCCAGCGCCTCGATGATGAGGTAATTGATCGGGAACCAGATCGGCCCGCGCCAGTTCGAGTTGCCGCCGAAGAGGCCGCTGCGCGACTCCGCCGGCTCGTAGTCGATGCCGACGGTCTGCCCGTCGATCTTTACGCAGTAGGGCTTGTCCTTGTATGCGGCGGAGAGCGAGCGGATGCCGTAGGGCGAGAGAAATTCGCTCTCGTCGAGCAGGTACCGCAGCACGCGCAGCAGGCGGTCCTTCGACGGAATCGCGAGGAGCCGGTGCGCGGAATCGGCTTCGCCCGGCCTGCGCTCCATGTAGGTGATGTGCTGGGCGAGGTCCTTGCGGTTTTCGATGAACCAACGCATGCGCTTGCGGAAGCCCGGCAGGTTCACGATTTTCTCCTGCTCGATCACCTCCACCGCGAGCAGCGGGATGATTCCCACGAGCGACCGCACGCGCAGTGGAATCGACCCGGCGCCTTCCATGAGCAACTGGTCGTAGTAAAAGCCGTCCTCCTCGTTCCAGAGCCCGCAGCCGCCGACGGCGTTCATGGCGTCCACGATTTCCACGAAATGCTCGAAGAATTTCGACGCGATATCCTCGTAGGCCGGCCGGGTGCTGGCCAGTTCCAGCGCCATGGAGAGCATGGTGCCGCAGTAGAAGGCCATCCACGCCGTGCCGTCCGCCTGCTCGAGGAATTGGCCGTTTGGCAGCGGCTTCGAGCGGTCGAAGAGGCCGATGTTATCGAGGCCGAGGAAGCCGCCTGAGAAAATGTGGCGGCCCTGAACGTCCTTGCGATTCACCCACCAGTTGAAATTCAGCAGCAGCTTCTGGAACGTGCGCTCGAGGAAAAGCGTGTCGCGCTCCCCGCGCTTCGCGCCGATTTTGTACGTGCGCCAGCAAGCCCACGCGTGCACGGGCGGGTTCACGTCGGAGAAATTCCATTCGTACGCGGGGATCTGGCCGTTCGGGTGCATATACCACTCGCGCAGGAAGAGGATGAGCTGAGCCTTGGCGAATTCCGGGTCGATGCGCGAGAACGGGATCATGTGAAACGAGAGGTCCCACGCGGCGTACCACGGGTATTCCCATTTGTCGGGCATGGAGATCACGTCGCCATTGAAGAGATGCGGCCAGTCGAAATTGCGGCTCTTTGCGTGGCCGGGCGGTGGCGGCGGCATGGCGGGATCGCCCGCGAGCCAGTCCTTGATGATATAGTTGTAATACTGCTTCGACCAGAGCAGTCCGGCATAAGCCTGGCGGACCACCCGCTTCTGTTCATCGGATAATTTCGGGGAAAGCTTGGCGGCGTAGAATTCATCGGTCTCGCGGATGCGCGTGGAGAAAATTTCGTCGAATCCCTCGAAGCGGTCCGGCGCCGCCCCCGCGTCCGGCGCGAGGCGGAGACGCAGCGTCACGGATTGCCCGGCGGGGATGTCGAGCTTGTAGTGCGGCGCGGCTTTCGTGCCCATGTTCTGCGGATTCACCGCGGCGGTCGTGCCGTGGACGATGTAGTCGTGGAAGGAATCCTTCACGTAGGGCGAGGCGCCTGGCGAGTTGAACAGGCGCTGGTCGTTCGTCTCGTTTTCCGTGAAGAGGATCCGCGCCTCCGTCTCGATATCGAGCCGGAAACTGCCGAGCGTGGCATGGCTCGCGAGGATGGTGGTGGCGCCCTTCTGTTCCATGTGCGGCTTCACCACGCAGCCCTCGTGGCTGCATCCCCAGCTCCACAAATTCCGGAACCAGAGCGTCGGCAGCACGTGGATCGTCGCCGTCTCCGGCCCGCGGTTTGCCACCGTGAGGCGGATCAGCGTGTCGTCCGGCGTGGCCTTCGCATATTCGGCGAAAATATCGAAGTAACGGCTGCCTTCAAACACGCCGGTGTCGATGAGTTCATACTCGCGCTCGTCCTTGCCGCGCCGCGCATTGACCTCCACCAGGCTCTCGTACGGATACTCCGCCTGCGGATATTTATAGAGCGCCTTGCAGTAGGAATGCGTCGGCGTGGAGTCGATGTAGTAGTAGCATTCCTTCACGTCCTCGCCGTGGTTCCCCTGCGGGTTGCTGAGGCCGAAGAGCCGCTCCTTCAGGATCGGGTCGCGCCCGTTCCACAGTGCGAGCGCAAAGCAGAGCCGGCATTCCCGGTCCGTGAATCCCAGCAGCCCGTCCTCGCCCCAGCGGTACGTCCGGCTGCGGGCCTGGTCGTGAGGCAGGTAGTTCCACGCATCCCCGTTCGCGGAGTAATCCTCGCGCACGGTCCCCCATTGCCGCTCGGACAAATACGGCCCCCAGCGCTGCCAGTTCAATTTGCGGCTGGCGTCCTCCTGCAAACGGACCTCTTCCTGGCCCGGCGGTGCTGTTTGTTCCATAAGTCTGAATGAAGCTAAAATCTCGACAGCATTAAAGTCACTTTCTATAACACATGCCAGTTTTTACGATTCGTAATCAACCTTTACCAACCATCACCAACCATCCGCTTCCATGAGCTACGATCCCGCAAAACCGTTAAAAAATCAAAAAGCGCTCGTCACCGGCGCAAACTCCGGCATCGGTGAAGGCACCGCCAAGGCCATGGCCGCGGCGGGTGCCGCGGTCGTCGTCAATTACGTCGTGAACCCCGACTCCGCCAACCAGGTCGTCGCCGACATCAAGGCAGCCGGCGGCGAGGCCATGGCGATCCAGGCCGACGTCAGCAACGAGGAGCAGGTGCAGGCGATGTTTAAACAAATGATCGCCGCCTACGGCACCATCGACATCCTCGTGAACAACGCCGGCCTCCAGCGCGACGCCGCATTCCAGGACATGACGCTCCAGCAGTGGAACACCGTCATCGGCATCAACCTCACCGGCCAGTTCCTCTGCGCCCGCGAAGCCGTGCGTGAATTTTTGCGTCGCGGCCTCAAGCCCGAAATCTCCAGCGCCCTCGGGAAAATCATCTGCATGAGCAGCGTCCACGAGGTCATCCCCTGGGGCGGCCACGCGAACTACGCTTCTTCCAAGGGCGGCGTGATGATGCTCATGAAAAGCATGGCCCAGGAACTCGCGCCGAAGAAAATCCGCATCAACAGCGTCGGCCCCGGCGCGATCAAGACGCCGATCAATCGCTCCGCCTGGGACACTCCCGCGGCCCTCGCCGAACTCGTCAAGCTCATCCCCGACGGCCGCGCCGGCGTCCCGGAGGACATCGCCCGCGCAGTCATCTGGCTCGCATCGGACGACTCCGATTACGTCACCGGCACCACAATGTTCGTGGACGGCGGCATGACCCTCTACCCCGGCTTCGCGACCGGCGGGTAGTGTAAAAAAGTCTCCATCAGATGCTCAGGTTTCGGGTCCGAATGTTCGTTCCCGTGGCTTTTTACCCGGATTTACCCGGATTAAGCCGGATAAATTCACCCCTTTGGGGGAAAAATGACGAAGATCGAAGTAAAAATAGACCTCTTGTCTTGGAGGTTTGGATTGGTTCACGGCTTTTCGTGGTTTTTCTGATTGGGAATTGGTGGGATGGGAAGAGAAGGATAAAGGCTAGAGCATAAAACGGGGAATCTCGTGACGAGCGTGACAGCGTTGTCCTTAAGCGTGGTGACGCAACCTCCTCCGGGCTGGGTGCGGAATGGTTTTGTTATAAAGCCATCATGCTCTCCGGGGCGGTGTAACGCGAGGACGAAGAGGTGCAAAGTTTTGCACCGATTTGAGCTTGACAACATGAAAGGCGGCTAAGTAGTGCAACGCCTCCTCTAAAAAGGCGGAGTCAACTCCAGACGACATCGACGCCGCGTTTCTGCTGGAAGCGGTCGGTGTAAAAGAGCTTTTTATGGGCGATGCCGTATTCGTGGACGAGCTTGGTGCATTTGACGTCGTAGCAGCAGTATTCAGCGATCTCGCGCATTTTACCTTCCCTCCACCAGCGGATTGCGTCGAGGCCGTCGGCTGTTTTTCCGACGCCGAGGGAGGCTGTGGCGACGGAGTCGAGGCTGAGGCGGTGGCCGAGTGTTGCCTCGATATCGACCAGCATGTCGAGCGTGCGGCATTGGTTGGGAATATCGAGAATGGTGTAGCCCATGAGGACTTCGTAATCGAAATTGATCACGTTGAAGCCGACCACCAGATCGGCTTTCACGAGTTGCTCGATCAGGTCGTCCACCCGTTTCTCGGGATAGATGCGGTACTCGTCGAGGGCGGTGCTGTAGGTGACGCCGACGGACATGCCCATGTCTCGCTTCTTGTCCCAGCCTCCCGCGTCATTCGCGGTGCGCTGTGTTTCAAGATCAAAATAGACGATGTTGCGGGACATAAAATTTCAGCCCGCTAAATACGCGAAAGGCGGGGAAAAACATAGGAAAGAAATTTGTGGTGGCTCTGTTATTTTCAAGGATCGACGTCATTAATCGCAAGTCTTATGCTGAGATTCATTTCAAGGGGCTGTTACTTTGAGTAATTCACATTTTCCAGAAATCATCTTTGTTTGTTTTCTGGCTGCGCTTGTCGCTGTGCCTTATATCTTTCTGCGCCGATGGGAGGACAGGCGGAATAAAGAGAAAGCGCGAGCGCGAGCCGAACGACGCCGGCAGGAAGAGGAGGCAGGCGTTCCGCCAAGTCCAGCGGATTATCATTACGCGATCACTTTTGACGCACAAAATGTTACGGTTACAGACTTGCGAAGCCGGAAATCCGAGACGGTCTCGATAGCATGGTCGGACGTTTGCTCTGCGACGGCGTTCAAGCGCGACTTGTGGTCAGTCGATTGCATATGCCTGCATTTTGGCAGGGCTGATGACACAGGAGTTGAAGTAGATGAAGATATGGCAGGGTGGAACCGTCTTATGAATGCGTTGCCGACGCTGTTGCCCGGATGCACGCCGCATTCAGAATGGTTCTGTGTCGTTGCGTATCCGGCTTTCGCGGCGAATCCTACCAAGATTTATTCCGTTTCACAAAAGGATGCTGGATAAAATCTAAAATCATTTTTTGTCCACAGATTGACACAGATTAAAGAAAAGAGACGCCTGGCACGTTGGATGACGAGGTTATTATAGAAATGGCGCGCCGTTTCATCTTTTCGGCGAGCCGCCGAAAAGAGCCCGCGAGCCGCGGGCGCTACCCTGAGGTTGCTGCGACGACTGAATTCTTTTTGGCAATCAAATCCGCAATCCAACTGTATGGATGCGGCAAAGTCGTTACTTTATCTTCGTCGGGTCGAAGTCGAAGTCGCCGCAGTCGAAGGACATCATGTTTGCGAGTTTGCCGGCCTTGAATTGCTCGACCACCGCGCCGTCGCTCTGGAAAATGGTGATAACCTTGCTCCCGGTTTCTCCCGACATCGCGGCCCAACGCAGATTGGGCGTCTCGCTTATGCGGCAGAGGGGAAGGCCGTCGCCCGCCTTGAGAAAGCTTCCTTTTGCATCGGTGCCGATGCTGATATCCACCGCGCCGAGTTTGTCCTGCTCGAGGGGATTCGGAAGCAGGGTGAGGCGGATTTTATCCTGGGGCGTGAAGGGTTTGCCGCCGGCTGTTTTCAAGAGGTCGCTCACTTGATCGATGGTGTCGCTGAAGCGGATGGTTTTGGAATAGATCACCTTCCAAGTGGATTTTAAAGGCTGGCTGGCATCCTCAGGCTTTTCCGTCGAGACCAGTTCAAGACCTCTCACGCGCTGCATCTGGTTGTTTCCTTCGAGTAAGAATATCCGATCGGGATTATCCATCGAAGCGATCATCCATGGCTTTGGTTCGCCTGGATTTATCGCAAGCCTGCGCAGGAGTTCGCCTGCTGTGGTATATTCTTTTACCTCGCACCCTGTTTCCTTGTAATCGATCACCCACACGATGTTTTGATTCGTGCCGCCTTCCCAACAAGCATCAACTGCCCATGTCAACGCAGGCAACTTCAATTCCACTGTCCCGGCGGGGTTGTCGACATCATGCTCGAAAACTTTGCCGTCTTTCACCTCGATAGAGTTGTTGGGAGGAATATCCTTATCTTCAGGATATTTTACCGGGGCGTTACCCTTGAGATCCTCAACCCAAGTGATCGTTCTTTGGGCGGCAGTCTCTCCACGAAAGATCAGAGCCTCCCCATCGAGCCCGAATTTCAAAAAACGTCGGAATCGCGGTGATTTGTCATCCGCGATAAAATCGTTGCCGAGCATCGCGACTCCTTCGAAATCCATTGCGCCGACCATGTAGCCACGTGCGAAGTATTTGCCTGCGGGCATGAGCTTGCCGGAGCCATCCTTGCCGTCCCAGTAGGTGATGAAGCCATTCAGCGCGGCGAAAAATTCGGAGGTCTGGGCTTCCTGGTGCAGGACGCGGACGAGTTTGCCTGTGGAATCGTAGATGCCGAGGCTGATGGTGCCGCCCTGCATGGGAGGCGGTACGAACTCCAACTGGATGCCCTGCTTTTCCTTGGGTGGCGGGGTTTCCTCCTGCGCAATTGATGTAATGACGAATGACGAAATCAGAATGACGAAAAAACAAACCGGACGAAAAAAGGTCATTCGAGATCCGGTTTTTGTCATAACTGCTTTTTCGTTCACAAATAGTAGCGCCAATTGATGGACGGGAAGATGTTGTCCCTCCATTCACAATTTTTCAGGAAATTTTCGTCGATGAGCTTGCAGCGGACCTGATCGTAGAGGCGGGTGAAACGGAGGATGTGATCCTTTGTGCGCTTGGTGGCGTAGTCTTTTGCGGTGCCTGTCTTCATGAGGAAGGCCCAGTCACTCGATTGCGCGAGGAGGAGTTCGCGGGCGAGTTGCTTGAGGCCGCGCTCGATGATTTCGGAGGTGTTGTCCACGTTGGCGCGGGCGATTTCGGTCATGCGCTTTGCGGCCATGTGGAGGTGGGGGTAGATCCAGGCGTTGCTCTCGTCGAGCCAGACCTCCCAGTAGCCCTTGTGGCCCCAGCTCGAGGCGGAGGGGACGACGAGCTGCTGGGTGGGATAATCCGCGAGGTAACGGGTGGGGGTGGTGAGCTTGAAGGTGTCCTGGTCGTAAACGGATTTGCGGAGGAATAGGTTTAAAAACTCGGGGCCCTCGAACCACCAGTGGCCGAAAAGCTCGGCGTCGAAGGGGCTGATGACGATGGGCTGAAGGTTGGCAAGGGTTGGTAATGCTTGAATTTGACTGGCGCGGTTGCGCATGAAGTTCTCGGCGTGGGAATCGGCGGCGCCCATGGCCCAGCCGCGGTTGTAGAGCTCCTTTTCATGCACACGACCGGTGATGCGGTGATATTTAATGCCTGTAAACTTTTTTGCGCCATCCGGCGAGAGCCACGGTTTCAGGTAATCCTGCGAAAGATCGAAGCCGATATCGCGGTAGAAATCACGGTAGGCAGGGTCGCCGGGGTAGCCCTCCTCGGCGCTCCAGACCTGGCGGCTCGATTCGCGGTCGCGCGCGAATGCAGCGGGCCCGGCGGGGGTGAAACAAGGGGCATAGATGGCGTATCGCGGCCGGGGGTTTCCAAACATCAACCCATGGGAATCGATGATGAACCAGCGGATATTTGCCTCCTGCAGGATACTCTCCACGCCCGAGACGTAACCGCACTCGGGGAGCCAGATGCCATTCGGGTCGCGCCCGAAGCATTCCCGGTAATGGTCCCGCGCCACGAAAATCTGGGCGCGCACAGCCTGAGGGAAATTCTCCATGAGCGGCAGGAACCCGTGCGTGGCGGCGCACGTGATGATTTCCAGAACGCCTTTGTCCTGCAATTCCTTGAAGACCGGGATGAGGTTGCACTTCCATGTATCGACAAAGAGGTTCCGGCAGGTGATGAAGCGATCGAGGTAAAAGCGGGCGAGTTCGTGGAGCTGCTGCTGGCCCTGGGTACGGTCCAGCTCATGTTTAGCAAGGTCGATGGCGCGCTCGATGTAGCGCACGTAGCGTTCCTGCAGGAGCGGGTCGAGCAGCATGGAGCAGAGCGTCGGCGTGAGCGACATGGTGAGCTTGAAATCGACGCTGTCGTCCACCAGACCGTGCAGGACCTGAAGCAGCGGGATGTACGTCTCCGTGATGGCTTCGTAGAGCCAGTCCTCCTCCAGAAATTCCGGATATTCAGGGTGGCGCACGTAAGGAAGGTGCGCATGCAGAACCAGAGCTAAATATCCCGTGGACATGGCGCTAAAAGTCGAGTTTTGCCGGTGGATTGTCCAGCGCGGAGTGACAGTATTCGCGGACAGCACGTCCCCACCCCTGTTTCGACATCAAGGGCCTCCGAGAGGCCGGGCCTGTGTTTTTGTTGCCACTTTCCCCGCAAAGGTTTTAGATTCCACTCCATGAGTGATTTATGGAAAGGGCTCAATGAAAATGCCCGCGGACAACTCTCCCAGCGGGATTATCATCTGAAATCGTTTGCCGGGCGCCTCGCCTCTTCCGGGGTCGAGGTCCGGGAACTGATTGCCGCCGACCGCCAGACACCCGACATCGCCAATGCCTGGATTCCCGGCGTGGAATTTTTCGCGAGGAAGGTCTTTCCGCAACGGCACCGCGGCTTTTTTGGCGAATTTGCACGGCGCGACGAGGGTTTGCTCGCGAAGATCGGCCTCTGGCCCTCGCAATGGGCGACCGCCCGCACCTTTGCCGGCACTGCGAAGGGGTTTCACATCCATCCGCCAGCCATTCCGCAAGGGGAAGAGCCCGCAGCGTGGTTCAAGCGCCTTTTCATCGACGAAGCGGAGAATTACAAGCTACGCCCGTATGATCGTGAGCAGTGGGATGTGATGTTTTTCATCCAGGGAAACGTGGAGATGATCCTCGTGGATGAACGGGTGGGGATGCCCCGCCGCACCATGCGGTTCATCATTGAGGGGGACGACACCCGCGGGCCGAATAATGCAGCCGTCGTCATTCCCCCGGGAATCGCGCACGCTCTGCGCGCCGAGGGATCGCAGGACATGCTCATGGTCTATGGCACGAGCACGAAGTTCGAGCCAACATTCGAAGGACGTATCGCAAGCGATGTCGAGAACGCCCCGCTCCCGCCGGAGTGGGAGCACTATGCGGGTGGGGAGTAAACGCGGTCGATCAGATTGAGGTCTGCGATAAGGACATGCGCATAATCACGAAAGATTTTATTCAGGGAATTATTAGCAATGGACCCTTCACAAAAGCCATGGGTCGTGCAACCAATGGAACGGCACAACCCAAAAATAAAATGGAATGGAACAGATTTTCCTCGTGGACACTTATCTGCGAGGAGGTTCTCGATACCGAACACAATTCTGATTGGTATGACGGTATCCTTGCCGAACTTACACGCCGTGGTTTCAACAGTGAACAAATTAACCGGATGCGGAGCTTTGCCTGGAAAACGGCGGGGTGGTACAACTACGACATGGTGCTTTGGGAGTGGTGTAACATGGATGAAAAAGACATTCGCAGGGCTATCGACCTTCAACTTGAACGAGACATCATTACGCCTCCACTACATGCTGAATACCTTAACTACATCGAGCATCCCTCGCACATTCCCGAAGACGTATGATGCCCCCTTATTGAGGGTGTTCCGAAAAGATTTAGTACCTACAGTGAAAAGGCAGTGAATGGTCCGCAGCCCCTACCGGGGCTGAGTCAATTTTATTCGAGATACCGGTGGCTTGCGCCAACCGGCTAATTTCCGCAAAGCCTCCGGCTTAAAGAATCGGAATACGCTCTTATTGGGCTGTATTCATTGAGAGGCGAGTCGCGGCAGTCACATGCCCAGCCACAGCCGGCTCTGTAATCACGCTTTCATGCGTGAACTGATAGGCCACTGCGGAGTCGCCATCCTTTGAGAGCAGGTCCATTAAAGTGACTGTTTCTCCGGGCGCGCAATCCTTGATGACTGTGGTACGATGCGCCGGAACGACTACCACGCCATTGATGAGATGCGCCATCACGAAATGGATGGTAACCGGCTGGCTGGATTTATTTTCAGCCACGATCCTTTCCATCACGCCGCCGTACCATGTGAGGCATTTGATGTCGTAGGGCTTCTCGCTGGTGTGCTGGAAGAGCGTTTTGATTTCCGGCTTGTCCGAGGAGAATCGGGCATCGGTGGGCACTACGGAAGCCGGGCTGATGGCTGAGGTGGCATCCGTCGCCATGGCTGACAATGCAATTCCAATGATCACGGCTGCCAATGCGAATTTCAATATTATTGTGTTCATAGGTTTAATCTTTCTTTTGGAAGTTGTCCCTTCTGAACCGGAAGATCCAACGGCACCGCCCGGTTCAAAATTACACCTGTTAATGCAGCGTGATACGTGCCCCGGGGCTTTCGTGGACTTGGTATTTTTGCCGTCAGGGTTTCCATGTAGTCCCTTGGAGTCTACATGATGACTGCCGGCACCGTATTGCGCAGCAACCGGGCGCGAAGCCTACGCCTGGATGATATTGTTGCGGATTGCGTAGCGGACGAGGTCGCTGAAGGTGTCGAGCTTGAGCTTGCGCATGATGGCGGCACGATGGGTCTCACCTGTCTTGATGCTGATGCCGAGCAGGGAGGCGACTTCCTTGTTGCTTTTGCCCTCGGCGAGTAGCTGGAGGACTTCACGTTCCCGGGCAGTGAGCGGGCCCGCGGAGGATTTGCCTTTTTCGGGGATCCCATGGAGATAACGCGCAAATACGATGTCGGACACCTCCGAGGTAAAAAATGGCTTGTGATTTGAAAGGGCTTCTATGGCGTCGAGGATGTGCTGCCTTGCCCCTGTTTTCACAAGATAGCTTTTCGCGCCTGCTTCCAACACCTTGTGCACGAGCTTTTCCTCCTCATGCCCGGTAAAAATGAGAATCTCGGTCTCCGGCACCCATCGTTTGATCTGCCGAGTAGCCTCGAGCCCGTTCAGTTCCGGCATTTCGTAATCGAGAATGGCGATGTCGGGCTTCAGCTCCCGGGCCATGGCCACCGCCTCGCGCCCGTTCCGCGCCTCGCCGCAGACTGCGAGATTAGGTTGCAGTTGCAGCATGGTACGCACTCCGTGCCGGACCATCTCATGGTCATCCGCAAGCAGAATTCGTATCTGTTTTACATTACTGGATGTAGATAACACGCCCTCAATCCTTTCCATTATCAGTGTAGCAGAAGCAGTTAATATACCGTTTACCCCCTGCTTTCATATAAACCTTGATACTCTAATTATCGTATCTCGCAACCACTCCGCTCGCATTATTCCCCATGATCAGAGAGGATCCTGCCGGATACCGGGCGGGCTTCATTCCATCAGGGGCTGGTCAACAAGCTTGTATTTCACTGTGTTTGCGATTAATTACGGCTCTTCAAGCAGACTGAGTGCTTACGATAATGACCGGTCATCTCAATCTCAAAAGCTTACGCGAGAAACTCGAAAAACGATTCCCCGTGCTGCGTGCGGCGAAGGGAAATAGCACGACCATCCCCAGCGCCAGGATGGACGAGGTGCTTCTGGCGACAAAGGCACAATATCCGCGCCTGCCAGTATGGGAGAATATCGAGCACCCGAGGGACAATTATTTCAGCATCCACATCCTGCCGTTGCATCTGCCGCTGCATCCCGCCCTGGAGGAACCGGTCAAGGATTTGCAAAGGCAGATGCTCGGGGATGGGGTGATCAAGGATCTCTGCCAGTTGCAGGATGTCTACGAAGAGCGGTTTTCCCACCTATGGGTGGCGGAAACCCAGAGGTGGATCTACAAGCCGATCGGGTTGTGCACGTTTTTTTTCCGGGAAACCCCCGGATCCAAATACCTCGTTGATGAAGGCAGCTTCAGCAGCACAGGCAAGGAGAAGTGGTGGCTGAATTTTATCTGGCTGAACCCGGCGCAGAGGAACCACCGGGTGCTGCGAAATACCGTCCCTTACTTTAAAAAGTGGCACCAGGATTTCAAGCTTACCAGGGAGCATACCCTGGTAGACAAATCGCTGAAAGATTATCCCGAGCACCGGCAACCCCAGGCGGGGCAATCGATAGTGTGGGGATGAGAGGGCAGCCCCCTCTATAACTTCGCAAGCAGCCGGTCCACTTCCACGTATTTGTCGATGAGCACCTGGATGCGGTCGATTTTTTCGGCGTCACCCGGGAGGGTTTTTACGGTCATCGTATGGATGCTGTTCGCCACGGCATAACTGTCCAGCGGCGATCCGATGATTGGCAGGTCCGACGCGCGGACCAGGTCCAGCACGCTCTGGTGCGGAAACAAATCGCCGGAAAGCACAATGCCCGCGAGCGTCTTCCCGTCATCCTCGGCGAGTGATGCCGCCGAAAGCGCGGCAAGGATCACGTCCTCACGGTCACCCGGAGTGATGATGAGCGTGCCGGGCGTGAAATATTCCATCACGTGGCTCGACGTCATCGCGCCGATGACGATCTTGCGCACCCGCCGCCGCGTTGCGGAGGCTTCACTTTTTGCGTGGATGAATTTGCCTTTGATCTGCTTGTTGATCTGCCCCAGCGTCGCGTGTGCAAGCATCGGCTCGGCGGGGATCACGCCGATGAGATCGATACCCAGCCGCTCCAGGCCCCGCCGCGCAAAATCCTGGACCTGCTCAAATTTATCTGGCAGCACCTTGTTGAGGATCACGCCGACCAGTTCCACGCCTTCCTTGTCAAAGAGCGCCTTGTTCAGCACCACTTCGTCGATGGCGCGGCCGATGCCGCCTTTCGTGATGAGGAGCACCTTGCTGTTCAGCAGCTTTGCGACCCGGGCGTTGGAAAGGTCAAATACCGCGCCGACGCCGGCGTGCCCGGTGCCTTCGATGATGACGAAGTCCTTCTCCCACGCGGCGCGGTCGAATGAATTCTGGATGCGGCGCACAAGGAAGTCGTTGTTCGAGTGCTGGATGTATTTGCGCGTGAAATCCGGCTCGACGGCGATCGGGCTCATCGCCTCGATGGGGACTTTCACACCGTAGGTCTGGTCGATGAGCACCGAGTCCTCATCAATGCGTTTCCCCTCCACATCGACGAAACGCTGGCCCACCGGCTTGATGAAGCCGATCTGCCCGAGCCTTTCCTTCAATGCGGCGAAAAGGCCGAGCGCCGTGGTGGTCTTCCCATCGTTCTGCTGGGTCGCCGCGACAAAAAGACGTGGGGTGACGGTGTTCAATGCTGGAAAATTTACGCCTGTTCCGGGTAAAGCCTGCGGTATTCTATTGCCTGGAGGCCGATGATCGCGGCCACGCCGAGGATGTCGTGGACGGTGGCGCCGCGCGACATGTCGGCGCATGGGCTGGAAAGCCCAAGCAGGATCTGGCCGTAGGCCTCGGCCTTGGCCACATGCTGGATGAGCTTGGCGGCGATATTTCCGCTGTTGAGGTCGGGGAATATCAATACATTCGCCCTGCCGGCGACGGTGCTGCCGGGCGCCTTGATTGCGGCGAGATCGGCGAGCATGGCGGTATCCGCCTGCAATTCCCCGTCGATCTGCATTTCGATGCCCTCGTCCTTGGCCTTTTGCTTTGCGAGCGCGGTGGCAGCGGCAATTCTTTCCACTGCCGGCGACTTCGCGCTTCCCTTGGTGGAAAAGCTGAGCATGGCGATGCGGGGCGGTATTCCCTTGAGCTGGCGCGCGATCTTGCCGGTCTCCACGGCGATGGTTGCAAGCTGTTCCACCGTGGGGGTCGGAATCACGGCGCAGTCCGCGAGGAGCATCACGCCATTTTCACCGAGTGCCTGGTCGGCAACCTCGACGATCATGCAGCTTGAGATGGTTTTTACATTGGGCAGCGGTTTTACAAGCTGGATCAATGGGCGCAGCAGCGTGCCCGCCGTCGTGCTCGTGCCTCCGACCAGGCCGTCCGCCTGGCCGTATTGCACCATCATTGCGGCGAAGTAATTCGGTTTCACCAGCATGGAGCGCGCATCGGAGGGGCCTAGGTTGTGATAGCGCTTCAGCTTCTCCAGGCGTTCGCAGAAAAGCGGCAGGTCGGCCGCGGTCTCGGGATCGATGATGCCGAAGTGATCCAGATCGACCTTTTCGCGGAGCGCGACTTTCTCGACCTCCGCCTTCTTCCCCAGGACGATGGCGGGGCCGAGTTGCAATTTGACAAACTGCTCCGCCGCCTGCAAGATTCGCGGCTCTGTCCCTTCAGGGAAAACGATCCTCTTTGGATGGCGTTTCAATTTCTGAAAGACCGATTCAATAAATTTCATAACTCTTCGATACGTTGGAGGGTTTCATAGGGAGACACAAGCGAAAGATCATAGCAATATGCCGGCAGACTATCATCTACACACGCCGCTCTGCCATCACGCGGAGGGCTCACCGGCCGATTATGCGAAGGCTGCCGTGGAGCGCGGGCTCGAGGAAATCGGCTTCTCGGACCACAACCCGATGCCCACGCAATTCGACGACTGGCGCATGAGCATCGGCGATCTGCCCCTTTATCTGGACATGGTGCAGGCCGCGCGCGAGCAATATCCCGCGCTGCCGATCCGCATCGGGCTGGAATGCGACTTCATCGCCGGGCAGGAGACATGGATCGAGCATCTCGCGGGAAAGGCGGACTGGGATTACCTCATCGGCAGCGTCCACTACATCGCTTACGGCTGGGCTGTGGATGATCCGAAATGGATCGGCAGGTTCAAGGACAGGCCGGTCGATGAAATCTGGACGATGTACTGGAGAGCATACGAGCAATGCATCCGCAGCGGCCTGTTTGATTTCGTGGCGCATCCCGACCTTGTGAAAAAATTCGGCTTCAGGCCCGAAGGCGACTTGCGGAAATATTACGAGCCCAGCATCGCAGCCGCCGCGGAAAAAAACGTGGCCATCGAGATCAATACCGCCGGCCTGCGCAAGCCGGTGAACGAGCTTTACCCGAGCCGCGAGTTTCTGGAGATGGCCTTCGCGGCAGGCATCCCGCTACTGATCAATTCCGACGCGCATGCGCCGGAGGAGGTTGGCGCGGATTTTCCAGCCGCCGTGCAGCTTGCAAAGGAAGCCGGCTATAGAGAGACGCTGCGCTTCCAAAAACGCAAGCGCCGCTTCGTCCCGCTGTGATCCCCATGCAACTCGTCGCTGGCAGCCATGTGATCGGGTTTCCCCGGCAGCCGCTCATCATGGGCATCATCAATCTCGTGCAGGACTCGTTTTCCGGCGACGGCCTCACCGACCTCGATCTCGCCGTGGACCGCGCGCGGCAGATGATTTCCGATGGCGCGGAGATTATCGACGTCGGCGGAGAAAGCGCAGGCACCAGGCGCGGGGCCATGAGCGAGCAGGAGGAGATCGACCGCCTCTGCCCCTTCATCGAGAAATTCCGCGCCATGGAAAAGGCCCCTCTGCTTTCCATCAACACATGGCGGCCCCAAGTCGCACGCACCGCCCTCGCTACCGGCGGCGACATCCTGAACGACATCGGCGCCCTCCCCACCGACGAAAACGCCCGCATCTGCGCAGAACATGGCGCCGCGCTCCTGATCATGCACAGCGTCGGCGAGCCCAAGGTGAAACACACCCATGTCCATTACGATGACGTGATGGAAACGCTGGAAAATTTCTTCGAAGAAAAAATTGCGATGGCCACCTCGGCAGGTGTCTCGCGCGACGCGATCATCCTCGACCCCGGCATCGATTTTGCAAAGCAGCGCGAAGACAACCTCACCATCTACCGCGACCTCGCCCGCCTCCAAAAATTCGAGCGTCCGATCCTCCTCCCGGTCTCCCGCAAAACCGTCATCGGCGACGTGCTCGGCATCGCCGACCCCAGACAGCGCGATGCCGGCACCGTGGCATGCATCGTCAGCGGCATGCTGCGCGGCGCATCCATCTTCCGCGTCCACAACGTCCGCGCAGCTGCGCAGGCGGTGAAGACCATCTACGCCATAGAGCAGGCATGAAATCCTGTCTAAAAATCCCTCACGCCGCCGCTTTCGTGAGCCGCACATCGATCCCCTGCGCCGCCAGGTACTCCTTCACATCGCTCACGGTATATTCGCCAAAATGAAAAATGCTCGCCGCCAGCACCGCGTCGGCCTTGCCCTTGAGCAACACCTCGGCGAGATGCTCCAGCGTTCCCGCGCCGCCACTAGCGACGACAGGAATCCCGACGGATTCGCTCACTTTTCTCGTGATCTCGAGGTCAAAACCGGCCTTCGTCCCATCGGCATCGATGCTGTTGAGCACGATCTCCCCCGCGCCAAGCTCCGCGACCTTTACCGCCCACTCCGCGGCGTCGAGACCGGTGGCTTTGCGCCCCCCGTGTGAAAATACTTCCCAACGCCCTGACGCCACGCGTTTTGCGTCTATCGCCACCACGATGCACTGGCTTCCAAACCGCTCCGCTCCCGCGCGGATCAGGTCCGGCGTCGCCAGCGCGGAGGAGTTGATGCTGATCTTGTCCGCCCCCGCCTGGAGCATGGAGTGCATGTCGTGCGTCGTGCGAATGCCGCCGCCCACGGTCAGCGGCATGAAACATTGATCAGCAGTACGTTTAATCACCTCGATCATGGAATCGCGCCCGTGCGCGCTCGCCGTGATGTCGAAAAAAACCATCTCGTCCGCGCCCTGCTGGTCATAGCGCAACGCGAGTTCGACCGGGTCTCCGACGTTGCGGAGTTCACCCGCCTCGGCTTTTCCGAACTGCACGCCGCGCGTGACCTGGCCATTGTGAACGTCGAGACATGGAATGATGCGTTTGATCAACATTTGATGAAAATGGTTATAATTTATTACAAAATCCACAATTGATTACATGAAATTGTAGTATTTGCGCATTTTTTGCAAAATTTATGTTGACAATTATTTGGTTGTAACTAGCCTCCCGCCCCGTTAGTAATGTGTAGGCTTAACTAAAAGGATATTATGGGTAATAGTAAGACAGGGAAATCTGAATCCTCAACCTCTAATGGCGGGGGAGCTTCAAAAAAGGGCGGCTCATTTAAAATCTCAAATGAGCCGGTGATCCATGGCAAAACGGAGGGTGACGTCCACAAATACGAGGTGACGCACGATTCCTCCCCGCCCAATCCGCCCGCCAATCCTGTCTACGAAGACCTCGGGCAGCTCCCCGAAACCTACGGCGAGAATTCCATCTTCCTCATCGCCCGCGACCCGAAATGGCTTTTCACCTACTGGGACATCGCATGGAATAATTTCGCCACGTTCGACATGAAGGATGGCGACAGAAAAGTTTTCCTCAAGGTGCTTCACAGTGACGGTGGCGCCGAATCCACCATCGAAATCAACACGGAGGCCAGGAATTGGTATATCCCCGTCTCCCGGGCCGCCACGGCTTACTACGTGGAGATCGGGTATTACAATAAAAAGGGCAAATGGACCGCGATCGCCACATCCGGCGAAGCCACCACGCCCGCCGATTCCATGGCTCCGGAGCATGACGTGGATTTTGCGACCGTGCCGATGCACCTCACTTTCCAGCGCCTGCTCGATATCGTGAAAGCCGCCATGTCCGAGGGCGAAAGCCTCATCGGCGCGCTCTCCCGCCTGCAGGGCGAAGGCCGCAAGCTCGCATTCGCCGCCGGCAAGACGCCGGACTGGACCGATCAGCAGCGCGATCTCCTCATCGCCCTGCTCGGCTCGAATATCGTGGACCGCGTGGGCCTCGGCTCCGCGGAGATCGACAAGTTGCTCCGCAAGGAATTGCAGCAGCGGCTGAACACCGAGAGCGCGGGCCAGATTGTGACCAAGGGCCTCTGGGGACCGGGCGTGAGCAGCCTTTTCAGCGGAATCGGCCTCTGGGGACCGGAAGTCACCAGCCTCTTCAGCGGAATCGGCGCAAGCTGGAGCGCACAGCCTTTCAGCGCGCAAAAGTCCCGCGAGTTTTTCATGCACGTGAATGCCGAGGTCATTTTCTACGGCGGCACGCACCCCGACGCGAAAGTCACCATCGACGGCCAGGAGATCAAGCTGAACGCCGATGGTTCATTCCGCTACCACTTCAAATTCCCCGATGGCGATTACGATATCCCGATCGTCGCGCTCTCGCCGGACAAGGTGGAGGAACGCTCCGCGACCATCTCCTTCCGCCGCGCCACCACGCGCAAAGGAGACGTAGGCCACACCGCCCAGCCCGCCCGGTTCACAAAACCGATCGGCCGCAAGCGGAAGTAGCGTCCTCCCTTCCTCAGTCCTGCCATTCTGCATTGGACGTTACTCGACTCTTGGAGAGGCCGAGGGGCGAGGGCGGCAAACGTTCAATGTTGGAAGTTCACGCCCTTGCCGATCCGGCAAAAAAACTTCCACTCGCATTGCGTCCCCCGTTTTGACTATCCTCCCCACCCCGCCGCAGGTTCCCTGAACTCCGCCGCGCTAGAAAATCCGATTTATGACGTCCGCCGAAATCCGCCAATCCTTCCTCGATTTTTTCAAGTCGAAAGAGCACACCATCGTGCCCTCCTCGAGCCTGATGCCAGACTCGCCGAACCTCCTCTTCACGAATGCCGGCATGAACCAGTTCGTACCCATCTTCCTCGGCCAGGTGAAATGCCCCTACACCCCCGGCCGCGCCGCCGACACGCAGAAATGCATCCGCGCAGGCGGCAAGCACAACGACCTCGACGACGTCGGCCTCGACACCTATCACCACACTTTTTTCGAGATGCTCGGGAACTGGTCCTTCGGCGATTATTTCAAGAAGGAGGCCATCGACTGGGCATGGGAACTCGTCGTGAACCGCTGGAAATTCCCCGCCGCACGCCTTTACGCGACCGTTTACAGCCCCGACAAATCGCTCGGCGACCCGAGCGATTTCGACCGCGAGGCGCACGATTTCTGGGCAGAAAAATTCACCGCCGCCGGGCTCGATCCCGCCGTGCACATCGTGAACGGCAACAAAAAGGACAACTTCTGGATGATGGGCGACACCGGCCCCTGCGGCCCCTGCTCCGAGTTGCACGTCGATCTCACCCCCGGGGGCGACACCCGCGGCAGCCTCGTGAACAAAGGCGACGCGCGCTGTATCGAGATCTGGAACCTCGTCTTCATCCAGTTCAACGCAAACCCGGATGGCACATTCTCCCCGCTCCCCGCAAAGCATGTCGATACCGGCATGGGCTTCGAGCGCGTCACGAGCATCATCCAGGGCACGAAAAATTTCACCGACTTCGCAAACGCAAAAATCTCGAACTACGAGACCGACATCTTCCGCCCGATCTTCGACGAAATCGAAAAACTCAGCGGTAAAACCTACGGCAACACCCTTCCCGTCACCGGCAGCACCGGCGACACGGAGCAGGAAAAAGCCGACGTCGCATTCCGCGTCATCGCCGACCACATCCGCACCCTCAGCTTCGCCATTGCCGACGGCATCCAGCCCGGCAACACCGACCGCAACTACGTCCTCCGCCGCATCCTCCGCCGCGCAGTCCGCTACGGCCGCACGCTCGGCTTCCACGAGCCCTTTTTCTACAAACTCGTCGCCGTCCTCGCCCGCACCATGGGCGACGTCTTCCCCGAAATCCGCTCAAAACAGAAATACATCGAGGAAGTGCTGAAGCGCGAAGAGGAGGCGTTTAACAAGACGCTGGATAAGGGCATAGGGTTGTTCGAAACAGAAATCACACGTTTGACGAGTGCGCGCAGCGCACCGGGGAGCGCGGGCTTCCAGCCCGCTCCGTCCGGCATCCTGCCGGATGGTCCGAGCGGCGCGCACTATACGAAACGTCGTCTCCCTCACTACGAGCGTCCTCATGGCATCTACCATGTCACCTTTTCAACGCATAATCGTGCAGTTCTTCCTTCCGCAGCCTGCAATATCGTCCTCGATGCGTTCCTTCATTTTGATCAAAAGCGCTACTATCTCTTCGCCGTCTGCGTCATGCCTGACCACGTTCACGCCCTCTTTCAGCCATGGGTTAAAGAGCGGGATGCGCAGGAGAATCCTGTTTTCTGGAGCCTCCCAGAATTGATGCATTCACTGAAATCTTTCACCGCAACAGAAATCAACAAAATCGGCGGCACAAAAGGAATCCAAGTCTGGGAAAATGAATACCACGACCGACTCATGCGCTCGGATTCGGATGTGGAGGAGAAGTTCCTTTATATTTGCCGGAATCCTTGGACGGATAACATTGTGGGAGGAGAAGAGCCTTATCCGTGGATCTGGGATTGGTCGGACCGCAGCGCCAAGACTGCCCGGCAGGATGCCGGACAGAGCGAGCAGGATGCTCGCGCTACCCTTTCCCAATCGCCAGCTACGCCGGCTGTGATTTCAGACGCCTTCGCCTTCCGTCTTTACGACGAACAAGGCTTCCCGATCGACCTCACGGAACTCATGGCCCGCGAACGCGGCCTCACCGTGGATAAGGACGGCTTCGAGAAACTGATGGAGCAGCAGCGCACCCGCGCCCGCGCCGCGCAGAAAAAAGAAGTCATCGAGCTCTCGCAGATCGACACCAAGGAAGCCACGCATTTCCTCGGCTACGACCACCCGCATACCGGCGCAGATGTCCAGGAAGTCGTCACGCTCAAGGACAAGACCGCCGTGATCCTCAACAACTCCGTCTGCTACGCCGAGATGGGCGGCCAGGTCGGCGACGCCGGCGAGCTCACCGGCTCCGGCAAACTCTGGCACATCACGAACACGCAGAAGAGCGGCAACACCTGGCTCCACTTCATCGAGGGCGGCGACGCCCCCGCCGTCGGCGAGCACGTGACCGTGGAGTACGACACCGCGCGCCGCAACGCGATCCAGCGCCACCACACTGTTACACATTTGTTGCACTGGGCGCTGCACGAGGTCGTCTCGCGCGAGGCCTCGCAGAAAGGCTCGTTCGTCGGCCCCGACAAACTCACCTTCGATTTTAACAGCGCCGCACTCACCCCCGCGCAGGTCCGCGACATCGAGCGTCTCGTCAATGAGCGCATCGTGGAAAACGCCGGTGTCACATGGACCGAGATGCCCTATGCGGAAGTGAAAACCCAGCCGCAGGTCATGCAATTCTTCGGCGACAAATACGGCGACATCGTCCGCGTGGTGCAGATCGGCGGCCACGCCGCAAAACTCGACGGCTACTCCATGGAGCTCTGCGGCGGCACCCACACCCGCGCCACCGGCGAGATCGGCCTCTTCCGCATCGTCAGCGAAGCCGCCATCGCCGCCGGAGTCCGCCGCATCGAGGCCGTCGCCGGCCTGAACGCCTACGAATTTGCCTCCGCCGATTCCGAGCGCCTGAAAACATTCGCAACCAAACTCAACGCCCCGCTCGGCGAGCTGGAAAAGAAACTCGACGCCCTCCTCGCGCAGCAAAAAGACCTCGAAAAATCGCTCAAGGCCGCCCAGCAGCGCGAAGCCTCCGGTCGTGCCAAGGACCTGCTCGCCACTGCCGAAACCATCAACGGCGTACCCGCAATTATCACCAACCTCGGCACTGCCGACGGCGACACATTGCAGACCGTCGCCGACGCCCTCAAAGGCTCCTTCAAAGGCGTCATCGTCCTCGGCGGCACGTCAAACGGCACAGTCGCCCTGGTCGCAAGCGTCAGCCCCGACTTCACCGCAAAGGCCCAGGCCGGCAAGATCATCCAGACCATCGCCCCCATCGTCGGCGGCAAAGGCGGCGGCAAGCCCGACAACGCCCGCGGCGGCGGCAAGGACGCCACCAAACTCGACGAGGCCCTGGCAACAGCAAAGGCCCTGCTCGCGAGTTAATAACAGTCGTCGCAGCAACATTCCGGGTAGCGCGCCCGGCCCGGGTGCTCTTTTCGGCGGCCCGCCGAAAAGATGACACAGCGCGCCTTTCCTGCAACAACCGCCGCCCCAAACAGCGCGTCCACCAACGCGAAGCGTTGCTTTCTTCCTCCGGGGAGCGCACTCGTCCCGCGTGCTGGTTGCGGCGTCCCGCTGCATCGAACTTTTACCCGCGCCCAACCCAGGAACAACGTACTCCGGCAAACTGATTCCATAATGCCCTAACCCCATAAACGATTCCGGCAGCAAAAATTACTCTGAATACCGTGCGATCTGATCACCTTCCTGCATCCGGAATAACGGGGTATTTCGATTCAGGTTGTATGATACAACATGCTTTTCCTTTTCTGGTGGGTTTGATCGGCTGGATCATCCTGACTTTCCTGGCCCCAATAGCGGGATTTCAGGCCAGACCGGACGCATGGTTTGGCCGGCTGAATAAACCAACATGGAACCCTCCCTCATGGATCTTCACCCCCGTATGGACGATGCTCTACCTCCTCATGGCGATTGCCGCATGGTTGGTCTGGACCCGCGGCGGCTGGCACAGGCAATACGTGCCGCTCTCACTCTACGTGGTGCAGCTTTTTCTGAACGCGACATGGACGCCCCTCTTCTTCGGCGCGCACCGCCCCGGCCTCGCCTTTTTCGATATCGTGCTTATGTGGCTGGCAATTCTTGCCACAACGATCGCCTTTGCAAACGTCACCATCGTCGCCGCTTGCTTCCTCATCCCCTACATCGCATGGGTCAGCTTCGCCTCCGTCCTGAACTTCACCATCTGGCGCCTGAATTCCTGAATCTCGAAACGTAGAGAAAGTCAGCCTGGTTTAAATAGAACTGAAGCCACGCAAAGCGTTGGTGGATCGTGACCTCCGGGCGCGATGGGACACAAACCGGCGAAGCCGCACTATTACCTCCAAGCCGTACCGCCGTCCGATCTCACTTCGCATCCGGAAGGCTCGCATCCTTCACCAGCAGCTTCCGGTCCTTGCCATTCCCCGCAAGCGACATCCGGTAGACCGATTGCAAATCTTCCCCAGCCGCCTGGCTCACAAAAAGAATGTTCTCCGCATCCAGCCAGTGGCAATCCCACGCATAGAGCGACTTCGGCGTGAGGCGCGCCACTTTTTCCGTAGCGAGATCCAGCGTCCAGATCGCAGCCGGCGGCCCATCCCATCCCTTCCGCTCCTTCTCATCCATCTCGATATCCATCAACAGCGTCTTCCCGTCCGCCGAGGCGTCGAGCCTCACATTCCCGCTCATCCCGCCATGGGGCACGATCTTCTCCACTTTCCATTTCTTCAGCACCTTCGCATCCAGGTCGAGCTGGTAAATATTCTCCATGTCCTGGCAGAAGAACGACTTGCCATCAGCCGCCCAGGTCCCTGACCAGTAGGTCACATGCTTCGGCTCGGTCTTCTGCACGCTGCGGAATCCCGTGCCATCCGCATTCACCACACCGATCTGCCTTTCATTGTTCAGGTAATAGTAAAAAAGGATCTGCGTACCATCCGGCGACCAGACCGCCTCCATGCAGTTGTCGCTTGGGATGTCCTTGAAGATGGTGATGTTGCCCGAGGCAAGGTCTGCGACGGCGATCTGCCGGTGGGAAGGCTGGCCGGTTTCCTGCACGGTGTTGAACACGAGCTTGGAACCATCGCGCGAAAGGTCGGGACATTGCCCGCCGGAAATTTTCTTCGCCCCGGTGCCGTCAATATTCGCGACCCACACCGCGTCCTTTTGCTCATACGCGAGCTTCCGCGGCGCATCCGCCGCGAAACAGTTTAATGCTAGGACCAAGAATGCGAATGGAATCAATTTTTTCATAAGAGAATTCCTAAAAATAAACCGGGAAAGCGGTTGCCCGCAGGTGTTTCCAAAACACTTTTTTTCTTTAATCTGTGTAAATCTGTGAAATCTGTGGACGATTAATCCCTTCCGCTTTCGTGGAGGCTACTTCAGCGCCGCCCACACGCGGTGAACATCGTCATGATCATCCAGCGATTGCAGAAATTCCCCGACCTCCGCCTTATATTCGTCGGTAAGCGTCGGAAATTGTTTCGCCACGTAGCCGAGTTCGCTCGTCACCACGCTCCAGCCGTTTGCCGCGAGCCATTTGGAAACCGCCGCGCACGCCGTCCGCTCGGTAATGAACCGTGCTCCCGCGGTTCCCTCCGGGATGTCGTCGTTTTGCGCGTGGGTGAGCGGCTCCACTTCATTCGCGCCGGCTTCGATCGCCGCGCCCTCGATATCGATATTCACGTCCGGGTGATGCGCTTCCACCAGGCCCACGTGGTCAAAGAGAAATTTGTTGCTGCCCGGGCCGCCGAGCTGCCCGCGCTTGAATAGCAGCCGCATCTCGGGCGCCGTCCGGTTATGGTTGTCCGTGAGCACTTCCACGATCACCGGCACCTTGTGCGGCGCGTATCCCTCGAACACGATATGCTCCAGCACCAGTTTTTCGTCGCCGATGCCCGCCCCTTTTTTGATCGCCCGGTCGATGGCGTCGCGCGTCACGCTCGCCTTGCGCGCTTTTTCCACCACGGCGAAAAGGCGCGCGTTTCCCTCCGGGTCAGGCCCGCCGAGTTTCGACGCGACCATGATTTCTTTGACGATTTTTCCGACGAGCTGGCCTTTTTTAAGACCGGCTACTTCCCGTTTTGCGTGGAGCCATTGGCGACCCATAGTTTTTTAGATGTAGCGGTTATTGGTTGCTGGTTCAATAGACAAAAGTAGCGCATGCCTCTGGCTTGCCGTCGAAAGCTTTCAAGCTGCAAGCTTGCACTTCTTTGCCGAAGCTTGCGCGCTTCAAGTTCGCATTCCATTTGCATTTTTTGGACGCCCCATCAGTGCGGCGGCAGCACGATGAAGGATCGCGTCTTCCCCCGGCAGATAAACAGCAGTGTCTGTTTGTCTGTATTTTTCAGCCCCCTGGCAATCTTTTCAAAATCCTCCACCGATGTCAGGGGCAGGTGGTTGATCTCCTCGATCACGTCCCCGGGCCTCAGCGCCTCGCGGGTGTGGGACGCGGCCGAGTCCGGGTCGATCTCCTTTACCATCACCCCTTTGATGTTCTCGGGCAGGCTTTCACGGTCACCCGGCGGAATATCCTGCACGAACTCCCCGGAGAGGACGCTGTCATCGTCGGCGTCAGGGGTGGCTTGTGGCTGCGGAGCCACCGGGGCGGCCGGGACCACCGGCTGCTGCGAAGCCTGCCCTTCCACCGGTTGCTCGGCGATCACCGCGCTCAAAACCATCTCCTGGTTGGCGCGGGTGATGGTGATGTCCACCTTCGTGTTTACCGCCGTCTCCACCACGCTGCTGTGCAGGTCCTGGATGCTCTTGATCTCCCGCCCGTTGAATTTGGTGATGATGTCGCCTTTCGTGAGGCCCGCCTTTTGCCCGGGGGAGTCCGGCGCGACACCGGTCACGAGCGCACCGGCTTCAACCTTCGCTCCAAACTGCGCCGCAAGTTCCGGCGTCAGTTGCTGGATGACCACGCCAAGGTATCCATGCACCACATGGCCGTGTTCGATGATGCTCTCCATGGTGCGCCTCGCCACGTTCGAGGGAATCGCAAAACCAAGCCCTTGCGACCCGCCGGTCTGCGAGGCGATCCGTGTATTGATGCCGATGATCTTGCCACGGACGTCCACCAGCGGCCCGCCGGAGTTCCCCTCGTTGATCGCCGCATCGGTCTGGAAAAAACCCATCGAGCTGTCGTCAAATACGCGCGACTTCGCCGAAATGATGCCCCGTGTCACCGTCTCCTGGAGTCCCAGCGGATTGCCAATCGCAAACGCAAGCTGCCCGACCTGCACCTGGTCGGAATCGCCGATCGGCAGCGGCGTCAGGTTCGACGCCTTGATCTTCAACACAGCGATGTCCGTTTCCGGGTCGGTGCCGACGATCTCCGCCGGCTCGATGCGTCCGTCGCTCAGTTCCACCTCCACCTTGTCCATGTCCGCGATCACATGGTTGTTGGTAAGGATATGCCCTTCCTTGGAGACAATGACACCCGATCCCAGCGCAATCCCCTCGCGTTCCTGGGGGATGCCGCGCAGGCGGTGGTGAAACAGCAGTTCATACGGGTCGATGGAATATCCGGTCTTCACCCGCTTGGATGTGGTGATGCTTACCACGGAAGGCACCACCGCATTCACCAGCTTCGTGTATTCCCGGTCGATCGCGGAAAGGAGTTGCACATCATTGGAATCCAGGTTCGAGCCGCCTGCCGGGGTATAAGGCTCCTGCCTGGCAGCTTCCTTGCGCCGGTGCTCCCAGTCATACAACCCGGCGAGAAAGATCCCGATTATGACGACAAAAAATAAAAATCTCCTCATGGTAGGGATAAGTCAGCTTACTTGTGAAAGCGTCAGCTTCCGGCTTTGCGCGATCATCTCCCGAAAATATTTGTTTTCCGGCCGTTGTAAATGCGGATCGGTCTTGAAAATCGCCGTGGCCGCTTTTCTCGCCATCTGGATCAGGCTCCCGTCCGACAGCAGGTTGCCGATTTTCAACGGCGGCAGCCCGCTCTGTGCCGTGCCGAGGATGTCGCCCGGCCCGCGCATCTTCAGGTCCTCCTCCGCGATCTCAAATCCGTCCGAGGTCCGCTCCAGGATCTTGAGTTTTTCAATCGCCTCGCCGTTCTCCGCCGCGCTGATCAGCACGCAGTACGACTTGTGCTCCCCGCGCCCGATCCGGCCCCGGAGCTGGTGCAACTGCGCCAGCCCGAACCGCTCCGCGTTTTCGATGAGCATGATGTTTGCATTCGGCACATCAATGCCCACCTCGATCACCGAGGTCGCCACCAGCACCTTGCTCTCCCCCTTGCGGAACCGCGTCATGATCGCCTCCTTCTCCACCGGCTCGATCCGCCCATGCAGCAGCTCGCACTTCATCGGCTTCAACAACTCCCGCCATTTCTCAAATTCCGCCGCCGCCGCCTTCGCCTCCAGCTTCTCCGATTCATCGATCAGCGGATAAACGATATAGGCCTGCCGCCCCTTCTCCAGTTGTTCGCGGATGAACTTGATCGCCTCCGGCAGCTTCGTCGCCTCCCGCACCCCCGTGATGATCTTCCCGCGCCCCGCCGGCATCTCATCCAGCGTGGACACATCGAGATCGCCATAAATCGTCATCGTCAAGGTCCGCGGGATCGGCGTCGCCGTCATCACCAGCACATCCGGAGAAACCGCCTGGTCCATCAGCCGCGCCCGCTGCATCACGCCAAATTTATGCTGCTCATCAATCACCACCAGCCCCACCTGCGAAAGCCCCTTCCCCTCATAAAGCAAAGCATGCGTCCCCACCAAAATCTGCGGCGAGGGAGCCGGCTGCGAGTTCCGGGACCCGCCAGGGTCCTCCGGGTAGCGCACGCGGCTCGCGTGCTGTTTTCGGCGGCTCGCCGAAAACACCTCGCTGGACGTCGCAACAACCAGATCGTTCTCCCTCCCGGAAAACCAAACCCATGGATAATCCTCATCCTCCTTCACGACCCCGGAATTCCAGGGATTCCCAATGATATAATTGAATTTCTCCTCCAGATCGCTGTCCGAACGAATGTAACGGTCAAACCGTTCCTTCTCCCAAACAGAACCTTTCTCCCCATCAATCTCATTGATCCGATGTGCCGTAAACGATTTGATCGTATGAAGAATTTCCGTCAGTGAAAAAAAGATCGCTTCATCATCCTTCCCGGTTTCCTTGACCATCGGCTGAATCAACATGTGAGCGTGGTCGGGCATCACACACGCTGCAAACAATTCGTAACGGCGATCTTTCCAATGAAGAATCGTATCAAACACGGCCTGCCGGGATACAGAACCGAGATGACGCCGATCCAACGTGCTGAACGCAATGGCATAAATCGCCCAGGGATGTTCGAAATGAGGGAGTCTTCTCCGTGAATAACGCGCCTCTGGTGCAACCGGCGGGCCGCCGGTCGCAGCACGCGGGCCGCGTGCGCTACCCTGATTTTCCGCGTGCGCGAACAACTCCAACGGCCCCGTCTCCTCACTCCGCGACCCCGTCCGCAACCCGATGCTCACTCCCAGCGGCTCCAGCAGCCGCCTGAAATTCAAATAATGCTGCTCCGCCAGGATCTGCGTCGGCGCCATCAACGCCGCCTGATACCCCGCCTCCACCGCCAGCAACATCGCCGACAACGCAACCAGCGTCTTCCCCGATCCCACATCACCATGCAACATCCGGTTCATCGGATGTGCCGCCGCCATGTCTCCGCGAATTTCCCCGATCGTCCGTTTCTGCGCACCCGTGAGGGGAAACGGCAACCCGCCAAGCAATTTCTCCATCAATTCCCCGCTGCCACAATGCGGCTCGCCGGGCCGCGCGACCGTCTCCGCGCGCTTCGCCGCCACGAGCAACTGCATCGCAAAAAACTCGTCCAGCACCAGCCGCCTCCGCGCGCGCTCCCGCGTTTCGGGATCATCCGGAAAATGAATCTGCCGCAGCGCCCACGCGAGCGGTGTGGTGTCCAGCTCCCTCGGCAACCGGTCCTCGACCGCCTCGTCCTCCAGATGTTCCAGCGTGCGAAAAATCAAACTCCGCAACAGCCGCGGCGAAACCCCTTCCGTCGCCGCATGGATCGGCACGATGCGCTTCAAATGGATCGAGATATCCTCGTCGTTTTCCACGATTTCGAATTCCGGATGGTCGATCACCATTTTTTTCGCGCGCAATTTCGGCTTCCCATACACCACCAGCCGCTGCCCGGTCGCGATCATCTTCTGCACGAAATGCACGTTGAACCACCTGCACATCAGCGCAGGGCTCAGCGCGTGCGCCCCTTCCTCTTCCAGGGTGACCTCGAACATGGTTTTCTTCCAGCCGCCGAGCCGCTTCTGCGCCGCCTTCACCACAGTGCCGCACACGCACACCGGCTTGTCGCTCTCCTCCGACGGAAACCGGTCAAACTGCCGCCGGTCCTCGTACCGCCTCGGAAAATGCGTGAGCAAATCCCCCGCTGTCACCAGCCCGAATTTCTCGAGCTGCCGCGCCCGCTGGGGGACGATCCATTCCAATTCCGCAAGCGGAGTTGCCAGGGTGAAGTTGCTCATGTCCGTAAAAATGCACGCGTTCGCGTTACTCCACCGCCCCTCGCAACGCGACAATCTGCACCTGGCAGGTCACGCTTTCGCGAAACTCATTCCGCTCCACGCGAAACGCGATATCCCACGGCGGCCTCGGCAGCTCGGTCGCCGCGCCGTTGAAAAAAATCGCGGGGGTCTTGCTGCCATTCTGCCGCAAATTGAAGAGCAGATGTTTTTCCTTCAGCACGCGCGGCTCCTCGAGCGGCCTCACGCCACGCGCAAAAAACAGCGGCTGGGGATTGCCAATGCCAAACGGCTGCAGCTTTTCATGATGCCCGAGGAAAGCCATGCCCAGTTCGCCGATCTCCACCTCGCTGTCCACCCGCAAACGCGGCTGCAAATCTTCGTCGGTAAGCTTCGACCGGGCGAAATCGAGAAACGCCCGCTGGAATTCCGCAAACCGCTCCTGCCGGATCGTCAGCCCCGCCGCCATCTCGTGCCCGCCGAATTTTTCAAGAAACCCGCCGCATTGCGACAGCGCCTCCACCAGCGAAAACCCCGTGATGCTCCGCCCGCTCCCTTTTCCGACTCCGTTTTCATCAAATCCGATCACAAACGTCGGCCGGTGAAAGCTCTTCGAAATGCGTGATGCGACAATTCCCAGCACCCCCTGATGCCACCCGCTCTCGCCGATCACGATGGTCGCATCCCGCGCTGCATCAAAATTCGCGGCGACCATTTTTTCCGCCGCACGCAAGGTGCGTTGCTCCACCTGCTGGCGCTCCTGGTTCTGCTGGTCAAGCCCCGCCGCCAGCGTGCGCGCTTCCGACGCATCCTCCGTGAGCAGCAGCCGCAGTGCATCCCCCGCCGTGCCGAGCCGCCCCGCCGCATTCAGCCTCGGCCCGAGCCGGAAACCCACATCGACCGGGCTGATCGGCGTCTTGACGCCGGCCACCTGCATCAGCGCGCGCAACCCCGCCCAGCGCGTCTTCTCCATTTGCGCGAGCCCTTTCTGCACAAGGATGCGGTTTTCCTCCACCAGCGGCACGATGTCCGCCACCGTCCCGAGCGCGACAATGTCCAGGCACTCCTTCAGGTCAAAACCCGCGAGCGGACGCCGCTTCAGCAGCGCATGGCACGCCTTGAACACGATCCCAGCCGTGCAGAGGTAATGAAATTTCTCCCCGAGCTTCGGGTTCACCAGCGTGCAGTCCGGCAGCGCGCTTTTGGTTTCATGATGGTCAAACACCACCACATCCACCCCGTCCTTCCGCAGCGACGCAATCTCCGCCACCGACGAAGTCCCGCAATCCAGCGCAACAAGAAGCTGCGGCCTCAATTCAGTTAAACAACGTGTAACACCCTCCGGGCTCAGCCCGTAACCCTCATCCATCCGCTGCGGCAAAAACGTCCCGACCTCCGCCCCGTAGGCCCTCAACACGCGGGTGAAAAGCGCAAGCGATGCCACCCCGTCCACATCGTAGTCCCCATACAGCGCGATCCGCTCCTTCCTGTCGATGGCCGCCAGGATGCGCGTGATCGCCGCCTCCATGTTCGGCAATTCGAAAGGATCGCCCAGCGACTTGAGCTTCGGCTGCAAAAAATCCCGCGCCGCCGCCGCATCCAGCAACCCGCGCCTGCAAAGCAGCGCCGCAATGAACGGCGCCACCCCCAGTTCGCGGGCAAGCCCCCGCTCCTCGGCCATGGCCGCTGCCGGGGCTATGATCCATCGCATCGCAGTCACGATTTCGCAGCCCGTCTTGCGGAGGTATAGGGTGGGTGTGCAAGCGCCGTCACCCCCGTATTTTGCAGGTTCTAGGCACCCATGTCAAAAACTCGTTGCCCCTTCAATTTGGCATGCCAAATCAACCCTTGCCAACCCTTACCAACCGTCAGGTATCCCGCATCCCTGCCGTTTACTGCAACTTCAGCACCCCCCAATCATCGGTCGGCCTCGCCTCGGTCGGCACATCGCTCACCATCCCGCTCACCCCGCTGTGCCAGTACTCCCGCGACACCGTCTTGTGCCCCGTCGGGTCGGAATAAAACAACCCCAGCTCCATCGGAATCTCCAGCCCCGGCTTCGGCTCGATCCCCAGCACGTCCCAAGGCAAAGTCACCTGCAGGTTATAGCTGTTCTTCCCCCGCCGCACATCCACCGGCACCGCCAGTTTCTCCACGTCCGGCACCATCGTCTCCGCCACCCCCGATTTGTAAGTCACCGCCCGTGTGGTCACCGGCCCATCATAGCGCAGCCGCACCACCACGGGCTTCCCCTGGTTCATCGTGATGACGTACCGGCAGCGCCCCAGCTTCTGCGATTTCAATTGCAGATCCACCACATCCCCGGTCGTAAACGCCATCGTCCAATCCGTGTCGTTGTTGATGAACGGCGAGTCATCCCCATGCACATCGCACTTCACATGCAGCCCGCGCTTGTCCCACGCCGTCCAGAGCGTAGCCGTCGCAAATTGCGCCGGCTTCTCCCGGAAAGCCTCGACGCCCGGCATCACCGTCGCCGCGACTAAAGCCCCCGGCTTCGGCTGCGCATTCAACGGTATTGCGCCGGCCGCCGCGCCCGGATTGAGATGCCCGCCCTTCCCGTAAAGCCCTGCACCCTGCACCAATTGCACTGTGCCCCCGTCAAACCGCTTCACCGTCTCCAGCCCCGTCAATTCCGTCACCGCAGATCGACCGAGCCCGAGCAAATAATAATGGTCCTTCTCAAATCCCTCGCCACTCGCACCCGCCCGCGCGAAATGCCCGCTCCAGCACTCCTCGCCGAGCGTGTATTTGTCGAGCTCCATGCCCGGCTTTGCCTCAGGGATCGTGTCCCAGCTGTCCGCAAACGCATACGGGCGGAAGATCGTGGAGATAAAAAGCCCATCGTCCCGCGTGAGCAGGTAGCTCATTCCATCCACGCTATGCAGCATATACACCGGCCCGAGATCACCGGGCCCCTTCACTACGCCCGGCATCACATTCACCCGGAAGATCCGACCCGGCTGCAACGTCTGCCGCTTGTCCGCCCCGAGATCGCGGATTCCTTTCGTAGCGATAGGATAAGACCACACCAGCTTTCCTTGCGCGGAATGCAGCGCGCCAAATGAAAGCATGCTCCCGTCGTCGCCGACCTGGTCGATATGGAAATCGTCGTCAGAAATTTTCGCTACATTCGCCCACGTGTAAACCGGCGCGCCAATCTTGTTGAACCCCTCGCGCTTGAAACGATACACACCGCCCCCTCGCGCCTTGTCCGCCGGGATGTAGGCATTGAGCTGATGGTCGAGCGTCACCTGCTCGGCATCGGGCATGTCGTGGAACTGGATTTCATCCGCCTGCATCTTTCCGTCCCCGTTCGCATCCACCCAGATGAATCCACTGATCTCCTTCGGCCACGGATTCGCGATCCAGATGCTTGTGCCGCGGGGATGCGCCCTGTGCGGCACGTCGGTCGCGTCGGGGGCGATGCCCATCTGCGCCGCATATTTTGGCCAGTCGGGCAATTTCCTCGCCGCCTCGAGGATCACTGGTGGCATCCATTGTTCCTCGCGGCGCGTGTTCGTTTCGCGGTCGCGCATCCACATGCGCAGGTTGCCGATCGCCGCCTCCGGCACAAATACGTCGCCCTTGTATTCACCGATCATCACTGGCCCCGTCGCATCGAAACGCTCCGGTTCCCAGTGGGATTGCGGGCCGTTTCCGTAGCCGCCTTGCATGGCGGTAAACTTGCGTCCCTCGAGATTAAAAACCACGCCCGGCGTCCCGAGAAACGGCAACTCGGGCCGGTACGCATGCTCCTTCCACGAATCATAAGGCCGCCACGGCAGATCAACCGCATCGTACTTTTTGTCCGCAATATTCACGTCGAAAATCGCCCCCGTGTTCGTGTCCATGATGCGCCACGGTTCCTCCGGATCCACCATCGCCGCTCCGCCTCCATACATCGCCGGCCCGAGAAATTGCTTCGCGAGCTTAGGCGCCGAAGAAGGCCCGAGGTCGTCCGGAATATCGAACACACTCACACGCTTCGGCGAAATGGTGTATTGCGTCACCCACAGCCGCCCGCGCGAGTCCACCGCGATCCCGGCCGGCTGCCAGAATGACTCCGGGTCGATCTTCCCCGGCTGCTGCCCGCCCTTCTGCCCGATTGCGCGTAGCAAATGCCCAGTGGAATCGAATACCTTCACCTGCTGCGATGACTCCCCCTTGAGCCGCAATCCGCGGATCAGCAATATCGCCTCCGGCGTAAAATGATGCTGTCCCGTATCTCCCTGGTCGGAAACATAAATGCGTCCCTTCGCATCGGTTGCGATGCCAAATGGCGACGACAACCCCTCGTTCACCAGCGGCGTGGTTTCACCCGTCGTGGTATTGAGCACATCGACAGTATGGTCCATCGTCGCCACGCAACGCCCGTCCGGCAGCCACGCCAGCCCCCACGGCCTCACCGCCAGCACGCGCAGCAGCTTCAGTTTTTCGCCGGCCGCTCCGGGGGAAAAAACGTACGTCCTCGGTTCCTTGCCGAAGACATCCACCACATACAGCTCGCCGCTTGGATCGCCCTCCGCCTTGTGACCACCGATCACGCGCAGCCCCGGCGCGTAAGGCAGCGGCGACAGCGGCAGCGTGTTCAGCTTGTCGGGCGGCAGATCGCTTTTCTCCAGCACCAGTGAATTCTTGCCCGTCGCGGGATCCACTTCCCATACCGCGTTCTGGTCCTGTGCACTGCTCGCAAACATCCGGTCGCCCACCGTCGCCAGCGCCTCTGCCCCGCACCAAGCGCGCTTCTCCAGCCAGCGCACGCCCCATTGCTTGTGTCCATCGAGGTCGGTCGAGATCAGCCCGTGCCCCCACTCCGCTTCAGCGGAGCCGAGCAATACTCTGTCGCCCACCGCCGCCACCGCCGTGGCGCTGCTATGGTCTGCGGTCCAGCCACCGATGCCATCGTAAAGCCATGGCGGCGTGCCGTATTGGAAAGACCCGCGATACACCACATGCAGATCGCCCCGGTATAAACCTACCCAGCGGTAATCCCCCGCCGCCACCGGTTTCCCCTCGTCATCGCATCCATCCCACTCGACCGCGTGTTCCCCCTTGGTGAAATGCACGTCTCCAAACAAGTTCCGCACCCGCGCACCGGTGCTGTCGTTGATTGCGATGGTCGCCTCGCCGTCCTGCGGCATGGTGAAAGTGATGGTATTGGCGCTCTGGCAATCGCCGGGCGCCGCCCGGAACAGCGTGACAAACGCGGCGATGATGAGAAGGCGGCTATATTTCATAGAAGAATCGGGATGTTTTAAGGGGATTCACCAAGTTAAACGCAAATAATGCATGGGATGGCATTCGTTTAACGCTTTAAGAGCAAAATCCCACAATCCACCTAAAACGCGAAACGGGAAAGCCATACACATTGCATATATATTCAGTTTCGGGTTCAAAGGTTCACTTCCGTGGCTTTTTTACCCGGATTTACCCGGATTATGCCGGATAAGATCGGAAATATTTAGGAAGTTGGATTTAGGATTTAGGAAGTAAGAGAGGGGCGGTCATCGTTCTTACTCTGTCAGGCCCCGGCTGGAATTGGTGGGATAAAAATGGGTTTGTTCATGGTTTTGCGTGTATTTCCAGGGTGAGATTGAGTGGGATACCGCAGAAGGCGGAATAACGAAGTTTGAAACTCGACTCTGTGAGAGGCAGAGGGGTGTGGGCTGCAAACGAATGACGGAATTTCTCCATGAGCCGCCGGGCGGGTACGGACGGTTAAACGCATGTAGAGCAGAGGGTAAAAGAGAGCATGACTCATCATTTCTCGATTTTTGCAAAAAAATGGATTCTTTGTCAAGTGTTTTTAAGTTTTGCGTAATTTATTCAGGCGGATTGTTTTAGGAATGAGGCGGTGAATGGCGCGCTATCAATCACAGCAACTGACGTCCGGTCCCACGCATCCCCGCAGTAAAGGTGACATCCGCCGCGACACCATAAAAACCGCGTCACGATGCAGACATGATGGATCCCGATGCCGTGTCGGGTTGAACCGCGCGAACTACCTCAACTTTCCCCCTTGGTGTCTTTGTATCTTGGTGGTGAAATTCCTAGCCCTTCGGCTTCCATAACGCCGCGTCCAGCACCGACCAGAGATGAACCGCCCAGCCCAGAAGAACAAACCAGAGGATTGCAGCCAGGCAAAATTGGACGATCGCCATGAACAACCTCCCCTGAATTAATTGACCCAGCCCGGGCACGAAGAAACTGCACAAAGCCGCGATCACATTTCCAGTGGAACCTTGTCCTGCCATATACAATTTCATCTACGATTTTTCCGGCACCACAAACAAGCCAAATGAATTTCCCCTTCGTCATTCGGGCTTCGTCAATATCTCGGCCCTTTCCTCCCCCGCCTCCTCCATGCGCGCCAGCAACCTGCCGCGTAATTCCCCCCGCACGGATTCCTGATCCTTGGAGCTCACGAGATTATTCAACTCGTAAGGATCAGTCTTCAGATCATAAAGATGCGTCTCCACATAGGAATCCGACGCGGAATTCTCCCACCCGTCCAGACCCGGCGCCGTCACCGCATATTTCCAGCGCCGCGTGCGGATCGCACGCCCGACCTGGCTCTCGCTGATCTGCACAAACACCTCCCCGGGCCAAGACGTTTTCTCCCCGCGCAACAGCGGCAAAATCGAGCGCCCCTGCATCGATTCCGGTATCGCCAGCCCCGCCGCATCCAGCAGCGTCGGCGGCAAATCCACGAGACTCACCAGCTCATCCACATGCCCGCCCCCGCGAAACCCCGGCCCGGTGATCGCCGTCGGCACGCGGATCGATGAATCGTGGCACGACCGCTTGTATTCATCATTGCGCGTCTTGAAATGGCAACCGTGGTCGGAAGTAAAAAGCACGATCGTATTCTCCTCCATGCCGAGGCTTTTGAGAGCATCCAGCATCCGCCCCAACGCCTCGTCAATCCGCTTCACCATGCCGTAGTAACCCCCGATCTGCTTGTGCGCGTTTCCGCCAATCGTCGCAAGATCTGGCGGCAGCCACTTCCCCTGGTAACGCTCCTCATACCCCTCCGGCGCAGGGTAATAGTCATGCCGGTTATGGTGATGCGGCTCCAGGTAGGAGTTGAATAGAAAAAACGGCTTCCCTTCCTTCTGCCGCCCCAGGAACCGGATCGCCGCATCCGTCTGTGCATCCACACGATACCCCGGAAACTTCTGCTCCACGCCGTCATTGTCATACAGCTTCAAGCCGTAAGGCTCCGCATCGAGATCGGGGATATTGCCCGCCAGCCATTCCGCATAGCCCCCGCGCTGTTCCTCCCGCACCGGGCCGTGGATCGCGTCATCGGCCAGATGCCACTTGCCGATGTAAGCCGTGCGATACCCCGCCTTTCCAAAACACTTCGCCAGCGTCACCGCATCCGTCGCGAGCGGAATGTTGTTACGATAACACCCCGTCTTCGTCGCATATTGCCCCGTCTGCAAACACGAGCGCGCCGGCCCGCACACCGGCTGGCACGTAAAAGAGCGCGCCACGTGCGTCCCCAGCCGCGCCATGCGATCAAAGTTCGGCATCAGATCGAGCGGATTCCCATGCAACCCCGAGCAATCCCACCGTTGCTGGTCCGTAAAAAACACAATCACATTCGGCAGCTTCGGGGGTGTCATAAGCAATCGTATCTACAATTTTTGCTCCACACCCAACAAGCCAAATACACGAAAGGCTTTTTGGCATTTCCCCTTTCTTCACTTTATCCTTTGGCCTTCATCCTTTAGCCTTTCTTCCATGAATACGCCCGCCGAGTACCTCGTCATCTCCAGTTCGCTGCGCAAATCCAGCTACAGCCGCGCCATGGCCCTCGCGCTCCGGGACTCATGGCTCGAGCTCGGCGTCTCCGCGGCATTCGTGGATCTCCGCGACTACGAGCTCCCCTTCTGCGACGCCGAGACCGCCTACGGCCACGTCCATGTCCCGGTCCTCTCCACGCTCATTGAATCCGCCCGCGTCATCGCCGTCGCCACCCCCATCTACAACTACGGCGCAAACTCCGTCGTGAAAAACCTCATCGAGCTCACCGGCAGCTCATGGGAAAACAAAGTCGTCGGCTTCCTCTGCGCCGCGGGCGGGGCATCCAGCTTCATGTCCATCATGGGCCTGGCGAACAGCCTCATGCTCGACTTCCGCTGCCTCATCATCCCCCGCTTCGTGTACGCACTCTCGACCGATTTTGCGGATGGCAAAGTCTCCTCCGAAAAACTCGCCGCCCGCATCCAGGCCCTCGCCGAATCCTCCCTGAAAATCCGCAACGCCTGATTCCCGCGAGGCTCTATTTTTGGCCGAACTCCCACGTGCCCCACAACTTCGGCGTCAGCTCCGCCTCGGACGGAACGTCGGATACGATGGCCGTCGCCTTGTTCGCCCAATAAACGCGCTGGGTCGTCTCCTTGCCGTTACCCCGAAGAAGACCGATGTCGCCCTTTATCTTCATCCCGGCCTGCGGCTTTAGGCCGAGCACTGCGAGCGGCACGGCGATCTGGAAATTCCCGGCCTTGTCCGCGCTGAGCTGCACCTGGGCACTCACGTCATCGACCCGGTCGAGCGTGATGCCGTGCCACGGTGCGTTGAACGGCACCTTGTCCTTGTCCGCAGTGCCGGGCACGACCGCCCGGTAGAGCAGCGCCCGCGTTTTTCCATCCACCTGCGAAACGAGCAGCCGCTCGTCGCCCGCGACAGTTCCGTCGCGGTTGGGCTTGGCTGCGGGATCCGCGCCGATCATCAGGTCAAGGGCGCCGCCCGACTTGAAGAGCGCGTTCGGAACGTCACCCGCGTTCTTGATGAGATACTGGTCGCCAGTCTTCCACGCCGCGTAGAGATTTGTACCGGACACCGCCACGGCGCCATTCACGTCGTACGGTTTCGTGGGCGAGTTGAACCATGCCCCCACTCCCCGATGGTCGATCGGCGCCCATTGGGCATTTTTCCAGTCGTTGAAGTTTCCATCAAATGCGGGTGCCACCGGGAGGATCGCCACCGCGAGAACACCCGAGCCTTGCGCCGCCTGACGCGCCGCCTCACGAGCAACGACAAACTCCTGCGCTTTCTTCAGATCGTCCGCCGTCACATTGAGTTTGGACGGGGCGATATTGCGGATCGTGTCGAGTTTGTCGACGCGGACAATATTCATCCCGCCGGAATTCATATAGACCTGCCCCTCCGATGTTTGTGCGACGGATGGGAAGAAATTCTCGTCGTGGAGCGAGAGACCGGTGACGTTCATGTTCCGCAGCGCTACCGGCATTTGCCAAAGCGGACCCTGCCGCACGTCCTGGAAGACCTGGGCGACAAAGAGCCCATCCTGCGTGAAGGCGTACACATTCCCCATGTTGCTGTTGATGAAGAACAGCGGCCCTGCCTCCGAGCCTTTCGGAGCGACCAGCCCACCCAGCAGGCGCGTGGTGCCGATGAGGATGCCGGGGTGATCCGGCGGGGGCGCGTCATGCGAGGGATGCAACCCTGGCCATAGCGAAGGGTAACTCCATGCCGGTTTCCCGTCCTTCGCGCCGCCGATACCGACATTCGAGAACGGAGGCGGAGGCGTTGTCATCACCAGCCAGCCGTCGGTCCCCGCCAGGAGTTGGTCGTGGCCATCGCTGGCCGGTCTCTGCGCCGGCGCGATCGCCTCACCCGCGGAGATATCGTAAACGGGCGCTCCCATGTCCGTGAAGCTTACCGGCTTGAAACGGGTCGCATTGAGGTGCGTCGAGTCGGGACCGAGCCGGGCGATCAGGAATGATCCATCGTCGGCCACGGTGACACCACCGCTCACGCCGGCGACAATCTTGACTTCATTCGGCTGCACCTGCCCGTCTCCGTTGAGATCGCTCCAGAGGAAAAACGCCGCATTTTTCGAGCGGTCACCCGCCGGATCGAGCCCCGCCGGCCAGCAGCCCTTGAACGCATCCGTCTTGAGAATGCCCCAGTCAGTCGCCACCCCCGCTCCCGCCACCGGGACCACCGCACCGCCATCGCCCTTGTCGAGGAATATGAAGACACTCCCCTGGCCGTTGGTCGGATGGCTGTTGTAGGCATCGGTCAAATAGCGCTTGCCATTGAAATAAACGGGAAATTCGGGCGGCTCGGAGCGGAATGCGAGTTGCAGGTCATTTTCCCCCGGGCGGTAGTAAACCCGGCTCAACTCATAAGTCCCCTTATCCCAATCGAGATGGAACTCCATCCCATCGTAAAGGAAGGCCCCCTTTGATTTCGAGTCGAGGATGCCCCCGCCTCCGTAACGGGGGCCGCCATACCAGGCTTTCCAGAGCGTTCCATCCGGATTCCAAACGCTGACCCGTTTTGGATGAAAGTCATCCTCCGTGACCCACAGGCGGCCATTGGAATCCACCGCGATTCCCTTGGGGTTGTTCATGTGCAGCGGATCGTAGGGACCAGGCTTCGGCGCGCCCGGCTTGCCGTAGACTTCCTGCGGTTTCCCTTGCGCGGAGAAGGTCTTTACCTGATGGCTGTTCCCCTGGTCGGAAATGTAAATTTTTCCGCTGGCATCGACCGCAATGCCACGCGGCTCTTCCAGCCCGGTGACAAGCTTCTCGGGAGCCGGAAGTTCGGGAGCCAGTGCGCCCGCGGGGTACCGGAGGAGGGTTTGTCCCGAGAAAACAAGAAGCCGTCCTTCGTTGTCGAAAGCGAGCGCCCCGGGATTGGCCACACTCGCCTCGTCCAGAATCCTTCCGGCCTTCGCATCGATAAATACAAGCTTGTTCAGCGCCGTCTCGCTGATGACCAGCAGACCGTTGCGCACCGCCATTCCGCCCAGGTAATCATCCCCTTTATCGGGCTTCGCGCCCGGGGCGGGAGGAGGCGGCGGGGCGAGCAGGATCTCATCCTTGAGCACGGGTTTGTCGCCGCCGGAGGTGAGATTCGTGAGCTTGGTAAGCCGGATTTCGAGTTTTCCATCCACGCCGTACTTCTTGCCTCCCAGGAAGGTTGACCCGGCGTAGGCTGCCACACCAGGTTCCGGGTCGCTGCCGGAATCACCCGCCAGATATTGGGCGCCGGTCCATGCGCCACCGATCCAGCCACGGCCCCCGACTTTTTTTCCGTCGAGATTCACCCACGAAAACGCGGAGCCGCCCTCGCTGACGACTGCGCCGAGACCGACGAGCGGCTGGCCACCCGGCGCTTTCTCCCCGGGGATGAATACCGCGCACGATGCCGGGGTATGGTTGGTCATCCAGCCGCCTGAAGTGTCCGCCGTGTCCCATGGCGGATCGCCGGGGCTGTAAACGGAGAATTCGTAACGGGCCTCCAGCGGCTTGTGCCAGATCCCCCGCACGGTGTAGGCACCGGGCGCGACCAGGTTCGGGGGAACAAAATAAATCCCGTGGGCTGCCTCGGCAGGATCGCGGCCCAGATCGTCGGTGCCATCCCACCAGGCGGTGTTTTCGCCCTTCTTGAACGGGGCTTGCGAAACCAGATTGCGGACCCGTGTTCCGGTGGCATCCTCGATCACGAGGGTCACCTCGCCATCATCGGGAACGCTGAATTTGATCGGGATCGGCGGATGCGTCTCGGCCATTTTGGCGACAGGCAGGATCGCTGCTTCCAGCGCCGCTGTATCGAGCGGCCTGAAGGCCATCCATTCACCCACGGCAACCCGCTTGCCGCCCCGCGAATGTCCGCCGTTGAAGGGGTTCGGCCCCTCCTCCATTGCCGCCGTGAAGCGGAGGCGCAACGCGCGCGTGTTTACCGGCGTCGCGAAGGAAGCCACCGCCAGGTCGAGCGCGGCGGAATACCCCGGCTTCACGCCGGAGACGGTCTGCACGGTCTTCCAATCCGCTTCCGAGGCGTCGCGGGGATGTTTGCTTTCCAGCCCTGTATAGGCCTGGATTTCCGCCGTGCCAAATTCGTTTCCAAGCAGCCCGACCCCGCCGAGCGTCACCGGTTGGGACCACGTGAGCATCGCCCACTCGGGGTTCTGGACAATCGTCTGGGCGCGGTCGCCATCCCTGTTCGATATATTTTCCCAGCCGTACCTGGCATTCTCGTCATTCAAGCGGTAGGAATACTGGTCCGATGCCCCGGCCGATGCGATCGCCTGCGAAGCCATGTTTGTCCAGCGTCCGGGGAAAAGAGCCGCGCCGCCGAGGAAGCCTGCGAAAGACCGGTCGGTCGCCTGGGCCGTGTGGGTGAAGCGGATCGCCTGCGTGGTCACCACCTCGGGCAGCGTCCAGACGTTCTCCTCGTCGTAACTGTTTTCCTCGTCCGATACTTTCCCGCCCTTGATCTTCCGGGCCGGTATCCACTGTGAATCGTCGGTCACATTTCCGGGAAGGCTTGCCCCGGGTTTCAGCACGCTCACCTGCACGTTCCCGCGCATAAGGATCGAGCCGATCGCCACCGGCTTCTCAAAACCGATCCGCAGATACCGGGCGCCTGCCGTCTTCGAATCGCCAAAGACAGTCCCACGCACAGTCTGCTCGGTCGCCGGTGTCCAGAGAGAGGTGTTCGGCGTCGCGATCCCGTGTCCATCGAGTCGCACGACCGGCTTTTCAGCTCCATCGTACCATTCGGAAAAAGTCACCGCCCCGGTCTCCTTGGGGCCAATGAAAGGAAGGGATGGAACAGACGGAACAGGCTCAGCGGGCAGTTGAAGAGTCGCGAAGCCAAGGATGCAATAAACGGAGGAGAGGAGGAATTTGCGCATAGGGATTTTTTCAGGGAAGAGCCGGAAACATAAGGGGAAAGATCACGGAACGATGAATAAACAGAATACATACAGATGAGCATTTCAAGCAACCTGCCTCAATTTATTTCCTCTTTACCAGACTCCAGCCCGGTCACGTAATTGTCCCCGAAACCGGAGAAAAAGCCGTGTGAGGATGCGGGTGGCCTAATCCGCTCTGTCGTGACCCGGTCCCAACTTCGACGCCTTCCTTTTTACAATCAGGTTTCGTCCAATATCGTCCGCACGGTCTTGAGCAAGGTTCCGGCAGTATACGGTTTTGTCAGAAAATGTTTCACGCCCATCCCGGTTCCGTTGATCGCGCTGCCATTCGCCATAAGCCCGCTGGCCGCAATAATTTTGACTGCCGGATTGATTCGCTTCAGGGCACGGATCGTTGCCGGGCCGTCCATCACAGGCATCGACATATCCGTGAGAACCATGGCGATTTCACGCCGGTGCTGCGCGTAGATCGCCAGGGCTTCCGCTCCGTCCGCGGCAGTAAGCACCCGGTAGCCGAATGCCAGCAAAGTCCGGCTCGTTATGGCGAGGATCGCCGCCTCGTCATCGACCACCAGCACTGTTTCTGCATTTCCGTGCGGCATGCTGGCTTCTGCTGCCTGCTCATTTCGTGCCTCTGCGGACATTTCCATCGAGGGCAGATACACATTGAAGGTCGCTCCTTTGCCGGGCTCGCTATAGACACTGATGTTCCCCCCATGGCTCTTCACGATGGCCATCACTGTCGACAGGCCGAGCCCCGTGCCTTTGTTAAGATCCTTGGTCGTGAAAAATGGCTCAAAAATTTTGTCGACGGTATCCTGCGGAATGCCCATGCCGGAATCAATCACACTCACATGCAGGTAACGCCCCGGCTTCGTCTCGATGCTCATTGCGGAGTGGTGTTCATCCAGCACGCAATTTTCGACATTCACGGTGAGGGAACCGCCATCCGGCATCGCGTCCCTGGCATTCACGCAGAGATTCAGCAGGACCTGGTACACCTGCGTCGGATCCCCCAGTATCGTCCATGTATCGTTGGGTATGGAGAATCGCAGCCGGATATTCTTCGGGAAGGTGTTCTTGATTATGGTTTCGAGGTCCTTCAGGAGATGCTTGGGCTGCACTTCCACTCTTTTGCCCTCCATCCCGCGCGCAAATGAGAGCACCTGCCTCACGATATCCGCCCCCTGCCGGGCGCTCGCCTCGATCGTTTCCAGAATGATTGTCTTCTGGGGATCGTCCGTTGTATCCTTGAGAATCTCGATCGACATCATGATCGGCGCCAGCACGTTGTTCAGGTCATGCGCGATGCCGCCTGCCAGGGTGCCGATGCTCTCCATGCGCTGCGCACGCAGGAACCTGGCTTCGATCCCTTTCTTTTCCGTGATGTCGGTATTGATGGTGAGCACCGATTTTGCGTGTCCCTCGTCGTCCCGGATCAGTGTCCACCGCCCTTCCACGCTGATCTTGCGCCCATCCTTGGTGCGATGCTGCAACTCTCCGTGCCACTCACCCGTGCTGAGCGTCTGCTCGTTGATCTCTTGGAATTTTTGCGGATCAGGGCAGTAGAAATCGCACACATTCCCTCCCATTACTTCCTTGCCTGTCCATCCGTACATGCGTTCCGCCCCTTTGTTCCAAAAAAGGACTTTTCCTTCCAGGTCCCGCACCAGGATCGCGTCCTGCGCCTTGTCCAGGAGCGCCGCCTGTTCCGCGATCTGTCCCTCCGCGCGGTTGCGTTCGGTGATGTCGCGTACCACAGCCACCAGGTAGCCGCGGTTCAGGTCGATGTATTGCACATTGACCTCGATTGGAAAAGTCGAGCCGTCTTTCCGCCGGTGCCGGCTTTCGAATGTTTTGAATCCTGTCTTCCGGATCTCCTCCACGTTTGCCTGCAAGGGAAACGGGCGCTCCTTCGTCATCAGGATGTCCGTGACGCACAGCGAAAGCATTTCCTGCCGGCTGTAGCCCAGCCGCCTGCAGGCCGTTTCGTTCACGTCGAGATACCGGCCCGTCTGCGGGTCGATTACTTCAATCACGTCGGGGGACCGTTCCATCAATGCCCGGAACAGGTTCAGCGACTCCTCGATTTCCTTTGTCTTCGTGATATCGCGTTCGATGGCCGCAAAATGGGTGCATTTACCCGCAGCATCGAAAATGGGGACAATGTCGATATCCAGCCAGAATTCGGTGCCGTCCTTCCGGTAATTGATGAGCTGCCTGCGGATCGGTTGCCGCTTCTCCACGGCCGCATGGATCTCAGCCAGCACGCTGTGGTCTGTCTTTTCACCCTGGAGAAAGCGGGGGCTTAGCCCCATCGTCTCGGCGGATGAATACCCGGTCAGCCGCTCAAACGCCTTATTCACGAAGACGATCCCGGGCCCTGTCTCCCCGGTGGCCGCATCGGTCAGCAGGACGATGTCGCTAAGATTGGAGACACAGGTATCCAGCAGCACCAATTGTTGCGCCAGTTTTTTCCTCTCCGTGATGTCCCGGATATTGCATTGGATGAGTCGTTTCCGGCCGACCAGGTAGGCATTGCTGATGAACTCAACCTCGACACGCTTTCCTGTTTTCGTCTCCAGCGGCAGGCCCTCGTAGCGGATAAGGTCCGCGCGCTGCAATTCCGCAAAGGCGATTTTTGAAGCCTCCATCCCCTTGAACGGACCGATCTCCCAAAGCTTTCGCCCCAGGATTTCCTCCTGCGAATACCCGAGCAATTCCTTCATGAACGGGTTGGCATCTACCACCTGCCCGGTGTCGGCATCGAGGATAAGGATGCCATCCTGCGCCGTCTCAAACAGCCGCCGGTATCGCAGTTCGGAGGCGCGTATCGTCTCTTCGCCGAGTGCTTCAGCCTCTTCCGTCCGCGTATTGGCCTCTTCCGTTTGTGTATGGGCCTGGTCTGTCTGCGCTTCTGCTTTTTGCCGCGCATCTTGCAGGCGCCGCATCAACAGGGCTCCGCACACGATCAACGCTGCGCCCGTCGAACCCAGGCATGTCATTAAATCATCCTGGTTCTTTGCCTGGGCTGCGGATGCATTTTCGCGCACGGTGAGCAGTTGGTCCTCCTCTTCGTCCATTTCGGCCACCCGCGCCTGTATTTCATCCTCAAGATGCCTTTCCTGCCCATTCTTCACTATCTGAATGGCGTCGGATTCTTTTCCCTGTTGTGCGAGTGCCAGCGATTGCGCCGCTATCGCCAAGGTGTCCGCGATCAGCATCCGGAGATGCGTGGTCGCCAAGACTTGCCTGGGATTATCGGAAATAAGAAACGCGAGATTCTGGCTTTGGCCCGGAATCTCTTTCAGGGCTTTTTCATAGGGGGAAAGGAAGCTCGCATTTCCCGTCAGCAAAAAGCCTCGCTGGCCGGTTTCAACCTCCTTCACCAGGGAGTTCAGGTGCTCAAGCTGCTCCTTCACTTCCACGGAGTGCAATACCCAGCTGCAATCAAGGTCGTTGGAAAGATGCGCCCGGTAAGCCAGCAACCCCAGGATCGGGGTTATCGCGATGAGGATCGATATCGCAAGCGCAAGCAGCCAGCGGGTGCCGTTTATTGGTATTCCAGTGTTCATCTGCGGGGTAACTTGCCGGTCAGGGACCTGCCACGTTCGCCACTTGTTTCCGGCGCTCAATTCACAACCCGTTCACAGCACTCCCACAAGAAAGTAGGCGGAATAACCCCCGTTCGCTATGGGGTCTTCACCCCATGGCCTTTATTCATGGGTCTGCGGCAAGACAGTCGCGATGAAAGCCTTGGAAACCGGTTTCCTTGTTTCAACCTGATGTCATTTTTCCTCGTCACGAGGTTTTCCTCGTTACCAGGTTCCAGCCTGGTAACGCAATTGTCCCCGAGGCTCCAGCCTCGCAAGCGTCCGCAACACACAGCGCAGCCTAATTCAAAAAACTAGGAACAAGAAACCAGGAACCAGGAACCTCTTCCCCCTCCGCGCCATTTTTTCACTTTATCCTTTATCCTTCATACTTTATCCTTTCTTCAGATGTTCGGCGGACTAAAAACCATCCAGGTAAAACCCGGCCACGAAGCCGAGTTCGAGCGCCTCTTCGCCGAACTCCGCGCCGAGATGCGGACCCGCGAACCCGGCTGCCACCTCTACTCCCTCCTCAAGTCCCGCAAACGGCCCGGCGCATACATCGTCCACGAGCAATACACCGACGAAGCCGCATGGCAGCTCCACGAATCCTCCGCCCACGGCGCAAAATACTTCCCTAAAATCCGCGCCCACCTCGAAAAAATCACCACCGAATATTTCAACGGGGTGGTGGATTAAAATAAAGCCATGATTCAGACAGCGCGTCCTTGGAGGGAAACACTTTGTCGTGTCCCAGTCCGCGACAGCTTCTTCAGACCTCTTCTAGCAGCGCCGGAGGCGCGGCGGAATTAAAGCCCGGGGTGAAGCGCAGCATAACCCCGGGGTACATCCATCCACACATATGCATAAACCCCTGGTAAGGGGTGACGGAAATAAACCGCCCTCAAGAATACGGCCTCTCGACTGTTACCCGTCCCCCGTCGAATTCAAACATTGAAAATGTCCTCCCATCACCCCACAATGCCGCCTCCTGCTCCAGTATGCATCATGCAGGCTGAATCAACACCAAACTATTTTTTCACATGAAAATCATAGTATGACGCGGGTTATCATCGTTGATTACCATGTTGCGATCCGCAAAATGCTGGGCGTTTTTTTGCATCGCGAGACAGGCTATGAAGTCGTGGGCGAAACTGGCAGCGGCCTCGAGGCGGTGCGCCTTTGCGCCGGGCTGCGGCCGGATCTGGTAATCCTCGATCTCATGTTGATGGAATTGAGCGGCCCGGAGGTGCTCAGCCGCATCCGGGAGCAAACGCCGGCGACGCGTGTGCTGGTTTATTCCGGCTCGCAAAACCTCGCGGCGATCCGTCGCTGCCTGCAAGCCGGGCCCGACGGATTTGTGGAAAAATTTGACGATATTAATAACCTCCGCAAAGGCTTGCGAGCCGTTGTGGCCGGACGCAAATTTTTCACCGCGCTCCCCACAGCCCTGTTCCGGAAACAGTACAATGAAAAAATCGATTTGGCTAAACGAGAGGTGGAGGTGTTGCAATTGATCGCTAAAGGGAGATCGAATTTCGCTATTTTCACTATAAGTGAAATGGAGCTGCTGCAATTCATCGTCAAAGGACAACCGAATATATCCCTGAGAAGGCGGAAGGGCGGACCGCTTTAATGACGATCTTGGCGCTCCTAAGCTTAGGTGGGCAATTTCTTGTCATCGTCACCTTTTTCTACCTGAGCATCATCGCTCACGAACTGGGCCACATGTTCGCAGCGCTCGCTATAGGTTGGAAGCCATTGGTCATGACGATCGGAGCGGGTAACAAGAAGACCTCGTTTCGCATAGGCGGTGTTTCGTTCATTTTCGGACCCATTCCCGCGGGGGGCTTAATGGCCTCGGCAGCACGTCGCATTGATTACTGGCGGGCAAAACGGTTTTTATACACGACTGGAGGTCCAATTGCCACCGTGTGCGTTCTTCTCGTTACACTCTGCATCTGCATTTCCTACACTCTGCCGGCTTGGTGGCAAACCCCGGTTGGGGTGTTTTTCGCTTTGGAGGCGGCCATGCTCATCGGTTGTCTCTGGCCAAGGAATGCTAAAATCTTGGGAACGATCATGCCCAATGATGGTCTCTCGATGTGGAGAACCTTGACCCTGAAAAAAAGCGATATCCCCGCGCATTTCGCTGCGAACGTGCAACACCTCGCCTGCACGCTCATAAAAGAAGGAAAACTCGCCGAGGCAAAAGAGGTGGTTATGAGCGGTATATCACCGTTGTTCTCACCGTTTGATACGCGGCACTGCTGGATTCATTGCCTGCTTGCGACCGACCAGATCGAACCCGCGAAGACGGAATGCGAAGATCTTTTGAAAGACAGTCGTGGATTCGACAAGCCTTACGCCGAAGTGCTGGATGCCCTCGCTTGCCTACCTGTTTATCACACATATCCGAAAATGCTGGATGACGCGATGCGTTACATCAATCTGGCTATCTCTGAAGCACCGGACATGATCACACTGAAAGGCACCAAAGCCTCGCTCCTCATCGAACAGGGCTCGCTGGATGAAGGAATGGAACTGCTCGAGGAAGTATCTCAAAAAAGCGCCGCCAAAAGCGATCAGGCAATCTGTAAATATTACACGGCATTTGCTTGGTACAAGAAAGGCGAAGTAAACAAGGCCTACGAGCATTTGCGTCTCGCCCAGGCAATAGACCCACATTGCCTAGTCCACCAAAAAATCGAGAATCTGATTGCAGGAAAAATAACGTCCTCTCGAATTACCCTCTGATTGCGTGCAAATCGATGCAAAATGAAACAAATGACCCGCTCCATCCTGACCATACTCCTCGCCCTCTTCCTTTGGAAGCCCACTGCACGCGAAGGATTACACCCCCATCAAAAAACTCCCGCAGAAACTCGCCGCTGCACAGGCCGAAGGACATAAGGGATGGGACACCGGTGTTACTCCAAAAATGATTGATGCCACAAAACATTACAACGACATCTTGATTGTGATGATCAACGAGTTGGTAAAGACCTATTATCCCAAAGGCACTCTGGAAAAAGAGGAAATTAACGACTACCTAAAAGCGCTTTATACGATCCACGGATTCAAGCAGAGCGCCAAAAATCCCTCCGGCGAATTTCAAGGAACCATCACCTACCTCGATGTCCCATCCGGCGTTAGCGAAGATTTGGAAAATACGATTTCAGAAATGGTGGAAGCGGTCACCACGGACGATTCAGCTTTCGATTTCAAAAAATGGAAGACGTCATGGGACAAAGTCCTCAAACCGTGATTTCTCTCCCGCTTCACAAATTTTAATCACCAGAGTCGTCATGCAAATGTGGAAATTCGGGCTTGGTCATTCTTTCGTCATTCCGTCATTCGTGCTTCGTCATTGCGTTGCATCCATTGTTTTTCCTTCCTCTCCAAAGGGCGACATGTTTCAAATTACCCCCTCATGCAAGAGACAAATGATTTGATCGAGATACGGAGGCAGAAGATCGCTGCGCTCCGCGAAAAAGGCGTGGAACCTTTCGGCGGGCGTTTTGAGACGAGCGGTTCCATCGCGGAAGTCCGCGCCCGGTTCGCGGAGGGCCAGGCCGAGCGCGTGGCCGGCCGCATCACCGCCCACCGCGACATGGGCAAAAGCCATTTCCTCGACCTGCGCGACGCCACGGGCCGCATCCAGATTTTTGTCAGCGTTAAAGAGTTGACCCCTGGGCAGGCGGAGATTTTCAAGCTGCTCGACCTCGCCGACTTCATCGGGATCGAAGGGGAATGTTTCGTGACCAAAACCGGCGAGCCAAGCCTGCGCGTGAAAAACTTCACGGTGCTGACGAAGACGCTCCGTCCGATGCCGAGCCAGTACTACGGCGTGGAGGACGTGGAGCTGAAATACCGCCAGCGTTACCTCGACCTGCTCGTAAACGCGGAGTCGCGCGAGATTTTCCTGAAACGCATCGCGATCGTGCGCGAGATCCGCGAATTCCTCCAGGCCCGCGGGTTCCTGGAAGTGGAGACGCCGATGATGCAGACGATCGCCGGCGGCGCAGCCGCGCAACCCTTCAAGACGCATCACAACGCGCTCGGCATCGACCTCTTCATGCGCATCGCGCCGGAGCTTTACCTCAAGCGCCTGCTCGTGGGCGGCTTTGACAAAATTTTCGAGCTGAACCGCAATTTCCGCAACGAAGGCATCTCGCGCCGCCACAATCCCGAGTTCACGATGCTGGAGGCCTACTGGGCCTACGCCGATTTCGAGGTGATGGCCGACCTCGTGGAGGAAATGGTCTGCGCCATCGCCGAAAAAATCATCGGCACGCTGAAGATCGAACACAAGAACGCCGCGGGCGAAATCACCCGCACCATCGACCTCTCCCGCCCATGGCGTCGCACTCCCTATAAGGAACTCGTGCGCGAGGCGGCGGGCATGGATTGGTTTGACCTCACCTCGCCGCAGCGCCGCGAAAAATGCCACGCCCTCGGCGTGCAGATCTCGCCCGAGATGGCCGATTTCGAGGTGACGCAGCAGGTTTTCGAGAAGCTGGTGGAGGAAAAAACCTTCAACCCCCTCTTCGTCACCCATTGCCCGAAGGAACTCGTCCCGCTCGCAAAGCAGAACACCGGCGACGCCTCCGTGGTCGATGTGTACGAACTCGTGATCAACGGCCAGGAAATCTCCCCCGGCTATTCCGAGCTGAACGACCCCATCGTCCAGCGCGAACGCCTCGAGCACCAGGCCGGCGGGGAGAAGCAGAACATCGACGAGGATTTCATCGCCGCGCTCGAGCACGGCATGCCCCCCGCGGGCGGCATCGGCATCGGCATCGACCGCCTGGTCATGATGCTCACCGGCGCCGAATCCATCCGCGACGTCATCCTCTTCCCGCACCTCAAGCCGAGGTGATGCTTGGAGTCGGCGAAGCCGCATTTATTGTAGCGTCCGCTGTCCCCAGTGGATAAGCGTGTGGTTTACAATACTTGGCTGCATAATTACTTAAATCGCTCGAAGAACATATAACGTGAATTTTCCTTCACCAGATCCGTCTTCTTCCTGTCTGTGTTAAACAAACGATCATCCCCGTACCCGCCCGGCGTATTGAACGTGAACGGGTTCACCGCCTTCAACGCCCTGGCGGTGCAGATCACAATGGGCGCCCCAGTGCTCCTCTATGCAAAGGGCCTCGGGGCTTCCGCGACCCTGCTCGGCTTCATCGCCGCCCTCGCTTCGCTGCTCACCGTCTGCCAGATTCCCACCGCGCACTTCATGGGACGCGTGGGGTACCGCGGCTTCATCCTGTACGGCTGGGGGCTGCGCACGGTCTGCATATTCCTGCTCTCGGCGATTCCCCTCATGGCGTTCCTCGGCGGCCCCGGCAAGCTCCTTGCCATGGTGCTGGCGCTGTTCGTATTCAATCTTCTGCGCAGCATCTCGCTCGCGGCGTGGCTCCCGTGGCTTACCGAGTTGATCCCGGAGAACGTGCGTGGCCGGTTCCTGTCGCGGGACCAGATATTCATGCACGCCGGCTTTCTTGTTTCGCTCGGGGTCGGCGCGGCGATGCTCTACGGGCGGTCGTCAAACCTGCAATTCGCGCTTCTCTTCCTTGTCGGCGCGGTGGCGACTGTGGCGAGCCTGCTGTTTCTCCGGAAGGTTCCGGATGTCGAAGCCCGCGAGGCGGTGACCCGCTCCGGCGCGCGTGTGCCGTGGCGCGAGATCGTCTTTTACCCGCCGTTTTTCCGCCTGGTGCTTTTCGCCCTGCTGGTGGCCATGGCCTACTCCACGGGTGGCGTGTTCAACGTGCCGTTCATGAAATCACGGCTCGGTTTCAGCGACAGCCGGATCATGTTTTACGACCTCTTCTACTACTCCGGCGCGCTGATGACCCTCCCCTTCGTGGGCCGGGTGCTGGAGCGTACCGGCAGCAAGCTGGTGATGCAGATCACCATGGGCGTTTTCTGCCTCATTCAGGCGGGCTGGTGGCTCATGGCGGCGGATATGATCGCGCCTTCGCCCGCCTTCGTGGTGTCGCTGCGTTTCCTCGCGGGCGTCTCGGGCGCGAACTTCGGCCTCGCTATCACCCGCTTGATGATGAACACGATGCCCTCCATGGGCAGGAGCCATTTCTTCGCATTCTTCACGGTCATCGCCAGCCTCGGCACCGGCCTCGCCCCGATCCTCTGGGGCATGCAGATCGATGCCTGCAACGGCCTCCACGCCGCCACCGGCCCGCTCGATTGGAACAAATACAGCCTCTATTATTTCGCCGTGCTCGTCATCACCGTCATCACATGGGCGCTCGCTTTTTTCCTGCACGAAAAAGAAAGCCTCGACGGTCGCCTCACAATGCGCGACCTGTTGCTCACCATGAAACTCAAGCGCCTTTCCCGCCTCTGGATGCGGTGAAAAACTTTTCGTCCCTCTGCATTCTCCTGTGAAAACAAAACAATCCATTTACCCTGCCGGCGCCACCAATGCGAACTGGTTCTCGGCGTTTAACGCGCTCTCGTTCCAGATCACGCTCGGGTCGCCGATCATCCTTTACGTAAAGAGCATCGGCGCCACCGCGACCATACTCGGCATAGTAGCCGCCCTTCCGCCTCTGATGATGATCTGCCAGATCCCGGCGGCGCATTTCCTGGCCAAGGTCGGCTACCGGCGTTTCATTTTCAGCGGATGGGGTCTCCGCACGGTCTGTATTTTCCTGATATCGGCGGTTCCTTTGATGGGATTCCTCGGAAATCTCAACAAGCTGGTACTGATCCTCTTTGCGCTCTTTCTTTTCAATCTTCTGCGCGGCATTTCCTCGGGCGCATGGCTCCCATGGCTCACCGATCTCATCCCCGAGGATGTCCGGGGCCGTTTCCTTTCCCGCGACCAGATTTTTCTCCACGCCGGCTGTCTTGTTTCGCTGGGCCTGGGTGCGGTCCTGCTGTATGGCGGAGCCGGTTCGTGGCAGTTCTCGCTGTTGTTTTTCATCAGCGCGCTTGCGGCGGTGGTGAGCCTGCTTTTCCTCCGCAAAACCCCCGATGTCGACGCGCGCGACGTGGTCTCGCGCTCCGGCATGCGCGTGCCGTGGCGCGACATCCTTTTTCATCCCCCTTTTCTCAGGCTGGTGGTGTTCACGCTCCTCTTTGTGCTCGCGCTCGGCGCCGGGGGCGTGTTCGGCGTGGCGTTCATGAAATCCAGGCTCGGCTTCACCGACAGCCAGATCATGTTCTTCGGCGTCTTCTATTTTCTCGGCGCATTGCTGAGCCTCCCCTTCGCCGGGAAGATCCTCGACCGTACTGGCAGCAAAATGGCGATCGAGCATACCATGATCTCCTTCTGCCTCTTGCAATTTGCATGGTGGATGCTTTCGGCCGGTTTGCTCCCTCCATCCGCTTCACTGATCATCGCGCTCCATTTCATCGGCGGGATCGTCGGCTCGAATTTCAGCCTGGCGTTCACACGGTTGATGATGAATACGATGCCCCCGATGGGTCGCAGCCACTTTTTTGCGTTGTACTCCGTCATCTCAAGCCTCGGCGCCGCCATCGCCCCGCTTTTCTGGGGAATGATGATCGATTCCCTCGATCATCTCGACTACTCCCTGGGCCCCGTCCATTTCGGCAAATACAGCGTCTTTTATCTCGCCTCCCTGGTGATGACGTGTGTCACTTTGGCACTGGCATTTACCCTTCAGGAAAAAGAGCATCCGGGCGGTCGTATAACTGTACGCGAACTTCTCTACACCGCAAATCTCAAGCGCATTTCCCGCTTCTGGCAACGATGAACCGCATGAAACGCACCCCTACCGTGCCAGGGCTAATCAACCCTTGCCAACCCTTACCAACCGTCAGTTGCCGCCCTCGCCCCTCGGCCTCTCTAAATCTCGAGTATCCCCCATCCCTGCCAGAGCGGAGCATTCCTGCTTCCCAATTTCCGTCCGATCCTTCACCCTCCCCGCAATGAGATCGTTCAGCCTTTTCCTAGCGCTCCGCTACCTGCAACCCAAGCGCACATTCATCTCGATCATCACCCTCATCTCCGTCCTCGGAGTGACCCTGGGCATCACCGTGCTCATCCTCGTGATTTCCGTGATGACAGGCTTCGACCGCGAACTCCAAAACAAGGTCCTCGGCTTCGAGCCGCACATCGTGATTGCGAACGACGACCTCCTCCAGGGCTGGCGCGAGATCAGCAAGCAAATCGAGAAGGAGCCGGGCGTCGTCGCCGTCGCTCCCTTCGTCCAGGGCCCGGTGATCGTGGAGATGCAAGGCCGTGTGATCACCCCGGTGATGCGTGGCATTGATCCTGTCGCCGAACTGAAAATCAACGACCTGAAAAAGCTCATCAAGCAAGGCACCTTCGACCTCAGCGGAGATACCACGGTGATGGGCAGCCTGCTCGCGGCCCAGCTCGGCGTCAACATCGGCGACAAGATCACGGTGTACGCCCCGAATAATATCCGCGGCATCATCGAGGAATTACGCCGCGAGGAAGCCGACCCGAAGGCCAAGGCCAAAACGCTCGCCGACCTGAAAGGCGACGTGGTTTTGCCTGCGGAATTGACCGTCACCGGCATCTTCGAGTCGGGCCGATACGAGTACGATTCCAACATCCTCCTCGTCCCTCTCTACGTCGGCCAGGAGCTTTATGGCCTGGGGGATGCCGTCCACGGGCTCTCCGTGCGCACCACAGACCCTTACCTCGCGGTAAATGTAAAAAACCAGCTTTCCGCGAAGCTGCACGATGGCGTGTACGCGCAGACATGGATCGATCGTAATTCCGACCGCTTCGACGCCGTCCGCCTCGAGCGAAACATGATGTTTTTCATCCTGTTTTTCATCGTCATCGTCGCGGCGTTCTCAATCATGAACACCCTCATCACCGTGACGGTTCAAAAGCGGCGCGAGATCGGCATCCTCAAGGCGCTCGGGGCAAATGTCTGGCAGATCGTGTGGGTATTTCTTGCGCAGGGGATGATCGTCGGATTTTTTGGAAACATCATCGGTCTCGGGCTGGGAATGACGCTGATCCGTTTCCGCAACGAATTCAAAGACTGGCTGGCCGGAGTGCTGCACATCGAGATTTTCCCGGCGAGCATTTACGAGTTCAGCAAAATCCCCGCGGTCGTCGAGCCCCGGGATGTGGCGATCATCTGCATTGGCGCTTTCGTCATTTGCTCGTTTGCGGCGCTTATCCCGGCTTACTTTGCCGCGAAGCTTGATCCCGTGAAAGCACTGCGCTACGAATAGGCCATGCCCTCCTTCGATATCGTCTCGGAAGTTGACAACCAGGAACTCGACAACGCGCTGAACCAGGCGCGAAAGGAGCTGGTCTCGCGCTTCGATTACAAAAACAGCATCGCGAAGATCGAACTCGAGAAAGACAAGATCAAGCTCTCCGCCGAGGATGAGAGCAAGCTCAGGGGCTTGCACGAAATCGTGATCGGCAAGCTCGCGAAGCGGAATGTTGATCTCCGCAACATCGACCGCAAGGATCCTGCAATTTCATCCGTCGGAAATGCCACGCAGGAATTGCACATCAAGCAGGGGCTCGATGGCGACAAGGCAAAGGAAGTGATCAAGTCGATCAAGGAGCAGGGCTTCAAGGTCCAGTCGGCCTTGCAGGAACGCCAGATTCGCGTGACCGGGAAAAAACGCGACGATTTGCAGGCGGTCATCCAGTTTTTGCGCAGCAAGGATTACGGCGTGGCCCTGGATTTCCAGAACTTCCGCGACTAGACCGGCAGCTCCGCGATGCGCCCGTTTCCAGCCCGGCGGGTTTGGTGATTGATGAACGCCCGGTTTAATGGTAATTGGTTGCACCAATGGCCTCCATTTCCACGATTGAACCGAACGTGCTTTCCATCACCGGCGATATCGACATGCACGGCTCGCCGCAACTCAAGCAGTCGTTCGAGCCGTTGATCGCAAAAAAAACGGATCGCGTGCTGGTCGATTTCACGGGGGTGTCGTACATCGACAGCTCGGGGCTCGCGGTATTCATCGAGGCGATGCAGCGCATCCAGGCCTACGGGGGGAAGTTTGCGTTTTACGGGCTGCGCGACAATGTGAGGGGTATTTTTGAACTGGCCCGGCTCGACCAGATTTTCGTCATCTTCCCGGATAAGAATGCGGCAATGGGCGCTGCCTGACGCGGACGGCGACTTTGATTGCGATGCAACAGCCGCGGCAGAAGTACTACAGTTCGCTGGGCGGGTTTAAGGACTATTTCAAGGGAGGGGTACCTGCGCTGATATATCACAAGGTGGGGGTGCGGCCTGCGGGAACAATTTTCAAGGCGCTGTATGTGAGTCCCGATCTTTTTAAAAGACAGATGGACGAACTGAAGCGTGCGGGAATGACCGGGGTCGGGATGGGCAGAGGGTTGGCAAGGGTTGGCAAGGGTTGGATAGCCCTGGCAATTACGTTCGACGATGGTTTTGAGAATGCCTTCCGTAATTCCCTCGGGCCTCTCGCGGAGAATGGCTTCCAGGCCACACAATATCTAGTCGCCGGCATGCTGGGCGGGCGGAACGAATGGGACATTGCGCGCGGTGAGGCGCCGGAAAAGCTGATGGATGCCGCGCAGGTGCGCGAATGGATCGCGGCGGGGCACGAGATCGGGTCGCATAGCATGACGCACCCGAATCTCTGTGAAATCCCGCCCACGCAGGCCCGGGAGGAGATCGTGGCCAGCAAGAAGAAGCTGGAGGATACCTTCGGCGTGCCGGTTGAGCATTTCTGCTACCCGTATGGCGGGTGGAATGAAACGGTGCGCGACCTGGTGGCGGAGGCCGGCTACCTCACGGCATGCACCACGGACCGCGGGATCAATACCCCCGCCACACCGCGCCTTGAGCTCAAGCGCTGGCTGGCCCGTTCCCCCGGGGTGCGACCCAAGGAAGTACTCGCCAGATTTCTGGATAAAGTGTTTACTGCGCCCACGGATCGCTGAGTCACAACGGGGATCCCCAAAAACCGGAAATGCCCAGGATACTCGTTTTACAGCTCAAGCGGATGAGCGATCTCCTGCTCACCACGCCCGCGCTCGCGGCATTGCACCAGGATCCGGAGGCCCGCATCACGCTAGCAGTCGATACCGCCTGCCGGGAATTACTTCCGGCGTTCAGCTTCATCGATGACAGCTTCATTTTCAGCCGCAAGGCTGGGAACCGCGCCTTCTGGCAAAAGCTGATCCTTTCCAGCTTCGACATCTGCCTCGATTTCACCGGGAACGACCGCTCGGCGATCTGCTCGATCCTCTCCAAGTCCCACCAGCGCATCACCTTCCGATCGGCAAACAAGTCGCAGCTCCGCATTTTTTACAACGAATTTGTCGTCTCCTCCGCGCGCGACAAACACACCATCGACCATTACCTGGATCTGCTCGGCCCGCTGAATATCAAGCCGTGGCAGACGGGCATCAGGCTCGATCTGCCCGAGTGGCCGGAGAAAAAAGCGCAACAGTTGCTCGACGAGACGCAGGTGAAGGAGCCTTACGTCCTTGTCCATCCCGGGAGCACGCGTCCCGAGAAATACTGGCTTGCGGAACGCTGGGCGGAGGTCATCGATTTTTGCAAAAACGAGCTCGGCCTCCCCTGCGTCGTCACCGGCGCGAAGGAGACGTATGAGAGCGAACACATCGCCGCGATCAAGGCAAAGACCCCGTTTCACGATCTCACGGGGCGCACCGACCTGCTCAGCCTCGCCGCCCTCGCCCGCCGTGCGCATCTGCTCCTGAGCGTCGATTCCGTCGCCATGCACCTAGGCGCCGCCTTCCAGACGCGGCAGATCGCGCTTTTTGGAAAAACCAACCCCTTCCACTGGCGGCCCCGCCATGAAAAGGCGGTCGTCATCCAGGCCGGGAGCGCGGGAGCGGACGTGGAATTCACCCCGCAGGCCCGCAGCGCGCCGATGAGCGAAATATCGACTCAGCGGGTGATTGATGCTATTCGTATCGTAACGTCGCAAATCCGGCAGGCTGTTTAGCCACGCGATTGGAAGAAAATCGCCGCCGGGATGCGGTCGTCACACCCTTATTGCTTCATACTTTTAAATTCCACCCTAACCGGCATGCCCATGAACCCGAAAAGCCCCCTGTTTTTATTGATCCCGTTGCTATCGCTCACCTTCCTCAGCCGCACTGCGTACCCGCAGGATGACGCTGCAGAGCCGCAACCGATCCGCGTCACCGAGACCCTGCACAACGACGGTACAAAGACCGTGATGAAGAGCGACCCGGACAACCACACCTCCACATCCGAGACTTACGACCATGCGGACAAGCTGCTGCAAAAGACGGTCTATGATCTCGACGAGCAGGGGCAGGCCATAGGCGCCACGGCTTATTCGCCCAAGGGGAAGGCGCTTTACAAGCTCACCTACAAGCGCGACAGCGCAAACCGCGTGAACGAGGTGGATACCTATACCGTGGCCGGGGCATTGGTGAGCCGCACCGTTTACCAGTACGCCGCAGGCGGCAAAGTGATCGCGGTCAACACTTACGATGCCAGTGGCAACCAGATCAGCAGTTCCACCGCGCCCCCGAATGGCGCGGCGACTCCGGCGCAAAAGCGCGGCGCGTATAATCCAAACCGGTGATGGGAAGGCGGCTTGTTTTTTAACCGCCAAGGACTTCGCGCTATTTCCGTTGGGATGGATAGCTTTTACCGCAACGCGACTGCATCCATCCGGACGTGCCCGCAAGAAACGTCTGGCATTCGCCAAAAAATGTCAGGCAGACCGTCGTTTTCCGTGGTAACTGTCAGTAGCGATAAGATTCAGGAAAGGATCATTCTTATGAATAATCTGCTTGGTGCATACAAAGGCTATTTCGAGGCGCATACGCGTCTCGCCACGGAAGAAGCAGGGCAGGTGCTTCCGGTGCTGACGATCTCACGGGAAACCGGCGCGGGCGCCATCACGATCGCCGGGCTGGTCGCGCAGCGGCTCAACCAGCGCCACAAGGACAAGGATCACTACCCGTGGACGGTATTCGACCAGAACCTTGTCGAAAAAGTTCTCGAGGACCACGCAATCCCCGCGACCGTCAAAGCGTTCGTCCGGGAGGACGCGCACCTCTTTAATTTGACGGGCGTGGTCGAGGAATTGCTGGAGCTTCATCCATCGGATTGGACGCTCGTCCAGCACACCACCGACACGATTTCGCGACTCGCCCGCCTTGGAAATGTGATTTTCGTCGGGCGTGGCGCAAATGTCATCACCGCCGGGTTCAAAGCCGCGCTCCATGTCCGTCTTGTGGCTCCGCTTGAGACGCGGATCAGGCACATCGCCTCCTATTACCAACTCACCGAAGAGGCGGCCGCGGCATATGTCGACGAGCATGACAGCGCACGCAGGCGTTATGTGAAGCGGAACTTTCACGCCTCCATTGATGATCCCCTGCAGTATCACCTCACGATCAACACAGGCCAGGTGTCGTTCGAAGACGCCGCCCGGCTGATAGCCGATGCCGTTGCGGCATTAAAATAGGCGGATTTCCGGATTTGCGATTCTCTTTTGGGGTGTCTTGAGCAGGCCGGAAATTGAGGGATAGGGCGAATCCCTAAATTCGCACATTATTGTCCGAGCTACAACCGCGAAAAGAATTGCCCGCGATTCATCGTCATTATGGAACTACAAACACTCAAGGAATTATACATCAAGGAACTCAAAGACCTTTACAGCGCGGAAAATCAAATCATCAAAGCCCTGCCAAAAATGGTGAAAGCTGCGACGAATGCAGACCTCGCCTCCGGGTTTGAAGAACACCTGGAACAAACGAAGGAACATGCGGTGCGTCTTGAGAAAATCCTCAAGAACCACAACGAGACCACGCGCGGCCCGAAATGTCACGGCATGGAAGGCGTGCTCGAGGAAGGCGCGGAAATGCTGAAGGAGGAGGGCGAAGACGACGTGATCGACGCCGGCCTTATTTCCGCGGCTCAGAGGGTGGAGCACTATGAGATAGCCGGCTACGGCTGCGTGGTGGCCTACGCCAAGCTCCTCGGCGACAGCGAGGGGCAACAACTCCTGCAACAGACTCTCGATGAAGAAGAGCAGACCGACGAGAAGCTCACCGATCTCGCCGAGTCCGTGATCAACGTCGCAGCCGCAAAATAACAGACCGCTAACCAAGCCAGGCGTCCGCGATCCGATTTTATCGCGGGCGCCCGGCTAACTCGTTAACTTTGGCGCCGCCTGTTTCGTGCGGCTGGCGGGTCACGTTACCGCTTATCAAACGAATAATTGCACACCCGGCCCCCGATGCGGCTGCCGGTCCCGCCAGAGCCTTCGAAGCGGGTCTTTACATGATAGGTAAATGGCGTCCCGGCGGAAACATTCTGCAGGCTGTAGGCAGGCTGGCCCGTGATCCCGTTTGCGATGAGGTCCGCCGAGCCATCGGGCTGGATTTTGCCTTCGAGGCTCAGCCATGGCGGAGTCTCCTTCGTATGGTATTCGCCGTGCATAACACCATCCTTCACCTGCGCCATGAAGTGAGCCATGAAAGCGAGCGCCGTGCCGTGTTCATCCTTGTGAGCCGGGCAGACAAGCGTCACAGCCCAGGTGCCATCGAAACTGCGATCCGGCTGCGCCGCCGGGCGTGCATCCTGGGCAAAGACCAGGCTGGACGCGCAGAGCAGCAGGAGCATGATCGCGATCTTCACGGGTTTGGTTTTACGGCACTGCAACAGAGGCGGTCAAGCCGTTTGCCGCGCGGACGGGTGGTCAAGAAGCATCTGACTAACAATTGACATTCAATCCTATATATTATACGTATATTTGCATGAATTCTACGGTAACAATTTCCGAATTGCAGGCGCAGGCTCCGCGCTTTGTTCGCGAGGCGGAAAAGCAGGGCGCGGTGACGATTGCCCGGCATGGCAAAACCGTTGCTTTTCTCGTTTCCAAGGAGCGCATGGAGGCGATTATCGAAACACTTGAGATCATGGGGAATCCGAAGGCAATGAAAGCCATCCGCGCTTACGAGACAGGGAAAGCCAGGTTTAAAGACGTCGCCTGCCTGGATGAAGACTAGAATCCGCGTTGAAGCGCAGGTCGAAGCCTTTGTAAAATCGCTCGCACCCAATCCAAAGAAACGGTTGCGACTTGCAATCAAAAGTCTTGTGGATGGTCACGGCAATATCAAATCCCTGGAGGGAAATCTGGCAGGGTACAGCCGATTGAGTGTCACGGGATATCGCGTAATTTTCAAAGAGCATGCGGAACACGGAATACGCATCATCGACTGCATCTTCGCCGAGCGTCGTGCGCTGGTGTACGAGATTTTTGTGAGCCTGCTAGCCGAACAGTCTTTGGAGTAACCGCTACTCTCAATAGCGCGGGCCACGCAAAATTATCCCAGTATATCCATTCCAGGCTTCGTATTACTGACCGGGGTCAGATTCCAGATTTAGCGATCCGGTTTTTGGATTGTGCAGCCCTTTGATGGAGATACCCCCGTGCGGCGGCGCGGTGATTTTCACATCGATGCGGGCAAACGTATCGTCGTCGAAACGGATGAAGAAGGATTGCTCGATTTTATTGTTCCACGACAAAGGGGGCATATCCATGGTCATAGCGGTCATTTCCATGGGATGATAGCCTGCCTCCGGCGCAATAAAGTCAAACTTGCCCGCGCTGCGCTGGATTTTTCCTTCGACGGGTTGGATTTCGTAACGCCAGTCATACACTCCCTCTTTGTTTTTCTTGATGTCGTCGCTCCAGGCCGTCACCTTTACCTTGCGTTTGCGGGCGGGCTCTTCCTGCGTGAGATCGAGAATGATCGATGCGCCATTTTGAAGAGTGGTCCATGAGGACTTTAGCCCATCCAGAGGCTCGATCTCGCCGTGTTTATACAAGGCGAATACCATGGGATTGTTCTCCTCCGGATGATAAATCCGGCCGCCGCCCTGGTCCGCATAGGAAACTCCCCTGGTGGAACCCGGTCTCCCATCCTCCGGATTAACCCGGTAATATCCGGACTTCGAGACATCAACGCCGAGCGCCAGCCCATGCATGCCCGTGATAGTGAACAGCCCTGCGGCATCCGACTTCATGGTGCGTTCCGTGCCGAGCTCCGACAGATGGTCATTCGCCACCGCCACCACCGCGGCCTGTGGCACCGGCGCGCCATATTGGTCGATCACCTTTCCATAAAATGTAATTGGCGTGGAAAGAAGCGCTGTGAGCTTTAAATTTGCAGGATCTGCGGAGCCGGTATTATCCGGGGCCGCTCCGGAAGCCGGGATGTTTTCCCGGGAATTTCCATCGCCGTTCGAATCGGCAGTCTTTGCCTCCTTCCACGCTTTTGCAGATTGCTCAAAGCCTTGAACCGCAATGAAAACGCCTGCGATCAGGAGAAGTAGGCAAAGAAGCTTCATACAAAGTGTGCCGACGGGCCACGCAATGATACTACCAGCCGGGACGATTCCTGGTCGCGCTCCACAAGAAAGGTGATCTCTTGCATAACGCGACACTAACGCACCGAGGCGCGACATCCAAATTCAATTCAGCTTTCCATTTAAGAATGGTGCGGAGTTTTGTGACATCAAGCAAAAGAGCAGGGATCAAAACTGAAACCCGTTATATTCCTCGTGCGTTCCAATCCAATACCAGTGGTAATCCCCGTTTCGTTCCCGCACGACTGCCCGGTAATGCCTGCCTATTTCCGCGGTATAAACTCCGCCCTTTTTTTTGAACCCGAGCGAGGGATGCATCGGGTTTTCACTGAATAGTTTGAAATTCTTGTCAGCTAATTTCCGGATATGTTCGGGAAGCTGATTGTAACACTTCCAGAAGGAAGGTAATGCGAATGATTTCACTAAAGCGGTTTTGAATGTCCCGCATCAATCGCCGCATCGATTTTTGCGAGCGATGCATAGTGCTTCCCGCCTGGAGAAAAATCCCGTTCCATTTCGTTATCCCACGCCAGACTATCCTGCTCGCGAACGAACGTAGCCAATTCCGCTAATTCCGCCGGTGAAAGCTCTTTCACTGCCGTTTTAATTTCAGCGAGACTCATGCTGGTAACGTACGCAATCGCCCGCTCAAACGCAAAAACATTTTGCCAAGTCACAACACGAACCTTCGTCATTCGTCATTTCCCTCTCCCCACAGTCAGCAACCTCCGGAACGCCCTCGGCGAAGTCCCCGTGATCTGCTTGAACCGTCGCGAAAAATAAAACTCGTCGCAAAATCCCAACGCATCCGCGATCTGCTTGTCGGTGAGCCGGCGTTCCTGCATGAGCCCGCATGCGCGGTCCACCAGCCGGCCCATCCGGTAGCGCGCCGGGGGATGCCCCACCAGACGCGTGAACCTTTTGCGGAAAGTCTCCGGCGTGGTGCCCAGCTGGTGCGCGATTTTTTTCCAGTCGGTCTCCGCCGCGGGCGTGGAGTCCAGCATCGCGCAGGCACGCGACGCCCAGCGCAGATCGTCCTGGTAGGCCATCTGCTGGCCCGCCCCGCTCACGATCTCCGCCAGCAACATCTGCAACCTGCACACCTCCAGCAACGGCGGGGCGTAATCCGTTTGCTGCGGGTTCGCGTATTCCGCCTGCCGCGACACCCCGAGGATCGCGTCCAGCCTGCGAAACCACACATCCACCGGCTCGAGGTGATACACCGGCTTGCGAGCATCCAGCAGCCCCTGCCTGCGCCAGAGATCGAAGATCCTCCCGGCAAAACTCAGCCACAGCGTCGTCCAGACGCCCGACCCTTTCGCCCCGTAGGTATGCGCGAGATCGGGGAAGACCAGAATCATGTCGCCCGGCCCGATATCCTGCCGCACCCCGTGCGCATCGCTGTAAAAAGCATCCCCCTCCAGCACATACACGATGGCATACTGCCCGTAAATCCGGTCCGGCCCCGACCCGTGCGTCGATTCCGGCACAAACCCCGCCGAGGTCACGCCGCCGAGGGGCGAAGAGACCGCGCTGTTAAAGCGCCACCCTTCCTGCGTACGGGAGCGGGGAGCTGTTTTTTGTTTCGCCATGACTTTGAAACATACACAAGCCTGATACCAAAAAACACAAGAAATTTTCCAAAAGCCCCATTCCCTAGGCATCGGCAGGGTGTTACTGTCCTGCATGCACACAAGTCTTGCCCTCACCTCCCGTGGCACCGCCCTCGCTATGAGCAACGATTCATTTGGCGGGCTGCGCCGCTCCGACGACGCCCTTGCGGATGAACTCACCTTGCGCCAGCGGCTGGAGGAGGACGGCTACCTCTACATCCCCGGCTTCTTCGAGAGCGACGCGATCATGGAAGTCCGCCGCGAACTCTGCGCCCAGCTCGAGCGCACCGGAAAGCTCGACCCCGATTTTCCCGCCATCGACGCGGTGCCGTGCCCGCCGGATAAAACGCCCGCGTATCCCGCCGGCGCGCAGAATTTTCCCATCGACCGCAGGCATCCCACGCTCGAGCGCTTCCTTTTCGGCCCGCGCATCATGGATTTCTACGGCCGCTTCCTCGGCGGCGCGCCGCGCCACTACGATCACACCTGGATCCGCGCCGTGAGCCCAGGCATGGGAACGCCGCCCCACTGCGATCTCGTTTACATGGGCCGCGGCACGCACAACGTCTGCACCGCGTGGATACCCTACGGCGACACCCCGCTCGACCTCGGCGGCCTGATGATGCTCGAAGGCTCTCACAAACAGAGCGAGCGCCTCGCAAATTACCTCGCGAAGGACGTCGATACCTACTGCGCCAACCGCTCCGAGAACACAAAGAAAGCCGGATGGCTCGCGAAAGACCCGGCAATGCTCCGCGAAAAACTCGGCGGCCGCTGGCTCACCACCGAATTCAAGGCCGGCGACCTCCTGACCTTCGGCATGAAAATGGTGCATGCCTCGCTCGACAACCAGAGCGACCGCATCCGCCTCTCCACCGACACCCGCTACCAGCTCGCCAACGAGGAAATCGACAACCGCTGGATCGGCCCCGACACCGAGGAATGGGCCGCGAAGAACCGCGTCGGGCTTATTTGCTGAGGATCAGCACCGGGCGCAGGCGTGCGGAAACGGGATCGTAGTGGTTCCTGATACACGGATTACATCCGGCAACTAGAAGCACAGCGCCATCCCGCCAGAGACGCTGTTAAGCTCGTAGTTTTTGCGGCTGGCTCATCTCCGTGGATTCGTTGCCATTTTATCAGGCAACACTACATGGGATGCGGTGCCCCATGGGCCATATTTTAAGGAGAAGAATGGCTATCCCACGATGATGAGGGACATTTACCGCCGAAATTTCTTGCATTATCCTACTGTTTTAATAGACATACTAGTTAATCTACTAAAGTAGTAGGTTTATTAACGGACAAACTGGTGGTAAATGAAAAAAATGAATTCCAGAGCTGCTGGATCAAGTTCCGCAACCGAAGGCCGGTTTGTGGACCCGGCGGCTCCGGTTTTGTGACAGGAACGTTTAACCATGCACTTCACGAAAAAGCTGCCCGCGCTTGTCATTTCATCCATTGTGCTGTTGCTGGAGGCGTTGTTCGGCCATGGGGCCGAGAAGGGCCTGTTGAACGTCTCCTACGATCCCACACGGGAATTCTATGCAGAATACAACACCGCGTTTGCCAGATACTGGAAGGAGAAGACCGGCCAGGATGTGAAAATCTCACAATCGCATGGCGGCTCGGGCAACCAGTCCCGCTCAGTCATCGAAGGCCTGGAGGCCGACGTGGTCACGCTCGCGCTGGCAAACGACATCGATGCCATCGCAGACAGCGGCCTGTTGTCCGCCGACTGGCAAAAGCGTTTGCCGGCCAACAGCGCCCCGTACACCTCGACGATTGTTTTCCTCGTGCGAAAAGGCAACCCGAAGGCCATCAGGGATTGGGATGATCTCGTCAAACCCGGCGTACAGGTGATCACTCCCAACCCGAAAACGGGCGGCAATCCCCGCTGGGCCTTCCTGGCTGCATGGGCCTATGCCAGCCGCAAATTCAGCGGCAATGAGGCCCGGGTGCGTGATTTCATGACGGCTCTTTATAGCAACGTTCCGGTCCTCGACAGCGGAGCCCGCGGTTCGCTCACTACGTTCGCAAAACACAACGTTGGCGATGTCCTGCTCGCTTGGGAAAATGAGGCACATCTGGCCCTGCAGGAATTCAGCAGTGATAATTTCGAGATCGTCACCCCATCCATCAGCATCCTGGCCGAGCCGCCTGTCGCCGTGGTGGACGAGGTGGCGAAAAAACACGGCACTATAGAACTGGCAAAAGCCTATCTGGAATACCTTTATTCCGACGAGGGGCAGGATCTGGCGGGCAAGTATTTCTACCGTCCGCACTCGGAAAAGGCCGCCGCAAAATACGCTGGTAATTTCAGCAGCCTGAAGCTCGTGACCGTAGACGCGGAATTCGGCGGCTGGAAAAAAGCGCAGACCACTTTCTTCGACGATGGGGGAGTGTTCGATCAGATCTACGAAACCGTAAGCAGCAGGAAATAATCCTGTGAATTCATAACATTGGTACCGGCTCACTGACTAAACCAGGTAGTAAAGCGGTTCTTCTTCTGCAATTCCTGATTCTTCTCCCTGTGCATTTTTCCCCGCCAGTTTGTACGCATGGCGCACGGCGCGGAGTGTGGCTGAGAATATTTCGTCTTCCTCGGGAAAGATGCGATCGGCGGGCAGCCAGTCCTGAAAGCGGACGTTGTTCAGGATTTTCAGAAGATCGGGACGGACGCCGGCCAGCAAAACGGTGACTCCGCGCCCCTGTGCATCGCGCAGGAAGTGCTCCAGATGCTCGACCGCCACGACGTCGGGATTGCGGGTGCGCCTTAGTCGCAGGACGAGGTAATTGATTCCGGTCCGGATCGTCTCCGCCTTGATTTTTTCAAAATGATGTTCCAACTCCGGCGCGCCGCCGAAAAAGAGTTCACCCTCCAGGTCGTAGATGAGCAATGAAACCGCCGGCGCATCCCCCGGCTGGCGCTCGCGCACCACACGATCCGGTGTGACCACGAGTTCGCGGATCCCGAGCTTGGAGGCGCGGGGCACGAACAGGATGATGGAAAGACCGACGCCGATGAGGATCGATTCATCGACACTGATGAAAATCGCCGAGAAAGCCGTGATGAAAACCAGCAGGGCGTCGAACCGGGAGGCACGAATCGCATACCCGAGCCGCTTCCAGTCAATCAATCGCGCCGCGGTGATGAAAAGGAGCCCGGCTAGGGCGGCCTTGGGAATGAACCGCGCGTAGGGTCCGAACAACAGCACCACAACCGCCACGATGGCTCCCGAGTAGATGCCCGAGAGGCGCGTGATAGCCCCGGCCTGGTAATTGATCGACGAACGGGTCAGCGATCCCGACCCCGGCAGCGATTGGAAAAAGCCACCGACCAGATTGGAAACTCCCTCTGCGAGGCACTGGCGGTTGTAATCGAGGGGTTGCCGGGTGTAGGTGGCGATGGATTTTGCCACCGCAAGCGCTTCCAGCAGGCCGAGGAACGAAATCGCGACGGCGCTGCCGAACAGTTTCGATATCCAGTGCCAGTTGATCTCCGGTATGTGGAACAACGGAAGCGCGGCCGGAATCTTGCCGACCACGGCGACGGCGGACTGGCCGCTCGCCGTGGGAATCGACCATCGGAAATATGCGGCAACACTGGCGGCCGCGATCAACCCGAGAAGCATGTCCATTTGTGGAAGTTTGTACCGGTTGATCACCCTGCGCAGGAGCAGCACCACGATGATCGTTCCCGCGCCCAGGCCGATGGCGTGCGCATTGAACGGGCCGCCCTTGGTGAGCGTTTCCCACAGTTGCTGCAACGGCGACTGGTCGCCCGTCCCCTTTTTGACTGCCCCCAGGAAATTTCCAACCTGTCCGACAGCCACGAGCACTCCGGCGCCCGCCATGAAGCCGAGGATAACCGATTCGGAGACGTAGCGCGTCAAATCCCCGAGCTTGAAGACCGCTATCAATATCTGGATGGTGCCGACCAGGATCGCCAGAAGAAACAGCGCCTGGTAAGTGTCGAAGCGTTCATCGAAAGATGCGAGCGCGCCAAAGACCACGAGGGAGATGGCGTTGGTGGGCCCGTTGATCAAATGGGAGGAGGAGCCGAGGATTGACGCAACGACCGTCACGATGATTGCGGAGTAAAGGCCGAATCGCGGATCGACACCGGCGATCAGCGCATAGGCCATCGCCTGTGGTATCGCTATGGCGGCAACTGTCGCGCCGGCGACAAGATCGCGGCGCGCGGTATCCCAGCTATAGTCAAAATGCAGGTTAAAGGAATTGCTCATTGTGCGTCGGTCAGGCGGGGTTGCGTGTCGGGAGTGCGGGACTGCGCATTGCCCGGATGGATGGTTTCGAAAACCCCGTTTTCGCCGAAGAATTTCGACTGCGCGTCCTCCCAGTCTCTGGCAACGAGTGTCAACGGAAAGAGCGCGATGTCGGGCAGTGCGGCACGGTGTTTTTTGAGAATGTCCGTGTTAAACGGCCTGTAACCGTCCGTGGCGAATATCTCCTGCGCCTGGTCGGTGAAGAGGTAGGCGAGGTAAGCCCTGGCCGCCGCCTCCGACTTGTGCTTCGACACGCTGGCATCGACCCATGCGACGCTTGGCTCGGCAAGGATGCTCACGGGCGGATAGACAATCTCCAGGTCGCCTTTCGATTCCTTCACTTCGCGCAGCGCCTCGTTCTCCCATGTCAGGTGCGCGTCACCCACGCCTTCCAGGGCAAACGTCGTGGTGGAATCGCGGGAGCCCTGGCCCAGGGCGGGCACATGCTGGTACAGCAGTTTGACGAAGTCGCGGGCCTCCCCTTCGCTTCCGCCCCGGTAGATCACGGATCCCCACGCCGCCAGGAAACTGAGCTTACCGTTGCCCGAAGTGCAGGGGTCCGGCGTGATCACCGTGATGTCCTGCCGTGTCAAATCGGGCCAGTCCCTGATGTGCTTCGGATTCGTCTTTCGCACCACGAATACAATCGTTGAGGAGTACGGTTGTGAATGATTCGGAAGCCTGCTCTGCCAGTCCCCGGCGATCAGTCCACGTTTTGCCAGGATTTCGATGTCCGACGGAAGCGCGAGAGTGACCACGTCGGCCTCCAGGCCGTTCGCCACCGCCCGGGCCTGACGCGTCGAGCCTCCATGGGACTGCTCGACGCCCACCCGGTTTCCCGTTTCCTCCTCATACTTGGCGACGAACCTGGAGTTGATCTCCTTGTAAACCTCGCGGGTCGGATCGTAGGAAACATTGAGAATCGGGCGACCCTTGTCCCGCTTGATATTTTTGAATCCAAGCAGGGCAAACGCCACGGCCACCAGGGCCAGCGCAAACGCGTTGTGCCATTTCGCGCTCATGGCAGTCGTGTTGGTGTTGGATTCATCGGTATAATCTATACTATAACAGTAGTGTATATCGGCGCTTCGCACGCAGAGTCAACTTTTTTATTTCCACGCCCCCGGCTTAAATACCCGGGTCGAGGATCGCAGCGGCTTTCTTGTGGGAGCTCTTGTCGAGGACGCTGAGTTGTTTCTCCTCGTAAAGCACGAGTGAATTCGGCGGCACGCTGTTCATCAGGAAAACATTCGCCCCTATGGTGGAGTTCGTGCCGATGCTGGTCTTGCCGCCGAGAATCGTGGAATTCGGGTAAATGGTGACGTTGTCCCCCACATCGGGGTGGCGCTTCCCGCCCTTGATGATGTGCCCTTCCTCGTCCTTCACAAAACTCCGCGCCCCCAGCGTGACGCCATGGTCAATCTTCACGTGGTTGCCGATGCGGCAGGTCTCGCCGATGACGACGCCCGTGCCGTGATCGATGAAGAAATGCGTGCCGATGGTCGCGCCGGGGTGGATGTCAATGCCGGTGCGTCCGTGCGCCCATTCCGTCATCATGCGTGGGATCACCGGCGCGCCGAAATGGTGCAATTGGTGCGCGACCCGCTGGATCGAGATCGCCTCGATAAACGGATACGAAAGGATGATTTCCTCCCTCTGGATCGCGGCGGGGTCGCCCGTGTACGCGGCCTCGATGTCCGTGCGCAAAAGCCGCCTCACCTCAGGCAGCGATTTGCAGAATTTCTGGATGATCGGCGGCGTGCGTCCCGTCGGCTTTTTGGGGTCGCCGATGCGGACACTCTTGCGAACCTGGTCCTCGAGCCGCGCAATCACCAGGTTCAGCCGCTCTGCGGTGATCTCCGCGAGCGACCCGTGATGAATGGAATCCTCGTCGTGAAAGCCGGGAAACAGGATTTGCAGGAGATCCTCGCAAATCTGTCCCACCGCCCGTTTGGATGGCATGTTGTGGGCGTCCCGGTTGTTCAGGCCGCCCACCTGCTCGTAGGAGGCGAGCAAATCGGATACGTAAGGATTCAGCGGTTTGTCCATCAATGCGTCCGGCAGGAATGCATCACGCCGGCTTCCGGTTGTTCCATGGCAGTTTCGCCAGCAGCAGTCCCATGCCGCAAAAATCGGTGATTCCCGCGAACACCAGGCCCGCGCCTACAAATGCGGAAAGGCCGATGAAGCTGCGGTTCACAAAAATCGAGAGCAGCACGCCCACCAGCACCAGCGCACCGGCGGCGATGCGCACCTGCCGCTCGAGGCTGATGACCTTGACCGCTCCTCTCTCCACCGGCAACCCCGCATCGACCCACGCGAGCGTCCCGCCTTCCACCACCACGCCGTTGTCGAACCCCTCCTTTGCAAACTTTTCCGCCGCCTTCGTCGCGCGGCCGCCAGTGCGGCATAGCAGATATACGGGTTGCCCCTTCGGCAGCCCCCCGGTTTCATACAGGGCGGCCGGCTGCAGCGCATCGAGCGGGACGTTGCGCGCCCCGGTCGCATGGACTTCGGCGTACTCCACCGGCGTGCGCACATCGAGCACCGGCAGGCCTGGCGCGGCGGCAAAAAGCTTGTTGAGTTCGACTGGCGTGATCGTGTTCATCGTCCGGCACTATACACTACCTTTTTAGTAGGTAAAGCGCCTTCACCAGTGCGTCCACTTCCTCGTAGGTGTTGTAAAACGCCAGCGAAGGCCGCACCGTGCTCTCCAGCCCGAAATGCCGCTGCGCGGGCAGCGCGCAATGATGCCCCGCGCGCACGGCTATGCCGTGGTCGTCCAGGTGCTTCGCGATGTTTTCGTTCGGCACCCCGGGTATCACGAAGGAGAGCACGCTCGCCTTTGATGCCGCGGTGCCGATCGGGCGTAGGCCGGGCACGGTGGCCAGTGCCAGTGTCGCGTATTCCAGCAGCGCATGCTCGTAGGCGGCGATGGCGGGGAGCCCCACCTTCGCGATGTAATCGATCGCCGCGCCGAGCCCCACCACTCCCGCGATGTCGGGTGTGCCGGCCTCGAATTTCTCCGGCGCATTCTGGTAAGTCGTCTTTTCAAACCTCACGTCGCGGATCATGTGCCCGCCACCCTGCCATGGCGGCATCTCTTCCAGCAGATGCGACTTGGCGTAGAGCGCCCCGATGCCGGTCGGCCCGAATATCTTGTGCGCGGAAAACACGAAGAAATCGGCGTCGAGCGCGGTGACATTGATCGGGATGTGCGGCGTTGATTGCGCGCCGTCCACGAGCACCGGCACGCCGTGGGCATGGGCCAGCGGAATGATTTCCTCGATGGGATTGATGGTGCCGAGCGCGTTCGAGACATGGGTCACGGCTACGATCTTTGTGCGCGGCCCCAGCAGTTTCGCAAATTCCCCCATGATCAATTCCCCCCGGTCGTTCATCGGTACCACGCGGATCACCGCGCCGGTCTGCTCCGCGAGCAACTGCCAGGGGATAATGTTCGCGTGATGCTCCATTTCCGTGAGCAGGATCTCATCCCCGGCTCCCACGTTTTTCCGGCCGTAGCTCTGCGCCACGAGATTGATCGCCTCCGTGGTGCCGCGCAGAAAGATGATCTCCTTCGCGTCTCCCGCGCCGAGGAACTGGCGCACCTTCTCGCGCCCCGCCTCGAACTGCCCGCTGGCGCGCGTGGAAAGCGTGTGCGCGGCGCGGTGGATGTTAGAGTTGTCGCGCCCGTAGAACAGCGAAGTGGCGTCCAGCACGCTCTGCGGCTTTTGCGTGGTCGCGGCGTTGTCGAGCCAGATGAGCGGATGGCCGTTTACATTCTGGTGCAGCGCCGGGAAATCACGCCGGATCGCCTCCACATCAAAGGTGGAAAGCGACGGCTCCGCCGCGGCGCGCGCGCCGGGCACTCCCAGTGCGCCTGCCGGATCCTGCGGGCGCAGAAAATAATAGTCAGTCACATTGCCGGGTGCCTGTGACGGGGCGCCCGCCGGCGATTTGCCAAACACCACACCGTTGCAGCGCGGTTCGCCGTAGGCATACGATTCGTCGCATGCGGGATCGTGTGCGCCCGATGGGGGCGCGGCGGATGATCCCGAAGCTTCCTTCGGCGCAGCCTCGAGCGGGGGATGCACCGGCGGCGGCTCGGGTGCCGGCGAAACATGACCGCTTGTCAGCACATCGTCGTGCGGTTCCCCTTGGGAAATGGCGGGGCTTTTGCCCGCAGGCTCCGCCGGAATACCCGCGGGAGCAGTGCCCGGTGTTGTCACCGGCACTCCCGCCAGCGCCGCAGGGGGCGTCGGGGCGGGCCCCGGAGGGTGCGCATTGGCATTGCCCGGGAATCCCGCATAAAGTTCCTTCGCCAGCCGTGTGATCAGCGCCGTGTCAAACGGATCGCCCGGAATGTCGCCCGGCCCGCCCTGCACCGGCGGATCAAGCCTTGGGATAGACATAGTTGTGATAGAAATTGACAGAGACGTTGTCCAGGCGCGCGATCGCATCATCGGTCAGCACTGCCACCGAGAAATACCGCGTCACCAGGTGCGATGCGATGGAGTTTTCGTTCGTCCCCATGTAGCGCACCGACAAACCGGGCTCGACCTCGCCGGTCACTCCCGCCTTTTGCAGCCCGACGGCGCCTTGCTGGCCCTCGCCCACGCGCAACAGCAGAATGCTGGTTTTCCCCTCGCGGTTGATCTCCAGTTTGTTGCTCGGCACCAGCGGTATCCCGCGCCACGTGATGAACGGCGAACCGAAAATGTTCACCGTAGGTGGTGGCACGCCGCGCCGTGTCGCCTCGCGTCCGAATGCCGCGATCGCCTTGGGATGCGCGAGAAAAAATGCGGGCTTCTTCCAGACCAGCGTCAACAGCTCGTCCAGGTCGTCGGGAGTTGGCGTTCCCTTGCGCGTCTCGATCCGTTGCTCTTTCGCAACCTCTTTCAACAGGCCGAAGGTGGGGTGGTTGATCAACTCCCATTCCTCGCGTTCCTTCACCGACTCGACAGTGAGACGCACCTGTTCGCGGAGCTGGTCGATGCGGTTGCTGTAAAGGTCGGTCACACGGGTGTGCGTGCGCAGCACCGTCTGGATGGTGCTCAGGTGGTATTCGCGCGGGTCCTCGTTGTAATCGACAAACGCCGTCGGCAATTTCGGCTCGCCACCGTCCACGGTCAACAGATCGACCGGCAGTTCCCCGGCACTACGATGGTTCGCGGCGACAGTGTTCACCCGGTAGACGCCCCCGTCCACGTCCACCCACGGCAGCAGCTTGTGCAGCCAGCGTGGCGTGATTTCCACCATCTGCGGGACGGTGACTGTTGCTGTGGCCAGATTGCGCGCGGCTTTCGCGCTCAGGCTCAATCTCGGTGCGGATTTTGTAGGCATGGGTATGTTTTGTTTTCTATGAATCTGATGATGTTTTCGTGAAATCTCGTGAGCCGGAAATTGCCCTCCGCGCTTTTCCAAGCGTCTTCAAGCGATTCTCCATTTCGTTTTTTGCGATGCGATAAATACGGGACAAATGCCCGTGAGGCAACAAAATAATTTGTCGTAACATATTGAGGTTGAATAACTTATATCACATAATTCCCATCGGATTGCTGGGTTTTAACCGCATGCTTCCGTTGGAATATTCTCTACCGGAGAGATTTCGCTTGAATCTATACTAAGTAAGTAGGATAAAAAGCAATGCCCTTTTTCTTCTCCTCCGTAAGCGCGCTAAATGATTTCGAGAAAAGGTAAATACGCTATCCGCTGCGCGCTTTACCTCGCCCGCAACCACGGCAGGGGGCCCATCAGCGTGGATACGATCGCGAAAGCGGAGGGCATCTCGCGCAAGTTTCTCGAGACCATCATGCAGGAACTCAAGAACGGCGGCCTGCTCCAAAGCCAGCGGGGAAAACAGGGCGGCTACATCCTGCGGCAATCGCCCCGCAGCATCACCCTCGGCCGCGTCATCCGCCTCATCGACGGCCCGCTCTCGCCCGTCCGCTGCGTGAGCGCCACCGCCTACGCGCCATGCCCCGATTGTCCCAGCGAAAAAAACTGCCACATCCGGCTCGTCATGAAGGAAGTCCGGGAGGCGATCAGCCGCGTGCTTGACCTCAAGACCCTCGACCAGACCCTCCGCGACGCCGAGAGGGAAACCAGCCCCCACAAGGAATTGATGTTTTACATTTGAGACGCAGCCAGACTTCCTGCTTCGTCATTTTACGCCGCCCAACTCTGCCCGGCGTCATCACTAAATACCGACGCAAAATTTAACTATCCAACCCTTTTAACAATTTAACCTCCTGCCAATTCGTTATTTCCCCCCTTCCGCCCTTACTTGTCCCGGCATAGCCCTCAGGCGACGCCGGATCCCCTCTTCTTCGTTTTATCCTTTATACTTTATACTTTAGCCTTTCTTCCCCTACGCCTCTCCACCGACACCGATAAAGCAACCCCGAAGCCTGCTCTAAAATTTGTTGGCAATTCAACGGCAATGCTTTGGTGAAAGGGAGCGTGGCTGGAGGCGGGCGGGGGCGTTCAGCCAGATAAGATAATAGGACTAGTCCACCGTAACTTTTAATTCGGGTACACATGCACTTATCGCGCTCGCATAAATACGATGCTTACGGGGCCAATGGTGTGGATGTTTCATGTGTTACGTTGCACTAGTTTGGGCGTGTGAGCGTTTCTTCGGCCGGCCTTGAACTGCTGAACCGTCCCCCCGAGGGAATCCAGCCCGGCCTGCAAATCTTCCGGAACCCTCATGATCCACGTATTTTTCGAATTATTTTTCATAGTAGTGTTCGATATTGAGCGGATATGTGAACATCTTAAATCCGCTCCAGCGCCTGCCTGATGTGCGGGGCATAGAGTTTCGGCTCCAGCAGGAACGAATCGTGCCCCTTGTCGGAATGGACGGTGATCCATGTCACCGGGATGCCTGCTTTTTTCAGCAAATGCACGAGGCGTTCCTGTTCCTTCTTCGGAAAGGCAAAATCCGAGTCGATGCTGAAGACCAGATATTCCTGGCTCCGGCTTCGCTTGAAAAGACCCGCAAAATCGCGCGTGCCGCCTTCGCGCAAGAGGTCAAACCATTGCCACGCATCGAGAATGCGCAGGCAGGTGTTGGCATCGAAGCGGTGCACGAATTTCTCTCCCTGGTGGAGCATGTAGGATTCCACGGGATGATTCATCTCATACCACCCGTAAGGGGGCGCCGGGCTGACCACTTCTCCGCGCGCCCGCTCGCGCAGCGCCTCGGGCGAAATGAATGTTTTGTGCGCGATGCGGCGCGCGAGCGCCAGGCCGGTGTGGGGCGGCTGGCCATCATAATAATCGCCCGCATTGAAATTCGGGTCGGATTCGATGGCGGTGATTTGCTCGAAATTCATGATGCGCTGCACGACTGTGGTTTCCACGCCTGTGCCAATGGGGATGACCACGCGGACACGGCCTGGGTAGCGGGTGGAAAGACTCAGGCTGAGCAACCCTCCTATGGAGGCCCCTGTCACCGCATGCAGCGTCTTGATTCCGAGGTGATCAAGGAGTCGGATCTGCGAATCGACGATGTCGCTGATCCGCAATACCGGAAAGTCCGGCCCCCAGCGTCTGCCGGTTTCCGGGTTGATTGATGCGGGCCCCGTGGAGCCGTAGCACCCCCCGAGGTAATTCGCACAGATGACAAAGAATTTCCGGGTATCAAGCGCCTTGCCAGGGCCGATGAAGCTGTCCCACCATCCCTCGTGGAGTTCCTCCGTCCATCTTCCATCGAGCCCGGGTACGGACTTGTTCACGCCCGCGGCATGCTGGCTGCCTGTCATCGCGTGAAACAACAGGACCGCATTCGACCGCGATGCGTTCAGCCTGCCGTAAGTCTCATAGGCGAGCGTGAAACGCTTCAGCACTACCCCGCAACGCAGCCGTAGCGGTTTTCGCGGGTTGTTAAACTCAAAAAAGCTGGATTTAACTCTTTGCAGGGAGGTAGCCATGGTTTCCCGGCTTGCTCGCGGCTTACGCAGTGGCCGCCTTCAGCGCCTGGTCGATGTCCGCCTTGATGTCGTCGATATGCTCGATGCCGATGGAAAGCCGCACGTAGTCCGCGGTGACCCCGGTGGTTTCCTGTTCCGCTGGAGTGAGCTGCTGGTGCGTGGTCGATGCGGGATGGATGACGAGGCTCTTCGCGTCGCCGATGTTCGCGACATGCGAGAAGAGCTTCACGGCATTGATGAATTTCCTTCCCGCCTCGAGCCCGCCCTTGATGCCAAAGCCGACGATCCCGCCAAATCCACGCTTCAGGTATTTCGCGGCGACCTCATGGCCGGGATCCTCCGGCAGGCCGGGATAAGTCACCCAGGTCACCTGCGGGTGCGACTTCAGGTGGATCGCGACTTTCAGCGCGTTTTCCGAGTGCCGCTCCTGGCGGAGCAGGAGCGTCTCCAGCCCTTGCAGCAGGAGGAAGGAATTGAACGGGCTGATCGCCGCGCCGATGTCGCGCAGGAGCTGCACACGCACTTTGATGATGAAGGCCACATTGCCGAGGCCGGGGAAATTTCCAAACACATCCCAGTATTTCAGCCCGTGGTAACTCGGATCGGGCTCTGTGAATTCCGGGAACTTGCCGTTGCCCCAGTCGAATTTTCCCGAGTCCACGATGACACCGCCGATGGATGTGCCGTGCCCGCCAATGTACTTGGTGGCGGAACTGACGATGATATCCACGCCGTGCTCGAAGGGCCGCACCAGCCCCACGCCCACCGTGTTGTCCACCACGAGAGGGATGCCCGCCTCGTGTGCAATCTTCGACAGCGCCTCGAAATCCGGCACGTCCAGTTTCGGATTGCCGATCGTCTCTGCATAGATCGCGCGGGTCCGCGGCGTTATCGCCGCGCGGTACGCCTCCGGGTTGCGGGAATTGACGAATTTCACCGTGCGCCCCAGCTTCGGCAGCGTGTGATGGAAGAGCTGGTAGGTGCCGCCGTAGAGGTTGTCACCGGCGACGATTTCATCGCCGACCTGCGTGATCGCGATGAGTGCGAGCGTTTCCGCCGCCTGTCCCGAGGAGACGGCTAGCGCGCCGGTGCCGCCTTCCAGCGCGGCGATGCGCTGCTCAAAGACGTCGCTGGTGGGGTTGGTGATGCGCGTGTAGATGTTTCCAAATTCCCTCAGCGCAAAAAGATTCGCGGCGTGGTCGCTGTCTTTGAATACGTAGGAGGTGGTCTGGTAGATCGGCACCGCCCGCGAACCTGTCGCGGGGTCCGGCGCCTGCCCCGCGTGCAGGGCGAGTGTTTCAAGATGTGGTGTGGACATGTTTTTTTCTTTCAGTGATTTGATGGTAATATGGTTGTTTGACAACCCGCCTTCCCCCCGGGGAATGAGCGTCCCCGGGGAGTCTGGGCGGGGTTGATGCGGGGAGTTAGAACTCGTATTTAAGCTGTACGGCCCAGCCGGTTTTTTCCACGGTGTTCAGCACATTGCCGAAGTTGCCGTAGCCTACGGTGACGGTGGCATTCTTGTTCAGGACAAAGGCCGCACCAAGCGTCCACCAGTCATGTTCGGGGCGCACAAGTGAGTATCCGTTCACAGTGACCCCGCCGTTATAGGGGTTGGTCTTCTGGCGGTATTCCGCCGCGAGCCAGAGCCAGTCGGTTACGGAATAGGCGATGTTTCCCTCGGCCGTGGCGTGGTAGCTGTCGCCAAACCCGACATACCCGAGCTGCGCCGCTTCGCTGAATCTCACGCCGGCGCTGATCAGCAGCGGACGGTTGAACGTGAACGCATACTTCAACGTTTTGCTGGCGGTGATGGTGAAATCCACGCCGTCGCTGCGCTTGTATCCGATGCTGCTCAACGCGTCGCCGGTCTCGCGGTTGATGGTCGAGATGCCGTCGTTGAACTTGAACAGCGCGCCCGCAGTGACAGCAGGGATGAACGGCTGCCTGAAGCTGTTTTCCTCCAGCACCAGTGCGCGGGCGTTGGCAGAGTAGAGGAACACGTCGCTCCGGCTGAGGTTCGCGCCGGCGACGGTCAGCACATCGTTGTTGAACGACCCGAGTCCGAAACGCGACGCGGAGAAACCGAGTTCCACGCGTTTGAACAATGTCTCGGTGATGGCGAAGTCCTCGATGTTTTTCGCGTTGGCCTTCACGAAGGTCGTGGAGGTGGAGGGCAGCCCTGCAAAACCCCACAGCCGCTCGCTGGGGTCCACAAGGTAGGCCGTGGGGGTGATCAGGATGCCGCCCGTTCCCTCGATGGTGTGAAGGGGGAGGGGGGCGCCTTTTTCCTCGGCTTGCGCCGCCGGAGCGGTGGTTTTTGCATCGATGTCCTGGCTGGTGTCTCCTGCGAGCGCACCCGGCGGCAGGGCGGTTAACTGCGACGCCGCAAGCGCGGCGATCCATAGCGTTTTGATATTTTTCATTTTCTTGGTTCCTTGGCAAAACCTCCAGTTGCCTGGTGGGTCGTGGCTTTTGACGGTTTGTTTGGGTAGGCCTCCGCGCGTGCGGCAGGCAGTGAGTCTGATTCCGGGGAGGGAGCTGCGAACCTGAGCTTCTGGGTGGTCTCGATCTGCATCACCTCGCCATCGTGGATTTTGATCTGGATGACTCCATAACGGAGGTTCCCGACCGCTTCGTGCACCACAGCCAGCCATGAGGGGAGTTGAGCCGGCCGGCCCGGCGTCGCGTTTTCAAGAGCTTTCATACGACGCCTCCAGCCGTACGGGCTCCAAATGCAGAAACCCTAAGGCCTGATGTGTGCCTCGTGCTCCGGAGTGGGACGCCGTGCCGGATACTCAAAGTTGGTTTGGGAATAATAACCATATCGATTTGATAGAGTATTGATCATTTGCCCGGTGCGTTCCACGCGTCCCTTGTCATTTTCTGGTCTTGGATTGGCCGATTCCGCATCGCTTGCGGAGGAGCGATTTACGAATGCCGTGTCACCCCGGTGTCACATACGGCCGCATGAGGCCGAATAAGTCGGTATCACAATTTCGCGGGGAGCTTTTCAAAATCCCGCGGCATCTTCACCTGCAGGCGATTGCCGGGGAAAAAAGTGGAGCCTGGTGGCCGAACCCATCGGCTTGACTGGCCCCATCACGAGCTTCGTGCTTCGTCATTTTACACCGCCCACCCCTGCACCGGCGTCATCTCACAAAGCCTCGATTTTCGTCATTCGGGACTCGACTTTGGGAGAGGCTGAGGGGCGAGGGCAGCAATTCGTCATTGGCCCCTTGGGCCTCACGCCTCCACCGCCTGCGCGCCATGCCCCGATTGTCCCAGCGAAAAAAACTGCCACATCCGCCTCGTCATGAAGGAAGTCCGCGAGGCGATCAGCCGCGTCCTCGACCTCAAGACCCTCGACCAGACCCTGCGCGACGCCGAGAGGGAAACCAGCCCCCACAAAGGAATTGATGTTTTACATCTGAAACGCCTACGCCCTTTCCCCTCCCGCCCCCCTCTTCATTCGATGTTGGATGTTGAACGTTGGAAGTTCTATTCCCCCCGCCGCAACACTCCCTTCGTGCTTCGTCATTCGGAATTCGTCATTTCCCCCCTTCCGCCCTCGCTTGTCCCGGCATACTCCCGCCAAGCGCGACGCCGCCGGATTTCTTCGTTTTATACTTTTCTTCCCCTCCACCGGCACCCCGAACCAACTCGCCAGCGAGAAAATCCACAACCGCCGGATCGACACCGGGGAATGGGCCGCTAAAAACCGCGTCGGTATGGTTTGTAGCGGACCAGCTGCAGCGAGCGTCGGCATGCGGAAACTGAGCCTCGCGGCTCTGCTCCCATTTTGTCAATCACAGTTCAAAACGGCGAAAAAGCGCCCATCAGCACGTTGCAATTTACAGAGAAAGGATCATATTCCGTGCCCAATTTGTCACTGGGCGCTTCGGACATGTTCCACGTGGCGACTTCCGGTGAGCCAGCAAAGACAACTCCTTATTAACTTGATGAACAACGCAATTCTTGGTCTCCTCGGAGTTCTACCATGCAAATGGCGAGCTGGAAGTGTCCGCAGTGTGGAAATTACGTGATGATTGTTGGGAAGGGGCCGCTTGATGCGAACGATTTTATTCCCCGGTTCTGCCGTGGTTGTGGCCATCGGTTATGGCACGCCGCCAAGGGAGGTCAGGCACCAAAGGCAATCGTTTCTGCTGTCGCCGGGTTCGTGATTATTGTCGTGTTGTACATGCTTGTGCCGCAGCTTTCCCATCTCGTCGCGAAAATTACCATTGGTGGAGTCATGATCGGCGCGGCTGCATCCGGCATCACGGCTGGCGTCTTCTTCGCGGTGAGGGAGGCAATCGCGCGCCGGACTGCGCGGAAATGCGGGGCGATCCTCGCGGACATCCTGACGGGCGGCTCTAGCGTTGATCCGACCCCGATCCTTGAGGCGGCGTACCGGCGATTTCCCGGGCGGGCGGATATCCTTCTGCAGTACACAACCTGGCTTGATTGGACGGGGCGGAACCGGGAGGCGCTCGAGGTGTTCGCGCGGCACTTTAAGGTCGTGGCCACGGACCCGCATCTGCTTCTGGAATTCGCGTGGGCGATCATCGACACTGGAGGGGACATGGTCAGGGCTGTGTCGCTACTGGAGGACGCGATGAAGATTCGCCGGGGCTCTGAATTTGTTTACGGAGTGGATGTGTGCGTCGCGGACAGTTACGCATGGGTTGCATACCTGAGGAAAGACTACACCGGGGCTCTTGCGGCGCTGAAGCCGGCGCTGCCAATGGCCTCCACGACGCCGGACATCGCCTACCATGCGGCGGAGATTTACTTCCGGCTCGACCGGATCGTGGATGCGCTCCACTACGCCGAGATGGCATGCCGGAACAAGCGCCCTTTTGGGCGCCGGAGGGAAGCGGAGCAGTTACTGCGCCGGCTCTCGGGAGGCGGGCGTTGACTTAGGGCGGAGAAGCCCGCGTCTCGCGGCGCAAGTTCCTCAATGCGGCATAAACCGGGAACGGCGTGACCCAGCCACGGGCCTCCCGGATGAATCCTGCGGCGGCCTCCAGATCCTTCATGTATTCAGCCCCGCCAAGGGCTCCGGCGGTGGTGGTCATCTCCAGCAGCGCCTGGTCGGCACCCGCGAAGTCCATCATAAAGACGCGTATCGTGAGAATGCCCGAAAGACATTGAAACATCCCCTCGAGATTCGCGGGAGGCAATCTTTCGACCTCGAGAGCCTGCTCGAGATACCGTATCGACTCGTTGAAATCCCCCTCAAACATCCTGGTGACACCCATGCCCCAGAGAGCATTGGCGATTTCCTTTCGGCTGCCAGTCTCTCGGGCCAGCACAAGGGAGCGCTGGTAAGCCTCAAAAGCCTCTTCGATGGCTAGGCGATGTTGATGAATGGTGCCAAGCCAATACCACGAACTGGCCTCGACTTGCCGGAGGCCATGCTTGCTGCAAATCGTGACGCACTTCAGGTGCCAGCGAATCGCGCGGGCGAACTTCCGCTTCTCGAAATAGACGTTCCCCATTTGGTGATGCCCCTTCGCCCATGCGAGGTGGTTACGGTGCCGCGGATAAAGCGCGAGGCTGCGCTCGTAGCGCTCCCGGGCCAGGGTGAAGTCTTTTGCGTTGTATGCCTCCAATCCCTTGGTGAGCAAAAGGTCCGCCTCCAACAACGCGCCGTCGATCGAAAGCGTCCGGAGCGCCAGGCGTCGTGCGATCCATGAGGCGGCTGCCATCGCGAGCGCCGCTCCCGCGAGCCAGAGTGCGACGGTCGGAATATGGATGCCATTGATGAACATGTCGCTGTTCCTCCGGTTAATCGAAAATGCGCCGGATGCGTGTCCAAAGGCTGGGCGAACGCTCCGCCGCCTCAATTCTGGCGGCGGCGCGGGCGATCTCGGCATCAGTCCCGGGATGGGTGCCGGTCATGTGCGACGGCGGCACCATCACGTAGAAGTAGCCGATGTCGGCCGCCTTGGTATGGGTCGCGTGCGTATCCTGAACGGCCTGCCCATGCGTGATGCGCCCGGCCTGGAACCGGGCCCGGACAAGCTCAGCATCGCAAATGAGGACTGCCTGCCTGCGTCCGGCTGCGGCATGCCTGCGGCGGGCATCCTCGATGTACTCGATGGATTTGTCGTAAAGCCCGAGATCCATGTAAATGACGCCGATGTTGCCTATCTGGTTGGCCTCGAGCTCTTCGAAGCCATGTTTCTCCGCCAACTGGCGTGCCTCCTCATGGTATTCAAGGGCCTTTTGGTTGTCGCCGAGTTCGGCAACCACCATCCCCAGGTTGCCGATGGCGATCGCTCGATTGGATTGGTCCCCCTCGCGTTCGGACTCGTCCCGCGCACGGCGGCACGCCGCCTCGGCCTCGGCAAACCTGTGCTCGGAATACAGGACCACCGCCCTGTCGTTGAGCAGACCCGGCGAAAGCCTCTGCGAAGCCTGGATCGCTTGCTCCACGACCTCGTGGGCGGCCTCGGGGCGACCGGTCTCCCGCAGGGCCTGTCCGTAATACTCGAGCACTACGCCCTTGCTCACCTGCTTGAGTAAGATGGCAGAGTATCTCGCAAAGGCATTAGGCCGCCACAGGTCGGGGCGCCGGACGGCCTCTGCGGCGTCCCTCCACCACTTCAGCCGGTCATCGCCCGGGGCGAGGTCGCGCAACGCGGGCTCGGCCAATAAACCGAAGAAAGGAGCAAGCTCTTGGAAGCAAACGGACGCCTGGCCCTGGGCGTGGCGCCACTGGGGCCAGGATTGGTGAAACGTTGCGATCAATTGCTCGCGAGACGAATGGTCGGCGCAACTTTTCCACGATCCATTGAATTCGGCGATGGATTGCAGGGTTGCAAGGAGATGGCTTTCGATACCGTCGCTGTCAGGGGTTTCGTTCATTGTGGATGTACCTTGCCAGGGCAACGAGAATGGCGTGAATCTCAAAAGTCTCCGGGCCCACGGTTTCAATGAGTCCAGCCTCGTCCAGTTCCCGGAGTACGGCGTCCACGTCGCAACCGCTGTTGCGCCGGCGGAAATCCTTGGTGGGGAAAACCGCCGGCTTCGGTTTGACGTGTGCGAGCGACGCAAATGCGCGACGCGCTTCGGTGCTGAGCGTGCGAACGCTCCTGAGGAGAACGCGAGCGACGGTGATGTTCTCGTGCGTCTGGTCGGCGAGCTCCGCCATCTCAGGGCTGAAGTGCATCTCCGAGGGCTTGAGCTCGGGCATCAGTTTCGTGAGATCCACAAGGTCCCCCAGCAATTCCTTCGCAGGGCGGGATCTCCTCACATGTTGATTGATCATCCGGCCCGCTACCTGCAACGCGAGGGGGAGCCCGTCCACCGCCATGACGAGATCCTCGCACTCTACCGTACAATCATCGATTGACGAGCCGCAAAGATTGCGAAGCAGTTGCATCGACTGTTCGGCGGACAGGCCTTTTAACGTGATCTGGCTGGCGGGAAGCGCGAGATGATCGGCAATGGAAAGCCGCCGCGAGGTCACAAGGGTACGACTGCGGGTTCCGCCGATCATCAGGTCCCGCGCGTCCTCCGGGCGCCAGACATCGTCGATAATCAGAAGCAGCCCCGCTCGGCCGGCAGCCTCGCGAACGCTTTCCCTGCGCTCATTGAGGGGAATGTTCGGGTGAAGCGCCGGGCCACCCAGGCGCAGGTTCCACGAGTCGAGTATCCCGATGATATTGGGATACTCTCCGACGCTGCAGTGAAAAATGCGTCTGCCATAACGGCCAACGAGGAGCTCGTGGCCTTGAAGGGTGCGGCTGATCGTTGTCTTCCCGACGCCGGGCAGACCAGTAAGGACAAGCGGCGACTTCTCTCCCTCCGCGGAAAGAAGGAGGTCGCATATCTGGTTGACCTCTCGATCCCGCCGGACGAAGCCGAGCGGTACGTCCGCCACGGGCTCTCCCGAGGGATAATCCGGCCGGTCAATCAATTCATTCACGTCCACCTTGAAGAAGGCGGCGATGACCTCGATGGTCTCGATGCGGCAACGCCTCGAGTGCTCGGCGTTCTCATAGGTGCGCTTCGCAATCGCCATGACCTCCGCGACCGCCTCTTGCGTCAAATTGCGCTTCATCCTCAACTCAAGGATGAGTTTCCCCATTGGGATGACATAGTTGGGGCGCGGTTGGACCTTGGGGATGACAATGTCGGGCGGCATATGGAAAGACGTGTCGTTGCGAGTTCGTTGCGAGTCGAGGGTATGGTTTTCCTTCAGGCACCCAAGCTACTGTTGGCTCAAACAACGGCGCGGATGGCCAACCATCGCGCGCCAGATAATGCCCTTCTCGTATCATGAAAACAAGCCATAATTCAAAGCCCGCGCCAACCGGCGGAAACACACCGGAAAGGCGCAGGCGAAAACCGCGCCCATCGCCCCAACTCCCTCGACGGCATCACCGCAGGCGGAGATTGGCTCTCTCGACCGTGCTCGAGGCTATCCTCGCCGTGGTCGACCAGCTCGAAAAGTTAATCCTCCGCCTGGTCCTGCTGGCGCTGTTGATCCTCGGGCTGGGGCGTGTCATGAGAACCGAAATGTCGGCATGGCGGGAAGAACAGACGCCCGTCATTGAAAATGCGGCGAAGCCGGCGCCGCACGCTGATGGCGCGGCGGCTCAGCTTCCACCTGCAATCTTGAATCTCCGCTCGGAATCGGACCTCCGGAAGAGCTTATGAAACGGTCTCAGCCAGCGCCTGAACCGATATCTCCGGTCCCGACTTCGCATTCGCTCCTCGGCCTCAGCGCGATTGCCCGCTCCGTTTTCCACGGGATACTCAGAAAGCCAGGCCCACATGTGCCCTTCAATCTTAAGGAACCAGATATAAACACCCTCTTCCTCGTATTCTTTGTAAAATAAGGACTCGATAGCCTGCGGAAAGTCGGCCTCCAGACTCCCTGTGACCGACCTCTGGATCATGTTGCTGTAGTCGTAAAACTCCAATCGGACATACGGCCCTGATTCCGCCTGTAGTACGGCGAAAACCGAGAAGCCATCGCTCTCATAATCGAGTCGCTCGACATAGGCCGGCGTTACGCCATTCGCGAAGGTGTATTCCTGCTCCATAGTTTGCGATCCTGCGCGGGAGAATAACCAATCACGTGCGGCCAATGCAATCTGGCAGGCTGCGAAACAGAATTAATGAGTCAGCCCGGAGTTTGCAGTGATAAAGTGCAATCCACCATATGTTATACAGGGCATAACACTATAGACTTTGCATTTGTGGTGAAAGTGGAGCCTGGGGGGCTCCAAACCCATTGACCTGGCTGACACCATCACGAGCTTCGTGCTTCGTCATTTTACGACGCCCACCCTTGCACCGGCGTCATCTCACAAAGCCTCGATTTTCGTCATTCGTCATTCGTCATTCGTCATTCGTCATTCGTCATTCGTCATTCGTCATTCGTCATTCGTCATTCGGACTTCGGACTTCGGACTTCGGACTTCGGACTTCGGACTTCGGACTTCGTCATTGACCCCAGCGCCCTTGGGGCGTTCAGCCTATGCCTCACGCCTCAACCGGCGCCGTCACCGGATGCGCAGGCACGATCCATTGCCAGACCAGGATCGCCACCACAAACGCGAGCGTGCCGGAGACCATGTAGGGCCATGCGGGGTGGAATTCAAAAAGCGTGGCCGCAAACACAGGGCCGGTGATCCGCGCGAGGCTCCCGGCGCTTTGCGCGACGCCGATCGTCGTCCCCTGCTCGTTGGCCGGGGCGAGGATCGAGATCAACCCGAACACAGGGGCGCGCACCAGGCCCGATCCCGCGGAGAGCAGCGCGAGCGCGATCCATAGCGGCAGCCATTGATGGATGAACCCGAGCCAGCCCAGCGAAATCGCCACCAGCACCATGCTGAACGCAATCAGCTTCGCCTCGCCGAACCTTTTCACCAGCGGCCCCATGCCTCCCTGCACGAGGACTCCTATGATCCCGCAATAAGCGAAGAGGTAGGTGCTCGTTTTCATGCCCGCCGCATGCCTGAAATCGACCCCGAGGTTTTTCCCGACAAGCAGGCCGAGGGTGACTTCAAACGTGGTGAAGCAAAACGTGGAAAGGAAGAACACGCCGATCAGCAACCCGATGCGCGGATGCCCGAGCGTGTGCATCCATTGCGTCAGGCGCGGGCGGGGTTTCACGTGCTCGGAGGTCGGCTTGAGGCTCTCCGGCAGCAGGAAATACGTGCCGATGAAATTGGCCGCGCAAAGCGAGGCCGCCACCCAGCCCGGCCCCGAAAAGCCGAAATGCACGGTGCTGAACCCGCTGATGACCGGCCCGAAGATAAACCCGAGCCCGAAAGCCACGCCGATGATCGCCATGCTTTTCGAGCGTTTCTCCGGCGGCGTGATATCCGCGATATATGCCTGCGCCACGGTGATGTTCGCCCCGCAGAACCCCGCCAACGCCCGCGCGCCAAGAATGATCATGAGCGCCGTGTTGCCCGTGGACCCTGAACCCAGCGCAAACACGACGTAAGAGATCGCAGCCCCGAACGTGCTGAACAGCAGCAGCGGCCTGCGCCCGATGCGGTCCGACCATTGCCCCCAGAACGGCGAAAAGACAAACTGCATGAGCGAATAGATGGCCATGATGGCCCCGATCATCAGCCCGCTCGCGCCGAAATTTTTGCTGTAGAGCGGCAGGATGGGCAGCACGATACCAAAGCCGACAAGGTCGATAAAGACCGTGAGAAAGATAATGCCAAGCTGTGGGCGCCGGTTTTTCATGAATTCGCTCAATTTTCTAATGATGACATCCGCAATCGCTTCCGCACGAACCACTTGAAGCGGATTTTCCGGGCGGTTTCCTGCTTGCTTTTTCTATGAAGCCGTAGCCGCCCGTGATCACGCGCTGCACCGGCTCGCCCGTCTCCGGGTCGTGTTTCAACGCCGCATCCTTCATGCTCTGCTTCACCTCGAAGCGCCGCTTCTTCTTCCCCATCGTTTCATAAACGTAGATTGGCATGGCGCGAAATCTATGCGTTCCCGGCATTTCTGGCAAGTGATGTGCATACCAAAAATTCGCATCAGGAAAGTAGCTCAGGGAACGGCAAAAAAGTCCTTTCCGTGTACGCGCCTGCGTTTCTTCCTTTATTTGCGCTGATTTTCTCCCCCATTTTATCCTTACTCGACTCAGGGAGAGGCCGAGGGGCGTGGGCGGCAATCTTCATCCTTGATACTTCTCTTCTGGCAGGGCTAATCAACCCTTGCCAACCCTTGCCAACCGTCAGCTATCCCGCATCCCTGCCAAAGCGACCCGTATCACGACCCGCACAAATCGTGATTGATTCCTCACCGTTCCGGCAGAATGGTAGTCCGGTGAATCGCAGAAAGTTCATTCGCATAACGACCCGGGCTGTTGCCGGCTCGGTGCTGGCCGGCGGCATCTACAGTGCCGTCGAGGCAAAGGAGATCGTGGTCACCCGCCTCTCCACCCCCGTGCCGAATCTCCCCTGGCCGTTCCACGGCACGACCGTCGCATTCCTCTCGGACATCCACCACAGCATCGTCGTCCCGCGTTCCTACATCGAGCACGTGGTCAACGTGACGAACGCCCTCTCGCCGGACATCGTGGTCCTCGGTGGCGACTATGTGACATCGGGCGAGAGATACAAATGGCTCCCTGGCGAAAAATACATACAGCCCTGTTTCGACATGTTGAAAAAGCTGACTTCAAAGCTCGGCTGCTTCGCCGTTACCGGGAATCACGACACCCACGTAGGCATCGACAAAATCAACGCCGCCATCGCCGCCTCAGGAATCCGGAACATCGACAACGGCGGCGCATGGCTCACGCTCGAAGACCAGAGGATGCGCCTTTGCGGCGTGCAGGATTTGCGAACCCAAAAGCCGGATGTCAATCTCGCCCTGGGTGACGCTACGGAGAAGGACGCGGTCATCCTTGTTTCCCACAACCCCGATGTCGCCGAGGAAAAGGTCAAAGACGCGCGTGTCGGCCTCCTGCTGAGCGGGCATACTCACGGAGGGCAGATCTACCTGCCTTTGGTCGGCGCTCCAGCCGTCCGTTTTTGTTCCAGCTACGGACAGAAATACCGCTACGGCATCGTCCAGGGGCCGAAGTGCAGGGTGTATGTCACCTCGGGTGTCGGGACGCTGCCCCCCGCGTTTCGCTTGAACTGTTACCCGGAAGTGGCTTTGATTACCTTGACATCGCCCTCCGTTTAAACAGAAGTATGCGCGTTGCAACCCCGCAGGTAAATGTCACTTCAATCTCGAACGCAGAACATCCGTAAGCCGCCGGGAACAACCGATTCCGCCGCTTCAAATCTCTACGCGATGCGGCGCGATCCCATCGGGTTTTTTACAAGGCTCACCCGCGAGTACGGCGACATCTGCCATTTCAATATCGGCGAGCAGAATTTTTACCTGGTGAACCATCCCGACATGATCAAGGAAGTGCTCGTCGGCAAGGACCGCAATTTCACGAAATGGTTTGCCGTGGAGCGCCTGAAGGAAGTCCTCGGCCAGGGGCTTTTCGTGAGCGAAGGCGCCTACCACGCACGCCAGCGCAAGCTCTCGCAGCCGGCCTTCCACCGCACGCGCATTGCAGCCTACGCCGACACCATGGTGAAAGTTGCCCAACGGGTGCGCGATCGCTGGGAGGACGGGAAAGCGTTTGACCTCTCCGCCGAAATGAACTGGCTGGCCATGGTCATCGTGGCCGACACGCTGTTTGGCGCGGACGTGGAATCCGAGGCGGTCGAGATCCAGAACGCCTTGAGCGAAGTCCTCAAGATGCTCGAAAAATCGATGATCCCCCCGGATGAAGTGGCCGACTTCGACCAGGCCCGCATCCGTCTCGACGATGCCGTGCTAAGGATCATCCAGGAACGGCGCGCGAAGGGCGGCGACTCGGAGGATCTGCTCTCCATGCTCCTCGCGGCGCGTGATGAGGATGGCGCCGGGATGAGCGACATCGAACTGCGCGACGAGGCGATGACGATCTTCCTGGCCGGGCACGAGACCACGGCAAACGCGCTTACATGGACGTGGTACCTGATCTCAAAACATCCGGAGATCGAGAAGCAATTGCACGAGGTGGTCGATACGGTTTTGCAGGGGAATGCCCCGAAGCTGGAGGACATTTCGCGCCTGAAATACGTGGAGATGATCTTCGCCGAGGGCATGCGGCTTTATCCCCCGGTCTGGATCGTAGGCCGGCGCGCCATTAATGATTGCGAGATCGGAGGCAACCACATCGCGGCCGGTTCCATTCTGCTCCTTTCGCAATACATCACGCAACACGACGCGCGCTTTTTTGAGGACCCGGAAAAATTCGATCCACAGCGCTGGACGCAGGAGGCGGAGCTTTCCCGGCCGAAATATTCCTATTTCCCTTTTTCATCCGGCTCGCGGCAATGCCTGGGCGAACCCTTCGCATGGCTGGAAGGTGTGATCGCGCTATCCGTCATCGCGCAAAAGTGGCAGCTCAAACTCGCCCCCGGTCACCGCGTCGAGATGCAGCCCCAGCTTACCTTGCGCTCCAAATACGGCATGCGCATGGTGCCGGTGAAAAGATAGTGAATTGTCAAAGAACGACGGCTTGATCCGTTGATCAGTAATAGCCCTGGATCTTTTGCAGGAACGCGTCCCACTTCGGGCCCGGCTTTCCATTCTCCAGCAGGATGCGCGGACAATTTTTCTGGTAGCCGTGGAAATGCCATTGCGGCCAGTGCCAGTGAGGCACCACATGGTCCAGCGGGATGCCTTTCTCATGCATCACCCACGCGGTGAGCCGCGCTGCGCGGTCGATCGCCGCCGCCTGCCGCGCCGGATCGCGAAACTCGCAAATCTCGATGCCAATACTCGTCGTATTTCCCGGCCCGTCGTGGTCCGCATGCTCGCCCTGGATGTTCAGCGGCAGCGATTGGATCGCCTGGATATCGTCCACGGTGAAATGCCACGTGAGGAAACCCGTGCGATTCCATTTCGTGCGCGCGCGGAATGCGCCCACGGCCATTCCCCGCGCGTGCTGCAGGGCGGTCGCGTTGCGGTTATCCGTGCTGTGGATCGTGATGTAGGTCGCATTCAGCGGAAACTCGATGTGCCGTCCGTAACGCCCCGCGGGCACCAGTAACTGCCGCAGGTTCACCGCCGCAGGCGCTTCCCCCTGGCTCAAGGTTTCAGCGGTGAAACTTGGCGCCGGGCCGCGCGAGGTCGTGCAACCCCACGCGATCAGCAACAGTATCCCGAGCGCAACCAGTGAAAGAGAGATCCGTTTCACGCGGTTAACCCTTACAGGTTTTTGGCGGGCTAGTCAAAGAATGCGCATCACTTCTCAGCCCGGTTCAATGCGCTCAGCACCGCTTTGATCGGCGCCAGCTCGATGTTCGTATCGACGGCGGCGCCCCATTTGGTGCGTCCGTCGGCGAGCTTGATCTGGATGTAGGCGATCGCGCTCGCCTCGGTGCCGGAACTCAGCGCGTGCTGCTTGAAGTTTGCTATCTCAAAGGCGGGCAAACCGATTTGATGCAGCCCGTGCACGAGCGCGGCGATCGGCCCGTTCCCTTCGCCTTCGAGGCGCACTTCCTCGCCGTTGCGATGCATGGAGGCGCGGCATTTGAAGATGCCGTCCACGCCATCCGCATGGAAGTGAATCAAGGAAAACGGCGTCTTGCGGTCCAGGTATTCGCGGGTGAAAATGTCGCGCAATTCCGTGGCAGTGACTTCGCGGCCGAGACGGTCCACCTCGTCGTTGGCCAGCGGGCCGAATTCGCGCTGCATGTCCTTCGGCAGCTCTATTCCGAATTCGCTTTCGAGAAGATACGCGACGCCGCCCTTGCCGGACTGGCTGTTGACGCGGATTACTTCGCGATATTGCCGGCCCAGGTCATTCGGGTCGATCGTGAGATACGGGATATCCCAGATCGCCTCCCCGCCTTTTTCCTTCGCGGCTTTCCATGCGGCAAATCCCTTCTTGATGGCGTCCTGGTGCGAGCCGCTGAATGCGGTGAAGACCAGTTCGCCCGCGTAAGGCTGGCGCGAGGGCACAGCCATTCCGGTGCAGCGCTCATAGACTTCCACGTAGTAATTCATGTCCGCGAAATCAAGGCCGGGATGGATGCCGTTCATGTAGAGATTCAACGCGACAATGACGATGTCGAGATTGCCCGTGCGCTCGCCGTTGCCGAAGAGCGTTCCTTCCACGCGGTCCGCCCCGGCCAGCAAGCCGAGCTCGGTGGCCGCGACCCCCGTGCCGCGATCATTGTGCGCGTGCAGGCTGATGATCACCGACTCGCGGTTTTTCAAATTGCGGCAGAACCATTCGATCTGGTCGGCATAGACATTCGGCATTGCCACCTCGACCGTGTCGGGCAGGTTCAGGATCATTTTGTTCTGCGGCGTCGGCTGCCACACATCCATCACCGCCTGGCAGATCTCGAGCGAGAAATCGATCTCGGTCGCCGAGAAACTTTCCGGCGAATACTGGTAAACCACCTCGGTGCCGGCGAGACGCGGCAGGCGGTCCTTCACCCATTGGGTGCCGCGCGTGGCGATGTTCAGGATGTCCGGCTTCTCCAGGCCGAACACGATCCGCCGCTGCGCGGGTGAGGTGGAATTGTACATGTGAATGATCGCGCGCTTCGCCCCGTCCAGCGATTGCACGGTGCGCTCGATCAAGTCCTCGCGCGCCTGCACGAGCACCTGGATCGTGACATCATCGGGAATGCGGTTGCCCTCGATCAGGCGGCGCATGAACTCGTATTCGGTATTCGACGCCGCGGGGAAACCGACCTCGATCTCCTTGAACCCGCACTTCACCAGCGCGTCGAAGAGCTCGAGTTTCTGCGACACATTCATCGGCACGGCGAGCGCCTGGTTGCCGTCGCGCAGATCGACGCTGCACCAGATCGGCGCCTTGGTCAGGACATGGTCAGGCCATTGCCGGTCAGGCAGATGCACTGGCGGGAACGGACGGTATTTGCTGCTTGGTTTTGAAATCATACTGGAAATCCTTTTGGTGGAAAAAACGCTGTTAATTGATGCGGCATCGAACCGCTTCCACCGGGAGCAGCGCAGCCGACTATGACAAAACGATGAGTGCTCCAGGAGTGGCCCGGAGCGTCGTAAGTCGGCTGGTCAATTGTGCGAACATTGATTGCACCGTAAATCCAGCGCCGAAAAATCGCAAGTTTGATTTTAAAGGAGGTGTTCACGTTCATTTGTTGGCAATTCGTGGGGATTTTATTGCTTGGGGATTTCAGGAGGGATAGATTAATTTTCTCCGGATTTGGATCCCCAAAAAATCAGAAGTGCCCCCACGATGAAATTTCACAATCACTTTCTCGCTGCTGTCGTGTTGTTTGCATTGTGCGTGGCGCGGCCGGCTCGCGCGGATGATTTGTCGCCGTTGCCGTCCGCTTACGGGATTTACGCTCTCGATCACGGCGAACTCAAGCCGCTCTTGAGCTACTCCTGGGGTGTCACGGCAGCGGACCAGAAGCAGCGGCAAACATTCTCCAGTGGCGTCTCCCTTGTGGTGTACGCAAAGTGGATAGGCGATTCGAAGCTGGACCCGAAGTCGATCTGGCTCTGCGACTGGCGCACGATGGACGACGAACCCCGGCCTAAAATGAATGAGGTGACAGCGCAGGTAAAAGACCATCCGGACATGGTGACGGTGACGTTGCCGGGAGGGTTCAAGCCCGGGTTATACTCGCTGGGAATGCGCAAGGAGGATTACCGGTTTGGCGTGGAGACGACCGATACCGAAGCTTTCTGGCAGAGTGCCCTCGAGGGCGGAACAAACCGATGGCATGCGCACGAATACCTCGGGGCAGCTTGCTTCCAGCGTAGCGATCTTGACGGAGCCCTGGACCACTGGAAGCGGTGCGTGGAGCTGAAACCGTCGCTCTATGAGACGCATAATAATTATGCGCTCGCGCTTATGGCCAAAGGACGACCGGATGAAGCGGTCAGCGAGTACAAGGCCGCTGTGGATCTCGATGGAGGACAGGCGGCGGTGCGGATAAATTATGCAGATGCGTTGCGCATGGCGCGGCGTGTCGATGAAGCGAATGTACAGTACCAGGAAGCAGCCCGCCTTTTCTTTAACGATGGCGTTTCTTGCAGCTCGTCGGGAAAATGGGATGGGGCGATCTCCGCTTTCAAAGAGGCTCTCAAGCTCAAACCGGATTACGCCGAGGCGCAGCAGCAACTTGATATGGCAGAGAAACACAAACAAGACGGCTCGAAACAGTAAAGGTAACTTGCCATCTTATCCGCTGCAAAACTGTTGGTTTTGCAAGATAGCCCGTGCGACATTAATCACGCAATGAAGACGGTCGAAGAGATTAAAAGAGCCATTTCCCGGCTTCCGTTGGAGGAGGTCGGGATGATCAAGGAATGGCTGACACAATGGCTGGAGGATCAGCAGTCGGTGATTCCAGAGTTTCTCGCTTCCATTGAACGCGGCAAGGAAGACATTGCCGCAGGCCGTACGCGCACAGTGCGACCGTAGAAAAGCTCTTCACACCGCTTCCAGCGGCAAATCCCACTTCCGCCCTCCGCTCTCATCCCTCCGCCCTTCTTCCCTCCGGCATCACCGCCATCAATCTTTGCGTAGTGCAGACAGCGATGATAATCCCCAGCAACGCCCCCGCGACTACATCCGAAAGATGATGCGCCCCGACGCAAATCCGCGCCGCGCCGATAAGAATCGGCACCGGCATCAATAACCACCCGATCCGTTTCCTCAGGAGCAGAAGCGGAAAGAGGAGGCCCATGGAGGCCGCGGCATGCGCGGAGGGGAATGCGTTGTATTCATGTTTGATGACGACCCACTCGCCATTGGCCCGGGGACCGTGCCAGCCCTGCTCGACGGAAGCCGGTGCATTCGGCCTCGTCCGCCCCGTGGTCGCCCGCACCACATTCGCCCCGAGGCCGGCGAGGATGGAGACGATCACCATCACGCACAGAACGCGCAGGGTGGCCGCGTCGCGCCGGAGCCATGCGGCGATTCCCACGATGAGGCACGGGACCATGAGCCAGTTCCACTGGCCGTAATGGCTGCCGAACCGGCCAAAGGCGAGCACCGCCGGCGTGGTGTGTGTTTTCATGAACGCCAGCACGGCGTCATCGAGGAAAAAAGAGACCGCCAGGAGAGCCGCAGCCACAAGCCCTATCGCGAACCATGATGCAACGGCCTTGCCGCGATTTGTTTTCATTGCCATGCTGCAACGATCAATAAAGTGAAATCCACCCTTTTGCATCCAAATATTCGCCTCGTCCTGCTTTTTGCCTGCGCGATGGCGCTGCATCTCTGCGGGACGTGGATCCTCCCGCTTATTGATCGCGACGAGCCCCGCTTCTCGGAAGCCTCGCGCGAAATGCGCGAGCGCGGCGACTGGATTCTCCCCACTTTCAACAACGCGCCGCGCTACGACAAACCGCCGCTGACCTATTGGTTCCAGATCGCGTTTTACAAGCTGTTCGGCGAAAACGATCTCGCCGCGCGCGCCCACTCGGCCCTCTTCACCGCACTCACGGCGCTGGTGGTCTATGGCTTTGGCGCGCGGCTTTACGGGCCGCGCGCGGGCATGTGCGCAGCGATCGCCTTCACGCTCGCCTTGCAAGTGATGGTGCAGGCAAAGGCCGCCGTCGCCGATATGCCGATGGTCTTTTTCGTCGCCCTGGCGGCATGGGCCGGGTGGGAGCTGATCACCGCCCCGACGAAACGCTGGTGGTGGATTTTTTACCTCGCCCTCGCCCTCGGCTTCCTTGCCAAGGGCCCCATCGCATGGCTCCCCATCGGCGGCATCCTGATCTACGCATGGCGGAAGGGAATCCCGTGCGTGAACGGGTTCATGAAATTCCATTACGGCATCCCGCTCATGCTGGCCGTGGTGGGGCTCTGGGGCGTGCCAGCGCTGGTCAGGACGCATGGCGAATTTTTCCATGTCGGCATCGGCAGGCACGTCATCGAGAGATCGTTCGCGCCCATGGAAGGCCACGGCGGCAGCGGCGCACTTTCCTACATCGGGATGCTGCCGTTTTATTTCCTCACGGTTTTCCCGAGCTTCCTGCCGTGGTCGTTTTTTTCCAAATCCCTCTTCCAGCGTCTCCGCGCGCAACGGACGGACGCGGAACTCTATCTCCTCTGCAATATCCTCCTCACATTCGTCATTTTCACCCTGGTGAAAACGAAGCTCCCGCACTACACGCTTCCCGCATTTCCCTTGCTCGCGTGCCTGGTCGCGCCCCTGCTTGCGGACTTGCAGCCGGGGCGTTTCATGAAGCTGGCAGTTGGAATGGTGGCGCTGAACCTCGTCATCGCCTTCCTGCTATGCCCCTGGCTGGCGGATCATTACATGCTTTCCATGAAAAACGTCGCGGATTCCGTGCAAATCGCTCCCGATACCGAGTCCGCATCGGTGGACTACGATGAACCGAGCCAGGTCTGGTATCTCCGGCGGCAACTCACCACATGGCACACCCTGCTCGACGGCAAGGATGCCGCCGGCTTCCTCGCCCAACCCGGCCCCCGCCTTTGCGTAGTCCCCGCCGACCTCGCAAAAACGATCCTCCCGCACGCCGAATGGGAGCAGACCCCATTCGGAGGCCACGACCTCGCAAATGGCAAAGCCATGTCGCTCGTGATGATCTTGAAGAGATAGCGGGCAATACCCAGTTTCATCGACCACAGCAGTCGCGCCATGCTTGAGGCCTACGCGAGAGGCGCAACTGTCATTTGCCCAGCGCTCGACGAATACGAAATGCTCAATAGTTGGTTCCGATGCCGTTACGTGCAAACTGGACAAGGCACTAGGAAAGAATTACATCCTAAATCCACGCACAGCGAGTGCCTCGCTCGAAAATGAATTCGCCAGGACCATTTGAAGAACTGCAAGCAATTGGCCATTCACCCTGTATCGGCAGTTGATATAGCTTAATTGCGGAGGCTTCCTCGTCCGACTGTGGAAAAAATGTATGCCCAGGTTCGTCGTGAAGATAGAAATCGCCAAAAAGCGCACCACAACTGCAACCATTTGCATAATATTCCGCTTCCACGGTTTTGGAGAATCGCTTCTGAAAAAGGGGATTCAACTTTTGCAATAGCATAAGAATCTCGTCTGGAAGTTGTGTGATATTGCTCAGAACACCAAACCCACCTGATCCATACGGATCAATTTCACCTCTTATTTCGCGCCAGAACTCCTCAGTGACAAGAGCAACGACATTTTCAATCCTCCCGCATTTCCAACATTTGTTTTGCCCTACCATTGCCCATAAAGGAGAGCACATTTTTGCAGTCGAATGGCCGTTATTCGTCATATTATTGAAGTTTCCTATCAGAATTTTGTCGGCTCACCGCACTCAACGGAGTTGATACTCATAGGTCCGTGTGTTTGTGCTTGGGTTACGTTCGGGCGGGTACAGGCGCTGAATCGAAACAAGCTCTTCAACTGCTTGCCGGAAGAGACGTGTCTTAATAGCAAGCGGCGACCCGGAATACTGAATTCGTGGAAAGAAGTGCGTAATACCCGGTTCAATCTCCTTTAGGATTTCGACGATGCCTCGCTTTTCGGAGTCTGGTTCTTGTTCGATCAAAGCTAGAAGCTCTTGCGCGGCCGGTCCAACTGTTGGGTTACTAGACCGGGGACTGCTTGTAGACCGAAGACTGCTTGGAAAACGATTGTATTTGGCAATTGCGAAAGTAAGCGCATCGTGATCCGAGCTGGGTACTCTGGCTCCGTCGCCCGTAGCGTGCCCGATCGCTTTAAGAAGTCTGTAACTGGCATCCGGCTCACGCAGGTCGAGAGCGTGCCAGCGTTCGAGCGCATGTGGCACAGGACAGCCATCCAAACTAATCGGCATGATATACACCTGTGAATCTGGTCGAAGCTCTGCTTGTTGGAGGGCGAGCCGCATCTCCTTCTGGACGAAGCCTGTCTTGTCAACCGAGTTTTTCGAGAGGCATAGAACCAGCAGCCGTGCGCGGGCAATCTCTTGTTCAATAACCGTCCTCCAATCTTGGCCCGCATGCAAACTGTCTTTGTCGAACCATATATCGAAGCCCGCAGCTCTGAGAAAACTAACAAGACTTCCCGCTGGAGCCTGATCCTCTCTTGCGTAGGAAACAAAAATTCGTGTGTCCATCGGTTGGTTATGTGAGAGGGCCTAACGAGAGCTTATTCCCGCGAATCTCTGGACAGTTTCTTTCCACTCCGTAGTTTGACAAGCTTTTTATCATGTCGTGGGACGGGTTCAGACGCGTCGACTATTGACGCGTTCCATTGAAGTTTTTGTTCTAGATTAATCGCAGGGTATACGGGAACACCGAGGCATATAGAAACAGCAAGATGATGCCAACCGCGATAACAATCCCAACGACGTAGGCATTACGATACGTGAAGAAACTTCGATCGAGGCGCTGAACTGCCGTGGCAAATAAGACCCAAAGGAACGGCAGAATCAAAAGCCAGAATCCATGCTCGCGGAGGACTACCGCCAAGGGATTCCAACGCACTGCGGGAAAATCGGGATACCCGGACGCCTTGAGGACGATGCCCAAGGCGAAAAAGCCGAGAACGACGAGCAGCGTTTGCACCAAAGCAAGCAGTACTGTCATTTGACGCATGCGTCAGTGCTAACAGGAAATTTTCCTTGTTGCAAAGTACGACGTCAAAACCAACCGCGTCCTCACCTTTGCAAGTTCACCGAACCCTGGAGCCGGTAGGCCCGGCATGTTTCCGAATCGAACGCCCATGCCTTGATCGCATTCCACGCCGCCGGAAGCCTTTCCCGGCTGAACACCTTCACCCAGCCTGAGCGCGGGTCGGCAGTCTCGTCCGCCGTGTCCGGCAGATCGGTGCGGAGTTGGTTCACATCCGCCAGGGCAAAAAGCACCGGTTTTCCCGCTGCGTCATCATAAGTGAGCAGCACGGCATCCGCCGCCCGAGCCTTTTTAGGCGGCACCGACCATCCCTTTTCGGGCAGCACCGCCCATCCGTTCAGGGAGAACCGGTGGTCCGGCAGATTCGTCGCATCCTGGAGCTGTCCGTAGCGGGCATCGCCCGGCGCGGCGGGATCGCAGACCGCGCCCAGCGGCGCACCGGCCTTGAGCACGCCGGGGCGCAGGTAGCCGATTTGATCGAGGAGATTTATGCGGCTGCGCAGCAATGGAAGCACATGCCGGACCTCCACATATCTCTCGAGCAGATCGGGCTCATCCACCAGGTTGATCGTTTCCACGAGCGCCTTGTCCATCAGCATCGCGCGGTGCTTCCTCGGCCATGCGTCGAGTTCCTTCAAGGTGCCCAGCACCAGCAGCAGCGCAAGCATCGAGGTGAGGGAGACCAGCCACGTCCGGGCGGTGCCTGCAGCCCGCGCATCGCGCCCGGCCAGATGCCCCATAATCAACACCGCGAGAACCGCCAGTCCGATTGGCAGCGGAATCGCAAACGTCACATACCGGGAATTGAGCGCCTGCTCCGGTCCAAATCCCACCCGCCCGATCGTGGTGAGCGTCGCGCTGATGACTGCGACCAGCGCAGCCATCAGCCACGGCAACGCGCGCGCGATGAGAGCCGCATCGCGCCGCCAGCGCCACAGATAGCCCGCAGCCCCGCCCAGCGCGAGGACCAGCAGCGCGCCCACCTCCTGCGCTACCCCGCTGGGATCCAGCGCCGTGCCAAAGGCAAACGGCAGCCCCAGATACGTGAGCCAGTATTGGAATGCGCCGGCCGGATCCTCGAATACCGTCCAAATGCTCGGGTGCTGGGGCGGTTTCACATAGCCATGCAAATAGAAGGCCACGCTCGCCGCGAAGGCGCCGCCCCACACCAGCCACCACCCCTTCCGGTCGCGCAAGGAAATCGTCCCGCCCGGCATCAGCAATACCGGCAGCGTGAGAATCCAGCACATGAACCCGCTCGCGATCGAAAACGTGCAGGCAAACCCGAGCGCTATCGTCCCGATGAAATTCCACGGATGCCGGGCGCCCAGCGCCACGCGCAGGGACGCGATCACAAACAGCAGCGGCAGCACAAACCCGACCTGGAAACCCCAGAGCTGGTTCTGCCACTGGAGGGGCGAAAACACGAGCACGCAGACCGCAAAAAAGAGCCAGTAACTCTTCCGCGAGATCGCAAAACCGGTTGCCAGAATCATGCGCCAGAGATTCCACGCGATCAGCACGTAAATCCCCCAGATCACAAACAGCTCGGCCCGTATGTTCCAGTGGGTCAGCCTCGCGAGCGGGTAAAAAATGAGCAGCGGGAAAAGGATGCGATGCTCGTTATGCTGCGCAAAAAAATCCGCGATGCCCAGCGTGCCCGCGTTCATTTTCACAAACAGCGCGCCCACCCCTTCCCACTGGTCGTAGTAGGGAAAATCCACCCCGTAGTGGTTCACCATGAGCAATTGCGCCAGCGCCGGAGCCAGCAGCAGCAAAACCGCCAGCCACCGCATCCAGGGGCGCGGCCGGTCACCCTCATGGGACGACGATCCTTCTTGGTTTGGGGGTTGGGTCACCACGTCTTTCACAGCAGGGTGTACCCGCTCCCTGCTCCCCTTGCAAACCCCCAGTGCAAAAAATGGGCTCTTCGCGGTTTTCAGTCGGTGCGGTTTATCCGCCTACCGCAACGCGGTCGCATCGACCGGAACCGGGGAGCGGCACGCTCCCCGCACTGTAGGGGAAGGTGCTACCTTCCCCAGTCCCAATTCCGCGAAGCGGGTTGCATCATGATTGCCGAACGCAGCAATAATCGCAGTCGGAAACACGACCGCGCGAATGGCAAAACCACGTCGCTCGCGATGATCTTGAAACGATAGTTGTTTTCAACGACGCCACCGGGTACGATCAACTTTTCCAATTTATGGAACTGGAATACACATTGTCAGCCCAAGACAACATAGAAGCCACCCGCCTGCTTACCAGGTTGATATTGGGACGATTCAAATTCTGGTTCATTGCAATTTGGATGCACGTATTGCTGGTGTTTTCCCTCTGGACAGTATTTGTAACGAGATACTATTCCTTTGTGGGTGTCTTCACGGCTGTAATAACCAGCTGCATGGCAACTGCCTGGTATTTGGTATTGCCACTTTATTTGAAGAGGGATCACAGGCGAAAATTGTCGCACGAACACATTAAGGTCACGCTTGGTGAAACCACGTACAAAGTTAGTGGGTCCGGCGGGCAGTCCGAGATTGAGTGGAAAACATATAACAAATGGCGGGAGGGGAAGAGTGTATTCCTGGTTGCGCGGAAGAATGGTAATTGTGCTATTTTTCCAAAACGCGCCTTCCTGTCGCGAGAGGATATGGAGCGGTTCCGCAAAATATTGACCAGTCAGTTGGGAAAGTAGTGAGAAAGGTCGTCTGGCCCAGTATTGGCACAAAAATACGGAGGAAGAGCCACTCTAGGATATTACTGAGCCAGTATCGTCGCATACCTTTGCAAATTCACCGAGCCCCGGAAACGATAGGCCCCCGCACCCCCTCCCAAAAAAAACTTGGTGAAATGCGCGCAAGGTGTATTAAACTCCCCGCTCTATGTCGAACACACTCTCCGAAGACCAGGTTGCTGAAATCAAGCAGCAGTTCAAACGCTGCAGCGATGATACCGTTGACGCAATCGTGAGTTTTCGCCAGACGGGCGACACTTCGCTCCTGCCAAGGATCGTCAAGGGCGTCGTCCAGCGCTACCTGCCCGCCGACAAGGCCGACCTTTTGAAAAACGCCACGGAGGACTCAAGCCTGGCCGAGCTGCACATCGAATCGCTCACCATGCTGGAGATCGTGCTCGATATCCAGGATGCCGTCGATGTGGTGATCGAGGACGCCGAGTTGCGCGAGGTCAAGACCATGGGCGACGTGCGCCGGTTTTTGGAACTGAAACTCGCGGAAAAGAAGCAGTAGCCCGCAGTGAGCGAGAACACCACGACGCGGTTCACAAACGAGGAAATCTGCGCGATCCTGCCGCAGCAGCCTCCGTTCATGTTTCTCGACCAGGCCGAGATCACCGGCGACGAGGTCCTCTCGACCTACCGGATCCGCGGCGACGAATTTTTCCTGAAAGGCCATTTTAAGAACGACCCCGTCTTTCCCGCCTCGATTGTATTTGAGGCGCTCGGGCAGGCAGGCTGTCTCTGGGTGCTGCACAATGCGGAGGCCCGCCTCGGCGCTCCAATCAGCGCGAGCCAGGTGCTCTTTGCCTCGATGGACGGGGCGCATTTTTACCGCAAGACAAGGCCGGGCAACCTGCTCGAGATGAAGTTGAAGCTCGTGCAATTGCGCAAGCCGCTCGCGATCTTCCGCGGCAGCGTCTGGTCCGATGGCAGGCGCGTGGCCGAGCTGGAGAAAGTCGTGCTCGCCTTCGGCATGGAGGCCCCGGAATGAGGCGCGTGGCGGTCACGGGCCTGGGGTTCATCACCAGCATCGGCAACAGCAAGGCCGCGGTGGTCAGCAGCCTGAGGGAAGCGCGCACGGGCATCGAATTTTTCGAGGAACTGAACAAGCCGAACATCCCGGTGAAGCTGGCGGGAACGGTAAAGGGTTTCACGTTCACCTCGGCGCGGCCCGACGAATGGGAGGTGCCGGAAGGCTACAAGATCACCCGCGACCAGCTCCGCTCCATGGGGCCGAACTGCGTCTATGCATTCTGCGCCATGCAGCAGGCGATCGAGGATGCCCAGCTCACCCCGGAAATGGTTTCCAACCCCCGCACCGGCGCGATGTGCGCCTCCGCCGGCTCGACGTGGCTGACCTACGAATTTTTGACGCAGATGCTCAAGAAGGGCATCTACCGCTGCTATCCGCTCGGCATGGTGGCCAGCATTCCCGGCAGCCTGAACATCAACATCGGCGCGAGTTTCCAGATCAAAGGCTCGATGATGGGCATCGCGACCGCCTGCACTTCGTCCGCGCACGCATTCGGCGCCGCCGTCGACCAGATCGCGCTGAACCGGCAGGACAAAATGTTCGTGGTGGGCGCGGAGGATTGCAACATGTTCAGCATCCTGCCATTTGCAGGCATGCGGGCATTGACCCAGGGCCTCGACCCGCATGTCAGCCCCTGTGCATTCGACAAAAAGCGCGACGGATTTGCGATCACCGGCGGCTCAACCGTGCTCGTGCTGGAGGAACTGGAGGGGGCAATCGCGCGCGGCGTGCCGATTTATGCGGAAGTCCTCGGCTGGGGCGAATCGGCCGACGGATACAGCGTCATGGCGCCCGATCCCGAGGGCGAGGGAGTGGTGCGCGCGATGAACAACGCGCTGGCCGCCGCAGGCGTGCGGAAGGACGATGTCGATTACATCAATGCCCACGCGACCTCCACCATCGCCGGCGACGCCGCCGAGATCACCGCGATCAAAAAAGTTTTTGCAGGCGGCAAGGTGCCCTACGTCAGCAGCACCAAGAGCATCACCGGCCACGGGCTCTCGCTCGCCGGGGCCATGGAGACCGCTTTCTGCTGTCTCGCGCTGAAGGAAGGCTTCATGCCCGTCTCCGCAAACATCACCGAACTCGACCCCGCCTGCGAAGGCGTCCCCGTGATCACAAAGCCCATCGATGCCGTCCCAAAAATCGCGATCAACAACGGCAGCGCCTTCGGCGGCACAAACGTAGCCGTCGTCTTGAAAAAGCCGGATTAGAGCATTTTTGATTTATGTATTAACATAACCGGCGGCTTGGAAGTAGTTGAGGCATTCTTGAGCGGTGACGCCATGAA